>Ga0114964_10003280_pt1 | contig 10994 bp, 8 predicted proteins | sample C_131016_MF_Meta_FD_92638 | JGI IMG/M metagenome (GOLD analysis project Ga0114964, IMG submission 92638) | Freshwater microbial communities from Lake Croche, Canada to study carbon cycling - C_131016_MF_MetaG | ecosystem: Environmental > Aquatic > Freshwater > Lake | place: Lake Croche, Canada... | reverse complement strand
TTGCTGATCACCCATGATTTGGGGGTGATAGCAGGCCTGTGCGATCAGGTCTTGGTGATGTACGGCGGGCGTGTCATGGAGCAGGGCAGCGTAGCGCATATTTTTCACCAGGCCTCGCATCCCTATACACGGGGCCTGCTGGGCGCTATTGCGCGTATCGATGGCCAGAACGGGCCCTTGGTGCCGATAGCGGGCAGCCCGCCGCAAATGGGGCAATTACCTGCCGGGTGCCCTTTTGCACCGCGCTGCGCTTGGGCTGATGGCATGTGCGATTCGCAAGTGCCTGCGTTACAGGATATGGATGCGCTCCAGGCAGACCAGAACCTACGCTACCCGGCCAAGCGTGCTTGCCATCGCCCGCCAGCGTTAGTGAAGCTTGGGCGCAGCCAAGGAGAGGCGCATGGCTGAGGGCAAGCCGCCTTTGTTGCAAGTACGTAATTTGCAAGTCCATTTCCCCGTCCAGATGGCCGGCGCCTGGCCTTGGGCACCGGGGGGCAAGGTCAAAGCGGTGGACGGTGTTTCTTTTGACTTGCACCAAGGCCAAACCCTGGGCGTAGTGGGTGAGTCTGGCTGCGGCAAGTCCACCCTGGCCCGCGCCTTGCTCAACCTGCATCCTGCCACTGCAGGGAGCATCCTGTGGAACGGCAAGCAAATGGTGGGTGCCCCCGCGTCCGACTGGATGGCGGTGCGCAAAGACATACAAATGGTGTTTCAGGACCCCCTGGCCAGCCTGAACCCGCGCATGACAGCGGGCCAGATTATTGGTGAGCCGCTGCGCATCCACCGCCCCGAAGTCTCGGCCTCTGACCGCGCAAACAAAGTTCGCGCCCTCATGGACCGGGTGGGCCTGACCACACAGCAAGTCAACCGCTACCCGCATGAATTTTCCGGGGGGCAATGCCAGCGCATTGGGATAGCGCGCGCCCTGATTTTGGAGCCCCAACTGGTGGTGTGCGACGAGCCGGTTTCCGCCTTGGATGTGTCGATTCAGGCCCAGATAGTAAATCTCTTGGCCGAGCTACAAAAAGACCTCGGCCTGGCGCTCTTGTTCATCGCGCATGACTTGGCCGTGGTGCGCCATATCAGCCAGCGGGTGATGGTGATGTACTTGGGGCGCACCATGGAAATCGCCAGCCGCGAAGCGCTGTACAGCGCCGCGCGCCACCCCTACTCTCGCGCACTGCTTTCGGCCATTCCTATTTTGGACCCGGAAATCGAGCGCAACCGTTCTCGGCAATTATTGGCGGGCGAGCTGCCGTCGCCCTTGAATCCACCACCAGGCTGTGTTTTTCATACGCGGTGCCCTATTGCACAAGCGCAGTGCAGCGCTGTGGTACCGCAAGTGCAATCGGATGGGCAAGGCAATCAGGTGGCTTGCCATTTCTCGGAGCCCCAGCTTTGAGTAGCAGCCTTTTGGTCGGAACGCTAAATCGGCCCAGTGAGACCCCTGCCATAGTAGTACGTACAGGGCTTCTCGCAATCCTCATGCGTGCATCGCGCGACTGAGATCTAATGCGAGCTGCTTGGACTCAGTAATTTAGGTGCCTGGGAAAGCACTGGGAAAATCAAGTCAAAAGAAAAAGAGCCCCAGCATGCTGGGGCTCTGCAAGTATTTTTTTGTATCCAGTGAATTCAAAAAATCCTTCACTGGAGTCAAAAGTTAAAACTTGTAAGTTGCGGAGACACGATACTGCCTTCCCAGCGGGCTGGCCAAGCCCGCGTCATAGCCCACCTGGAAAGCAGCTGTGACCCTGGAGACGGGTGGATCCTGGTTCAGCAGGTTCTTCACGCCAAACAAAACCGCCAGGTTTTTGAAACCGCGATAACTGAAGTCGTCATCGCAGGTGACGTTGGCATCGACCATACGCACTTCAGGGTAGGTGGCTCCGATCAACGCAGGGTCAGTAAAGTCTTGATACCCGCTGGTGTAATTCTGGGTCAAAGATGCGCCCCAGTTTGCGGAAGTAAGTGCAACAGTCAACGCATGACGCCAAAGGGGCATAGGACCAAAGTCTTTGTAAATGCCAATATCGCTGACATCCGATTGACCCACATATTGATATCCATGCTTAGACATGTAGGTTCCGTCTAGATTAGCGCCTAGGCTGCCTACTCCATCAAGTTTCATCTTGTAATTCAAATTAATGTCAACACCAGCGGCAAAAAACTGGCCTTGGTTGGCATAAGGTAAATTCACATATGCTAAGGGGAAGTTGGGGTCGGTACTCCCTTTAATCGCACCAGTTTGCATTCCATCGTCGATCCAACCATCTGGAAATAATGCAGGGTTGTAACGGTAAATGGATCCAAGGAATTGCGACGGGTTAGCAAACACTTGTATTTCAGACTGCTGTTGCACCGCATCCGAAATGCGGACATCCCAGTAGTCAAGCGCTGCTGAGAAATTTGCCGTAGGTTGTAAAACCACTCCAAGCGAAAACTGTTTAGATTTTTCGGGGTTCAACTCTTTGGACCCACTGGTCGCAGTTGACAACTGAACGTTACATTCGTCTTGAAGAGCCCCAACGGGATTCACACTGGTAACTGGAACGCCACCGGGGCAACGCACGGGGTCGCTCCATTGCGACGAAGTATTGTTACCCGACGTAAACGGCCGCAGGTTCTCGTACAGCGTAGGCGCCCGATAACCCACTCCTACTGCGCCACGAAACAATAACTCTTTGGTAGGTTGGTACCGTATCGACGCCTTCGGGCTTAGCGAGGAGAACGATGTCCCAAAGCCATTCTGATAGCTGTCATAGCGAGCAGCAAGGTTCAAGTCCATGTCTTTTATGAGGGGTATATTTGCCTCGGCAAACAGCCCCATAACCCGGCGATCTCCAGTGACACTGGGAATCGGGCCGCTACCGCCGACCTCATCACCGGTTTCAAGAATTGGGTAGGAAATTTGAGCCAGCTCTTCTTTTCGGAAGGAGGCGCCAAGTGCCACGGCCACATTCCCGGCCTCCCATTGCGCAATGTCCCTTGAAACCTTGAAATCTAATTCCGTCGACCTCGAGACTGCTGATTGTTCAGGGCCCGTCAACAACGCTCCATTGAGTGCGGCCAGGCTGGCTGCATCTTGGGGGCCGAAAACATTGATCGCGCCGGAAGAGACCAAAGGCGTCAGCTTGGCGTAGCTAAATTTACCCGGGCCGAACGATATCACTCCCTTGTTTTCAGAGTAGGTTAAGGCCGTGTCGTAATCCCACCCCGCAACAAAACCTTTCGAGCCTAACAAAACGCGTTGATTGGTTGTTTCTGTCAAGTCTGTGCGCCCTCCACCCGCTACGGTTCGCCAAGTTCCAGAAAGCGTACCTGTAGGAGTGACGGTGATGTCGTTAGCTAAAACCGTCCCGGCTGGCAGGGTACTGCCATTTGCCAGCTTGTAGGTGCTTGTGGTCGTATAGCCTTTCGGGATAACGATCGAGCCCGGATAGAACCGCCCGGTCGTCGGGTAAACCATAGACAGTGTGTAAGGTGCTGGAGAATAGGACGCTACCAAATTGTCTTTGGTGTAGGCGTATTCCGCGTACAAGGACTGGTCTTTATTCAGGGTCATTTCTCCGCGCGCCACAACGTTGTCATGCATAGCCTTTGGGATCAGATCAATAAATTGCACGTAATCGGTTCCACACCCCTTTGCACTATTGACTACCAATGCGAAGTCTGGGCTGTTGCAACCGGTGTATCGGAGCGGATTTACACCGACGTAAGTGTTGCCCAGGGTATCTTTGAAATTTAAATTTGGTATGCCGTTGCGAGGTGAGGACTTGTTAATTCCAAGGCTTGGCACTACGGCAGAATTTGCAAATGGCCTGTCCTTTGCTTTCAGAACGTCATCCTCCTCATGGTTCACGCTAATCATCACGTTATAGCCTTGGTCCTGTAAATTCCCAAAACCAGCCAAAAAATTGACATTTCGCACGTCTCCGCCGCCTTGCTGTGATTTGGATGCACCGGCGGAAACCTCCACTCCTTCGTAATCCTTGCGTAATATGAAATTTATAACGCCAGCCACTGCATCGGCACCGTAAACCGCAGACGCACCGTCTCTAACCACTTCAACTCTTTCGACAGCAGATAGGGGGATGGAGTTCAGGTCAACAGGTGAATTTCCAAAAGCATAGTTCGCAACACGTCGGCCGTTCAGCAGCACCAGGGTGTACTTGGAACCAAGCCCACGAAGGTTGGCGGTAGATGCATTACCCGTGGAGCCGACATTGCTAGCAACAACGGTCCCACCAAACACAGAAGGGATCAATCCAACCAAATCCTGTGCCGTGGTTGCGCCAGACCGAGCGATATCCTCACGCGAAATGATCGATACGGGCAAAGATGTCTCGGCATCAACACGCTTAATTGATGATCCCGTTACTTCCACCCTTTGCAAGGCGTCGCTCGCAGACTGAGCCTGTGCACCCGCACCGAGTAGCGCGGCAATGGCGTAGCAAGTGGCTGTGAGAGGGTAAAACTTCAAGATTGAGTTTGTGTTAGACATCAAGTTCTCCAGTAATAACATTTACCTTTTACTTTACAGGGTATTGTCACTAAATTTACACATTCAGTTGATTTTTTTCACTTTTTCGTAAAAACCCGTACTTAGATGGCCTTTGCTTCCAAGCCCCTCCTTGTTTCATAAGCTGGACACTGGAAGATTTAAACCTCTTACCAAGTAATAAGCCCGGTAGAAATAAAGTCAGGCGACATTGCCCGATTTGCAAAGCGCGTAACTTTGGAGGTCAATCCCGCAGGCCTGAGAGCGGAAGCGAAGCGGTGGTTGACCGCAGAAAAGGTATGGGATTACCGCTCGAAGCCCAAAGAAGGACTAAAAAAGCCTTGACGCTTTGACCTTAATGGTCAAACGGGTCCAGGGCTAGGCCTAGCCCACCGTCACCTTGGCTGTTCCCGCTTGCGCCTGCACAATCGTCCCGATGGAATACACCGTTTCCCCGGCATCGCGCAGGGTTTGGGCGCAGGCGGCGGCATGTGCAGCGGCTACCACCACCACCATGCCGATGCCGTTGTTAAAGGTGCGGTTCATCTCCATATCGTCAATGCCGGCGGTAGCTTGCAGCCAGGCAAATAATTCGGTTTGCGGCCAACTGCCTTTTACCAGCTGGGCCGCGCAGTCCTCAGGCAGTACGCGCGGGATGTTTTCCAGCAAGCCGCCGCCGGTAATGTGCGCCAGCGCCTTGATGGGGTGCGCCGCCAGCGCAGCCAACACGTTTTTCACGTAGAGCCGCGTCGGCTCCATCAAGGCTTGTTTGAACGGCTTGCCATCGAGCGTGGCCGGCAATTGTTCGCCGGCCCGCTCAATGCATTTGCGTACCAGGCTAAAGCCATTGGAATGCACACCGCTGGAGGCCAGGCCCAGCACGATATCCCCGGGCTTGATATCGGCGCCGCTCAGGATCTTGGATTTTTCTACCGCACCCACCGCAAACCCGGCCAGGTCGTATTCGCCCGCCGGGTACATGCCCGGCATTTCGGCGGTTTCCCCGCCGATTAGCGCGCAGCCTGAGAGTTCGCAGCCCTTGGCAATGCCGCCAATCACAGCTGCCGCCGTGTCCACATCCAACTTGCCGCAGGCAAAATAGTCCAGAAAAAACAGGGGTTCGGCGCCTTGCACCAGCACATCGTTCACGCTCATGGCCACCAGGTCGATGCCCACGGTATCGTGCATATCCCATTCAAAAGCCAGTTTCAGCTTGGTGCCTACGCCGTCGGTGCCGCTAACCAGCACCGGCTCTTTATAGCGCTTTGGCACTTCGAACAAGGCGCCAAAGCCGCCGATGCCTGCTAGCACGCCTTCGCGCATGGTTTTGCGCGCCAGCGGCTTGATGCGCTCGATCAAGGCATCGCCCGCGTCGATGTCCACACCGGCCGATTTATAGGACAAAGGGCTGGCGGCGGGCGGGGGCGAATGGGTCATGGATGGTGCGCGGCTGGGGCAGGCATGCCTGCGAGAGTGGGATCGGGGCCTGCCCGATAGAATCAGCCTTCGATTTTACGGGCTTAGCCCAGCCCCCTTTTGGAGAAACGTTGACGGACTCCCAAAAAAGCGCCGCCGCCTGGGCTGCGATCGTTGCCTTGTGCGTGCTGACCCTGTGGCTGCTGGCGCCAGTGCTTGCGCCTTTCGCTTTCGCCGCGGTACTCGCCTATGCGCTCACCCCCTTGGTGGACTGGCTCGTATTGCGCTTTCGTGGCGCGTTGCCCCGCGTGCTGGCGGTGGTGCTGGTGGAATTGGGAGTTTTGGTACTGCTCGTGGGCTTGGTGCTGCTGCTGGTGCCGATTTTGGTCCAAGAGATACCGCTCATGCGCGAGCAACTGCCCGGTTTTCTGGAGCAGCTCAACGCGGCTGTGCAGCCCACGCTGCGCAAACTTGGCCTGCACTTCAGCCTGGAGCCTGCGGGCATCAAAGCCTTTGTCATGACTTACCTCAGCGCCAATGTGGAAGACACCATGGGCTCGGTGCTGTCTTCTCTCAAGCTCGGTGGCAGCGCCGCCTTGGCGGTGGCCGGCAATTTGGTGCTCATCCCGGTGGTCTTGTTTTATCTCCTCATGGACTGGGAGCGCTTCATGACCGGGCTGCGTACGCTGATCCCGCCACGCTACCGCGAACGCACCCAAAGCTTTTTGATCGATGCCGACCAGGTGTTGGGCGAATACCTGCGGGGGCAACTGGTGGTCATGGGCGTGCTGGCGGTGTATTACAGCGTGGGCCTGGCTTTGTTCGGTCTGGACCTGGCGCTGCCTCTAGGCACGTTTACGGGTCTGGCGGTATTCGTGCCTTACCTAGGCTTTGGCTTAGGCATGGTGCTGGCATTGCTGGCCGCACTGCTGGAGTTCTCGGCCACTGCCGGACCCTCCTATGCCCTGACCATGGTGGCCGTAGTCTTTGGCCTGGGCCAGTTGCTGGAGAGCTTTTTCCTGACGCCGCGCCTGGTGGGCGAGCGCATTGGCCTGCACCCGCTGGCCGTCATCTTTGCGCTGATGGCTTTTGGGCAGGTCTTTGGCTTTGTGGGTATTTTGGTGGCCCTGCCGGCCAGTGCGGTGCTGCTGGTGGCCATACGCCGTCTGCGCAGTAGCTACATGGCCAGTGGCCTCTACCAGCGCTAATAGATGGTGATGCGGCAAATCGCGCTCGATATCGCCATGCCCGGCCCGGCGACGCTGGATAATTTCTTCCCGGGCCCCAATAGCGCCGTGCATGCGCACTTGCAGCACCTGGTGCAGGGCCAGCATGTCCCCGATGTTCTGGCCGTGCCTACTTATTTGTGGGGCCCTGAAGGCAGCGGCAAGACCCATTTGTTGCGCGCGGCAGAAGAAGGCCTGCGCGCGCGCGGCGCCAATGCCGGTTGCATGGATGCATCCGGGGCCGCGCTACCAGAATTCGACGAATCCTGGGCCATGGTGCTGATGGACGATGTGCATCTGTATTCCGCCGAGCAGCAGCACGCCGCGTTTCAATGGTTTGTACAGGCGCACAGCCTGCAGCGCCCGGTGCTGGCCGCGGGCAGCAGCGCACCGGCCGATTTGCTTTTGCGCGAAGACCTGCGCACCCGCCTGGGCTGGGGCCATATATTTGTCTTGCAGCCCCTGGGCGAGGCGCACAGCCGCGCGGTGTTGCGCCAAGCGGCCGATGCGCGGGGGCTGTTCCTGAGCGACGAGGTGATGGACTACACCTTGCGCCGCTTCAGCCGCGACCTGGGCAGCTTGCTGGCCCTGCTCGATGAGTTGGACCGCTATGCGCTGCAAACCCAGCGCGCTATCACTATCCCGCTGATCCGCTCGATGTTGGAGAACACATGAGTTTGCCCAAGCTGGCCCTGTTTGACCTGGACCACACGCTGATACCCTTTGATTCCGATTACAGCTGGGGCCAGTTCACCGCGCGCCTGGGTTGGACTGACCCGGTGGAGTTCATGCGGCGCAACGACGCGTTTTACGCTCAGTACAAGGCTGGCACGATGGACATTTTTGAATACGCCCGTTTTGCCACGGCCGCTTTCGTGCAGCGCGGGGAAGAGGCCGCCCGCCAAGCGCATGCGCTGTTTATGGAAGAAGTCGTCAAGCCCGGCCTCTTGCCCCAAGCTTTTGAGCTGGTACGCCAGCACAAAGCCGAGGGCGCGACCGTGATCGTGGTGACAGCCACCAATGAATTTGTCACCCGCCCGATTGCCGCCGCCCTGGGCGCCGACGAATTGATGGCCGTCGATTTGCAGCGCGACACAGCGCCCGGTGCCAGTGGCTGGTTTACCGGCGAAGTGCGCGGCACACCCAGCTTTCGCGAGGGCAAAGTGACGCGGGTAGAGGCCTGGCTGGCGGCCCGCAATCTGGGCTGGCAGGACGTGCACAGCACTTTTTACTCGGACTCTATCAATGACCTACCGCTCTTGGAAAAAGCCAATGTGCCGGTAGCCACCAACCCGGACGAACCGCTGCGCGCGATTGCCCAGGCGCGCGGATGGCGCATACTCGAACTCTTCGCCTGAAGGCGACGCGCTGCACGACCGCATACGCAGGCCCCGGCGCAACCGTAGTTTTTATGATCAAAAAATTTATCACCAACTTGTTGGCTAAGGCCACCGGCAGCAGCAGTAACGACGGCAAACCCTCACTGGGTAAACGCGTGGACGTGCCGGTGCAAACCCACGGCATCGACCCCACGCTGGTGGATGAGCGCGCCGCCAATGTGGTGCGCACTTTGCAGGACGCTGGTTTTGTCGCCTATGTGGTGGGCGGCGCGGTGCGCGATCTGCTGCTGGGCCTGCGGCCCAAAGACTTTGATGTTGCTACCGACGCCACGCCCGAGCAGGTGAAGTCCCTGTTTCGCCGCGCTTTCATCATCGGGCGGCGTTTTCGCATTGTCCACGTGGTCTACGGCCGGGGCCGCGAGCATGAAGTGATTGAAGTCTCTACCTTTCGTGCCTACCTGGACAACGCCGCCGCCGAGCAAGTGGCCGGCAATGAAAAAACCAGCAAAAGTGAGCTCGCCGGTATGAAGCATGCGGTGGATTCCACGGGCCGTGTGCTGCGCGACAACGTCTGGGGCCCTCAAGAGGAAGACGCAGTACGGCGCGACTTCACGATCAACGCGATGTACTACGACCCGCAGACGCAAATTTTGGTGGACTACCACGGCGGCATCAAAGACGCCAAAAACAAAACCCTCAAGATGATTGGCGACGCCGCTGTGCGCTACCGCGAGGACCCGGTGCGCATTATCCGCGCGGTGCGCTTTGCGGCCAAGCTAGCGCCTTTGGGCTTTAAGGTGGACAGCAAAACCGCTGCCCCTTTGCGCAAATGTCTGCCCCTGTTGGCCGATGTGCCGCAAAGCCGTTTGTTTGACGAAATGCTCAAGCTCTTGCAAACCGGGCATGCACTGGCCTCGATCGCGCAATTGCGCAAGCTCGGGCTGGAGCGCGGCATTTACCCTTTGCTCGATTTGGTGGTGGAGCGCGCCGACCATGCGTTTGTCACTACCGCATTGCAGGACACCGACCGGCGCGTGGGCGAGGGCAAACCGGTAGCGCCTAGCTTTTTACTGGCCTGCGTGCTCTGGGCCGATGTGCGCGACGGCTGGGCTGCGCGCCAGGCCGATGGGCAGCATGCGCATCCGGCTTTGCAGGACGCGATAGACGATGTATTTAACGCCCGCATAGGCGACGTGTCCGGGCGCGGCAAATTGGCCGCCGACATGCGCGAAATCTGGATGATGCAGCCGCGCTTTGACAAGCGCGTGGGCAGTGCGCCATTTGGCCTGGTGCAGCAAGAGCGCTTTCGTGCCGCTTTTGACTTTATGCGCTTGCGCGCAGACATTGGCGAAGTGGACGAAGTGCTGGCCGATTGGTGGCAAGAGTTCTCCACCGGCGATGACGCGATCCGCGAAGACCTGGTGGACCAGGTGCGCAAAGAAAACCTCAAGCGGCCGCGCGCGGTGCGCGCGCCCAGACCGGCGTTGGCGCCGCGCCGTACGCCTGGCGATACATCCGCGGGCGAGGACAGCGTGCAGGCCGACGTGCCCGTGCCGCATGCACCCGGTGAAGACGGGCCCTATGCCCAGGCGGGTGATGCTCCCAAAAAGCGCCGCCGTCGTCGTCGCTCTGGCGCGGGCCGCCCAGCGGCCGATAGCCAAGGGCCGGGCGGCCCTGCCGATGCCAACTAACCAGTGCGATCCATGCGTGAGCCCCTGATAGCCACCATCGGCCTGGGTGCCAACTTAGGCGATGCCCGGCAGGCCGTGCAAGAGGCGATGCGGGCCATAGCCGGATTGGAGCACTGCCAGTTGCACGCCGCATCGTCCCTGTACCGCAGCGCGCCGGTGGACTCCAGCGGGCCGGACTACTTCAATGCGGTGCTGCAAATCTCCACGCGCCTGAGTGCGCCGGATTTGCTGACCCGCCTGCACCAGTTGGAGCGCGGTGCCGGGCGCGAACGGCCTTACCGCAACGCCCCGCGTACCCTGGACCTGGACATCTTGCTCTACGGCGCGGCCCGCATCGACAGCCCCACGCTGACGGTGCCGCATCCGCGCATGCGCCAAAGAGCATTCGTGCTTCGCCCCCTGTCTGATATCGCGCCGGGGCTGGTCAGCGCGCAAGCGTTGCAGGCGGTGTCCGAGCAAGTGATCGAAAAAATATGAATCTGCCTGCGGCACTGGACGCTACCCGACGGGTGATAGACACCGCGGTAGGACGTATCAATATCTACACATCCACGCCGCAAGAACCCGCACCGGGCTTGCCACCACTGTTGCTGATACACAGCATAAATGCTGCCGCGTCTGCCGCCGAAGTGCGGCCTTTGTTCGAGCACTACCGCAGCGAGCGGGTCGTGGTGGCCCTAGAGTTGCCTGGCTATGGTTTTTCCGAGCGCGGCGAGCGCATGTACACGCCGCGCCTCATGACCGATGCCATTCACGCGGTCTTGGATCTTTTGGCTCGCGAGTACGGGTCCGCGCCCGTCGACGTACTGGCCCTGTCTTTGTC
>Ga0114964_10003278_pt1 | contig 10998 bp, 8 predicted proteins | sample C_131016_MF_Meta_FD_92638 | JGI IMG/M metagenome (GOLD analysis project Ga0114964, IMG submission 92638) | Freshwater microbial communities from Lake Croche, Canada to study carbon cycling - C_131016_MF_MetaG | ecosystem: Environmental > Aquatic > Freshwater > Lake | place: Lake Croche, Canada... | reverse complement strand
GATGTCCGACCAGGTGAACTTGTCCGCCGCCGTCGAGTAGTACTGCAGGCCCGAAATGGCCGCGCCGTACTGCATCATGTCCACGATCATCTGCGGCTGGCCGGTTTCGGCCTTGAGCAGGAACTTGAACAGGTCGTCGCGATCCTCGATCAGCTTGACCGCGTTGGCGATCACCGCCTGACGCTCGCCGGGTGTCATCCGCGGCCACGGCCCCTCGTCGAAGGCCTTACGCGCCGCGGCGCAGGCGGCATCGACATCGGCCGCTGAGGCCATCGGAACCTTGCCGACATACTCACCGGTCGCCGGCGAGTGGACCTCGATCGTTTCGGATGTCGACGGCGCCACCCACTTGCCGCCGATGAACAACTTGTCGTACTCAGTCTTGTAAGCGGTCTGCGTCATGCGGGCCACATTACCGATCCGGAGCGCCGACGAGAACAAGTTTCAGTCATCGGGTTGCAGGGGCCGCAGCACCACCACGAGATTGCTCACCAGAAACTCCCGGACCGCGGGCAGCGAGGTCAGCCACCACGCCCATCGGGGGTGGTACCGGGGGAATGCGGTGACCAGTGCGCCGGTGGAAGCGGCCCAGCGCAGACCGTCGGCGGCCGAGACGGCGAACAGTGACGACCCGTAGTCATTCTTGGGCCGACGGCCGTGCCGGCGGGTGTATCGCTGGGCCGCGCGGGCGCCACCGAGGTAGTGCCACAGGCCGGTCTCGTGGCCACCGAATGGCCCCAGCCAGACGGTGTAGGACAGGATCGCCAAGCCGCCGGGCCGGGTGACCCGCAGCATCTCCGCGCCCAGTTGCCAGGGCCGCGACACATGTTCGGCCACGTTGGAGGACAAGCACACGTCGACGCTGTGGTCGGCGAACGGCAGTGCCAACCCCGACGCCCGCACGAAGGTGCCCGGCCCGCCGCGCACCGCGTGGGCGGCGTGCATCTCGGTCGGGTCGGGTTCGACGCCGACGTAGTTCCAGCCGGCATCGGTGAAGGCGCGCGCGAAGTAGCCGGGGCCACCGCCGACGTCGAGGACGGTGCGCCCGCGATGGTCCGATGAGTGACCGGCGTGCCACAGGTCGGAAACCATGGCCTCGGTGTCGGCGGCCAGTGCGCCGTAGAAGCGACCCGGGTCGCTTTGCTCGTACCGGAACTGTGCGAGCAGCCGGGTGGATCGGGCCAGGGTGGCCCGTCGGGCGAACACGTCGGTGACGGCCATCGACGCTCACCTTGCCAGAGATAAGCTGGCCGGATGCCCGCCCCCGTCCGCTCAGTGCTGTTGCTGTGCTGGCGCGACACCGGACATCCGCAGGGTGGCGGTAGCGAAACCTATCTGCAGCGCATCGGTGCACAGTTGGCCGCGGGGGGGATCGACGTCACGCTGCGCACCGCCCGGTATGCGGGCGCCCTGCGCCGGGATGTGGTCGACGGCGTGCACATCAGCCGCGCCGGGGGGCGCTACACCGTGTACATCTGGGCCGGACTGGCGATGGTTGCTTCCCGGATCGGTCTGGGTCCGCTGCGGCGTTCGCGGCCGGATGTGGTGATCGACAGTCAGAACGGTTTGCCGTTCCTGGCGCGACTGGCCTTCGGGCGTCGTGTCGTCGTATTGGTCCACCACTGTCACCGCGACCAATGGCCGGTCGCCGGACGATTCCTGGCCCGGTTCGGCTGGTTCGTGGAGTCCTGGCTCTCGCCGCGTCTGCATCGCGACAACCAGTACGTCACGGTGTCGCTGCCGTCGGTGCGCGATCTCACCGACCTCGGCGTCGACGCGAACCGGGTGGCTGTCGTTCGCAACGGCCTCGATGAGGCACCGCCGGATACCCTGACCGGCGAGCGGTCAACCACTCCGCGAGCGGTGGTGCTGTCCCGGCTGGTGCCGCATAAGCAGATCGAGGACGCCCTCGACGCCGTCGCGGTGCTGCGTACCCGGATACCGGAGTTGCACCTCGATGTGATCGGGGGCGGTTGGTGGCAGGACCGCCTGGTGCGACGAGCCGAGAAGCTGGGCATCTCGGATGTGGTGACCTTTCACGGCCACGTTGATGACGTCACCAAACACGCTGTGGTGCAACGGTGTTGGGTTCACCTGCTGCCCTCAGCCAAAGAGGGTTGGGGATTGGCCGTCATCGAGGCCGCCCAGCACGGTGTGCCCACCATCGGCTACCGCTGCGCGGGCGGCCTGGCCGATTCGGTGGTCGACGGGGTCACCGGCGTGCTCGTTGACAACCACGACGAGTTGGTGGACCGCTTCGAGCAACTCCTGACCGACAATGTTCTGCGGGACGAACTCGGTGCCAAGGCGGAAGCGCGCAGTCGGGAGTTCTCCTGGCCGCAGAGTGCGTCGGCGATGCGCACCGTGCTGGAGTCGGTACACGCCGGCCACCGGGTCAGCGGCGTCATCTAGATGGTCTGATCGGAACCCCATGAGCGCCAACCTCACTCGACCAAACCCGGTTCACTAGCTGGCGTACTGCTACGGCAAAGTTCTGCCCGCCCAGTATGGCGACTGGGTGCGCCATGACCTGGCCGGCGACGGCGCTCGGACGCGGAACCTGGTCCGGGTGATGATTCCGGCGGCGTTGGTCGTCGCACCGCTGTGGCTGATCCCGGCGACCCTCGGTATGCACCTGGCGATGTCGCTGCTGCTGCTGTTGCCGTGCTTCTATTTCTCCTACGCACTGGACAAGATCTGGCGCGCCCACCGGCTTCGCCAGCACGGCCTGGATCCCGACCTCGTCCACGAGACGGACCGTGAACGTGATGCCGACCGCAACCGGGAGTATCGCAGGCGCTATGGCCACGATCAGGACGGTCGCGATCAGGACGGCCGCGATCAGGACTGAGCGCGCCTTCGGTACGCCGCGCCGGCCAGGATCGCGGCAGCGATCACCAGCATCGCGGCCCAGATCAGATGGGCGCCGAGCACCACGTTTCGCTTCCACCGGGGTGCACCCGAATCCGCACCGCCGACCCGGTAGAGCGTCAGATTGGTATCGGAGTAGTCGACCGTCAATTTGCCCAAAGCCGTTGTGGTAAAACCTGCTTCGGTGACCACCCAGCCCACCCCGGCTGCAGCCAGTGTCGCCTGATCGGCTCCGGACGACAGTAGGCGCTGCACCTCGCGGGCGCGGGTGCCCTCACCGGCGATGGTGCGTCCGGAGATTATGAGGTCGCCGGTGGAGAGCACCTCGGCGCGAACCCATCGTGGCAGTGGGTCGAGCACCGGAGCCGGCCCCGCCCATGCAAATCGCCGCATGGTTTCCGGGGGTAGCACCGCGACATCTCGTGGGTCGGCGTTGATTCTGGCCGCCACTGCCGCCCAACCCTGCGGATAGTGAACGGGGACGACTTTCCCGCCGGCGCCCCAGGCGAGGTCGGGTAGTACCGCGATCACCGCGACGGCGCACAGCACCGCACTGACGCCGGGCCTTATCCAACGGCGAAGAGTGAGCACCGCTCCGGCACCGGCCAGTGCGTAACCCGGCATTGCGCACGCCACCCATTTCTGACCGTCGCGCAGCACGGCCAGACCCGGTACCGCGTCGACGAGTGCGCGCAACACCGCCATCCCCGGCCCGGTGGCTATCGTGGCAACCAGCAACACGCTCACCGCGGCGAGAACCAGTAGTGGCTCCGCCCCGGGCCGGCGCAGCAGTGCGGGAATCCCACATGCCACCACGGCTAGCAGCACCACGGTGGCCACTAACGCGAATACTGTTGTGCGGGAATGCGGTACCGCCTCGGCGTTCCAGATTCCACCCAGACCGGCCAGGCTGCCGAGGGTACCCAGGCCCGGTTCGGCGCGGGCCGCGAACGGCGCCAGACCCGCGGTCTGTGAGTCACCGAGACCGCTGCCGATCACCGACGCGCTCAGCCACGGCAGTGCCGCCAGCACAGCGATGACCAAAATGGCTGCGCTGCAACGTATCCGGTTGTCCCCCGTTCCTGGTGTCGCGACGCACACCAGCGCGACGATCGCCGCCAGCATTACCCCGGTCGGGGTGAGCCCAGCCAGCGCGATCCAGAACACCACCGCTACCCAGTCCGTGTGGTCGGTTGGCCCTGTTCTCAACCGCACCACGGCCGCGGCCACCCAGGGCAGGGTGCCGTAGGCGAGGAGCAGACTCCAATGACCCTGCAAAAGCCGTTCGGCGACAAAGGGATTCCACACCGCGACCGTGGCTGCCACCAGTTGGCCGCCCACTCCGGCATCGGGCAGCAGTTGCGCCGCGAGCCGGGCCGCACCCCAGCCGGCCAGGAACAGCGCGGCGATCAACAACGCCTTGATGGCGACGCCGCCGTCGACGGCCGCCGAGAGCACCGCCACGGCGGCGTCCTGGGGCACCGCGCGCGGGGCGGATTCACCGAGACCGAGGGCGGCGTCGGACAGATAGGACCGGGGTGTGGAGACCGCGTCGCGCACCAGCAGGTAGCCCGGTGCCAACAGTGGTGCGGTCACGGCGAGACTTAGTGCCATGGCGTAGCCGGGCGCCGCCCAGCGGACCGCGCGGTGCACGGCGACGTTCACCGCTGCGCGGTCGGGGGCTCCGGTCGCCGGGTGGGGATCTTCTCGGTCGGCGCCTGGGCGGCGGGCATCGGACCGGTCTCGTCCTTACCGAAGATTCCCAACTCGATATCGTCCTCACCCGGTTCGGCCAGTGCCGACTCGACGCGAAGGCTGAATGCTCCCAGCAGGGCGGCACCGATCAGGGCGACAAGACCGGTCGCGGCCAGGCTGATCGGCAGGACCCGCGACCACAGTGCCAGCCGGTCACGCTCGTCGCGGGCCGAGGCCACCTGCGACTCGACGGTCTGTTCGGTCGACGTCACCTTGTAGTCGGCCAGTGCCATTTCGGGCTTGAGCGGATCGCGCGCGTAGTAATGATTGGCATGTTCTTCGGCCTTGACCACGGTGCCCGTCACCGGGTCGACCCAGAACGTGCGCTGCGCCGCGTAGAACCGGGTCATGGTCACCGGCTCGTAGGGATCGCCGGGCAGGCCCCACAGTTCGGCCCGCGCGGTGACCTCGCCGTCCTCGTTCTTGTCATAGAGCGAGGCGTATTTGATCGGCTCGACGAGCTTCCCGTCCGCGTCGTAGCCGACGTTCTGGGTGAACCGGTAGGTGGTCAGCCCGTTGACGTCGTCCTCGCCGTCGTAATTGGCGTCGAAGGGCTTCTGCGCTATCGGATCGAAGAACGGATACGACTTCTTCTCGGTGTCGAATGGGAACCGGAAGGCCAGGCCTTCGTGCGGCAGAGCGATATTGGTCGACGGCTTGTCGTCCTCCATGGTGCGGGGCTTCTGTACCGATCCGCCGGGGCGCTCATCGTCGGACACCGCCTCGGCGGTGTGGCGGTTGAGCGTCACGGTGTCGACCATGGCCAGCAGCAAACCGTTGTCCTGCTGCTTGTCGGTGCGCCGGACGGTGGTTCCGACCTGGAAGGTCACGACCTGTGCGTTGGCCGGGGTCTCGACGGTGACGGCCTGCTGGGAAACCAGTGGGATGTTCTTGTCAATGACGAAACGCGTGGCCTGCAGCGACGCCGGATCGAGGGCTGTGCCAGAGCCGCTACTGACCAGTGTCTTGTCGATAGTGAGCGGGATCTTCTGGATTTTGCCGGCGGTGTAGGTGGTCAGCAGCACGGCGGCGGTCAGCAGTGCAGCCCCGAGACCCATGATGGTCAACGCCGCGAGACGCAACATGCTTGCGCGATTCACGCTGCCCTGGCCTCCTCGGTGTTGTCCGTCAAAGATGTCCGTCAAACCCGATTGACCCTAACAGCAGACTCTAAAGTGGGCCTTCTGCTGCGGGGATTCGGCACACCCGCTATCGCCGGCGGCCGACGCACGGGCACACTGGAGCGCTATGAAACCCGTGACCGATCAGGTCGGTGGCACCCGGAGCTTCCTGCCGGCGGTCGAGGGTATGCGGGCGTGCGCGGCCATGGGTGTCGTGCTCACCCACGTGGCATTCCAAACCGGCACCTCGGGCGGTGTGGTGGGCCGTCTGCTGCACCGATTTGATCTGGCCGTCGCGGTGTTCTTCGCGCTGTCAGGCTTCCTGCTGTGGCGCGGCCATGCGGCGGCCGCGCGCGGACTGCGTCATCGGCCCGCCACCGGGCACTATCTGCGGTCCCGGCTGGTTCGCATCATGCCGGGCTACCTGTTCGCCGTCGTGGTGATTCTGACTCTGCTGCCCGAGGCCAACCGCGCCAGTCCCACCGTCTGGCTGGCCAACCTGACCCTGACCCAGGTGTACGTGCCGCTGACATTGACCGCCGGACTGACTCAGATGTGGAGCCTGTCGGTGGAGGTCAGTTTCTATCTGGCGCTGCCGATCCTGGCGTGGGCCGCCTATCGGCTTCCGGTCCGCGCCCGGGTACCGGTGATCGCGGCGGTGGCAGTGCTCAGTCTCGGGTGGGGGCTGCTGCCCATCCACACCGCCACGGGCGTGAACTTTCTCAATTGGCCCCCGGCGTACGCGTCCTGGTTCGCGGCCGGGATGTTGCTGGCGGAGTGGACGGTGAGCCCGGTCGGTCGGCCGCACCGACTGGCCCGCAATTGGCCGGCGATCACGGCGATCGCACTGGTGGCCTATCTGATCTCGGCGTCGCCCCTGGCCGGGCCGGAGGATCTGGTTCCGGCCACCCTCAGCCAGTTCGTGGTGCGGACCTCGATGGGCGCCATCGTCGCCGGCGCACTGATCGCCCCACTGGTACTCGACCGTCCCGACACCCCGCACCGCTTTCTGGGCAGTCCGACCATGGTGGTTCTCGGTCGCTGGTCCTATGGACTGTTTGTGTGGCATCTGGCCGCACTGGTGATGGTTTTCCCGATGGTCGGCAAGTTCATGTTCACCGGAAACTTCTTCGTGGTGTTGGCTCTGACAACGGTGCTGGGCTTCGCCATGGCAGCGGTCAGCTATGCGCTGATCGAGTCGCCGTGCCGAAATGCGTTGCGCCGCTGGGAGTATCGACGGTCTACTAATGGCCGTCCGGTGCCCGTCCCGCCACTGGACAGTTCGGTCACTGATACCCCCGAGCCCGTCGTCGCCCGATGAAACGGATCCCTTGACGGCGTCAGCGTCGAGACAACTGACTGCGCCGCCTATCCCGCGGTACCGTCAGGAGTAGCTTTCCAGGGTTCCCCTGCGTCGTACGTCACTGGTTGCGCAGTGGAAACCGCCTCCCAGTACGCGAGGATGCCGAAGGCGAAGTGGGATGGCATCGATCCCGTAGCTTTCCAGGCACTTCTGCAGGGGTTTTTGACGTTCATCGATGATGGCCAGTGACGGGTTGACCATCAAGAAATTGATGGCGATCCAATGCGAACACAGCGGGTAGGCCGTTTCGAACCCGACATCGACCACGTCGTCGAACCAGATCAAGTCCCAATTCCGCAGAACGTCCGGAAGATTTTCCTTATTGACCCGCTCCGGGTTGACTATCGCAAGCCCCGGTCGCAAGAGATTGAATGTCGTGTCGATGTGTTTGTGGTGGTAAAGGTTGTGGCAGGTGTGCACCTTGTACTCGTCACCAAGCGCATTCTGGAGCCAGCGCGCCCCAAGTTCGTTGCCGGAATTGGATATCAGGTAGAGGACATCCCTGCCCATTCGCAACACATTGGCCGCGTCGAACATTGGCTCATTATTGTTGAGACAGTTGTCGAAGCCGTTTGGCTCTTTGTAGCTGTCGTCCTTGAGGGTGGGGCGCGGTGCTGAAATCCATTTCGCACCGGAGAGCATGTAGTCGATGAAGATTTCTTTGTATGCCGCCGTCTCCAGGTAGCGTGCACGCAAAGGTGAGGGAGCCTCGATTATGGTGTCGTCAATAGCCAGGATGATGTCCCGTGGACAGTAGTTGTACAGCCCATCTGTCGACCAATCGGGCGTGGCGATCTCGATTGAGTGGTCCTGCACGTCGGGTCGCCGCACGGTGACTGACAGGGACTCCAGGGTCTCGACGAATTGCGCTAGGTCCTCTTCGGTCTCCTCGATGATCCGCTGCGGAAACGGACCACTGGGGATGTCGTTGATATTCTGAATCTCAGGAAAATCGATCGCGTGCACGCTGATGTCTGGCCGGGGGAGTTGTGCACCGCGTGCAGTGCCGACAATGATCTCTTCCAGCGGGTCCCACTCATTGAAAACACTGACTTTGCTCATCGGTTTATTCCTTCGGTCAGAGGTGCTTTAGTGTCGGATCGGGAAAATTCTTCCTCCGCCAACCGGTCTATTTCCCTTCGCAGGTTGGCTAACTTGGCGTCAAACCACTCCTGGAGTTTCCCGTCGGAGTCCTGTATCGCCCTGCGGATCAGTTGGGCGCCGAGTGCGATCCGCAGAGCGGATGGGCCGGTGGATTCACGGTCACCGGACCAGAGCTGCACAGGCTGTCCCACGTGAAAACCGGACTGGTTGAGCATGCGACAGAAGTGTTGGAGCTCATCGTAATTGAGGACATCACCCGTGCGTCCGGGCGCGATCAGCTCGAAAGTGCAGATGGTGTTCACGGCCCCCCGGGGGCGAGGGGTCGGCAGCAATCGCACCCACGGGGAACCGGACAGATGGTGCTGCACGCCGGTCTCCCAGATGCCCCTGATGTGCCGGCGCAGTTCGGAAGGAATCTCGTAGTAGCTTCGCATTTCAAATAGCGCCGCGAGCCACCGCGCCAGCAGGCCCACGTTGGGCGAGGAGGTGAGTTGATCGCGGATTGCCCAGTCCTCAGGCAGGCAACCTCGTGAGATGTACTGCCCGAGTCCTGCGGAGAGACGGGCCGGAGGCTTCAACGATCTCGGAACCAGCAGAGCTCCGGAAAACGGCGGACCGCCGTAGAACTTCGATCCCGTGATCAACACAAGGCAGTCCTTGCTCAGGGCATCCGAGATTTCGGAGCGGGCAAGCCGGCCCTGAGCGGCATCGATCAAAACAACCATCCGGTCACCGTGGCGCGCGCGCAGGCGCTCGACAGTGCCCGGGGCGGGAGCCTGCGCGCCGGTCTTGCTGTGTTCCACCAGATGCAACAACACTCGCCGTCCGGCGCCGACCTCCCGATCAACCAGATCAGCGACGCGCCGGTCGATGGAACAGGGCGGCAACAAGTGACCGAGCCGGTCTCGAATGTCGACCAAACACACCCGGGTCGCCCCAGCCAGCATCTCATCGGCCGCCGCACCGACGACGACTGTGTCACCCGATGGGAGCTTGGTGTTGAAGTGGCGGCCCCCGGCAGCCAAGGCCGTCCCCGACCCCACCTCAGTCGGTCCGACAATGACGTTGGTGATCGGTCCCCCGTCGAAAATGAGGGCCAGGGCCACCAGTTCAGCATCGGTTCCCGATGGTGTCAGGACGACCTGAGCAAGACCGGGATCGACCATCAGTAACTCGGCGATGGCACATCTGACCCGACGGAATTCCTCATCGACGTCGCTCAGAGCGGCAAAGGCCCGGTGAACGGCTTCGATCGCTTCGGGACTTGGCGACGACGCCGAACAAGAACCCATCGGCAGCGCGTCACGGGGGTGCGCGGCACATCCATAGCGACTCAGTCCGCTGCGACAGTCGAGGTCCACCCGACTGTCACCGCCGCTGAGCAGTAATTGCTCGACTGGCGTCCACACGGCTGTCAACACGACCTCCGGTTAACCGCCGTACCCACCGGCGAGCGATTGCCTGAACCCCCCAGGTGAGCCAACGCCTCTACCCGCCCCACGAAGCGGTCGTGGTGGGAGAGCTGGGGGTAGATGACCGAGAGGAAGGGACGTACGACATTTCCATTCCTAGCTGCCGTTGTGGAGGAAGCGGATTTCCGGCGCGGAATCGCTGATCTAGCAACGAAAGTCCTTTGAACTTCCGCAACTATATGTACGGAGGTACACCGACGGTATCCAGGAAACTACTTAAAATCACGCGGAGAAAATTACGTAAAAATGCCGCGCGCTCCGCATACTTGCGGTGTGACGGCGGAGTTCGCACTGGTAGGTCGGCAAGCGGAGTCGGCGCAACTAAGCCGACTGCTGACCGACGAACCAGGCCGCCCCGTCGTGCTATCGGGAGCGCCCGGGGTGGGTAAGACGGTATTGGTCGATCACCTGTGCGCGTGTGCGACTACCGAGGGCTGGCGTGTCGTGCGGGTGCTGGGGGTGGAATCCGAAGAGTCCTACGCCTTGAGCGGACTCAATCAGCTTGTCTTCGGCCTCAGGGAATTCCAGGCCGGTTTGGACGACCGCGACCGAGCTGTACTAGAACCGGTGATCGGTGGCGATCCGGACACCGAGGTGTCGGTGGTACCGCTTGCGGCCGCAGTGCTGAATTTACTCGCGGTCGCTGCGGATACTCGACCAGTACTGGTGGCAGTCGACGACGTGCACTGGCTCGACAGCATCAGCGCGGAGGTGCTGGATGCCGTCGGGCGCCGGTCGGCCAATCCTCGGGTGCGGATCCTCGCCGGTCGGCGGATGCCCTACGAGGCAGCATTCTCCGGCGTCGGCTGGGACGAAATAACACTGACCGCGCTGGATATGGCGCATTCAGAGGAACTGCTCGAACGCGCCGGAGTGGCGATAACGCCAGCGACGCGGACGGCGATCCTGCAGTTGGCCGGCGGAAATCCGTTGGCGCTGGCGGAACTTCCGCGATTCGCCGACCAGATCAACTGGGGCGCAGCGGTAGTGCCACTGACCGAACGTCTGGTTGAGGTGTTCGGGGATCGCACCAAACGGCTAGACGCCGATTCGCGTGCTGATTTGTTGCGGGCTGCGTTCGACGGCATCACAGCCGGTGAGGCAGCGGCCGACGGATCCCGGTATGTGATTCGCAACGGCGAGCCTGCCATCGCACTGGGTCTATTGGTCGTTGACCCACTTGGGAAATATGTGTTTCGTCATCCGCTGGTGCGTGCTGCGGTGATCCATCAGGCCACCCTCAATGAACGCCGGGATGCCCGCCGCGAACTTGCCGAGCTCTACCACGACAGGTTGTTCCGCCGGGCAGATC
>Ga0114964_10003277_pt1 | contig 10999 bp, 5 predicted proteins | sample C_131016_MF_Meta_FD_92638 | JGI IMG/M metagenome (GOLD analysis project Ga0114964, IMG submission 92638) | Freshwater microbial communities from Lake Croche, Canada to study carbon cycling - C_131016_MF_MetaG | ecosystem: Environmental > Aquatic > Freshwater > Lake | place: Lake Croche, Canada... | reverse complement strand
AAGCGAGCGACCCAATGTTGCATCATTTAATTTCAATGCCGTCTTTACTTCAGGGATTCGCGTGGACCATCCGCCGATCAATACCCCAAGAAAAAAGAAGTTAGTGCGCAAAGCAATGCTCATGCGGGCAACATTGGTAGCCATAGCCGTACCTTCTCTCCCAGGTCCTGCTTAATTAAATTGTATGGGTTGATAATTCGCCCTTGCAAGCATCGGAATACCTGGTGTTACGCACAGATTTAGATAACTACAGAAAGGCAGTGCCAATTGAAATCTTCTCAACACTTTGGTTACACACCCATCGTTGGAAGCCAAGCCAACAAACCATCTATAAAGAGCAACTCCGGTAGTTGCAAGTTTCCCAAGACGCCCATTTCTAATGAAGAGAAAGACTTGTTAGAGGCTAAAGCTCAGCTAACTAGAGCTCAAACATTTCAAATTTACCGAAAGGCATACCCCCACCATTAACGGTAACCAGTGCGCTCGCGATCCAGGGCTTGTGCACAGAACTTACTTTCATATCTAGGCAGTAGCCCAAATTAATCAGTTTTGGAACTCCTCTTGGAGCCACTCCTCGGTAAGTGACTCTGCCTGACGAATCACCAAATCGACTGCCGCCTTTGAAAAATCGGGCGGGTAACCATACTTGTCCAGCAAATTCCGAACTAGGACTCGAAGTTCTGCTCGCGTACCTTCGCGCACTGACCAATCGATTTTTATGTTCTTTTTCACTTTTTGAGTTAACTCCTGTGCCAACTGCACCAAGACGGAATGCTCCATTTTTCGCACAGCCTCTTCGTTTGCCTCCAGGGCATCATAGAAGGCAATCTCATAATCATTTAACCCATCAGCATTTCCCTGCGCTACTTGCATATTCAATTTCTTCGCAAGCGCAATCAGTTCTTCAATTACCTGGGCTGTTTCAATTCCCCGCTTACTATAGCGATCAAGAACTTTATCGAGTTCATCAGAGTAAACAGAATTTTGAACGATATTTGTTCTGAATCGGGACTTAATCTGATCCTTTAACAGCCTTGAAAGAGCTTCCACGGCCAAATTCTTTTCCTTCATTGCGCGAATCTCACGGAGAAATTCTTCGGAAAGAAGGCCAATATTTGGCCTGTCCAAGCCAGCAACAGCAAAAACATCCACAATTCCTTCAGGGACAATTCCTCTTGAAAGAGCTTGGCGAATAAGTGCGTCGCGTTCTTCGCTAGAAACTTTCTTAACTGTTACATCCGGTTTAGTCAGCATCACTCGAATGTATTGGTACAAAGCGACTTCCTCGCGGTGCTTTACCGCTTCAGGGTGGCTATTTACCAAGGCGTAGGCCTTCGACAGAGCAGCTGATTCATCAGCAAATCGCTTCTTGCCATCTTCTATATTAAGAACAAAATCTGCAATTTTCGTTATGGCCTCATGAGGTTTCTCTTTGAATCCCTCTATGGAGCAACCATGCAGAATGTCTCGAACAATTTCCAATTTCTCGGCAAACATTGTTAAGGCCTGCTCCAAGAATCCAATTGGAGGTGCAGCCCGCTTACCTCTTGTATAGGTAGCGATTGCGTCCTTAAGTTCCGTTGCAATTCCTATGTAGTCAACCACTAACCCACCAGGCTTATTCTTGAATACTCTATTCACTCGCGCGATTGCCTGCATGAGGTTGTGACCCTTCATGGGCTTATCGACATACATTGTGTGGCAGGGCGGTGAGTCGTAACCCGTTAGCCACATATCACGAACAATCACGATCTTCAATTCATCAGCAGGATCCTTGAAGCGATTCTCTAAATCTCGCTTTTGTTGCTTGGTGTAAATATGAGGGCGAATCTTTTCTTTATCGGAGGCTGAAGAATGGAAAACAATTTTAATCCCACCTGTGTGGTGATCTGTTGAATGCCATTCTGGCTTTAACGCGATAATTTCATTATAAAGATCTACGCAAATATTGCGACTCATCCCAACAACCATTGCCTTGCCATCAGCTAATTCGGGTGAAGCGCATCGGTTAGCAAAATGACTCACAATGTCCTTTGCAATTTCTTTAATTCTTGGCTCAGAGCCAACAATTAATTCAAGATCTGCCCAGCGACGTTTTAGAGTTGCTTGAACGCTATCTTCCTCATCTTCGACTAATTGTTCTGCTAAATCATTTAGGACAATTTTGGCTTCTTCAGGAAGTTCAAGATTAACCAGTCTGCTCTCGTAATATATTGGAACAGTAGCCCCGTCATCATTAGCTTGAACCATGTCATAGATATCTATCTCATCACCAAATACTTGGCGAGTATCTCTGTCTGCTTCGGCAACGGGCGTACCTGTGAAAGCGAAGAAAGTGGCGTTTGGTAGAGCATCCCTTAAGTGCTGTGCATAACCGACCTTAAACCCATTCTTTTCCACTTTTGCAGAAAATCCATATTGAGATCGATGCGCTTCATCAGTAAACACAAATACATTCCGTCGCTCCGTAAGGGCTGGAAACTTAGCTTCTTTTTCATCCAACTGGAATTTTTGAATAGTTGTGAATACGACTCCACCAGCAGGTCTTGTACCGATTTGCTTTCTCAAGTCATCGCGAGAATCTGCCATAACGGGGTCCTGGCGAAGCAAAGCTTTAGCTCCTACGAATGTGTCGTATAGCTGGTCATCCAAATTATTTCTATCAGTTACTAAAACAATTGTTGGATTTTTTAGTTCATTACTCTTAATGAGTTTACCGGCCAAGCAGGCCATCTCATAACTTTTACCCGATCCCTGGGTGTGCCACATCAAACCGCCTTTACCATCGCCCCCATCTTTAGATGCATTGATGGCGCGGTTGTATGCCTTGGAAACAGCATAAAACTGATGATATCCGGGAAACATTTTGATTGTTTTCTTCCCAGGAACAAAAATCATAAAATATTGAATTACATCAAGGAGATTTTGCCTATTAAACAATCCTTCAATCAAAGTCTGCGTGTGTCCGACCGCTCCGTGTGGATCTAAACCGTTTCCATCAATGGACCTCCACTTAAGAAATCGTTCCGTATCAGCGGTCAGGCTACCAACTCGAGCATCTGATCCATCTGCAATAACAAGAGCGATATTATAGAAGAATAATTTAGTAATATGCTCTTTGTAAGTCTCTAGTTGATTAAAAGCTTCCCAAATATCTGTGTTGAAATCTAAAGGATTCTTAACTTCAATTACTACTAGCGGTAAGCCGTTAACAAATAGAACAATGTCAGGACGTCTGGCTCCTGCCTCACTGTTGTGTTCAACTGAGAATTGGTTTACAGCTAAGAAATCGTTATTTCCAATGTTCTCGAAATCCATGACTTTTACTAGTTCCGAAGTCTCTATGCCGTCACTTCCACGTATTCTCTGAGAAATACCGTTAATGAACCATCTCTGAATCATTTCGTTAGATCTCAATAAATCTGTTTCACCAGGTGATGACAAAAGCTGGTGCACACTTCGTATAGTGTCTTTTGGAATGCCGGGATTAATTCGAGCAATGGCATTCTCAAGTCGTTCACCAAGAATTACTTCCTTGTAAGACGAGCGTTCGGGGGCATTCCCTTCTGGGGCAATGTCAGGACCGTATTTAAAATCCCAGCCGACTCCCTTTAACCAGTCAATGCACTGATATTCGTATCCATCCTCGTTTAATGCATCGGTCATGACGCCAACATATCTTCAGGAATTTGCAATTCACCCGAAATCAGTCGAGGAACCAACTCATCTCTTAACGCAGAGATTTGTCTGTTTTGGAGCATTAAAGAATCAATCCCTATAAAAAGTGGCTCAGCGATGCCACCATAGTGATTCGCTAATTCCTTGCTTGGAACAACAATCAATTTATATGCGAGCTCCATCCAGTGTCTGCGATAGGACTCAAATTTCTGCAATCCATGAGTTGCTCCGAAAGCCCAGTAGCTATTTCTTATTTCAGAGTTAAGTACAATCGTATTTGGAAAAACTGAGAAAGGTATCGTGCTGAGTCGCATTCTACAAGTGTGGTCACCAAAGATAAACATAGGAGAATTGCTTGTTGCATACACATCAGCTTCTTCATCGGTAAAACCAGCAACTACAGAATCTCCTTGCTCCAAGACGAGGGTTTTCCCAAGATTGTTCAATGACGTCGATTTAGGTAAACCCTTGATGGCCTTTCTGACAAGTATTTCATCTACTTTTTGTACGCCCCACCCCCTAGGAATTAACCCAATTTCTGATTCATCCATAGATTCAGGGAAAAGTGCGGAAGTCGCTACATCCACGCCCGTTGGAATTTCGCCAACTATCTTTGCCTTTACGGGATCGAAATCTATAAACCAAGACTTGAAGATTGTTTGGGCAATTTTTTCTAAAGTTTTGGATATCTCGTTGTTAATTTTGATCTTCTCTTGTAAGTTCATAATTGTCATTCCAATATTGTTTCTGATGGACAAGGGTGGCCAAGGAATTCTTAGATCATTCAAACGTGATGCGTTGAATGCTGGATATGCGCCAGTTTCGCAAGCTGCTTCGTAAATTCTTACAGCACTGTCTGAAGTGAGAACAGCATAGAGGTACATTGAATCTTCAATGTTGCGTGGGCTAACCACAACGAAGCCAGTAGAGGCAACCGCGTTGCTCCACTCATTGTTGAAGTAGAAAAAACTCTTACGATTAGGGCGAACGCTCGAAATAACTGTGTCTCCCGGCCGTAAGATACGCCTTGCTCTACTAGGGGCATCTCCAACTAATAGCACTGCTGGGGGTTCCACTGAATGAGTTCCGACCGAAGAAATGTCCGTATAATGAATCCATCCTAGATTCTTCAGGTTTGTTGTTTCTTGATTCACATAAGCAACCATGTCTAACGACTTAATTTCCCAATCCTTGGGAAGTAGCTCTGGATCAACCAAATCTCCCAATGAATTAGAAGTCATCGTCAAGGCCTTTGAGTCGTTTAGAGATCGCGACTTCTATTCGGTGAGATTCAGCAAATTGACTTGCCAGCTGAGAAATTAAAGTTTGAATACGGGTCGAGAAATCCTCATCATTTTCCGATTCAACTTCTTCGGTCCCTATATAACGTCCAGGTGAGAGTGAATCACCATTCTTTGCGATTTCTTCACGATTGATTGATGTACAGAAGCCATCGATATTCTCATATTTACCATTTGCCCAAGCCTCGAAAGTATCGCCAATCTTCTTGATTTCATCTGCGCTAAACTCGATTTGAGTGCTGGAAATTGATGTACCCATCTTGCGAGCGTCGATGAATAGAACTTGATTCTTGCGATCATTTTTCCAAAGAGATTTATTTTTATTAAAAAACCAAAGTGTTGCAGGGATTTGAACGTTGAAAAATAATTTCCCTGGTAGGTCGATGATGCACTCAACAACATCATCATTTAGGAATGCAGTGCGAATAGCGCCATCAGTGTCTTGTGCTGAGGTAACTGCACCGCGGGGCATAACAATGCCTGCCCGTCCCTTAGGCGCAAGGTGATGGATGGCATGACTCATCCAGGCATAGTTAGCTGGTTTCTCACGCGGTATGCCGTACTTTTTCCAACGAACGTCATCCAGCAGATCTTTCTTTGGATAACTTGCCTTCCTTCCGAATGGCGGGTTCATCATGATGAAATCGAACTTCATATCCTTGTGTTGATTGTTCTTGAAAGTGTCACCATTAGTCTTGCCTAAATTAAATTCAATTCCTCTGATAGCAAGATTCATCGCACATAGGCGCCGTGTTGTTGGGTTAGATTCTTGACCATAAATCGAGATATCACCAATCTTGCCACCGTGGGCTTCAACAAACCTTTCGCTTTGGACGAACATGCCTCCAGATCCACAAGCAGGATCATATACACGACCCTTAGTTGGTTGGAGAACTTCGACAATTGTTTTAACGATCGATGGAGTTGTATAAAATTGCCCACCAAGTTTTCCTTCTGCGCTTGCAAATTTACCAAGAAAATATTCGTAAACTTGTCCCAGGATATCTGATGCCTCTCGACGCCCGCCATCAAATGAGAGCCGGCCGATTAGATCGACTACTTCACCTAATTTCTCTACTGGAAGCTTAGAAGCGGAATAACTTCTCTCAACGATACCCTCGAGTTTTTCGTTCTCCTTCTCTATGGAAAAAAGAGCGTCATCAATTTTTTTAGCAATATTGGTTTTCCTTGAATCCTGTTGCAGAATTTCCCATCGCGCCTTCTCGGGGACCCAGAAAACATTTACCATGGTGTAATAGTCACGTTCTTCTAGAGCAAGTTTTCTAGCCTTATCTTCCTTTTTGAAGTTCTCGCTTTTCGGGTTAGCAAATTCAGCTTCAAGTTCAATTCGGCGCTCAGAGAAGGCGTCGGAGATGTATTTTAGGAAAACAAGTCCTAAGACTATGTGCTTATATTCCGCTGCATCCAATTCTTCTCGTAAGGTGTTTGCAATTTCCCAATAGTTATTTAGTTCCTCATTCGATAGGCCCATTACTTAAATTCCTCTTCCTAGTTAGAATCAGTTATCTGAATGAGAATGACTGTTACGTATAGTGACAATCTTGCCACGTAGGGCAGACAACAAATAGGGAGATCTGTACCAATCCTGTACCAAAAACTATTGGTGGGAGGGTGTAGTAATGGGTAATGACTGGAGACCCAAATTATGAGGTTTGGTGCTAGTCTGAGCGTGAAATAGGGGTTGGTCGCACTTCTTAGCGGGATCTGATTGCGATTAATTAAATGCCCCTATCTCCGCAGGGGCATCGAGCGGGATAGGGGCTGCGAAATTAAGGAGGCTTAGAAGTTTTAGGCTTCCTCGCTGACAGACATTAGCTTCACGAGTTCTGCCATCTCACGATCTATGGCTTCCTCGAATAGTTCAACGAACCTAATTGCCTTGTCAACATTTGTCTTAATTGGGGTGTGAAGCCCTTTGAGAGTTGAAAGACTGTCGAACTCGCGTTGGAGCGATTTAAGAACGCGATCTATAGCTTCAATATCGAGTTCTGTCTCATCTGGAGAGAGTGCCCGTAGTGCATAAGAACGAGCCCACAGATAAGCCATTCGAATTAATCGTTGATCTGGGTCCTCATCATCTAAAACAATGATGAGCTTGTTACCTTCAAATTCCTGCCAAATTGGCTGGACTGAAAGATCAAGGCCGCGAGCATCTGAAACAAAGATGCCACAAACTGCTTCACGGTTCTCGATAGCTGCCTTAAGTTCTTCAGCAACTCTGTCAGACTTTAATCGCCCCTTAGCATCCTTGAACTTTGCATCGGTCTTGGCTTCCCAGACAAACTTTATGTCTTGATTATTTGTTACGGCAGGATTTAGAGTTACAACTTCATCACCAGTGTTTCGACCAGATGGAGATTCAGTATCCCCTGTGTAGCGAGCAACATCATTGTGAACTGCAGACTCTGGCTGAATCATTGAATCTAGGAGCCACTCCAGATCTCCACCCTTTTCACGAGATTTGGCATAAAGCTCTTTAGCTTTTTGCTGAGATCCAATAAATTGATTAACAATTTCAGTAACCTTTGCAATGTCACCTTTTATCCCAGTCACATGTGCATTTAATGAATTTGTAATCGCATTTTGAAGTTCTGCGATTGGCGCACCGTCCTTCTTTGGTGAGAGCAATTCACGCAATTTTGTATCTTGTGTTTCACCTATGCCAGTTGCTGTTTCACGCATCTTTTGGGCTATAACCCCAGTATCCGGATCCATAAGTTGAGCTGTCTGTGTAGTAATGCTTGCAATGAGTGCCGCGACAGTACCGTTTAGGCTCTGAACGACCAGCTCAGCTGATTTCTTCACATTCTCAGTTTCCAAAGAACTTCCTGCTAGGTTTTTAACACTTACGGCTAGATTGATCAGATCCAGTAGGGCAATAAGCTGCTCTGCTGGCTCTTTTGCAGACAGATAAGAGGCTAACTCCTTATTGTCTACGGGCAGATTCTTGATAGTGACCATATCACCGTCAATTTCGAGTTCAGCACCTGTAACCATCGGTGCGACCCTGATGTTACTTGTCATGTTTTCCTTTCCTTGCTGTATGTAGGAATTAACTTGTTTAATTCCTCAGTACAATAAGTCTGCTCTTACTGCATATTCAGGCGCAACTTGGTGTATAAAGTTATCCACAGGCTCTTAGGCAATTTCAGAACTGCAAGGTCCGTATGTAATTTCTGACTGCAAATGTCGCCCTAACATCATCGCGATTATAGGAATCCAGCCAAGCTATTGCTTCCTCACTCTCGGCCTGATCTTTGCCACTCAGGGCTTGCTTATATTTTAAGAGCGAATTAGCACCACCTGCTTTGCTTACCTCCCATTCAAAGCCAGCCAAGGGTGCCAAAGATTTAATTGAGCTGTCCATGGCCGGGAAACTGATACGTCTTACATAAGGGAGTAGATCTACTAAGTAGTTCTGCTTAAACGCATCAACTTCCGTGATTGTTGGTACGCCCTGCCTACCAATATATCGATTGGCAAACTTAGTCCACCACATGAATTCATGATTTGCGTAATGGTAGATTTTTATGGTTTTGCCTACGGACTCAGCTTTTGATATCTCTTCCTGAAGTTTGTTCCACATTTGCGACATCACTCGAAACTCCCCCTCGTCAGTGTTGGAGTAATCGGAAATGGTGTCTATAACGGCTGTGCGCCAATCTTCACTGACGGTGCGGTCATGAATGCCATAGCCATATAGGTAAAGGCGATCTACGCCGATAGGTTCATCAATTTCTAGTTCTCGCAGAGCTTCCATAGAGTTCTCTAGGTCGATATCTATCTCAATATCGGCTTCAGGAATAAGGAATTGCGTGGACGGATCAAGTAGCTCTGGCTTCTTTGTCTCCCATACACGTGCTCGTATTTGAGCTGTGATCATTGCGTCATTAAGCGGTTTAGTCTCTCGCATCTCGCGAATACTTTGAATTGTAGGAAAACTCTTTTCGACGACTACAGGAGTAACGCGCGCAAGTAATGTCACATGGCCATTGCCTGAATCAAATGACTTCATCTCCTCAAGACATGTGGCTTTGTAAATGCAGACTGTGCAGCCCATTTTGCCGGTGGAGTTTTTTGAAATTATGCCGGCTTTCTTTGATGTATCTTCGTTTTCCATCTCTGATAGGCGAACTATTTCAAGTGCTTTCCTAAACTTCTGGTCGTGTTGACTCAGAAATGACTCCTGAGACTTACCTCCGCCAGTTACGACGTCACCTATTCTTGCCCACACACACTTAGTTGTGTCCCTTCCAACTATTCCAACCCAAAGCTCTTCATTTCCAATATCAAGGGCCTGAAATTGACGCGTGTAGTGAGCCAACTGATGAAGATCAAGTAGATCAAGACGCCCATCTTCTGGGAGGGCATCAAAGGGCAAAATTGAGGTAATGGGTGCGACGTAAACGGTGTTGGATTTGTTCTCATCGATTGGGTTGTGACTTTTAATGTCCACCGGTGCCCATGCTGGCCTTCCATCAGAACGTTGGCCCACTTTGATAATTAAGTCTGGGCGGCTAGCTCGCTGGGTAGGCAAAAAATCTCTACCTAGTAACTTCGCCAACTCTTGCTCTGTAACTTGGCCAATATATGCACCTGTAATGATAAATGCTTCAGGATTAAGAAGAGCTTTTGCTGTCTCTATTTGAATTTGGGCAGAATTTAACTCTTGATTGATGTGGAATATTCCTGCTATCGCTGCATCAAGATCAATGATTGTGCGCTTTTCATGTGCAAACCCTTGATCTTTAAACTCTTGGACTACTGGATCAATAGGATCTGGTTTCAAACCTGGGAATGCATTAGGTGCAAATTTTTTATGGAGAAATTCGTGGCAATAGATTGCTGCTCGAGAATCAAGTCTCATGCATTAAGCGTAATGACATAGTTTTGCCTGTCAATGAATTTCTAATTTATAACAACCTTGTGGATAACTTTATCCACAAAATAGTAAAACTTGCTTTCGCGTAATGCCACTCTCTACGATTTCTACATGGATGAGAACCAACGCTCTATAACAGTCTTAGTTGATAAGCAGGCTCGAAATATTTATCTCTACTTGCAAGATCGTGACAAAGAGATTTATGAAGAAAAGCAGTTTCTTACACGTTCAACCAAATCAGGTACTTCATTCTTTGAATTCCTCCAAAGTGAAGGTGCCTCTCTTTTCACGCCCAGCGCGTGGATCAACATAGAAATGTTTTAAGACACGGCGTGTGAATTGATTTATGTCAGAACCTCGTGTTATCTTTTCCTTAGGTTAAGAACTAAGCGATAAGCCCTTTAGCTTGCTTAGTGCCCTCCGCGCAGCACGACCCGCGTCCGGTGGCCCTAAAGGAAAACCTGCCGGCGATGAAAGACACCGCCGGAAGAGCGGGTCTCTTTTATTTAAAGAGCCCAGTTAGGGCCTGGTTTTGCGATGTCTAATGACCATGCAAACGCTGTATTCGATGTAGAAGGAACTTACTTTCAGGCTATTTGCGCCTGCGGGTGGGTATCTAGCGTCTCATTTCTCGAAGAAGTAGATCTCTTGCGAGCGCTCCATGCACACGGCATAGCTGTCTATGGAGAACCTGGAGGGCTGACGGATTTGTCAGTGCCCAACTATAAGTTAAGCAATCCACTACAGGAGGGAAGAGGTGTCTGAAGAAAAAACACTAGATGAACTAACCAAAGAGTTGTGGCAGCGTGCGGCTAACAATGAAGGTTCCATAAGAGCCGATGCGTATGTTGCCTTAGGTCGAATGGCATTTGATCAAGGCAAGTTCAAAGAATCACTTGCGTTTTGTGAAACTGCAAAGGAAATCTTTGAACAAGAAGATGAAGGTGAATACCAGCGAGAGATCTTCGATGTGAACATGGGAATATCGAAGAATTACGAAAAGCTTGAGCGCAGCCAAGAGGCCGCCCAAGCAATGGGGATAGCGATAGAAGCGGCCAAAGTGATTGAAATTGAAGAACTAGATGATCTGCTGCGAGACCAAGGTAGGTATTGGTTT
>Ga0114964_10003276_pt1 | contig 11001 bp, 9 predicted proteins | sample C_131016_MF_Meta_FD_92638 | JGI IMG/M metagenome (GOLD analysis project Ga0114964, IMG submission 92638) | Freshwater microbial communities from Lake Croche, Canada to study carbon cycling - C_131016_MF_MetaG | ecosystem: Environmental > Aquatic > Freshwater > Lake | place: Lake Croche, Canada... | reverse complement strand
GGAATCGACATACTTGAATTATGACTGCAATTGAGCCCAGTATCCTGCTAATCACCGCAGATGCCGCGACGGTTTCGGAAGGCAAGATCAACATTCTTGGCGGAGGCTGGACTCGAATAACACCTGGACCAGCAAACTTCACTCTGGTCGTGCGGGTGGACATCCCATGGAACATGACAAATCAGCAACTGCCTTGGTCATTGAAGTTGGTGGACCAAGACGGTCGTCCTTACATTCCTGACGGCGGCGAGGTCCCGGTCGAATTAACCGGCGACCTTCAGATGGAGCGACATGGCATCAGCGAACCGGGCTCCTCATTTGAAGCTCCGATGCTTTTCCCGTTTATTGGCCTTCCGTTAAGGCCCGGTACCTATGATTGGGTTTTCACGCTGGCCCAGTTCCCAGCGAAATACGGTTTTCAAGTCCTCTAGCTTGTCTACCCAGTCACGCGACCCACGATTGGCGGAAATTAGATTCAACCAGTCTGGATTTCGTCGCCATCGTTGCTAATTTGACTAACTTACTCAATAGAATGTTTCGCACCATGCGTTAAATATTAGAAGGAGTGTCATGGCAGATAACATAAAGACTTGCGCTAGTTGCAAGGTTCAGAACGAAGTCAACGCGAAATACTGCAGTAGCTGCGGCGGGGCCAATTTCGAAATTTTCCAACCGTACGTGGCACCTGCAGCATCGACTCCGGCCCCACAGAGCTACCCTTCGCCGATAAACGATGCCGCTCCAACCACCCGGGGTGACGTGTATCTCAGTGCCATCGCTTTGTATCTGCGGGTCTATTGGCTTCTACTGCTTGGTTTTATCGTGGGTGCAATCACAGCGGCGCTGGGGTTCTGGGCAAGCGCAAGCGCGCACTACACCTGCGACTACTACTCATGCCATCAGGACACGGGCCTCGCGAATGCGATCTACATAATTGGTGGTTTGGCATCCCTGGCTATCTACATCACGGGTATCGTCAGCGGATTTAGGGCAACTGCGCGAGTCCGCGAAGCAGAGAACATCTGAATTATCTAACCCAAGCCGCAGTCACTGCGCAATACAGTAAACAGCCTCCCGGTAACACTGACCGGGAGGCTGTTTTAGGTTCTAACTAGGTATTACGAGCAGCCGCTTGTCGATCCACAGCCTTCGCATACGTAGCATGAGCCAGCTGGGCGCATCTTGATCCCACAGGTCATACATAACGGTGCGTCATTAGTTTTGCCGGTAATTTGCTCGAGCAACTCACTACTGGAGTGGGCTGATGTGGTCGCGACCACTGGCAGTGACACCGGAGCTGCTGGAGCGACTGGCACGCTCTGAGCTAGCGTCTCAACAACTGCTTCGATCGCCGCAGGTGATACTGCAGGAGCGTCGTACCCAGCAACTGTTGCGGAACGCTCTTCAGCAGTGAAGATGCCAAGCGCCTCACGAGTTTCTAGCGGTAAGTAATCCAACGCCAGACGACGGAAGATGTAATCCATCATCGACTGAGCCATCCGGATGTCCTTGTCATCGGTCATGCCCGCAGGTTCGAAGCGCATGTTGACGAACTTGGAAACAAACGCCTCTAGCGGCACGCCGTACTGCAGCGCGATCGAAATCGCCACTGAGAAGGCATCCATTACGCCAGCAAGGGTTGAGCCCTGTTTGCCTAGCTTCAGGAATACTTCGCCCAGCGCACCATCGTCGTACGCGCCAGCGGTCAGGTAACCCTCGGCGCCACCAACACTAAATGATGTTGTCTGACTGCTACGAGTCTTTGGTAAACGCTTACGTACTGGATGCGACAGTGCGGTGATTTCACCGGCCGGAGCATCAGTCTTCTTTGCCTTAGCATCAGAAAGTGGCTGACCAACTTTGCAGTTGTCACGGTAGATCGCTAGTGCTTTGATGCCCATCTTCCAGGCTTCGAAGTAAATTTCAGCTACTTCTTCGACAGTGGCTGACTCTGGCATGTTCACAGTCTTGCTAATCGCACCTGAAAGGAACGGTTGACATGAAGCCATCATGCGCACGTGTCCCATTGGCGTGATTGCTCGCTCACCCATCGCACAGTCAAATACTTCGTAATGTTCTGGGCGCAGGCCTGGAGCATCCACCACGTGACCGTTGTTGGCGATGTATTCAATGATCGCCTCGATGGTCTCCTCGGTGTAGCCCATGCGAGCTAGTGCACGTGGAATGGTCTGGTTCACAATCTGCATTGAACCGCCACCCACGAGCTTCTTGAACTTCACGAGCGAGAAGTCTGGCTCGATTCCCGTAGTGTCACAGTCCATCATGAAGCCGATGGTTCCAGTTGGCGCAAGCACGGATGCTTGAGCGTTACGCCAGCCGTTCTGTTCACCAATCTTGTTACCTTCTTGCCATGCGGCTGTTGCGAGCTTTAGCACATCGCCATCAAGGCTGGTTGACGGCTTCAACGCCTCCGAGGCTGCCTGATGCTTACGCATAACGCGCTTGTGCGCATCAGCGTTGCGCGCGTAACCGTCGTAAGCACCAACAACACCCGCAAGTTCAGCGCCACGCTTGTAAGCGGTGCCAGTCAATAGCGAGGTAATGCTCGCCGCAAGTGAGCGACCCTCAACGCTGTCATACGGCAAACCAGTTGCCATTAACAATGCGCCAAGGTTTGCGTAACCGATTCCAAGCTGGCGGTAAGCACGGGTGGTCTCACCAATCGGATCAGTTGGGAAGTCCGCGAAGCAGATGCTGATGTCCATAGCGGTGATGATGTATTCCACAGCCTTAGCAAAATTCTCGCCATCAAAAGTGTCATCATCTTTCAGGAACTTCATCAAGTTGAGTGAAGCAAGGTTGCATGAAGAGTTATCAAGACTCATGTACTCAGAACAAGGGTTAGATGCGTTGATCCGACCCGTCTCTGGGTTGGTGTGCCAATCGTTGATGGTGTCGTCGTACTGGATACCTGGATCAGCACAAGCCCAAGCGGCTTGCGTTACCTTTGCGAACAATTCACGAGCGTCAACACGCTCAATGATTTCACCGGTAGAGCGGGCACGCAGACCGAAGTCTGTACCGTTCTCAACTGCTTTCATGAATTCATCAGAGACTCGAACTGAGTTGTTTGCATTCTGGTACTGAACCGAAACGATATCCTTGCCGCCGAGGTCCATGTCGTAACCAGCGTCGCGAAGCGCACGAATCTTGTCCTCTTCGCGAACCTTGGTCTCAATGAATTCTTCGATGTCTGGATGATCGATGTCGAGAACTACCATCTTTGCTGCGCGACGGGTTGCGCCACCACTCTTGATGGTTCCAGCTGAGGCGTCAGCACCACGCATGAAGGAAACAGGGCCAGATGCGGTGCCTCCGGAGTTCTTCAGCAGTTCCTTGCTCGAACGAATACGACTTAGGTTAAGACCCGCGCCAGAGCCGCCCTTGAAGATCATGCCCTCTTCTTTGTACCAGTTCAGAATGCTGTCCATGGTGTCATCGACACTGAGGATGAAGCACGCGCTGACCTGCTGAGGCGACGCGGTTCCCACGTTGAACCACACTGGCGAGTTGAAGCTGAATACCTGGTGCAGCAACATCCAGGTCAATTCGTGTTCAAAAATGTCAGCATCAGCTGGAGTTGCGAAGTAACCGAATTCACGGCCGGCCTTGGTGTAGGTCAATACAACGCGGTCAATTAGCTGACGCAAGGAGGTTTCACGCTGCGGCGTTCCAACAGCTCCGCGGAAGTACTTGGTGGTCACAATTGTTGAAGCGTTAATGCTCCAAAAATCTGGGAACTCCACGCCGCGTTGTTCAAATACGGTTTCGCCGGTCTTCCAGTTAGTCTGCGTGACATCGCGCGCTTCCCAGGTGACATCTTCATACGGGTGCACACCTTCTGTTGTGTACAAACGAGTCATCGTCAGACCCTTACCTGTTGTCTTACCTTTTGCACCTACTGGCGCGTTGACCATGTCGGTCATTTCTCCTCCTACGGATTCAATGTGAGTTTGCATCGTGTTGCCGCTTCACGATTAACGCTTACCCCTTGAACTATTTTCTGTTTTGTGGTTTCAGTTGTGATTTTCAATTGGCATGGGAAGTGCTTTGGGGAAGCGAAGTTTTTGGTTAAGTCGATGGCCCGGCGGTAACCGACTTACTCGATCGAAGGTCATCGATTTCGAGTTCAAAATCAGCCAGCGACTCAAACGACCGATACACACTGGCGAATCGCAAGTAAGCGACTTCATCTAGTTCACGTAACGGGCCAAGGATTGCTAGACCGACTTCATGGCTTGGGACTTCGGCGCTACCAGATTGACGAACTACGTCCTCAACCCGAGCAGCTAATACCGCTAGATCGTCATCAGAGACTGGTCGGCCCTGACAGGCCCGACGAACTCCCTTGACGACTTTCTCGCGACTAAATGGCTCCGCCACGCCGTTTCGCTTTACAACGGACAGCGTGATGGTTTCCACTGTGGTGAACCGGCGACTGCATTCTGGACACTCCCGTCGGCGGCGAATGGCGTTGCCATCATCGCTGCTACGGGAATCCACCACTCGTGAGTCATCATGGCGACAGAAAGGGCAATGCATCGCTGTCTCCTTCGACTCACGAGTCGGTTTATCTGACTTGACCCAACATGTTGGGGTAAGCGTCGAATAAAACCGCCTGTTACTGGTGTTACTAGTGGTGTTGAATGTGACTAAAGTGCCTCTTGTTACAGGTTTTCCAGCAAATCTGCTCCAATCCTGGGGACACCTTGGGGATATCCTGTGTGGACTGAAACACTATATGTGGGGTTGTCACACTTGTATTACCACTAGATGTGCCACTTTAGGGCTAGACGGGAAACTATGCAAGCGAATCGGTGATATTTGATTTCTTGGGCGTGTCGCGACAACTAGGTGCAGGGGAATCAGCTCCCAGTTGGAACCACTATCGCCTGTCCAGGTACCAGATCACTGCTCGTGAAATGGTTCATCTGCTTGATTTCGTAAACGGTCTCGCGTGGATCTGCGCCAGGCGCTGCCGTTACGGCTAGGTCCCAAAGGCTCTGCCCAGGTTGAACAACTACAGTTTTCGTGATCGGCGCGGTACCCATCGCAGCTACGCCGTGACCTGATACCAGCCAGAGAAGGGCAGTCAGTGGCACCACCACTAATCCGGCGACCAACCTACGACCGCGTTTGGTGAGTCGAACCGGCGTGCGATAACCCGCTTGCATGGCATCCCACTGCAACTTACGCGCTGCCTGAATCCGCGCAGATTCCCGAGCATCGACCAACCGAAGATGACGCTGGTGCATACTTGATGCGCCAGTCTGTGATGCTGAAAGTGTTGTGCTAGCCATCGAAACTCCCTGTAGAACTTGTGTTTGTCTAATCGAACATCTGTTCGATTAGAACCTATGTTCAATTTCTACACCATCAGTGCGACACTTTGCAAGTATTTTTGAACAAATGTTTGATTTTGGCACGCACATGCCCTAAAGTCGGGTTAAGAACGCACCCGAAAGGCGCAAATAATGGGAAATTCGATGGACACACCCGAGAACAACAACATGGATAACGTGCATTCTCTGCCGGATACCCCTGCTGACAATGATGGATTAACCGCCCGTCAGCGCAAAATCCTTGATTTCATCACTAGCGCCACCGCTGACCGTGGCTATCCGCCTAGTATGCGTGAGATGGGCGAAGCCGTTGGTCTCACCAGTTCGGGCTCTGTGGCTTACCAGCTGCGCATTCTCGAGGAGAAGGGGTTCATCAATCGGGACGCCACTCGGGCCCGCGCCGTTGAAGTGGTCGCGCCGGTTATCGCTGGAGTGCCGGATCATCTGACACTAAGCGAGCTCATGCCCTCAGCGGCGTACGTACCACTGGTCGGACAGATCGCAGCCGGTGGACCGATACTGGCTGAGCAATCAGTTGAGGAAGTCTTCCCTTTGCCTAAGTCGCTAGTTGGCGAAGGCACGCTGTTCATGCTCAAAGTGAAAGGCGATTCGATGATTGACGCCGCGATCTGCGACGGCGATTTTGTTGTGGTGCGTCAGCAAGCAGCTTGTGAAAATGGTGACATCGTAGCCGCATTACTAGACGACGAAGCCACAGTGAAGACATTCAAGCGTCGCGATGGCCATGTGTGGTTAATGCCTCACAATCCGTCATACGAGCCGATTCTTGGCGATCACGCGCAAATCATGGGCAAAGTCGTCTCAGTGCTTCGTAAGGTCTAGTTAGTCGCCATACTGTTCATCTAGTCGGCGCAGTGCGGCTAGAACTGTGGCTTTGTCTGTGGTCCAATACATTTCAGGCAGAGATTTACGCAACCGCGATCCATAACGCGCGGTGGCTAACCGGCCGTCTAGCACCGCAGCCACTCCTCGATCGTCCATCGTTCGAATCAGTCGACCTACGCCCTGCGCAAGCAAAAGGCCCGCTCTAGGGATGGATACTGAGTTAAAGCCACTCTCGCCCCGCTCATCAGCGCGAGCAGAGCGCGCTGCGTATACCGGTTCGTCGGGTCGTGGGAATGGGATGCGATCAATTGTCACTAACGTGCAAGTAGCGCCGGGTGCATCGATACCCTGCCAGAACGAACGCGTACCCAGCAAAATGGCGCGGGGGTTCGCTTTGAACTTCTCGACCAGTGCGGGGGTTGGATCGCCGCGTTGAGCCACAATTAGCGGACGATCTTCGCGACCAGCAAACCTGATGCCTAGGTACTCGCCCGCTCGCTCCACTGAACGCCAAGAAGAGAACAGGCACAGACTGCGTCCACCGGCGGCATCGATCAACTCAGCTAGTTCGTCAAATACCTCCTCTGCTACCCCATCCTGACTTGGATTTGGCAAGTGACTCGCGCAATATAAAATCCCCTGGCGCAAGTAGTCGAACGGACTGCCCACATCTAGCGAACGCCAATTTATCTGCTCTTCGCCCCAAGGATCGGAATCAGTTTCATCTAGCGCCGCATCATCGAACTCGGGAATCTTCTTTTCTGCGATCAGCCCAACTGCGCGTGCGGTGTCATCCATTGAGCCCGCGATTTGCAAGGTGGCACTAGTGAGCACAACGGTGCTTTCCTTGAATAGCGCCTCGCGCAGGTAACCGGACACGCTCAATGGCGCATGATGCAACATGGGCGCTCGAGTTCTATCCAACCAAGTCACGCTGTGTGCATCCGTACTCAGGAGCGAGCCACTCACTTCATTAATCTCATTTACCGCAACCTTTGCTCGCTGTTTTGCGGCAATAGTTTCTGGGTCGTCAGTACTGGATTGCGTCATCTCCCCACTAGCGACCTTGCACACATCACGCACATCCGTCAGGCACGCGTGCAATGAGCCGACTACCTCTGGAATGCGCTCGACTGAAAATGAGGTGTCATAATTATCAAGCACTCGACCCAAATCATCGGCCACTTCAAGCATCCGCTCGTGAGTGGCTGGGGTGATGTACTTGCGAATCAACCCGGCTGCTCGCTCAATTGCGTTGACATTCAGTTCACCGCTCAGGGCCTTAGTTGTTTGATCCACTAACTCGTGGGCTTCATCTATCACTACCGCACTATGTTCGGGTAGCAGCGGCACTTGTTCAATCACATCTAGTGCCAACATCGTGTGGTTAGTGACCACAATTTCGCTCTGGTAGGCCCTCTCCTTTGCGATTTCTGCAAAACACTGCTCACCCCAAGCGCATTTATTTTTTCCGATGCACTCGCGCCCAGAAACACTCAAACTGCGCCAAAGCCGGGCATCAATTTCATCGCCAAAATCATCCTTATCGCCAGTTGGTGTTTGTTGCACCCACAACCGCAGCTTTTTTGCTTGGCGAGCCAACTTAGATGTGCTCTCTTCGAATAATGAGAGATTTTCCTCATCAGAATCTTTTCCGACATCCCGATTGAATTTATCGAGGCAGACATAGTTGTTGCGACCTTTGAGTACCGCGAACTCCACATCTTGAGGTAACAGAGCGCCAAGCGCTTTCATAGCTTTGGGTAAATCGCTAGAGACTAGTTGGCGCTGCAGAGCAATGGTTGCCGTTGCAACAATGGTCCGACTTTTGGCATTACCTTTGGTGCCAAACGCGGCCCGAAGGATGGCTGGCACTAGGTAGCCAAGTGATTTACCAGTACCAGTGCCTGCCTGAACCAGCAGGTGCTCCCCTGTGCTCAGCGAGGCGGCAATCGCGTTGGCCATTTCGTGCTGACCGTCACGCCTTGACCCACCGAAACTAGCGACAACTGCGTCCAGCGCGCCATCAACTGTCAAATCACTCACTTACGAGACCTCAATTTCACAGTGACGCGAGTTCATCGGCCATCGCTTGAGGTACCTTACCAACAATCACTGACCCCACCTCGGTGTCGGTTCGCGACAAAACCGATCCTGCTCGATAGATCCGTGCTAACAATTCGCCTCGGTCGTAAGGAATACACACCTTTATGTCTACCTGAGGGTCCGGCAACAAAGCTTCAATTCTGGCTGCTAGTGCATCAAGGCCCTCACCGGTTAGCGCAGACACGGCAATGCTGTTTCGCTCCCGAAGCAACAGTCGGTCAAGAACTAGCGGGTCAGCTGCATCGGCTTTATTGATAACCACCAGTTCCGGGATGTGAGTAGCCTCGATTTCGGCTAACACTGCCCGAACTGCGGTTAGCTGTCCCTCGGGGTCAGGGTCGGATCCATCAACTACGTGGAGAATCAAATCGGAGTCGGCAACCTCCTCCAGCGTCGATCGAAAGGCTTCGACAAGTTGATGTGGCAATTCGCGGACGAAACCAACCGTGTCAGTGAGGGTGTACTCCCGCCCACTCGGCGACTTGGCTTGGCGCACTATTGGATCGAGGGTGGCAAACAGCGCGTTCTCAACCAATACTCCAGCTGAGGTCATGGCATTGAGCAGGCTGCTTTTGCCCGCATTGGTATAACCAGTTATGGCCACACTGGGCACCCCGCTGTTATGCCTCGAGGCTCGCTGAGTGATCCGCGCAGTATGCATCTGGGCAATCTCTCGGCGAAGTTTGGCCATCGACTTGCCAATCCGACGTCGATCGGTTTCGAGCTTCGTTTCACCCGGACCGCGGGTGCCAATTCCACCACCTTGCGAACCCACTCGGCCACCCGTCTGACGACTCAAGGATTCACCCCACCCGCGCAGTCGCGGCAACATGTACTGCATCTGCGCGAGACTCACTTGCGCTTTACCTTCACGACTGCGGGCGTGCTGAGCGAAGATGTCCAGAATCAACCAGGTTCGATCAACTACTTTGACCTTGACCACAGACTCCATTTTGCTCAGTTGGCTCGGGGATAGTTCGCCGTTACAGATGACAGTGTCCGCCTCGGTGTCCGTCACAATCTGACGCAGTTCCTGCAACTTACCCGAGCCGATAAACGTTGCCGGATCCGGTCGGTCGCGCCGCTGCACTAACGCATCAAGGACGAGCGAGCCTGCAGTCTCAGCGAGGGCGGCAAGTTCTGCCATTGAGCGGTTAGATTGATCAAAGGTACCTTCAGACCACACACCAATTAAGACAACGCGTTCGAGCCGAATCTCTCGATACTCGACTTCGGTGATGTCTTGCAGCTCAGTACCAAGTCCAGCAACTCGGCGTAGCGCTGCTCTGGCTTCAAGGTCAAGTTCGCCATCGTTTGGTTCCGACGACTGACCAGTTAGGAAATCTGCCATTGCTCACCGATGAGATAGCCACTGGCCACAAACTCTGCCGGTCCACGGAGCACTAGGGATCCCTCGTCGATACTGTCGACAAATAGCGTTCCACCAAGTACATCTACCTGGACCGTCCAGTCTGCCGGCAAGGCGCTGCGCGATGCCCACACAAACGCCGCGGCACAGGCTCCTGATCCGCAGGAAAGGGTCTCGCCCACCCCACGCTCAAATGTGCGCATCTTTATGTGCTTATCAGTCACCCGCTCGATGAATTCGACATTAGCGCCGGTGGGAAAAATCTCACTCGGTGCCACATTTGGTGCATCTATGAGTGCGCCGGCAGCGTGAATGTCATCAACCACAGTGACACAGTGTGGGTTTGGCATAAATACTGCTTCGCCTGGCCAGCTTGAAATTTCTGTGGTCACGGTTGGTGCAGTGCTCACTAGAGATCTGGTCGGCTCGCCCATAGTGATAGCGATGTTTTCGAATTTTGTATCGTGCGGATCAACAAACGCCTGCACCGTGCCAGCTCGAGTTCCGATGCTGAACCGACCTGGGGATTCAAGTTGATTCTCAACGAGGTATCTGGCAAAAACTCGCAGGCCATTTCCACAGGTCTCCGCAAGCGAGCCATCGGCGTTTCGATAATCCATGAAGAACTGCGCATCAACCACACCGAATTCAGCTGCTCGGGAAATACGTAGCAGGCCATCTGCGCCGATACCAGTATTGCGATCGCAAAGCGCGATCACCTGCTGCTGCGAAATCTGGATGTCCAAGTTCACTGCATCAATCACGACAAAGTTATTGCCGGTGCCGTGTGCCTTAAGGAAGGGCAGTTGCGCAGTACTCATCAGAACTAAGTCTAAACCGCTGGCAGCGATTAGGATGCAGACTCAATAATTGAGGTCACTTCCGAAGCCAGACTGCGGTTATCGGCTGGCAACCAGTTGATTCGGGCATCACGATTGAACCAAGAGTCTTGGCGACGAACATAGCGTCTGGTGGCACTCATAGTTTGCTCTTTGGCCAACTCTTCAGAGATTTCGTCGGCCAAAAAGCTCAATACCTGCGCGTAGCCCAGCGCTTTACTGGCCGTCAAACCCTCCCGCAGTCCAAGTGATTCAAGGGCGCGCACCTCATCAACCAAACCCTGCTGCCACATCAACTCCACGCGTTCGTGGATTCGCCGATCCAATTGCGCACGGTCTCGACGCAATCCGATGCGCACACTTGGCACGACTTCATCCAGTTGTTGCAAAGTGGTTGCTGGCGCACGCCCAGTTAGCTCGATTACTTCAAGTGCGCGAAGTACGCGGCGCAAATTTGTCGGCAAGACATTCGCTGCCG
>Ga0114964_10003275_pt1 | contig 11005 bp, 10 predicted proteins | sample C_131016_MF_Meta_FD_92638 | JGI IMG/M metagenome (GOLD analysis project Ga0114964, IMG submission 92638) | Freshwater microbial communities from Lake Croche, Canada to study carbon cycling - C_131016_MF_MetaG | ecosystem: Environmental > Aquatic > Freshwater > Lake | place: Lake Croche, Canada... | reverse complement strand
TTTGGGGGCACACTGCTCGGTGTGGATCAGCCCTCCGCTCTCAATATAGACGGCCTCGCCGGGTTGGATATCGCGCACAAACCGATGTCCCGTGCCTTCCAGGGCCACCGATTCGCTGGCCACCATCACGGCACCACTCGCATCCACACCAAAGCACAAGGGTCGAATGCCAAATGGATCGCGAAAGGCCAGCAAGCCATGTCCTGCGATCATGGCCACCACCGCATAAGACCCTTTCACCCGTTCATGCACGTGACGAACGGCTTGAAAAATATCGTGGGGTCCCAGCGGCAAACCTCGGGTGGTTTTCTCAAGCTCATGCGCCAAGACGTTGAGCAACACCTCTGAGTCGCTCTCGGTATTGATGTGGCGATGATCGGTCAAAAACATCTCTGACTTCAACGCATGGGCATTGGTCAAGTTGCCGTTGTGAACCAACACCAATCCAAAAGGGGCGTTCACATAAAAAGGCTGGGCTTCTTCTTCACTGTATGCATTTCCCGCCGTCGGATAGCGAACCTGTCCCAAGCCCATGGGGCCGGGCAAGGCACGCATATTCCGAGTTCGGAAAACGTCGCGCACCATGCCTTTGGCCTTGTGCATGAAAAATTTCTTATCCAATTGCGTGACAATACCCGCCGCATCTTGACCACGGTGCTGCAATAAAAGGAGCGCATCATAAATGAGCTGATTGACCGGTTGTGTGCTCACAACACCTACGATTCCACACATATTAGTTCACGTACTTTCCATATTCAAGGGGCAACAAAGGCTTTAATTGAGCCAACAACTCAACCAAGATTTTTGCGCCAGTGGATTCGCGCCACAACTCGAGTTGATTGAGCGCCGTCAGGTTGATCACAATGGCCCCACACAGACACACGATGGTGGTTTTGGCAATTGAAAACACACCACCCAAAAACCGATCCATCAAGCCCAAACCCACCCAGTCGACCAAACGATGCAAAAGCCTGCCCAGCATGCCCAGAACCACCAAAGTGCACAGGAGCACAATCACAAAACTCACCACATACTTCACGCCATCACTGGCGCCTTGCATGGGAAGATGGTTTGAAATCAAGTGGGCATATCGGGGTGCCATCACAAAACCAACAATCCAGGCCACCAAGGACATCAGCTCGAGCACCAAGCCGCGCCAAAAGCCATGGATCCATGCCAACGCATAAAAGACGGCCAAGATCCAATCAAGCGTTGTCATGAGCGCTCAAGGCAACTTGAATACGTTGGCTTGAAGATTGAGAGCTTTCACTTTGGCGGCCCACTTGTTCGCCTCCTCTTTGTTGGGATAGGGCCCAAGTCGCACGCGCGTTGTCTTGACATTTTGAACCACTACGGGCGACGTGTAGGTGTGCAAACCGGCTTTCTCCAGTTTGTCTCGCACCTCTTTGAGCTTGGCCTCATCACTGAAAGCACCCACTTGGACGACATAACGCGAGTTGGAATCAACTGCCACTTTGCTGGCGTCTTTATTGCCATCCTTGGTGCTGTCTTTGTTGGGCTCTTTGCTGGGTGCGGTGGGTTTGGCCGCTTCTGGCTTGGGCTCAGTCTTGGCGAGCGGCTTTGGTGGAGAAGATTCAGGTGCAGGTGCAACCGAGGGCGAAACAATCACCTCTTTGGCCGAGAGTCCATCTTTGGCACCCAGCGGCTGATCCTTGGAGGGCGCATTGTGTGCAGAAGCGACAGCATTTTGCGACGGGGTGGACTTGTTGGTTGGCGACGAATCCGCTGCCATAGGAGGTGCACCATGGACCACTGGAGCGGGCACTGCGCTTGCTATTGATGGGGCAGCTGAAACGACCTTGGGAGGCTCTGGCCGCTGTGCCGTCTGCCCTTGCTCTTTGCTTTGCGCTGGATGGGCCAAAGCACCCTCCTCATGGCTGGCCTTGGGCTTGTCGGACTTGGGCTCGGAAGACTCCGCTGGAGCCTTCGGGGCCTGGGAGATTGAACCCGTCTCCTTGCTGGACAAAGTGCGACGTGACGAGTCAGCCTTCAAAGGCTGGGGTGGGGCATTGGGGGGGACTTTGGCTTTGTCTGGAATATCAATGGCCATGTCCAAGGGCAAAGGTCTGGGTTGTGTGTCAAACACCAAGGGAAACCCAATGACTGCCAAAACCACCAACACTGCTGAACCCATCAATCGATGTTTGACGCGTTTTCTCAGCGATTCCATGCTTTGAGCGGCCGAATCCGTGTGATCTTGGTCTTTTTGACCGGGAAAGCGGAATTTAAAGAAAGCCATACCCTTAAGCGTTCAAATGGGGCGCATCCCGCCGAGGAATGCCCTTGGCCAAAATGGCGCCCACCGTATAAAAGGACCCAAACACAACGATTCTATCAGTGGGGCTGGCTTGTGCCAAAGCGGCCTCCAAGGCCGACTGCGGACTTTTGAACAATTGGGCCTTTTGCTTGGAGGCCTGCGGCGTTTTGAGCCAGAGTTCGTGCAGAGTTTGTGCACTGGCTGCGCGTGCCGTGGGCAAGTCGCAAAAATACCAATCGTCCACCAAGACACCAATGCGGCGCATGATGGCCTCAATATCTTTGTCTTGCATCGCGCCAAAAACCGCATGGGTTCGAGGAAAAAACCCCATCGCATCCAAGTTTTCGGTGAGCGCTGCCACCGCATGGGGGTTGTGCGCAACGTCCAAGACCAACTGAGGTTGACCCGGGAATATCTGAAAACGCCCTGGCAACTCAACCATGGCCAAACCATTGCGAACGGCTTGGGCGGTGACCGGAATAAGACCCCGCAAGCTGGTCAAAGCGGCCAGTACGCCGCTGGCGTTGAGCAACTGATTGGCGCCCCGCAGTGCAGGATAAGCCAAGCCACTGTAGGCGCCACCTCGCCCGCGCCAAGCCCATTGTTGCGGGTCGCCTGCAAAATTGAAATCTTTGCCCAATTGCCAGACATCGGCACCGATCTCTTGGGCATGCTGGAGCACACTTTGTGGTGGCAGTGGGTCACTGATCACCACCGGCCGATGGGCTCGCATGATCCCCGCCTTCTCGCGTCCAATGCTCTCTCGATCAGGACCCAGGTAGTCCATGTGGTCCAAATCCACGCTGGTGATCACCGCGCAGTCTGCATCCACCACATTCACCGCGTCAAGTCGCCCCCCCAGACCCACCCCCAGCACGACCACATCCAAGCCAGCGCGCGACAAGATCCACAAAATTGCCAAGGTGCTGAATTCAAAATAGGTGAGCGTGTTCTCGCCCAAGTGGCGTTGAACCTCCTCAAAAGCTTCAACCAGCAACTCTTCACTCACCGATTCCTCTTGGAGTCGGCACCGCTCTTGGAAATTCACCAAATGCGGAGACGTGTAGAGTCCGACTTTGTAGCCAGCCTGAGACAAAATCGCTTCGAGCATGGCACACGTTGAACCTTTGCCATTGGTGCCCGCCACGGTGATGACGGGCACTGAAAACGTCAAGCCCATGCGAAGGGCGACCTGCCGTACTCGCTCGAGCCCCATGTCGATGCTCACGGGATGCAAATGTTCAATATGGCTGAGCCACTCTGGCAAGGTCATGATGGGCAAGATGTAAGGGTTTACAGTGAAAGGTCAAAGTGCAGATGCCGTCGCCACTCTGAGCGTGGGCTTCGGGGGCGAGGGTTACAGCGCCAAGCCTGATGCGTCAATCATGCGCTGAACCGAGCACGACTGTGGCTTGGGTGGAGAATACCCCTCCGTTGCCATGGGCCAGTGCGAGTTCACATTGAGGCTTTTGCCGCACACCGCACTCACCTCTGATTTGCCGAACCGCCTCGATCAACAGCAAGAGGCCATACATGCCAGGGTGACAGTAAGACAAGCCTCCACCGTTGGTGTTGACTGCCAACGAGCCGCCTGGGGCAATGGCACCACTGCCCACAAAAGGACCCCCCTCGCCTTTTTTACAAAACCCGAGATCCTCCAAAAACAAAATCGTGTTGATGGTGAAAGCGTCGTACACCATGGCCACATCAAAGTCCTTGGGCTTCACACCGGCCATCGACATGGCGGCAGCACCCGTGAGTTTGGCGCCTGTCGTGGTGAGGCTTGGCATGTTGGAGATGGACAAGTGAGAGAGCTCCTCAGCAAAACCCAACACATAGACCGGGGGCTTCTTGAGGTCTCGCGCACGATCCGCTCGGGTGAGGATCAAGGCGCCTCCTCCATCGGTGACCAAACAACAGTCACGCAGTGTCAAGGGCGAGCTCACCATTCGGGCCGAGAGCGCTTGCTCTAGCGTCAACGGCTCCTTCTCCCAAGCCACGGGGTTCATGAGCGCCCACTGCCTGGCCGCAACGGCCACACTGGCCAAATGCTCGCGCGTGGTCCCAAACTCATGCATGTGCCTGGCCGCCGCCATGGCGTAAGCAGAAATCGGCAAGACCGGCTGATAGGGGGTCTCGTAGGGGTTGAACTCCCGAGGGCTCGCGGCGGCCCGGCTCACTGAGCGCTGGGTGCTGCCGTAGGCAATCAACGCCACCTCACACTGCCCACTTTGCAGCGCTGCGCACGCATGCGCCATGTGGGTCATGAAAGACGAGCCACCCATTTGCGTCCCATCGTGAACGCGCGGATGAAGTCCCAGATACTCGCACAGGGCAGTGGTGGCAAAGCGAATTTGGCTGGTTGCGCAGTACACCGCATCCACATCCTTGAGCGTCAAGCCCGCATCGACCAAGGAGCGCTGGCTCGCTTGCGCCATCAAGTCCAGGGGCGTGGTCCCAGGCGCGCACAAGCCCAAATCGGACTCTGCTGCACCCACCACAGCCACACTGGCACGATCAAAGGGGGCCTGCTTCAAACTTGGGGAATCACTCATGGGTTGCTCCAGTGTCCAACGCGTCCAAAGGCACAAAAACAGGCAAGGGGTCGTCGGGGTGGGTCATGTCCATCTTGACTTTGACTCTGAGCCCAATCTTGACCTCCTTGGCGGGCAAGCCATCAACTCGGCTCATCATGCGAAAGCCCTCATCCACGTCGATCAAGGAGACGTTGTAAGGCGCACGGTCCTTCACAAACACTTCGGTGCATGAATAGACGGTTCCAAGACCTTTGGAAATCTTCCAGTGCAATTCATCGCCGGTTTGGGGTGCGCAGACCCTGGGGTAAAACACCACCTGACCGAGGTCGGTGACTTGATAGGCCAGTTGCCCTTGTCGACAATGGTCTTTGAAAACTTGCCCTGGCGATGGCGTAGAGATGTGGTTCATCGTTTCAAGGTCGATGAGGCTCTCACCGACTGGTGTGATTGAATGGAGGGATTTTCGCGACTTTGCAAGCCCTGAGCGCCAAAGTGACAGGTCAATTCGGTGCCCAAGCCAAAGCTCAAGTATAAATTGAGAACCAAGACACGGTCACACCATCGCATGGATTGCCAAGGGCAAGCGCATTATCACGGCGCAACCTAGGGAGAGTGAGCATGGCGATGCCGCCTGAAGGCCTCTAAAATGGTTTGAATTGAGCCCCTCCCACGACGACTTTTTTAAAGTCCCGTGATTGGATGAAACCCTGCCTTGCCACTTCACATCGCCCACCATGTCCACCCCCACATCGACCGTTCAGTCGCTTGAGCCCCCCATGCAAGTCTTGGGACGCTACCGCACCCACGATTTCACCCTGAGCGATGCTTTGAAGAGCCGCGCAAGCCTTCTCCAAGACCAGACCTTCGTGTGGTTTGATGGCCAAGAAACCTCATGGGCCGATTTTTCTTTGCAAGTCAATGGGCTGAGCGCTTGGCTTTTGAGCCATCATGTTCGCCCCCAAGAGCGCGTTGGCATCATGGCCCGAAACCACCAAGCGCATGTCTTGCTGCTCTTTGCACTTGCAAAAATCAAAGCCGTGATGACGCCCATCAACCCCGAGTTTGGGGTGGAAGAAACGCGCTATGTGTTGGACCATGCGCAACCGCGTTTGGTGTTGGTCGACGACCACTCGAGCAACAGTTTTTTAAAAGCCAGGGACTGCATGCAGTCGTCACAACGACCTTTGGCGTGGTGCATTGATGCTTCACCAGAGTCGGTCAATGCACAAGAGCTGCCAGCCTTTTACCCTGCCGTGAAGTCCCATCAAGCCTCGTTGTCGCCAGACGCTATGCGCTTGCAAAGCGAGCAACTCTTGAGCCTTGAAGCGCAAACCCAAGGCGAGGACACCTGCTTGATCATCTACACCTCGGGCACCACAGGTTTTCCCAAAGGTGTGATGCACAGCCAGCGCAGTTTTTTGCTCGGCGGCGAAGCTTTTGTCGAGCGCATGTATTTGCAACACGGCGACCGCTTGATGATCGTGCTGCCGTTCTTTCACATGAATGCTTTGTTCTATTCTGTGGCGGGTGGCTTGGCCGCTGGTGCGTCAATCGCCATCATGCCCAGGTTTTCCGCCTCCACGTTTTGGCAGCAAGCTGTTCAAAGCAACGCCACGATCGTGAACCTGATCGACGCGGCTTGTCAAATCCTCAAAAAACGCCCCCGTCATGAGTACTTGGATGAGCACCGACTGCGGGCGGCCTATGGCGTGCGCCACACGGCATGGCCCACCTTTCAAGAGGAGTTCCACATCCCCCACTTGGTGAGTGGATACGGCATGACGGAGATTCCAGGCGTGACTTGCAGCCCTTTCACGGGACTGCAAAAACCCGGCACCATGGGGCCTGTGGGGAAACACCCCGACGTGAACAGAGAGTGGGCCGCTTGCCGTGTGGTCGACGAGCAAGGGGTTGAGCTGGGAGCCCACCAAGTCGGAGAGCTCTGGGTCAAGACCCCCATCATCATGCAAGGCTACTTTCGAGACCCCGAACAAACACAAAAGCAATTCGACAACGGTTGGTTCAAAACTGGCGACTTGGTGAGCTTTGATGAGGACGGCTACTACACCTTTGTTTCACGCAAAAATGACATCATCCGCCGCCGTGGCGAGAACATCTCTGGCGCTGAACTTGACCGGGTGATCTCCACGCACCCCAAAGTCCTGGACGTGGCCGTGATCGCCGTGCCAGCCGAGTTGGGAGAAGATGACATCATGGCCGTTGTGGTGGCCAAGCCCGATGAAGTGCTGACGGCCCAAGAAGTGGCCCAGTGGTGCCGAGAGCGCTTGGCCTCGACCAAAGTGCCGCGCTACGTCGTCTTTGTCGAGACCATCCCCTACACGCCCACTCACAAGGTCGCCAAATCAGTCCTCAGAAACGACAAGTCTTTGTTGGGCATGGCGACAGACTTGGGCTAGTCCCTTTCTTCATCACACGCAGGAGTCGCCATGGGTCAAAAAATCAGCATCGCCGTCTACGGCATCCCCAATTGTCAGTCGGTGAAAAAAGCGAGAACTTGGCTGGAAGATCACGCACTTGAGTACGAGTTTCATGACTTTAAAAAGGCTGGGGTTCCTCTGGCGCGCTTGAAAGTCTGGGTCAAACAGTTTGGCTGGGACAGTGTGCTCAACAAAAAGGGCACCACCTGGCGCTTGCTTGGTGAGGATGAAAAAGCCTTGGTCACCAACGCCACGACCGCCATCCAGGCCATGATGACGTCCCCCTCCCTGATCAAACGACCCGTGATTGAATTCTCCGATGACCAAATCACCCTGGGCGTCAACCCAGAGGCTTGGTCAAGCGTTATCAAGTCATGAGAGCGCCCAACGTTGGCAAGTGCTCACCTCGCTCGAATTGAACCATATTGCATGATTCGACCCTGGGTCATCAAGGATGAACTTTGGGCAATTCATCATGCTTTACCCAACTCAAACTTGATTTTCACGCCCCTGCCCTCACATCATTGAAGAGAAATTCAAACGGAGACACCAGTCATGACACGCGCACCCCTTCCATTCATCCCGATGAGCTTGGCTGCTTTGACCCTCAGCATGTTCAGCGCCCAAGCCCAAGAGAGCGCTCGCGTGCTCTCTTCCACTCCCGTGGTGCAACAATTCTCCATCCCCAAGCGCGTTTGTAGCGAGGAACAAGTGGTGGTCAATGGAGAAAAATCGGGAGCGGGGGCCGCCATGGGGGCGATTGCCGGTGGTGCCCTCGGCAACTCCGTGGGGCGAGGCGACGGCCGAGCAGCAGCAACCATGTTGGGCATTGTGGGGGGCGCCATCTTGGGCGACAAAGTCGAAGGCAACCCCAATCCCCAGGTGCGCAACGTTCAACGCTGCACACAACAAATGGTTTATGAAAGCCGCATCACCAGCTACAACGTGGTCTATGAATATGCAGGCAAACAGTACAGCGCCAACATGCCCACCAACCCTGGGCCGGTGGTTCAACTGCAAATCACCCCCATTGCACCACCCACCTCCTACATGAGCAGTGCGCCAAGCGTCTATCCCGCCACCCCCAGCCCCTATGGCAATGGCGCCATGCCTCCACCCCAGCCCTCTGGCGCCGGCTACAACTGGGTCCCACCGGCCAACTCGGCCCCGCAGGCCTACCCCACACCCCCGGGAGCCTTGAGCTCGCCGGTGCAGCTCAACCCTTGAGTCATGCGCTGGGGATGGAGCCCGCAAGCCCCAACTTGGGGTGTCAAGACCCCAACAAGCCACAGCTTCGAAGTCACGGCACAATCCGTTAAAATCCAACGCTTCAAGGACAAGAAGCGCTTGGTGCGACTTTGTGTGCCCACCACTTTGCATCTTTTGTCTTGCAATTCTTGGCGCGCGTGGTGGACTGGCTCGGGCCTTCTCGCTCTTCATGAAACCTTGACTTCGTTCCTCACCCCCAAAACTTCTTTGTCATGACCAAAACTGCTGCCCAAAAACCCACCCCCGATCATGGTCCCAAACGCGTCGTGCTGGCCTACTCGGGTGGACTCGACACCTCCATTATTTTGAAGTGGCTGCAAGACGCTTACCACTGTGAGGTGGTGACCTTCACGGCCGACATTGGTCAAGGCGAGGAAATTGAACCCGCCAGAGCCAAAGCCATCAAAATGGGGATCGATCCCAAGAACATCTTCATCGAAGATTTGCGCGAAGAGTTTGTGCGTGACTTTGTGTTTCCCATGTTCCGTGCCAACGCTTTGTATGAAGGCGAGTACTTGCTGGGCACCTCCATCGCTCGCCCCTTGATTGCCAAGCGACTTGTGGAGATTGCGCAAAAAACCCGCGCCGACGCCATCAGCCACGGGGCGACCGGCAAAGGCAATGACCAAGTTCGCTTTGAGCTTGGCGCCTACGCCTTGATGCCCAATGTCAAAGTGATCGCTCCTTGGCGCGAGTGGGACTTGTTGTCGCGTGAAAAGCTCCTCGCCTATGCCAAAAAACACGGTATTCCGGTGGACTTCAAAAAGAGAAAGGGCGGTGCGCCCTACTCCATGGATGCCAATTTGCTGCACATCAGCTATGAAGGTGGCATTTTGGAGGACCCCAATTTTGCACCCGAAGAGAGCATGTGGCGCCTCACCCGCAGCCCAGAAAAAGCCCCCAACAAGCCCCAAATCATTGAACTTCAGTTCCTCAAAGGCGATGTGGTCGCCATCGATGGAGTTGCAATGAGTCCCGCCCAAGTGCTCACACAACTCAATGCGATTGGTGGCAAACATGGCATTGGTCGCTTGGACAAGGTTGAGAACCGTTATGTGGGCATGAAGAGTCGCGGTTGCTACGAAACCCCAGGGGGGACCATCTTGCTCAGCGCCCACCGCGCCATCGAGTCCATCACCTTGGACCGTGAAGTCTTGGCGTTGAAGGACGATTTGATGCCACGCTACGCCAGACTGGTCTACAACGGTTACTGGTTCAGCCCCGAGCGAGAACTGCTGCAAGGCTTGATCGATGCGTCCCAAGCAACGGCCAATGGGCTCGTGCGCTTGAAACTCTACAAAGGCACCATCATGTGTGTGGGCCGAGAGAGCTTGACGGACAGTTTGTTTGACACCCGCATCTCCACCTTCGATGACGACGGCGGCGCCTACAACCAAGCCGACGCTGGAGGCTTCATCAAGCTCAATGCACTGCGCATGCGCATTGCAGGCAATTTGAAGGCGGCGCGCGCTACGCAAACCAAGAATGCCACCAAGAATTCCAGCTCAAAATCCGCCACAAAATCCACAAAAAAACCCGTGAAAAAAACGCTCTCAGCAAAAACATCCCGAGCTTGAACCAGGATTGAAGGTGCGTCCTATCGCCCCGTGACCCAAGCTCTGCCACGCGACTGCTTTTTCCATCCACCCTGAATCAATGAATTGATCCGCCATGAGTACAACACCCGCTTTGAACAACGTGAGCTTGAACCCCAAGGCCAACGTCTATTTTGATGGACGCTGCATCTCGCACTCCTTCACCACTGCCGACGGCAGCCAAAAAAGTGCTGGGGTGGTGCTGCCCGCGAGCTTGACCTTTGGCACCGCCGCTGCCGAGATCATGGAATGCGTGGCGGGCTCTTGTGAGTACCGTCTCAAGGGTGAGGAACAATGGACGACTGCAAGTGCCGGCGTGAGTTTTCACATTCCCGCCAATTCCAGTTTTGACATCAAGGTCGCTGAAGCATTTCACTACATTTGCCACTACGCCTAAGGACGATGCCGAAGAACGATGCCCAAGCACGTTGCATGAAGACCATGCCAAAGGCGCAGGAGTCTAAAAACTCTCTGCCCTGAAGGCATTCACACTGTCACCGCCATAGACAATGCTTTGGGCCAGCCCAGGCAACTGGGTCAAGATGTGTTCGGCATAAAAATGCGCCGTCTCCACCTTGGATTGGTGGAACTCCACGTCCTGTCCTGAGTCGATCGCTTGTTTGGCCGCGATCAGCGACTTGGCCATCTGCCAGCCGGCCATCACCTGGGCGGTGAGCAACAAAAAAGGCACCCCTGCCGCAAAAACCAGCACAGCTTGGGACTGGAAGTTGTTCAACACAAAAGCCAATGCCTCCTCGTACGCCACACACGCTTGGGTGAGTCTTTGGTGCAAGGACTGCGCTTGGGGCATGGGGATGGTTGAGATGACCGCCATGGTCTCATGCATCTGCGCCAAGAGCAGCCGGGCAACTTCTCCTCGGTCTTTGA
>Ga0114964_10003274_pt1 | contig 11006 bp, 7 predicted proteins | sample C_131016_MF_Meta_FD_92638 | JGI IMG/M metagenome (GOLD analysis project Ga0114964, IMG submission 92638) | Freshwater microbial communities from Lake Croche, Canada to study carbon cycling - C_131016_MF_MetaG | ecosystem: Environmental > Aquatic > Freshwater > Lake | place: Lake Croche, Canada... | reverse complement strand
GGCCACGGCCTGACCGTGCGGCCGATTTTGAACATGGTCAACCACGAGACCAACGAGCTGTTTTTTGACAATCTGGAGATTCCCGAAGACGCGCTCTTGGGCGAAGAAGGCAAAGGCTTCAAGACCCTGCTCGACGGCCTGAATGCTGAGCGGGTGTTGATCGCCGCTGAGTGCATTGGCGACGGCTACTGGTTCATCGACCGCGCCAGCCAATACGCCAAGGACCGTGTGGTGTTCGGTCGCCCGATTGGCCAAAACCAGGGCGTGCAGTTCCCGATTGCCGATGCCTTCATTGAGCTGGAAGCCGCCAACCTGATGCGCTGGAAGGCCTGCGAAAAAATCGACGCCATGCAAAACGCCGGGGCCGAAGCCAACATGGCCAAGTACCTCGCAGCCAAGGCCAGCTGGGAAGCGGCCAACGTCTGCCTGCAAACGCACGGCGGCTTTGGCTTTGCCTGCGAATACGACATCGAGCGCAAGTTCCGCGAGACGCGCCTGTACCAAGTCGCCCCGGTCTCGACCAACATGATTTTCAGCTACGTGGCCGAGCACATCCTCGGATTGCCCCGGTCCTTCTGACATGGCCGCGCCAAGACCTCTTGACGGCATCACCGTCGTCTCACTCGAGCATGCAATTGCCGCGCCGTTTTGCACGCGGCAACTGGCCGACTTGGGCGCACGCGTCATCAAGGTCGAGCGCCCCGGCTCGGGCGACTTTGCCCGCGCCTACGACACGCGGGTGCGCGGCCAGGCCTCGCACTTTGTCTGGACCAACCGCTCCAAAGAAAGCCTCACGCTCGACCTGAAAAACCCCGACGCCATGGCGGTGCTGCGCGAGCTGCTCAAGGGCGCCGACGTGCTGGTGCAAAACCTCGCGCCCGGCGCGGCCGCGCGCATGGGCCTGTCGTTTGAAGCGCTCAGCCCCATGCACCCTCAGCTGATCGTTTGCGACATTTCGGGTTATGGCGAAGACGGCCCCTACCGCGACAAGAAGGCCTATGACCTCTTGATTCAAAGCGAAGCGGGTCTCCTGTCGATCACCGGCACGCCCGAGGCCCCGTCCAAGGCGGGCAACTCGATGGCCGACATTGCGGCAGGCATGTACGCTTACACCAACATCCTCTCGGCCTTGCTCTTGCGCGGCAAAACAGGGCAGGGCAGCCACATCGACGTGTCCATGCTTGAAGCGCTGAGCGAGTGGATGAGTTACCCGTTGTACTACGCCTTTGAAGGTGCGCCCCCTCCACCACGCACTGCTGCGTCGCACGCCAGCATCTACCCCTATGGCCCGTTTGCGGCGGGCGATGGCGGCACGGTGATGCTGGGCTTGCAAAACGAGCGGGAGTGGAAAGTGTTTTGCGAAGGGGTGCTGGGCGATGCGGACTTGGCCAGCGATGCACGCTTTTGCACCAACGCCTTGCGCAACACCCACCGCGCCGAGCTGGCGCAACGGATTTTGGGCGTGTTCGCGGCCATGAGCACGGCCGAGGTTGAAGCCCGGCTGGACCAGGCACAAATCGCCAACGCCCGCATGAACGACATGGCGGGCGTCTGGGCGCACCCGCAGCTCAAGGCGCGCCAACGCTGGCAACAAGTGGGTTCGCCTGCAGGCGAGATTGCGGCCCTGTTGCCGCCCGGGCGCAACAACCGCTACGACTACCGCATGGACTCTGTGCCTGCTGTGGGCGAGCACACCGAGGCCATCTTGCGCGCGCTGGGCTTGGACGAGGCGGCGGTGCAAGCTTTGCGCCAGAGCCAAGCCATTTGAAACAGAACACAAGGAGACATGCATGACACAGCTCACCACATCCCACACCGCCCAACTCGCCAGCTTCGCTGCCAACCTGCGGTTTGAGGACATACCCGCGGTGGTGGTTCGCAAGATCGAAGACTTGCTGGTCGACTGGTTCGGCTCGGCCGTGGCCGGCCACGGCACCCGCCCTGTCGAGAGCATTGCCCGATTTGCCCAAGCCATGGGTCCTGCGCTAGGCCCGTCCGAAGTCATCATCCATGGCCGCACCACATCGCCTTATTTGGCCGCCATGGCCAATGCCGCAGCGTCCCATGTGGCTGAGCAGGACGATGTGCACAACGGCTCTGTTTTCCACCCGGCCACGGTGGTCTTTCCTCCCGCATTGGCGGTGGCGCAGGCGCTGGGCGCCAGTGGTCCACAGTTGCTCACCGCAGCGGTGGTGGGTTACGAAGTCGGCATCCGCGTGGGTGAGTTTTTAGGCCGCTCGCATTACAAAATTTTCCACACCACCGGCACGGCTGGCACTTTGGCCTCGGCTGCGGCCGCAGGGCATTTGCTGGGTTTGACGCCCGGACAAATGCTGCATGCCTTGGGCTCGGCTGGCACACAATCCGCGGGTTTGTGGGAGTTCTTGCGCACCGCAGCCGACAGCAAACAGTTGCACACCGCCCATGCGGCTGCAGCGGGCCTGATGGCCGCTTACCTGGCCCAAGATGGTTTTACCGGGGCGGCCGACATTCTGGAAGGTCCGCAAGGCCTGGCAGCTGGCATGTCCAGCGACGCAAACCCCGCACGGTTGGTCGACGGCTTGGGCAGCCGCTGGGCGACGGTCGAAACCTCATTCAAATACCACGCCAGTTGCCGGCACACCCATCCCGCCGCCGATGCGCTTTGGCATGTGATGCAAACCCACGGCCTGAAAGTCAGGGATCTGGCCCGCGTGGTGACCCATGTGCACCAAGGTGCGATCGATGTGCTGGGCCCCGTGGTCAAGCCCACCACCGTGCACCAAAGCAAATTTTCCATGGGCACGGTGCTGGGTTTGGTGGCGCAATACGGCCACGCCGGTCTGGTGGAATTTGACCAATACTTTTTGTCACCCGAGACCCAGGCTTTGCGCGACCGGATCGCGATGGTGCTGGACGCAGAAGTGGATGCCGCCTATCCACAGCGCTGGATCGGCAAGGTCACCGTGACCACCACAGACGGCCGCGTGCTGCACGGCCGGGTGGATGAACCCAAGGGCGATCCGGGCAACACCTTGTCCCGCCAGGAGATCACCGACAAAGCCATGCGCATGGCGGCTTTCAGCGGCGGAGCTTCACCTGAGTCCATGCGCCAAGCCGTGGCGGCATTGTGGCAAGTGGCCAGTTGGCCACAGGTCGGGGCCTTGTTGGAGCCGGTATGTTGAATAAAGCGCTTGCCCTGGTGTCTACCGTGCTGCTGTTGATGTCATTGGGCTTTTCTGTTCTTGGCACCACCCCGTTGTTGGTGCTCAAGCACCTTCAGCCGATGGATGCGCGGGTCATCAGGCAGGTTTTTCATTATTGCTACCGAATGGTCGCCCTCTTGGCGCTCGCCGCCTGTCTGGGCAATGCCCTGGAGGACAGGATGGCGCTGTCGGTTTACACCGGCTTTATCGCCTTGTGGGTGCTGGTTTTGCACCGCTGGATGCTCGCGCGCATGGATGCTTTGCGGACCCTGATGCAAGCTGGCGCCAGCGATGCTGTGCGCCGATTTCGCTTTGTGCATGCCTTGGGTGTTTTGATGAACATGGCCCTTTTCGCGCTCGCCATAGGGGCCATCAGCCAGATCACACTGTAGTGCGGATGGGGCAAATCAAGCGTCCATCAGCCCCATCTTGCGGGCAATCACCATCAGCATCACTTCGTCCGCGCCGCCGCCGATCGAGCCCAGGCGGTAGTCGCGGTAGGCGCGCGAGACCCGGTTGTCCCAGGTGTAACCCATGCCGCCCTGGAACTGCATGCACCAATCGGCCACCTCGCGGCCCAGGCGTCCGGCCTTGAGCTTGGCCATGGACGCCAGCTCGGTCACGTCTTGCCCCTGCACATAGGCGTGGGTGGCCATGTAGATCAGGCCGCGCAGGGCCTCAATCTCGGTCTTGAGTTCGGCCAGCTTGTACTGGATGAACTGGTTGTCCAGCAGCGGCTTGCCAAACGCCACCCGCTGGCGCAGGTAGGTGGCGGTTTCCTCGATCAGCTCCACCGTGGCCAGTCGCCGCGCCGCGCCGTCCAGGCGCTCTTCCTGGAACTGCTGCATTTGGTAAGTGAAGCCCATGCCTTCTTCGCCAATGCGGTGGCGCACCGGCACGCGCACTTCGTCAAAAAAGATCTGCGCGGTGTCCGAGCTCCACATGCCGAACTTCTTGATTTTTTGCACCTCGATGCCCTTGGCGCGGCGGCCTGCGGCGTCTTTGAGCGGCACGATGATGAGCGACTTGTTCTTGTGCGAGGGGCCGTCCGAGGTGTTGCACAGCAGGCAGATCCAGTCGGCCTGGGTGCCGTTGGTGATCCACATCTTGGCGCCGCTGATGACGTAATCGTCGCCGTCGCGCCGTGCACGGGTCTTGAGCGAGGACACATCCGAGCCCGCGCCTTGCTCGCTCACACCGATGCTGCAAACCACCTCGCCCGCAATCGCCGGGGCCAGAAATTCGCGTTTGAGCTCATCCGAGCCAAAGTTGGCCAGTGCGGGTGTCGCCATGTTGGCCTGCACGCCAATGCCCATGCCCACGCCTTGGGCCTTGACGTGGCCAATGGCCTCGGCCGCCGCCAGCGCATAGCTGAAGTCCAGCCCCATGCCGCCGTAGGCCTGGGGTTTGGTGATGCCCAAAAAGCCGAGCTGCCCCATCTTGCGAAAGACGTCGTGGGCCGGAAAGATTTCGGCGGCTTCCCATTCGTCGACAAAGGGGTCGATTTCGGCGCTGATGAAGCGGCGGATGCTGGCCATCAGTTCGTGGTGTTCGGATGTGTAAATCATCGCTGGGCTTTTCTCAGAAATTCAAAAACGAGGCACGGCGAACTGCATCGCGTGCGGGTTGCGGGCGGCGGCTTCGCGCACGGTGGCCAGCACCAGGGCCAGCACCTCGCGGGTCTGACGCGGGTCGATGATGCCGTCGTCCAGCAGATGGCCGCTGGTATAAAAGGCGCTGGCCTGGCTCTCGAACAGGCCCATGATCTCGGTTTTTTGCGCTTGCAAGCGCGACTCGTCCACCGGCTGGCCCTTGCGCTCGGCTTGCTGGCGCGCCACGATGTCGAGCGTGGTGGCGGCCTGCTCGCCGCCCATCACAGCCGAGCGGGCGTTGGGCCACGAAAAACAAAAGCGCGGGTGAAAGGCCCGACCGCACATGCCATAGTTGCCCGCACCAAAGGACGCGCCGCAGTGGATGGTGATGTGCGGCACCTGCGAATTGCTCAGCGCCTGGATCATCTTGGCGCCGTGCTTGATCATGCCGGCCTCTTCGGAGGCGCGGCCCACGATGAAGCCGGTGGTGTTTTGCAAAAACACAATCGGCGTGCCCGACTGGTTGCACAGGTGAATGAACTGCGCTGCCTTGGTCGCGCCTGCCGGGTCGATGGGGCCGTTGTTGGTGATGAAGGCCACCGCATAACCGTCGATGCGGGCATGGCCGCAGACGGTGGCGCTGCCGTAATCGGGTTTGAAGTCCAGCCAGGCCGAGTCGTCCACCAAGCGGGCGATGACTTCCCGCATGTCGATCGGCTGGCGGTGCGCCAGCACCATCACACCTGCGAGTTCGTCGGGGGACAAAAGGGGAGGGCGCGGTGCACGCTGAGGCGCCACCCCAGGGGCTTGCGGCCAGTCGATGGCGGCCAATACTTCGCGGACCATGGCGATGGCATGGGCGTCATTCTCAGCCACATACTCGGCCAGGCCACTGACTGACGCATGCATCTCGGTGCCGCCCAGTTCTTCGTCGGTGGCGATCTCGCCGGTGGCGGCTTTGAGCAAAGGCGGGCCTGCCAAAAAGGCCTTGCCCTGACCGCGCACCATGATCACATAGTCCGACAGGCCGGGCATGTAGGCCCCGCCTGCGGTGGACGAGCCGTGCACCACGGTGAGCACGGGCAAGCCCGCAGCCGACAGGCGCGCCAGGTTGTAGAACATGCCGCCGCCCCGGATGAATTTCTCGACCCGGTACTTGCGCAGGTTGGAACCCGCCGATTCGACCAGGTGCACAAAAGGCAGCTTGTTTTCCAGCGCGATCTCTTGGCAGCGCATCAGCTTTTGGTTGCCCGCTTCGGTCAGCGCCCCGGCGTCGATGCCCGAGTCGGTCACCACCACCATGCAGCGCACCCCGCTGACCTGGCCAATGCCCGCCAACTGCGAGCCGCCGGGCACGCAGCGCGACAGGTCGGGGTCGTCCATGCCGTAACCGGCCAGCGTGGCCAGCGGCAAAAACGGCGCACCGGGGTCGAGCAACTGCGCCAGCCGCTCGCGCGGCAACAAGGCGCCGCGTTTGGCAAAGCGCGCGGCCGATTGGGCCGAGGCGTCGCTGGCGCGCTGCTCCAGCGCATGCCAGGCGTCGATCAAGGCCAACATGCCTTGGCGCTGCGCTGCGAAGACGTCAGACGAAGTGTGAATTGCCGTTTGGAAAATGGTCATGGTTTAAAAAAGACGGGGTTTGCGCCATTGCACCAGATCACCGGCCAATTTACCAGTCACGCGGGTCGCCTTGGGCATAGCTTGCAGTGGGTGATTGCCCTGATCACCATCATGCCCACTGGCCCCTGGCTGTTGGGGGCTTCAATTGCAGTTGCAATCGCTGCTGCGGGCTAGCGCGGTGTTGTGCTGGCCGAGGTGGGGGTCCAGTCGCCCCCCAGGGCTTTGATCAGGAAGACCGATGACAGTTGACGTTGGCCTACCAGTTGCGCAGCCAAGCGTTCGGAGTTCAACTGGGCTTGCTGGGCGGTGATCATGTCCTGGTAATTGGACACGCCACCTTCGTACCGCACTTTGGCAATCTCCATCACTCGGCGGTTGCTGTCAATGGCGCGTTGTGCTTGGACGATGGCACGGTCCAGCGCTGAGACGCTGCTCAAACCGTCCTCCACTTCTTGCATGGCGGTGAGCACCACCCGGCGGTAGTTGGCCACGGTGATGTCGTAGCCCGCACGGGTAAAGTCCACGTTGGCGCTGATGCGTCCGCCATCAAAAATGGTTTGTGTGGCGGACACACCGAGAGACCACAGCACGCTGGCTTGATTGAAAAGAGTGCTGACACGCCGACTGTCGTTACCAAAACTGGGGCCAAAAATCACACTCGGGTAAAAGGCGGCCTTGGCCACGCCGATTTGCGCATTGGCCGCAGCCATGGCGCGTTCAGCGGAGGCGATATCGGGTCGGCGCTCCAGCACATCAGAGGGAATACCGATCGGAATGCGCGGTGGATTCATCGGCACCAGCCGCTGCGGCAATTCAAACAGGGGGGCAGGCGTGCCGGTCAGGGTGGCCAGTGCATGCTCAAAAATCGAGCGTTGCCTTTTGAGGATGTCGATCTGGGTCAAGGTGGTGTCGAGCAAGGCTTGCTGTTGCGCCACATCCAAGCCGGAGGCATTGCCGCTGTCACGCCGGTGGTTGGCCAGAGCCAGGGACGATTTTTGCAAATCGATGGATCGTGCCAAAACATCCAGTTCCACATCGAGGGCGCGCAAATTGAAATAATTCACCGCCACATCGGAGCCCAGAATCAGGCGGGTATTGACGAGGTCGGCTGCCGCTTGATCGGCCGATGCCGTCGCGCCATCGACCTGATTTTGGACGCGGCCCCACAGATCGGCTTCGTAGTTGACCGACAAAATCGCGGAATAGTCGTTTTGCTGTGTGGACCAGTTGGCTGCGTTGTAATTGGTCAAAGGGCGGTTGGCAGAGATCCGCAGTTCCGAGACTTTGCCGCCCAGTCCGACCTGTGGAAACAGGGCAGCACTGCTGCCCGCCAGCAAAGCGCGTGACTGCGCCAATCGGCCTTGAGCGGCCGCCAAGGTGGGGCTGGACTGCAGGGCTTTTTGGACCAAGCCGCTCAGCTCCTCATCCCCAAAACGCGTCCACCAAGGCCCTTTGGCTTGGGTGTCGGCCGGCTGGGCGGTGCGCCAGGGCGCTTCCAAGGTCCAACTGACAGGCATGTCAACTTGCGGCTTGACGTAGGCAGGCCCCACCGCGCAGGCGCCGAGCAGGGCCGCAGTGATCACGCAGCCAGTGAGCATGCGCAGGGATTTCACGGCTTGGCCTTTTCCGATGGTGGCGTGTCTTTGGTGCTGCCTTCTTTGGCACCGCCTTCTTCTTTGGGCGCATCGATGGCGAAGTTCACCACATCGCCATCGGTCAAAGCATCTGGCGGGTTCAGCACCAGGCGTGCACCGTCTTTCAGGCCACTCGTGACTTCCACTTGCTCACCCAAATTACGACCGAGGGTGATGGTTTGTAATTTCACCCGCTTGTCGGCATCGACCATGGCCACCCGGACCCCGCCTGCGCGGATGATGAGTGCGTTGTTGGGCACGGTGAGGGTGGCTTTGCTTTGCAAAGGCAAATCGACCTGTACAAAGGCACCGGGCAGCAAGGTACCGTCCTTGTTAGGCAGGCTGATTTCAACTTGCATCGACCGCGTTACCGGGTCAATGGAAGCGGAAGTTCTGGCCAACGTGCCTTCGAATTTTTGACCCCGCAATTCGGCTTGTGACACCGTGACCTTCTGTCCGTTTTTGATTTGCTGGGCGTAAGTCTGCGGCACGTTCACAAACAAGCGCAGCGGATGGGTTTGCGTCACCACAAACAAGGCCCGGGCCAGCCCGCCCCCGGCGCCAGCGTCCACCAGGTCGCCTGTGTCCACGTTGCGGCGGGTGATCACGCCATCCGTGGGCGAGAGCAGGCTTTTGAAATTGCTCAGCTGTTTCAAGCGCTGCATGTTGGCTTCAGCTGCTGCCAAGTTGGCCATGGCTTGGGTGCTGTTGCTGCGCTTTTCATCGACTTCTTGCTGCGAGACCGCATCCTTGGCGCGCAGGGCGATCCAGCGCGCTTCAGTGCTTTTGGCAAGTTCCAGACTGGCCGCGGCCTGTTGTCTGGTGGCAAGTGCTTGGGACAATTGTTCTTCGGTTTCCGGGGTTTCGAGTTCGGCCAGCACTTCGCCTTTGCGCACACGGCTGCCGATGTCTTTGTGCCAGCGCTTCACATAACCGGGCACACGCGCATAAATGGGCGACTGCGCATACCCCTGCAAGCTGCCGGGCAGGGCCACGGTCTGCCCGGCTTCGCGCATTTTGACCACCGTGGTTTTGACGTAAATTTGGTTGCGTGCCTGCACGTCGGCTTTGAGCTGGTCCATTTTTTGGGACTGGCTGAGCACGGTTCTGGCGCCACCGGCCAGGAGCAACACCACCACGGCAGCGGCCGCAATTTTGCTGGTGCGGATCACTTGTTTGCGCTGCACCAGATCATGCGGATCTTGGACGCCCGTGGAATGGATGGCCAGTGATGAATGACGTTCTGAAGACATGAATCAATTCTCCTGCGCCACGGTGGGCGCATCCTTGGATGCGGTTTTTGAGGCTTGCTGTCTCACCCAGCGTTGGTGAATGGCGGCATAGACCACGGGGACGAAATACAGCGTAGAGACCGTGGCAAACAGCAATCCACCAATCACAGCGCGGCCCAAAGGCGCGTTTTGCTCTGCGCCTTCGCCCAGACCCAGAGCCATCGGAATCATGCCGATGATCATCGCCAAGGCGGTCATCATCACCGGCCGGATGCGGGTCGAGCCCGCTTCCAGGGCCGCTGCCAATGGGGGCACACCGTCATCGCGTCGCTGGCGGGCAAAGGCCACCACCAAGATACTGTTGGCCGTGGCCACGCCCATGGTCATGATCGCCCCTGTCAGGGCGGGCACACTCAAGGTGGTGCCGGTGATGAACAGCATCCATGCAATGCCGGCCAGCGCGGCCGGCAAGGCGGTGATGATGATTGCCGCATCGGTCCACGACTGGTAGGTGACCACGATCAGCAGGTACACCAACACGATCGCCATGGCCAGACCCAAGCCCAGCCCGATGAAGGAGGATTGCATAGTCTGCACCTGACCGCGAAGGGTCACTTGGTTGCCCCGCTTGAGTTTGGGCGTGATGTCGTCCACCAGTTTTTGCACTTGGGCGGCGACGCTGGCCAAGTCGGTGCCTTGCACGCTGACATACACATCCACCGCCGGCTGGATGTTGTAGCGCGACACGATGGGCATTTGGCGACCGACTTTGGCTTCGACCAGGTTGCCCAGCAATTGGGGTGTGGTGGTGGGCAGGGCCACGCCGTTGGCACCGCTGTTGGCATTGGGCGCCGAGCCAATGTTGAGGCCCAGCAAGGCGTCAATGGAGTCGACTTTGTACTGGGGGGACTGCACCACCACGTTGTAGACCACGCCGTTTTGTGGATTGAGCCAGAAGGCCGGCGCGGTTTGCGAGCTGCCCGACAAGGCGATCAACACGTTTTGGCCCACGTTGGTCGCGCCCAAGCCAAACTGCTGCAGACGGGTGCGGTCCATCTGCAAGTCGACCACAGGGCCATCCAAACGTTGGTGGACATGGGCGTCTACTGCGCCCGGAATTTTTTGAATCGACCGGGTCAACTCGGCCGCCAAGGCGGTGTTGCCTGCCACGTCGGACCCGGAAAATTGCACGTCAATTGCCGCTGGCAAACCGAAGTTCAGGATCTGGGTGGAAATGTCGGCGGGTTGAAAAAAGAACTCCACATTCGGAAAGCGCTTGGGCAATTCGTTGCGCAGTCGCGTGACAAATTGATCCGTGGGTTGGTGGCCTTTTTTGAGCGACATCAAGATCTCGCCATCCATGGTGCCAATGGTGCCCGCATTGCTGTAAGACAAATTGATGCCGCTGTTGGGCAGGCCGATGTTGTCCAGAATGGTATCGAGTTGGTCTTCCGGGATCATGTCGCGGATAGCCGTTTCAACGGCGTCGGCAATCCGGGCGGTTTCTTCGATGCGGGTCCCGGTGGGGGCGCGCATGTGCAGACGGATCTGGCCCGCGTCCACACTCGGGAAAAAGTCTCGTCCGAGGAAGGGGTACAAGCCGCAGGACAGGACACAGAACAGAAAGAACAAACCCATGAAACGCGCGCGATGGGTCAGTGCCGCTGACAAAGACAAGGTGTAGACACGGCGCACGCGCTCAAACTGGGCGTCAAAACTGCGGTACACCCGCTGCAGCACGCT
>Ga0114964_10003273_pt1 | contig 11007 bp, 10 predicted proteins | sample C_131016_MF_Meta_FD_92638 | JGI IMG/M metagenome (GOLD analysis project Ga0114964, IMG submission 92638) | Freshwater microbial communities from Lake Croche, Canada to study carbon cycling - C_131016_MF_MetaG | ecosystem: Environmental > Aquatic > Freshwater > Lake | place: Lake Croche, Canada... | reverse complement strand
CCTACGGATCTGCCAACTGGCCGATGCCGACGGACGGCGGATGCGGATGGTGTGTCTGTGCGAGGAGGATCACGCATGACTGCGACAGTCCCCATCATCACAGGTCCGGTCCTCGCTTTGCGGGCGTGTCTTCGCACGTTCTGGCTGGCGGATCCCGTTCTGGTCGGTTTGCTGGGCGGCGAGAAAATTTATGACACAGCCGCGCGTTCGGTCATTCCGCCCTATGTGACATTCGGCAGTGTGACAGCCCGGCAATGGCTCGGCAGCAGCCAGCGCGGGCACGAGCAGGAGGTTACGGTGACGGTCTGGTCACGGCAGGTATCGGACCGCGAAAGTCTCGAGATTGCCAGCCGCCTGAGCCTGATCAGCGACGGAGCTGTGCTGTCGATGCCCGGCTATCAGCTCTGGCCCTTGCAGGTGCTGATGCTCGATTGCCCGCAAGGCAATCCGCAAGGCCTGCGCCAGACAGTCGTGGTTCTGCGTGCCCTGACTGCGCCGGCCGCCAACCCTTAATATAAGGGAGTTTGCTGGAGTGCGGCACTGATCTCGGAGCGGGCCTGGCTCTGCTGGTTTTTCAGCATGGCGAGAAACTCCTCGCTCGCCGGTTCAACGCCGGTTTCAATCGCCCCGATATTGTGGCTGAGCGAAGTGTAATAGGCGACAAGGCGGCGGAAGGTCGGATCACGATGCTTCAGACGCGCAAAGTCGGCGGCCTGATCCGCAAATTCCTCTTCCACCGAACGCAGCGCGGGAGCAACCACAAAATCGGCCTGATCGGCCGCTGCTTCTGTCGATGGCCAGTGCTGGGCTGGTGTCTGAAATGGATCGGGCTCGTTCACTGCAACAACTCCTGATTTGCGATCCCATCCTATCGCCAAATCCCCGCACCCGACAACCGGGCCGCAAGGGCTTGGCGTTAGATGCTTTTCTAACCTTCTAGGCGAGGATACATGAGCACGGATTTTCACGAAGTGGTTTTTCCGCTGGCCTTGTCAATGCAGGCGCGTGGCGGGCCGCAACGGCGGACGGACATCATCACCACCGGGGCAGGGCGCGAGAACAGGGTGAGCCGATGGGCCTGTTCCCGCTATCACTATGATATCGGATCCGGCATCAAATCCCGCGCTGACCTTGCTTTGCTGGTGAGCTTTTTCGAGGAACGGCGCGGGGCATTCTACGGCTTCCGGTTCCGTGATCCGCTCGACCATTCCAGCGCGGCACCGGATGCGGCTGTCACCCCCTTCGACCAGACCCTCGGGCAGGGCGATGGCGCGCGGATGGCGTTCCAACTGGTCAAAACCTATGGCGGTTTGTTTGCGCCCTATGTGCGTCCGGTTTTCAAGCCGGTTGCCGGAACCATCCGGTTGGCGGTGGCTGGGGTGGTGGTCCTGCTGGGGCAGGATGCCGATTGCGATCCGCGCACGGGTCTGGTGCGTTTCCGGCCGGGCCATTGTCCGGCCGCCGGTCAAACCGTGACTGCAGGTTTCCAGTTCGATGTGCCGGTGCGCTTTGCCGACGATCGGATTGAGGCCGCTTTCGATGCTTTCGGATGCGGCGAGGTCACCAAAATCTCCTTGATCGAATTGTTGTGCCAACCGGAAAAGGCGTAAAACCATGCGCGATCTTCCCCACAGTTTGACAGGTGACGCCGCGACCCTTGCCCTGTGCTGGCGGATCATGCGGCGGGATGGCGTCGTGCTCGGATTTACCCAGCATGATGCCGATGTGGTGTTTGGCGGAGTGGTGCACCAGGCGCGCAGCGGGCTGGATGTGGAAGCAGCCCGAAGCCTTGCAGGCTTTGGGGGCAGCGAAACCGTGGTGCTGGGTGCGCTGGTCTCCGACAGCGTCACACTGGCCGATATTCTGGCCGGTCTCTATGACCATGCCACGATCGAAACCTGGCTGGCCGATTGGAGCGATCCGGCCCAAAGCGTCCTGATCGATTGCGGATCGGTCGGGCGGATCGAGGCCTCGGATCACGGGTTCAAGGTCGAGGTGCGCTCCGTTATCGACCAGTTGATGCAGCCGCAGGGCCGTTTGTTCCAGGCCCATTGTTCGGCTGATCTGGGGGATGAGCGCTGCGGGCTGGCTTTGTCAGGTCCGTCATTCCGCCTCGAAGGAGTGGTGCGTGCCACCGATGGCCGCTCCACGCTGAACCTGGATGCGGGTGGTTTCGCCGCCGACCATTTTAGCCGCGGGGTCTTGCAGGTGCTCGATGGAGCCAATGCCGGCATGCGGGTGGACATCAAGACGCATGATGTGGTCTCGGGGCAGGCGCATATCAGCCTGTGGCAGAGCTTCGCGTCCCCCCTGAATGTGGGGGATCGGGTGGTGGCGGTTGCCGGCTGTGACAAGACGGCAGGCACCTGCCAGACCCGCTTTGGCAATATCGCCAACTTCCGGGGTTTTCCGCGCATGCCGGGCAATGACCTGTTGCTCCGCCGCGTCAATGATGGCGAAGCCGGCATGGATGGCGGGAGCCTGTTCCAATGACCGCAGACAAGACCACAGACATGCTCGCCGGGCGGGTGGTGGAAGAGGCCCGCCGCTGGATCGGCACGCCCTATCTGCATCAGGCTTCGCTTTGTGGCGTGGGTTGCGACTGCCTCGGCCTGGTGCGGGGGATCTGGCGCGTCCTGTATGGCGGGGAGCCCGAAGCCGTGCCCCATTACAACGCCGATTGGGCCGAGGCTTCGGGCAACGACCCTTTGCTGCTGGCCGGACACCGGCATTTCGTGCCGGTCGATCGGGCGGATATGGCTGCCGGAGATGTGCTGCTGTTTCGCTGGCGTCCGCATTGGCCTGCCAAACATCTGGGTGTGGTGTCGGGGGAAGGCACCATGATCCACGCCCATGCGGGGGCGGCGGTGGCAGAGGTGCATTTCGGAATTTGGGCGCGCCGTATCGTCCGGGTTTTCCGCTTTCCGACACCAGCTGAACGGGGTTGATGATGGGCACTTTGATCTTGAATGCCGCGCAGGGCTCGGTGCGCGCAACAGCAGGCGGCCTGATTGGCCATGCGGTCGGCTCCCTGTTCGGGGGCGGCCCGATCGGCTCGATGTTCGGCCACATCGCCGGGCAGGCTTTTTCAGGGGCCCTGACGGATCACCGGACCCGCTTGCATGATGGCCCGCGCCTGCATGACATGCCTGTGATGGGGGCGACCGAGGGCACACCCATTCCCAAAGTCTATGGTCGCGCCCGACTTGGCGGCACCCTGATCTGGGCCACGCGATTTGCCGAAGTGATCACCCAGACCGAAACCGAAACCGGCTCGGGTGGTGCGTCTGGCGGGCATGGCTTCAAGGGTGGCGGTGGCGGCGGGGCAACTACGATCAACCGGACCTATTCCTATTACGGCAATTTCGCAGTAGCTGTGTGCGAGGGACCTGTGGCTTTCATCCGGCGGATCTGGGCCGATGGCCAGTTGCTCGACCATCAGGCCGTGACGCTGAGGATCTATCGCGGGGATGACAACCAACAGCCCGATCCGCTGATCGTCGCCAAGGAAGGAGCGGCCACGACCCCGGCCTTTCGCGGCACCTGCTATGTCGTGTTCGAGCGGATGCCGCTTGCCGCCTTCGGCAACCGTCTGCCGCAACTGAGCTTCGAGGTTGTGCGCCCGGTCAACGGGGTCGGGGACAAAATCCGCAGCATCAATCTGATCCCCGGCTCGGGTGAATTTGTTTATGGCGTTACCGCCTCCTCGCGCGATTTGGGACAGAGCATCAGCCGGACCGAAAACCGCCACGATCTGTCCGGCGCATCCGACTGGATGGTCTCGCTCGACGCCTTGCAGGCCCTGTGCCCCAATCTCCAGCATGTGCAATTGGTGGCGAGCTGGTTCGGCGACGATCTGCGTTGCGACAGCTGCACCATTGCTCCGCGTGTCGAGCTGTCCGGCAAGGCGACATTCGGCGCACAATGGATGGTGGCAGGCTTGACGCGGGCGGGAGCGCGGGCGGTCAGCCAGATCGATGGACGTCCCGCTTATGGCGGTACGCCGTCCGACCAGTCGGTGCTGGAGGCGATCAAGGATTTGCGGCGGCGCGGTCTTGCGGTGACGCTCTATCCGTTTCTGATGATGGATATTCCAGCCGCCAATACTTTGGCCGATCCATGGAGCGGAGCCAAAAGCCAGGCCGCCTATCCGTGGCGCGGGCGCATTACCTGTGCGCCCGCGCCCGGTCAAGCCGGTTCGCCCGACGGTTCGCTGGCGGCGGACACTGCGGTGCAGGCCTTTTTCGGCACTGCCACTGCGGCGCAGTTCAGTTATCGAAACGGTGTGGTTTTTTCCAGGAATCCGGAATGGTCATGGCGGCGCATGGTGTTGCATTATGCCATGTTGGCCCAAGCGGCCGGAGGGGTGGACGGCTTTATCATCGGGTCGGAATGTGTCGCGCTCAACCATATCCGCAGCGGCATCGGCACGTTCCCGGCCCCGATCGCTTTTGCCAGTCTGGCCAGCGAGGTGAAATCCGTTTTGGGATCTGCGACGGTGCTGACCTATGCTGCCGATTGGACCGAATATGGCGGTTATAGTCCAAGCTCGGGTGAATTGCGTTTCCCGCTGGATGTATTGTGGGCGCATCCGGCGATCGGTGCAGTGGGCATCGATGCCTATTGGCCGGTTTCCGACTGGCGCGACGGCAACCAGCACCGCGATCTGGCCCAGGCGGAAACCATCTATGATCCGTCCTATCTCGCGGCCGGCATGGTGTCGGGCGAAAATTTCGACTGGTTTTATGCCAACCCCTCCGACCGGCATGCCCAGTTGCGGACGCCGGTCACCGATGGCCGCATCAACAAGCCATGGGTGTGGCGCGCCAAGGATGTGCAAAGCTGGTGGTCCAATCCGCATTTCGAGCGGTTGAACGGGGTTGAATATGCGTCTCCAACCCCGTGGCAGCCGTGTTCGAAACCCGTCTGGCTGACCGAAATCGGCTGTCCGGCGGTCGACAAGGGAACGAATGCTCCCAATGTGTTTCCCGATCCGAAATCGGCTGAATCGGCTTTGCCGCCGTTCTCGCATGGCGGGCGTGATGATGTGATGATGTTGCGGTTCGTCGAAGCCGCGCTCTCGGCTTTCGATCCGCATCAGGGCGCGGATACCAGCCGCAACCCGGTTTCACCCGTCTACGGGGGGCGGATGATCGATGCCGACCGTATCAGTTTCTGGGCGTGGGACGCACGCCCTTTTCCGGCCTTTCCGGCCATGGGCGATGTCTGGGCCGACAACAGCAATTGGCAAACCGGCCATTGGCTGACCGGACGGCTAGAAAGCGTCCCGCTGGACGGGTTGATGCAAGCGATGCTGGAGGATGCAGCGCTATCGGTGCCCTTGTCCGGCCGTGTCGATGAGGTGATCGACGGTTATGTCGTCGACCATCCGATGAGTGTGGCCGAGATGGTGGCGCCCTTGTGCGATCTGCTCGATATCGAGGTGGCGGCATCGGGGGCAGGGTTGCGGCTGTTGTCGCCGCACCGCAAGCCGGTGGCGCAACTGGCTCTGGATGATTGCGTGCCTCTGCCCGATGGAGCCCTGTTTGATCATCACCGCCAGCGCGAAACGGCTTTGCCGAGCGAATTGGCCTTGGGCTTTACCGAGGCGGATGCCGATTATCGCCGTGCCGTGGTCTCTTCGCGGAGGCTGGCCAGTGGAGTGGGGCGCAAGAGCCTCGCCGAATTTGCGCTGATGACCCGCCGCAGCGAAGCCCAACGCATGGCCGATAGCTGGATGCATCGGGTCTGGACAAACCGCGACGAGGTCACATTCGCGCTTGCTCCGCGCTGGATCGGCCTCGAGATCGGTGATGTGGTCACACTGCCCTTGGCCGATCTGGCGCGCCCCTATGTGATCACATCGATCCGGGAACAGGGCATGCGGCTGATTACCGCACGTGCTGTTGCGGAACCGACGCGAAGGGTGCGCGGGCTATCGATGCCTGCCCTCACGTCACGCGCGCCGAAACTGGCCAGTCGGCCGTGGGTGGCGATTTTCGATATGCCGATCGCCACGGGTTCACCGGTAGTGATGCAGGTGATTGCGGCCTTTGCCGATCCCTGGCCTTCCAGCCTGACGGTCTGGCGGTCAGCCGATGGCGCATCCTATGATCCGATATTGACGCTGGATGCGCCGGCGCGGATCGGCCGCTTGCTCAGCGATTGTCCTGCCGGGCATCTGTGGGTGTGGGACGAGTCCTGCATGTTGACCATCGAGCTGCAAGGCGGGGTCCTGACCAGTCCGGGCGATCTCAACGGCTTGAGCGGCGCGCCCGCTCTGGCGATCGAGGGCGCGGATGGCGCATGGGAGGTGATCAGTTATGCACGGGCCGAATTGGTCGGGCCGAAACAATGGCGGTTAAGCCGTCTGTTGCGCGGGCTGGGCGGCTCCGAGCTTTCGGCACAGCGTTTTGTAGCGGCAGGCGCACGCTGTGTGGTGCTCGATGGCGCGGTCAAGCCGCTGCGGCAGGGACTGGCGTCGTTGGGCGAGGTCTGGCACTGGCGGGTTGTGGCGTCGCATCTCGACCATGCCGATACGATGGCCGTGGCCCTCGACTCGACTGTCAGCGGGGCGGCTTTGGTGCCGCTGTCTCCGGTCGGCCTGACCGCCAAACGCAGCACCCAGGGCATTGTGCTGAACTGGATCAGACGCGCCCGATCGGGTGCCGACGGATGGGGCGTGTCGGATATTCCCCTCGATGAGGAGGTCGAGGCCTATCAGGTTGCCATCTCCAAAGCAGGCCAGACCATCCGGCAGATAACGGTGTCGGCCCCCACCTGCCTTTATGCCGCCAGTGATGAATGGGCCGATTTCGGACAGGCGCAAAGCCAGCTTGCTGTCAGCATCAGGCAGATCAGCAGGGCTGTCGGGCCAGGCAATGCTCTGAGCGCACAGGTGGCCATCCTTTCGCAATAAGGTTCGTTTCAAAGGATCGATATCATGGCACAAACCGCACGACTCGGCCTCGCTCTGATGGCAGCAGCGCAGGCCCAAAAGCATGTAACCCACAATGACGCCCTGCTTTCGCTCGATGCGCTTGTCCAGGCCGTGGTGGTGGAGACGGATCGTCTGGCACCGCCCACCGCACCGCAAGAGGGCGATGCCTATCTGATCGGAGCGTCTCCCACAGGCGCCTTTACGGGACAGGCAGGCATGCTGGCCGCCTATCTGACAGGAAGCTGGCGGTTCTTCCAACCGCAAACCGGTTGGCTGGTTTTTGCCAAAAACCGCAATGCGCTGATGGTGCTGAGTGGCGGGAGCTGGCATCTTCTGGATGATCTGGCCCAAAGCTTTGCCAATCTCAAAAGTCTCGGCATCGGTACCGCTGCGGATACAACCAACCGACTGGCTGTCAAAACCAATGCGGCCTTGTTTGTCGCAGCCAGCGCTGCGGAAGGTGGCAGTGGAGATTTGCGGGTGGCCTTCAACAAGCCGTTGGCTGGCGGGACCGTCTCGCATCTGTTCCAGACCAACTGGTCGGGACGCACCGAATTGGGGCTGACCGGCGACGATCAGTTCCACATCAAAGTCTCTCCTGACGGCAGCATATGGACCGAGGCTCTGGTGTGTTCGCCCGCGACCGGCACGGTGCGAATGGACAGGGTGCTCACAGGCCGCGCGACGCCGCGGGTCAATGCCTGTTACGAGGCCGAATTTTTAGGGGTTGGCAAACAGGGGCTCGCGCTCAATGACACCGGAACGGAGACTTCCACAGCCATCAGTTTCAGCCGTGGCGGTGTGCTGATTGGCTCGGTCGGACTGGCCACGGCAGGGGTCAGTTTCAACACCACCTCCGATTACCGCCTCAAGACGGCGCTCGAGCCGCTCTCCCTGGCCGCCGAACGGCTCAAGCAGCTCAACCCCTTGCGCTATGAATTTGTCTCCCATCAGGGGCAAGGGCTTGACGGATTTCTGGCGCATGAGGTGGCAGAAGTGGTGCCCGAAGCCGTCACCGGGGCCAAAGACGGGATCGATGGGCAAGGCCTTCCGGTCTGGCAGCAACTGGACCAGACCCGCCTGATCCCCTTGCTTGTGGCTGCCCTGCAGGAAGCACTGGCGCGCATCGAGAGCCTCGAGGCGGCATGAGGTCTTCCGTTCATATGATGTTCAGCGATCACGTCCTAGAATTGCTTTTATGAAAACAGCTCTCCCATCCTTACTGTTGACCATCGCCATGCTGGCATTGGCTGGCACGGGCGGCTGTGCCGAAGGCAATGGGGCCGCGCGCACCTGCCTGTCAGCCCCCGAGGTGCGCGAATTGGTCGACAAGGCCGAGGTGGTGCCTGCCGCCCGCGCCATTCATGCTGCGAAGACAGCGCGGCCCGGCGAAGTCGTCAAGGCGCACCTGTGTCGGCAGGATGGCATCACTCTTTATGTGGTCACAATGCTGGCAAAAGACGGGAAAATCAGGATATTGGAAGTCGATGGCCGTTCCGGCACTGTGATCGAGCGGCATTGAGGCCGCTAGGGAGTAATGTGATGCGTTTGCTGGTTGTCGAGGATGACAGGGATTTGAACCGCCAGATTGTTGCGGCGCTCGAGCAGGCCGGTTACGTCGTCGACAAGGCTTTTGACGGCGAGGAAGGCCAGTTTCTGGGAGAGACCGAGCCCTATGATGCAGTAATTCTCGATCTCGGTCTGCCGGTGCGCGATGGCTCTTCGGTGCTCAATGCCTGGCGCGAGGCGGGCAAGACCATGCCGGTGCTGATCCTGACCGCGCGTGACCGCTGGAGCGACAAGGTCAATGCCTTCGATTCAGGGGCGGATGATTATGTCACCAAGCCGTTCCATATCGAGGAGATCCTGGCTCGTGTCCGTGCCCTGCTGAGGCGGGCAACGGGCCATGCCAAAAGCGAGCTGGTCTGTGGTCCCGTGGTGCTCGACACCAAAAACGGCCGCGTCACGGTCGATGGCAATCCGGTGCGGCTGACCTCGCATGAATACCGGCTGATTGCCTATCTGATGCACCATCAGGGCCGAATCATCTCGCGCAGCGAAATCATCGAGCACCTGTATGATCAGGATTTTGACCGCGACTCCAATACCATCGAGGTATTTGTCGGGCGCATCCGCAAGAAGCTCGGCATCGATATTATCGAAACCGTGCGCGGTCTCGGCTATCGGCTCGAATTGCCGCAGGCAGGATAAGATGCGTCTGATCGCCCGGGCCTCTCTATCGACACGGATGGTCATCGGCGCGTTGCTGAGCAGCCTGACCGTGCTGGCAGCGGCGGGCGTGATCCTGAGCCATATCCACCGGCAGTCAACGGAGCAGGGATTTGACGAGCGGTTGAACGTCTACCTTCAGGCTCTGACCGGCGGTCTGGCCTCTCCGACCGAAAGCGACCACTCCGACCCTAGCGATCTGGGAGACCCCAAATTCGATTTGCCGATGTCGGGCTGGTATTGGCAGATCGACAGCGCCTGGGACGGCAGTGGCAAAACCATTGCCTCGCCCTCGCTATTCGGATCGCGTTTGCCGCGCATGGTGACCCCGACCCCCCGCACCAGCAGTTCCGATGTTCTGCAAGGCTATGTCAAAGGTCCCGATGACCGCAATCTGCGGGTGATCGAGCGGATGGTACTGACCCCCGACGGGGTCTGGCACAGGCTGCGCGTGGCCGGTGATGCCGACGAGATCGAGCGGGCGGTGCAGGCCTTCCGCTTTCCGTTATTGCTCACATTCTGCCTGCTGGGCGCGATCATTGCCTGTCTGACAGCTTTGCAGGTCTGGTTGGGCATGCGCCCGTTGGGGCGGTTGTCAAAGGCCCTGTCCGGCATCAGGACCGGACAGGCCGACAGGATCGAGGGCGATTATCCGACCGATCTGGCTCCCTTGGCGCGTGAATTGAATTTGCTGCTCGAGTCCAACCGCGAGATCATGGAGCGGGCCCGCACGCAGGTCGGCAATCTGGCCCATGCCTTGAAGACACCCTTGAGCGTGATTGCCAACGAGGCGGCAGCCATTGATGGCGAGGTGGGTGACAAGATCCGCGAACAATCGGCGGTGATCGGCGCGCAGATGGGCTGGTATCTCGAACGGGCCCGGACAGCAGCCGCCAGCGTTGCTTTGGGGAGGGCCACCGAACTCGCTCCGGTGATCGGCGGATTGGCGCGGGTCTTTGCCAAATTGTGGCTAAGCCGTGCTGTCGTGCTGGTGCATGAGATCCCGACAGGTCTGTGTTTTCGCGGCGAGAAGCAGGATCTCGAGGAAATGCTGGGCAATCTGATCGACAATGCGGGTAAATGGGCCAATGCAAAAGTGTCGGTGACGGTCACTGTCAGCGAGGGGGCCGAGCCCTTTGTCAATATTCTGGTGGATGATGACGGTCCCGGTCTTGCGAAGGAATTGCGGGCCGAAGCCCTGCAACGCGGTCGCAGGCTCGATGAAACACGTCCCGGCACCGGACTGGGTTTGGCTATTGTGGCCGATCTGGCCAAACTCTATGGCGGGCAACTGATGCTGGAGGACTCTCCGGCGGGTGGATTGCGGGCCTGTTTGCGCTTGCCGGCGCTGCAATCTCCTTCCTAGAAAATCAAGAATTGTTTTTCGGTGCATTGCCCGAATCTTGCCTATTTTGTATGAAATGCATGGTCATGAATTTGCTTTTTACCAATTTAATTCAGAACAATTAAAACCAGACGGAACGTGGAACATGATAAAATCGAAAAAGCTGGTGACATGGGCTTTGATCGGCGCTCTGGCCATAGGCGCCGCGGGCTGTTCGCAATCGACCGGACCGAACCAGTCCGGAGGCACGGTGATCGGCGCTGTCGCCGGGGGATTGATCGGCAGCCGGTTCGGTGCGGGCGGCGGCAAGGTTGCCGCTGTGATTGCGGGCACGATGCTGGGCGGGATCGTCGGATCACAAATCGGCAAGAACATGGATGATGAGGCCCGCCAGCAGGCCTATAATGCCCAATATCAGGCGGTGTCGACCGGAGATGCCTATAGCTGGAAATCCAGCGGCAATGCCGGTCCGCGCGGATCGGTGGAACCCGGT
>Ga0114964_10003272_pt1 | contig 11007 bp, 10 predicted proteins | sample C_131016_MF_Meta_FD_92638 | JGI IMG/M metagenome (GOLD analysis project Ga0114964, IMG submission 92638) | Freshwater microbial communities from Lake Croche, Canada to study carbon cycling - C_131016_MF_MetaG | ecosystem: Environmental > Aquatic > Freshwater > Lake | place: Lake Croche, Canada... | reverse complement strand
CTGAGTACTGTATGCATGTTTTTCCCCTTAAGGAATTGAGTTAGGCGCGTTTAGCTGCGATTAGAGACTTGGCCATGCGAACGGCGGTTGATGCATCGGCTGCGTAACCATCGGCGCCAACTACATCAGCGTACTCTTGCGTCACTGGAGCCCCGCCAACCATCACAATCACTTCATCGCGAAGTCCAGCTTTAGTTAGCTCCTCGATGTTGACTTTGAACATCGGCATTGTCGTGGTCAAGAAGGCCGACATTCCAACAATGTCTGGCTTGTGTTCTTGAACGGCGGCGACAAATTTCTCTGGACTTACCTGCACGCCTAGATCAATAACGGTGAATCCTGCGCCCTCAAGCATGATGTTGACCAGGTTCTTGCCAATGTCGTGCACATCGCCTTTAACAGTTCCCATAACAAAAGTGCCGATTGGCTCCGCGCCGGTATCGGCAAGCAGTGGTCGAAGAACTTCCAGTGCGCCATTCATTGCGCGACCGGCGATCAACATCTCTGGGACAAAGTAGTCGCCGCGCTCAAAGCGAGCACCTACTTCCTCAAGCGCAGGAATTAGGGCCTCGAAAAGTAAAGTCTCCGGTGTCATGCCTTCAGATAGACCCAGATTGGTTAACTCTAAAACTCTTGGGGCATTGCCAGCCATCGTCTGTTCATACATTTCTTTCAAAATGTCAGTCACAACACGCTCCGAAAAGTCAATGGACAATGGGAATTTGGCTAGGTTTGAAACGGATGTTTCGCCACCTAGTTTAGCCACAACTACGATAAAGAGCCAATGTGAGCCTAGATTTTCAACGGGGCATAGTTGACGAGCGACTGAACTACATGCCGTGCGAGCGCTTCAGGATAGATGTGGCATTGTTGTATCGGATAAACATTGCAAAGGATTCCCGATGAGTGCTGTGATTCTTGATGGCAAGACAACCGCTGCTGCGGTTAAAGCTCAGCTACGCGCCCGTGTTGAGGTGCTCAAGAGTAAAGGTATTCACCCAGGCCTTGGCACCATATTAGTTGGCGATGACCCTGGGTCACATGCATATGTCGGTGGCAAACATAAAGACTGCGCCGAAGTCGGTATCACCTCGATTCGCGTTGACTTACCTAGCACGGCAACCCAAGCAGACGTGCTCGCGGCAATCGCCGAATTAAATAATGACCCTGCCTGCACGGGATACATAGTCCAGCTGCCGTTACCCCGCGGCCTTGACGCGAACGCTGCGTTAGAGGCAATGGATCCAACTAAAGACGCCGACGGATTGCATCCGATGAACCTAGGTCGACTTGTTCTGGGCAAGAGTGCTCCCCTGCCATGTACGCCACGAGGAATTGTGGAACTACTTCGGGCGTACGATGTGCCACTAGACGGCGCAGAGGTTGTCATAGTCGGCCGCGGCGTGACCGTTGGTCGCCCGCTTGGTCTCCTGCTGACTCGACGCTCCGAGAATGCAACGGTAACCCTTTGTCACACTGGAACAACGGATCTAGCCGCACATTTGAAGCAGGCTGACATCGTCGTCGCAGCCGCTGGCGTGCCACACTTCATCAAAGCCGACATGATTAAGTCAGGCGCTGCCCTACTTGATGTTGGCATCACCCGAACCGATGCCGGACTACTCGGTGACATAGACCCTGGTGCTGCCCAGGTGGCTGGCTATCTGGCCCCAATGCCCGGTGGCACTGGACCGATGACCAGAGCAATGTTGCTGGCCAATGTTGTAGATGCAGCCGAGCAGCAACTGTAACTTCCAGACTGCGAAATCCCTTAAGTTCAGGCAGAGTTGGATTTATTATGTCGCCAAACGTACTCGTACTAGTCAGTCATCCAAATATTCAAGATTCACGAATTAACGATGCCATGGTCAAGGCGCTTGAAAATAATCCTGCCGTCACGGTTCGGCACATCGATCAAGTGTTGGGTGACACTGGCGATAAGTTTGACATCGCCCACGAGCAGAAAATTGTTGATGCACATGAAGCCGTTGTCCTGCAGTTCCCTTGGTATTGGTATTCACCACCAGCAACATTGAAAAAATACTTAGATGAAATCCTCACACCCGGCTGGGCATATCGAGGTGGCAATGCACTAGCTGGAAAACCTTTGATGGTGGCGATTAGTGCAGGTGGTCCCGAGCAGGCTTACGCATCAGATGGCAATAACAAGTTCACTATGGAGCAGTTACTTTCGCCGCTGATTGCAACCGCGAATATGACTCAGATGCACTGGCGTGCACCGTTTGTGATTCACGGAGTTCGCACCTTAACCGACGACCAACTCGATGAGATGATTAAGTCTTATGTCGAACGGATTGATGAGTTAGCTGCAGAAAACTCTGCAGCTTAATCAGCCAGTATTTCTTAAGCCCGTTGCAATGCCATTAACCGTCACGCTCAGCGCTCGACTCAGCGCAGCGTCTGGTTCTTGACCAGATGCTCTAACTTCGCGAACGCGTTGCAAGAAACTCACCTGCAAATAATGCAGCGGAAGTAAATACTTATCCCGGATTTCTAGGGTCCGAGCCAGCGATTGACTGTTTTCGAGTGCTGCGCTCTCGCCAGTAAGGTTCAGCACTTCTTGTTGGGTCAATTCAAACTCGGCCTTAACGACGTCAAACAGATGCTTTAGTTCATCCGGGACGAGTGCATCTACGTAACTTGCCGCGACACCCATGTCGGTTTTAGCCAGAGTCATTTCCACATTTGAAATGAAGTTTGAGAAGAAGTTCCAATTCTTTAGCATTGCAGCGAGCTCAGCGCCGTGGCCAGCTTCACGCGCAGCCTTCAGGCCAGTGCCCACGCCAAACCAGCCTGGCACAATCTGACGGGACTGGGTCCAGCCAAATACCCACGGGATTGCTCGTAAGCCGGAAATTCCTGATGAGGTATCTGGTCGCCGTGCTGGTCTCGAGCCCATGTGCACATCGGCTAATTCGCCAACTGGAGTGGATGACGCAAAGTACGCAGGCAAATCAGGATCCTGCACCAAGCTGCGATATTTATTCATGGCAGTTGCCGAGGCCAGGTCCATGACTTCATCCCACTTGGTCAGCTTGTCGGCTGGCACCACTGAAGTTTTGTGCAGCACCGACGCTTCAAGTGTCGCTGCCAAAGTAAGCGCTAGGTTCTCGCGGGCAAGCGGCGGCAAGAGGTACTTATCCGAAATAACTTCGCCTTGTTCAGTTAATTTGATTTCACCGTCAAGTACACCCCAAGGCTGCGCCATGATTGCTTCAAAAGTCGGACCGCCACCACGACCCACAGTGCCACCACGGCCATGGAAAAGGCGTAAGCGAACTCCATGCTTATTCGCTACATCGCGCAGTCGGCGTTGAGCCAAGTGAATCTGCCATTGCGAAGTGAGAATGCCGGCATCTTTATTGGAGTCGGAATAGCCCAACATAACTTCTTGAACATCGCCTCGCAGGCGAACAATTTCACGATAGGCGGGGCTGCTCAACAAGTCTTCAAGGATCTGGTCAGCTGCCAGTAATTCATCAACGGTCTCTAGGAGCGGAACGAAATCAACCCGAGCGATGCCATTTGCTAAGTCCACTAAGCCAGCCTCACGACCAACAATCACCGCAGCCAACAAATCATCGGCGCCGCGAGTCATCGAGACAATCGCGGTTTGACATACTTCATTGCCAAATCGGTTTTGCCCATCACGGATCTCGCAGTAGGCGCCAAAAGTGATCAATCCATCCCCGACCAGTGCTGGATTACCGTCGCCTAGGATTCGGTGCTCGGCCAACTCTGCTTTAAGAAACTCGAGTCGCTCTGTCGCAGTGAATTTCCGATAGTCAATCTCAGTGCCGACAAGTTGTGCAACTGTTTCTTGGTACTTTTCAGCATGTTCGCGCACATCAAGGCCAGCAAGGTGCAAACCGATAGCACTAGCCGCGATCATGGCTCGATCCAGTACCCGCAGTGCAACATCTTCCGTACCCAAGGCGACTAAAGATTCACGCACGCGATTCAAATCTGCGAGGAATTCGGAGGTCTCGCCGTAACTTCCACCGCCCACGGGTTCATCGAGAAGTTGAGTCTGAGTATTTAGCAATTTCTGACGAATTGCAATCAAGGACAGTCGCCAAGGCTCTTCGAAATTCATCCGGATGTAACGCGAGTCCAGGCCATCAACAGTGTTTACCGACTCAGCCAGGAACTGTTCAATTCGCGCCTCATCACCGGCCACAGTGCGACTGATAGAAAGGTCTTCAATGACTCGGTCCATGATCGGAATCAGATTGCTTACCGCGTGTGAGCGCTGCATAACAAAAACGTCTCTTGTAACTTCCGGAGTTACAAATGGATTGCCATCACGATCTCCGCCGATCCAAGAACCCATCGTCAGAGGAGTTGCACCAACTGGAAGCTGCACGCCAATTTGTTCTAGGGCGCTGTCCAGATCCTCTAAAACGTGTCCGAGCGGGCCACGAGCAATCTCATCCAGGTAGAAGAGAGCATTGCGCGCTTCATCAAGAACTTCTGGGCGTTGTAGCCGAAGCTCGTTGGTCTGATACAGCAGATCAACAAGCTCGCCTAGGCGATCGCGCAAGCGCGGGTGACCTGGTGCATAAAGAAAGTCTGCGATGCGGCGCAATTTAGTTAAAACGCTACGACGCGCCGCCTCAGTGGGGTGGGCGGTGAACACGGGTCGAACATTAAGTCGAGAAACTGCTTGCGTCACTTCCTCAACAGAAACTCCGGCAGCTTGGATGTGTGCTGCAGTGCGGGCCAAGACCCCGCCACTGGCTTTGCGATCTTGAGCCAAAGCCCGACCGCGGTGCACCTGTTCGGCGATGTTGGCCAAATTAAAGTAAGTAGAGAAAGCCCGGGCCAAGTCAATGGCTGTTTCAAGGTCGATGTCTGAAAGTTGGTCGGCCACTTGATGGGCGTCCACTCGAGAAGCAGCGCGAACCCGCTCAACTAGATCAAGTAATTCCTGCCCTTTGTGTCGCGTAATGGTCTCACCCAAAAGTTCACCAAGTAGGCGGATATCGGAACGGAGAGCGGCGTCGTCAACTACCGTCCCAGCGGCGTTGATAGGCATATCCCTTAGCCTAGCGAATTCAGGGCCATGGTTCACCTGCCCTCATTTCGCCTGACGGGCACTGACCTGATAACCTTGCTTTCGCGCGCCGCTAGCTCAATCGGCAGAGCAACTGACTCTTAATCAGTGGGTTCGGGGTTCAAGTCCCTGGCGGCGCACTTCGGGATTTGGCCTATTCATCCGACTCAATAATCTCGGCATCGATAACTTCATCGTCCAAGTCCTCAAAATCTTCCGCTGAAGCACCTGCTGCCGAAATTGGCTTGAAGTCGCGAACTTCCGCAACCACTTGCTCGAGGGGGGCAAGCTTCTCGCCCTCAATTTCAAACTGAGCAATGCGCTTTGCACTGTTTCGTAGAGTTGTTTCGGTGGCAGGGATGATGCTGTTATAAGTTTTCACCAAGGTCTTTATGTTGCTGCCCACTTTTTCAATAGCAGACTGAACGTTATTGAGATTTTTCAACAACTTGGCCGCAAGTTTCTTGAAGTCATGGATTTCAGTTGCATACCGCTGAAGTCCGATCACGTACTTGATGTTTTGCAGAATTGGCCAGAGCGTCAATGGGCTCGCAAGTGATACTCCCATTTCGTTTGCATAGCCTAATAGCTGCGAATCAGTCTTGAGCGCCTCAACCAACAATGAATCAAATGGCATAAACATGACCACGTAATTGGGCGAGTCACCCGTTTGTTGATAATCCTTATCTGCCAACTTCTTGATGTGGCTTCGCACGTCAGCGACATGTTTCTTCATAAGTTCGCGCTGCTGATCCTCGTTCTCAGTGTCATGCGCAGCCAGAAAACTGTCGAATGGAACTTTTGAATCGATAAACAGCACCACGTTGTCAGGTAAAAATAGTTTTATGTCTGGTCGTGTGGTCTCGCTGGAAGCTCTTTGGCTTACGTAGTCAAAGCCCTCTTTTAGTCCACTATTTTTAAGGAGGTTTTCGAGCTGCACTTCACCAAAATTTCCTCGCTCTTTCGAGTTATTTAGCGCACGCGATATCGCACGGGTTTGGCCTACCAAATCTGTATTCAGGCTGTTCATCGCAGATACTTGTTCTGCAATAGTTACCTCGGCTTTGATGCGCTGTTCATTTGCGTCCTTCGCCTGTGTCTGAAGCGCTCCGACTTGATCTTGCATAGCCTTCAACTGTTCAGCAATGCGAACGCTCTCCTGATTTCGATTTCGCTCCTGCTCAAGTTGCATCCGCGATTCATTTAGCTGTGATTGAACGGAATCTAGTTGGAATTGGAATTGCTGCATGTTCGCTTCGCCAGAATCGGTTGTTTTTCGGCCACGGCCAATCACAATCCCGAGAGCGACACCGACGAAGAGGGCAATAAATACATAGATAAATGCTGAGGAATTTGTCATGGGTCAATGGTGGCAGATGTCTGTGACAAAAGCTGGATTGGATTACGCCATCTTTCCCGGTTTCGGCGGATAATCTATGACCAAGTGATGAGCGCGTGAAAGCGATGGATGTTTAATGCGACTGCGAATAATGTTCGGCTTTGTTCTAGTAACTGGGTTACTAAGTTTTGGGCTCAGTCAAAGTGTGAAAGCAACGACTACTACCCCAGCGGCGCTGCTACTGAAGCATCTTAAAGTCTCGGCCGAGCACAACACCGGTTACGACCGAAGCTACTTCAACCTTTGGGTTGATGCTAACCACGACGGCTGCAATACCCGCAAGGAAGTTTTACTTGCAGAAGCAGTATCACAACCAAGCGAAACTTCCAGCTGCAGTCTTTCTGGCGGCACTTGGCGCTCAGCATATGACAACTTGATTTTTCATAATGCGCGTGAACTTGATATCGACCACATGGTTCCACTCTCTGAAGCCTGGCAATCTGGCGCCTATCGCTGGGATGCTGATACCCGCGAGCGCTATGCAAATGACCTCGGCTACTCGCGATCGCTAATTGCAGTATCGGCCACAACAAACCGAGCTAAAGGCGATCAAGATCCGTACCTGTGGATGCCACCTAGACATGCGTACTGGTGTCAGTACATTGACGACTGGATTGCAATTAAATACCGCTGGGGCCTGACCATCGACCCGACCGAGAAGCGCGATCTAACAGCAAAAGTGAAGGGCTGCGGGACAAAGGCGAAGACCTTGAAACCAGCCTTAGCCGTTCGTCATTTCAGTAATACGCCAGTCGATAGTGGCTCGGGTGGAAGTGGCTCTGGCGGTTCCGGCGGTGGGTCCGGTTCAGGTTCACAAAATGATCCGCGTTTCGCCACCTGTGCGAAAGCTAAAGCCGCTGGTTATGGCCCTTACTATCGTGGCCGTGACCCAGAGTACGACTGGTATCGCGATGCCAACGGCGACGGAATTGATTGTCAATAATTTACCGAGTCGGCTCTACACTAAATTCCATAATCAATGAGGGGTAGCAATGGCAGAGCTCGTGTTCTTCACTGGAACTATGGACTGTGGAAAATCAACCCTGGCCGCTCAGGTAAACCACACTCATAGCAATGCTGGACGCCGCGGACTCGTCTTCACCCGAAACGATCGGGCCGGCTCGGGAGTCTTATCCAGTCGACTTGGCTTAGAAGTGCCTGCAATTGAAGTTACCGACGCCACGAACTTTTTTGATTTATGCCTTTCGCACAATGTAGACGAACCGCTTGATTATCTAGTTTGTGATGAAACACAGTTCTATACCCGAGCTCACATAGATCAACTGGCCCATGTTGTCGATGATCTAGACATTGATGTATTTGCTTTTGGCATCTCCAGCGATTTCCGAACGGACCTATTCCCCGGGTCGGCGCGATTGTTTGAACTTGCTGATCGGATTCAAGTGTTACAAGTTGAGGCGCTCTGTTGGTGTGGACGAAAAGCCACACACAATGCGCGAACAGTGAACGGGAAAATGGTGACTGAAGGCAGTCAGGTGCTGCCAGGCGATACTGGTGAGAGCGATGAGAACGTGATTGGCTACGAAGTACTTTGTCGACGGCATCACATGTCCGGGATGACTATCAGTCATCCAGACCACTAATCGTCTGAGTTCTTACCGCGAACTTTGAGTGCTATCCCAAAAAATGCTAAGAGACTCGCTCCTACCGCAGCAATGCGCTCTGGCCGCGGCTGCCCTTCTTCATTAACGAAGAATTCATTGACTTTGCCAAGCCCACGACTAGCGACATTGCTGGGTCGCACATAGTCCTGGAGTTCTTCAACTGACTTGTTTAGTCGCTCGCGGGTTTCGGCTAACTGGCGAGCAATTTCATCCGAGGAATTTTCTGGCATGACTAAAGCCTACTCACGCTGCTGGCGGAAAAATTGAATAAATCCTGCTCAAAGCACAAATTTACCCTAAAGTAATTATTGCAAAGTGTTTGCAATAAGGAAATGGTTATTCAGATGGAAGTTGTTACCAAGTCGACAGAAGCGAAAGACTCGGTCCGACTCAGAGACCGGCTGACCCGTGACGAATGGCGTCGTATGGCGCTGATGTTTGGCATCATTGCGTTTTTGCACGTTGCCGGCATCTTGCTGATGTTTGCAGCCACCCGCGGGCATTACCACCTAAGTGATGGCACCATGTTCGGCTGGGGCACAGCAGTACTGGCCTACACCCTTGGTATGCGACATGCCTTTGATGCTGACCACATTTCAGCAATCGATAACACCACTCGCAAGCTCATGAGCGAAGGGCAGCGTCCACTCGCGGTAGGTTTCTTTTTTTCACTCGGCCATTCTTCGGTTGTCGCCACGCTTGCTCTGCTGTTAAATTTCGGTTTGAAATCTGTCGGCTCACAACTTCAGGACCATAATTCTTCGCTGCATCACTACACCGGCCTAGTCGGCACAACCATCAGTGGAATCTTCTTGCTTTTGATCGCGCTGTTGAACCTAATCGTAATGATTTCAATCGTGAAGGTTTTTGTGGCGATGCGCCGCGGCGAATACAACGAGGAAGAACTTGAGAAACATCTGAATTCTCGTGGCTTCTTAATGCGCTTCTTTGGTCCAATTGCTCGCCGAATTGATAAGAGCTGGAAAATGTATCCGCTCGGTATTCTCTTCGGCTTGGGCTTTGACACCGCAACCGAGATTGGGCTTCTAGTTCTGGCTGGTTCTTCGGTTGTGGCGGGTCTACCCTGGTGGGCCATCATCAGCTTGCCTTGCTTCTTTGCTGGTGGCATGAGCCTGTTGGACACAATCGATGGTTCATTTATGAATTTTGCCTACGGTTGGGCATTCTCAAAACCAGTGCGCAAGGTCTACTACAACATCATCATCACAGGACTGTCCGTCAGTGTTGCGGTGTTCATCGGCGGAATGGAAGTCGCTCAAGTTATCTCAGGTCAACTAAATCTAACTGGCGGATTTTGGAATTACGCGAATCAATTCAACTTGAATCAGGCTGGATACATAATTGTGGCGGCATTTGCCATCGTTTGGTTGGTTGCGATTGCTATCTGGCGGTTCGGCAACATTGAAGCTCGCTGGCACAAGCGTGCACACGAAGCTCAGAAGGCGCGGGGCGAGCAAACTGACCACGTTGCAGCCGGCATTGAACTCGGGCCAATTAAAGCACCGTTCACGATTGATTAATCCGCCTAGGTAGTTAATTCCTGGGTGGGCCTGCGTAGTCTTTAGCCATGGTGAAAACTTCGATTAACACAAAGTGGATCTCACGAAATCTAATCGTGCTGAGCCTGGTTTCTTTTACTCAAGATGCAGCCAGCGAGTTAATGTATCCGCTGATGCCGCTATTCATCACTGGGGTGCTGTTGGCACCACCTATCGTGCTTGGCATTGTCGAAGGCGCCGCTGAGGTGACGGCCGGCGTTTCAAAATATTTTGCTGGCAAGGCCTCGGATCGGATCGGCAGCAAAGTTCTGATTACCACTGGTTACGGGTTTGCGGGCATTGGAAAACTGTTTGTCGCAAGTGCTGGTGTTTGGCCAATGGTGCTTTTCGGTCGAGTAATCGACAGAGTGGGCAAGGGTATTCGTTCGGCTCCTCGGGATGCTCTCATCACTAAGTCAGTTGAGCCTACTCATTACGCCCGAGCATTCGGTTTCCATCGAAGTGCCGACACTTTTGGCGCGGTACTCGGCCCGTTTGTCGCGTTGACTGGCTTGTACGTGTTGGGCAGTAGTGCACAGGCACTTAAGTCCATCATGTGGTGGGCAGTGATTCCGGCCGTGCTCTCGGTTACTATCTCACTTTTTGTAAAAGACATTAAGCCAGATATTCCTGCTAACCCTAAAGTCAACGCCGTGCTCGAGAAGCTTCCGAGGCAGTTCTGGACTGCAGCCATCCCGTTTGTTATTTTTGCGCTCACTAACTTGCCGGACACCATGTTGTTGCTACGACTGTCGCAAATCGGCACACCAATGACTCACGTGGTACTTGCCTATATCGGATTTAATTTGGTTTACACGGTTGCTGCTTACCCTGCAGGAGTGATAGCTGACAAGCTCTCGCCATACAGCGTTTATGCGATCGGTTTAATCGCATTCTGTGTGGCTTATGTGACAATTGGCCGACTCACTGGCCCATCGCCAGTTATGTACCTTGCGGTGGCCTTGTATGGATTTTTCCCTGCCCTTACTGATGGAATCGGCAAAGCCATTGTGTCTCACACCGTGCCAAAGGCGGTTCATGGGCGTGCTCAAGGAGTATTTCAGTCACTTTCTGGCGGAGCCATCCTGGTCGCTGGCATTTGGGCCGGACTGCTCTGGTCCAAGGGAGCGGGTCATGGTGCATTGCCAATGACCGTTGCTGGAGTGCTTGCGGGAGTATGCGCAATCGTGCTTTTGCTCCTGCGAAGCACCCGCCCGTTGGAAACACACTGAGAAGTCTGACAGAATAGAGTCTGCGTGCGGGAGTGGCGGAATTGGCAGACGCACTAGACTTAGGATCTAGCGCCTTCGGGTGTAGGGGTTCAAGTCCCCTCTCCCGCACCACAGT
>Ga0114964_10003269_pt1 | contig 11009 bp, 1 predicted proteins | sample C_131016_MF_Meta_FD_92638 | JGI IMG/M metagenome (GOLD analysis project Ga0114964, IMG submission 92638) | Freshwater microbial communities from Lake Croche, Canada to study carbon cycling - C_131016_MF_MetaG | ecosystem: Environmental > Aquatic > Freshwater > Lake | place: Lake Croche, Canada... | reverse complement strand
TGCCGAGCTTGTTGCTGGCCAGTGCGGCCGTCGCGGCGGTGGTGGCGTCGTAGACCTTGTCAGCGGCGGTGGCGGTGATCGCCAGGCTGGCCTTCGTGATCGCGGCGCTGGTGGTCGTGCTGGTGTTGGTGAGGTTGTAGTTCCCGGCATCGGCGCCGCCGATGGCCAAGCCTGCCACTGTCACGGTCTTGCCCGTGCCTGCGTTCTTGGTGTCAAAGGTGGCACCTGAGTTGCTCAGCGTGACGACGTCTGTGCCGAGCTTGTTGCTGGCCAATGTGGCGGTGGCTGCGGTGGTGGCGTCGTAGACCTTGTCAGCGGCGGTGGCGGTGATTGCCAGGTCGGCCTTGCTGATCGCGGCGGTGGTGGTCGTGCTGGTGTTGCTGAGGTTGTAGTTCCCGGCGTCCACACCGCCGATGGCCAGGCCTGCCACCGTCACGGTCTTGCCCGTGCCTGCGTTTTTGTCGCTGAAAGTAGCACCCGTCTTGGACAGGGTGAGGACGTCCGAGCCGAGCTGGTTGCTGGCCAGTGTGGCCGTCGCTGCGGTGGTGGTGTCGTAGACCTTGTCAGCGGCGCTGGCGCTGATCGTCAGGTTTTTCTGACTCACCACCAGATTGGCAGTAACACCGCTCACACCGTAAGTGCTGCCGGTCAGGTCCATCGCATAGCCGGTGGTAGTGGCCTTCAAGTTGCCTGAGCTGCTCTTGTTGGCTGCGCTGCTCAGGGCGGTCGTCATAGCGGCGCTGCCGCTGGCGATGTCGGCAGCCACATCGCTCTTGAGGATGTTGAAGGTGCCGGCAGTGCTGGTGGTGCTGAGGCTTCCCGAGGCATTGCCAGTTTGCAACGCTGTTGCCACCGATGCGTTACTGGTGCTGTCGCCATAGGTAACAGCTGCGTTGCTTAATGCGCCGCTGAGTGCCACCTTGTCGCGGAACAGAACCTGGGTGCTGGCACCACCGGCAATCGTGCTGTTGTAAGCCGTGTTCGAGGCCGCGTTCTTGTTATTGCCGCCTATGGTGGACAAGAACAGGCCGCTGCCAAAGCCACCCAGGTTGGACAATGCGCCGGTGTCGGTGGCGTTACCGGTGTAGATATAGGTTTTACCGGTGCTGCTTTGGGTAATCGTGTTGCCCGAGACCGTCTTCACCTGCCCGCCACTGCCGGTGCCTGCGGCCATAGCGGAGCCTGCGGCCACCACGACATTGCCGGTACCGGCATGGGTGACCTTGGGTGCCGTCACGTTGCCTGTGCCGGAGGTACTGACCTGCACGCCCCCATTGCCGTTTTGGGTAATGGAAAGAACGGAGCCATCAATGGCGCCCGAATTGGTTGCACTGCCATTGCCGGCCGTGATTTGGACAGAACCGGTGCCGTTGTTGGTGATGGTGTTGGTAGCGGTGCTTCCACCGTTACTGGACAGCACGTTGCCACTGACTGCATTGATGACCACATTGCCGCCACCGTTGGTGATGGCGCTGCCTGACAATTTAACGGCGTTTTGGCCCGATGCTGCGGTGCCGGTGATAGAAATGCCGCCACTGCTGCCATTGGTAACGGTCACGTTGCTGTCCATTGATACACCCGCACCGCTGGTGGAACTGCCCACCAGCGTCATGCCCGTGCCCGATGAAAGACTGCCGGTAGAGACATAGAGAGCCGCAGCATTGACGCTGGAAGCCGTCAAACTCAATTGTTGTGATGCGTTGAGCGCTCCGCCCGCACCGTAATAACCCTGCTCAGTCCCCGTAGTACCTGTGGCCGTGGCGACCACGGTGATGTTTTTGCCGGTGACCACGCCAGAGGTATTTGTTTTGACACCGGCGTCTGAATTGGTCGTGCTGGAGGTGGTTCCGGTTAGATTCACATTGCCATTGCTTGCGGTGACCCCATTGCCAATGGACAAGCCACTGCCGGACGCGGTCGCTCCCGCGAGGGTGACGTTACCCGCCGTGCCATTGGCCACCACCCCATTGATGCCGTTCACGCTGCCCACCGTCAGCGTGCCATTGGTGGTTTTGATATCCATATTGCCGGTGCCCGTGGTCTTGGCCGCCACGGTGAGTGCGTTGGCTTGGGTGAGATACTGATCACCCGACGAGGTCATGGCCAGGTTGGTCACGTTGCTGCTGATGCGGTTGGTGGAGGAGCCAATACTGCCGCTGGTCGCTGTCATGTACAGATTGGTGGCCGCCAGACTGCCTGCGGTCTCGGTAATGGAGCCTGAAGCAGTGAGGTTGATTGTGTTGGTGCCCGTCAACGCAACGTTGCCCGTCATCGCCAAGTCGCCGGTGATGTTGGCTGTGAGATTGCCGTTGCCGCTGATGGCCTGATCAATCGTGGTGGTGGCACCCTTGTTGAAGGTCAGGTTGGCGTTGTTGGAGAGTGTGACGTTCGAGGCACTGGCAAGGCTGCCGGTGGCTCCACCGTTGCCTACTTGCAAAGTGCCTGCGCTGATGGTGGTGCCACCGCTGTAGGTGTTGGTGCCGGTCAAGGTGGTGGTGCCTGCGCCTGCTTGCGTCAAACTGCCTGTGCCCGTGATGGCCTGACTGAGGGTCACTGCATCTGAACGGTTGAAGGTCAGGTTGGCATTGTTGGACAGTGTGACGTTGGCGGTATTGGCCAGGCTGCCGGTGGTACCACCGTTGCCTACTTGCAGCTTACCGGCGCTGATGGTGGTGTTGCCCGAGTAAGTGTCGGTGCCCGTCAGGGTGGTGGTGCCTGCGCCTGATTGGGTCAAACTGCCTGTGCCCGTGATGGCCTGACTCACGGTTATAGCGTCCGAGCGGTTGATGATCAGGTTGCTGTTGTCGGTGATGCCGCTGGTCGATGCAATGCTGCCCGTGATGCCGCCGTCGCCGATTTGCAAAGTGCCTGCGCTGATGGTGGTGGCGCCGCTGTAAGTGTTGGTGCCGGTCAAAGTTGCGGTGCCTGCCCCCGTCTTGGTCAATGAGACCGTGCCGCTGCCGTTTTGGATCACGCCTGAGAAGGTGGTGGAGGTGGCGTTCCCCCCTGTGGTCAACGTGGCTGCGGTAACTACGCTGTCAGTCACCGTGCCTGCACCGGCCAGCGAGCCTATGCTGTTGTTATATCCTGCCAGATCCAGTGTGGCGCCGCTGGCGACCGTCACCGCCGAATTGGTGCCAAAGGCACTGGTCGAGCCGGCCTTCAGCGTGCCCGCGCTAACCGTGGTGGTGCCGCTGTAAGTGTCGGTGCCCGACAAGGTGGTGGTGCCTGCGCCTGCTTGCGTCAAACTTCCAGTGCCCGTAATGGCCTGGCTGATCGTTATGGCGTCCGAGCGGTTGATGGTCAGGTTGCCGTTGTCAGTAATGCCGCTGGTGGAGGCAATGCTGCCCGTGGTGCCGCCGTTGCCGATTTGCAAGGTGCCTGCGCTGATGGTGGTGGTGCCGCTGTAGGTGTCGGTGCCCGTTAAGGTGGTGGTGCCTGCGCCTGCTTGCGTCAAGCTGCCCGTACCCGTAATGGCCTGGCTGATCGTTATAGCGTCCGAGCGGTTGATGGTCAGGTTGCCGTTGTCGGTGATGGCGCTGCTTGATGCAATGCTACCCGTGGCGCCGCCACTTCCAATTTGCAAGGTGCCTGCGCTAATCGTGGTGGCACCGGTATAGGTGTTGGTGCCCGTGAGAATCGTGGTGCCTGTGCCAGCTTGGGTCAGTGTGCCGGTGCCGCTGATGACACCCGATTGCGTCACGCTGTCGCTGCGGTTAAAGGTCAGCGCAGCGTTGTCAACCACAGCGCCGGTGCCCAAGGTGCCTGCTGTCCCGCCTGTACCCACTTGCAAAGTGCCCGAGCTGATGGTGGTGGTTCCGCTGTAGGTGTTGGTGCCCGTCAAGGTGGTGGTGCCTGCGCCTGCTTGCGTCAAGCTGCCCGTACCCGTAATGGCCTGGCTGATCGATATGGCGTCCGAGCGGTTGATGGTCAGGTTGCCGTTGTCAGTGATGCCGCTGGTCGATGCAATGCTGCCTGTGGTGCCGCCGTTGCCGACTTGCAAGGTGCCTGCGCTGATGGTGGTGGTGCCGCTGTAAGTGTCGGTGCCCGTCAAGGTGGTGGTGCCTGCACCTGCTTGCGTCAAGCTGCCCGTACCCGTAATGGCCTGGCTGATCGTTATGGCGTCCGAGCGGTTGATGGTCAGGTTGCCGTTGTCGGTAATGCCGCTGGTCGATGCAATGCTGCCCGTGGTGCCGCCGTTGCCGATTTGCAAGGTGCCCGAGCTAATGGTGGTGGTGCCCGTGTAGGTGTTGGTGCCTGTCAACGTCAGACTACCACCGGTTGTGACACTGTAGGGGCCACTGATGACGCCTGACACCGTGCCAGCACCCACAATGGACCGAATGCTTGCATTCGCGCTGAGCGCAATAGGGCCAGACCAATTCGCGCCACCATCCAACCGCAGCGCGCCAAGATATCCCCCCTCGTTCCAGCCAGTGCCTGCCAATGACAACTGGTTGCTGAGCGTGCCTCCGGTTACATACAAACCTGAACCGCTACTGACGTTCAGGCTCGCCGTCCCGGTTTGCGTAGCCGCTCCGATGATCAAGCGCGAGGACGTCAAATTGATACTTCCTGTGAGGCCCGCATTGTTGCCAGTTAACCAGTAGTTGCCCTGACTTGCGACGCCGGTTCCTAGAAGGTTAACGGCCCCTGCACCCGATATCGCATTGGCTACCGAGACTGTCGCGGTGTTAGATCGTTTGAAGCTGAGGTTAGATCCGGCAGCAACGGAGACTGCGCCCGTTCCCAGGGTGCCGGTTGTGCCAGCGTCCCCCACTTGCAGGGTACCCGCACTGATGGTGGTGGTGCCGCTGTAGGTGTTGGTGCCACTGAGGGTCAGGGTGCCCGCGCCCGTCTTGGCCAATGAGATCGTGCCACCGCCGCTTTGGATCACCCCTGAGAAGGTGGTGGAGCTGCCGTCGCCACCCGTGGTCAGCGTGACTGCGGTAGCGCTGCTGTCGGCCACCGTACCTGCTCCTGCCAGCGAGCCTATGCTGTTGGAATACCCAATCAGCTCGAGTGTTGCGCCGCTGGCCACCGTCACCGCCGAGTTGGTGCCAAAGGCACTGATTGATCCGGCCTGCAGGATGCCCGCGCTGACGGTGGTAGCGCCGCTGTAGGTGTTGAGGCCATTCAAGATTTGTACGCCACTGACGTTTTGAACCGCGCCGCTGCCCGTGCCGTTAGAGATCACACCGGAATAGGTTTGTTGAACCGCCGTGGCATTGGTGAACTTCACGGTTGCCCCGTTGGTAACAATGCCGCCCGTGCCGTACAACCCGCCGGTGAAGTTAACGGACTTGCCTGAAGCGCCGTTGATGGTGCTGACAAAATTGATCGGAGCGACACCGCCGGTGGGATTGATGCCGGTGACCGAAATATCAGAGGCGCCCGTGATGGTTCCGCTATACAGTCCAACGCCGGAAGAGCCCACCACCTTGGATTCACCGGTGATGGACACAGCGCCCGATGCGCTCGTTCCTGTGATCGTTGTGCCATTGATAACAACGCCTGTCCCACTGGTCGACCCGCCGGTGCCGTTCAAGCTAACAGACGCGCCGGAAATACTGACTCCTCCGCTAGTGTAAATGCCGCTGGCCGTGCCGCTGCTCGCGTTGCCGGTAAGGGACACCGTTCCGGTGGAGGTGATGCTGCTTGTACCTGCAAAATCCAGTGCCGCGTTGGTGCCGGAGCCCGTGGCAGTGATGCTGACACCGCCTGTACCCGAGCTGATGGTTCCCGCCGTTTGGAGGTAGGCGTAATTGCCACCACCTGCGGTATCGGTGCCGGTGATGGTGATAGCGCTGTCTGTGGCTTGCGCGGTGATATTGCCCGCAACGCCAATGCCGGAATACGATACGGTACTGGTGGATGTGCCTTGCAGCACCAGGTTGTTGGAGGCGGTGAACGCTGCGGCGTTGTAGATGCCGTACAAACTGGAGTTGCCAATGAGGGTGGTGGTGGGCGCCACAAAACTGGTGCTTGCTGAAATCTGGACGCCAGTAGCTCCCGTGCTTGTGCCGTTGACGATGACTTGGCCGCCCGTTGCGGTAATGGTTCGCGTGTCATTAAAGTAGACACCTGGGTTGGTGCTCGTTGCATTGCCGCTGCCGCTGGCGGTCAGCAAACCGTTGACAACGGTGCCACCCGTATTGTCAATCACCACGTTTTGACCGGTGATGTCGGTCAGGGCGGTGAAAGAGCCGTTGGTCAAATTCGAAGGTACGCTCGAGTTATTCAAATTGATCGAGCCTTTGCTGGCCTGAATCAGCACATTGCCCGAGGCAGCACCAAGAGCGTCGATGGATCGAAACGAAGTGTTTCCGGTCGTCGCACCAGCCCAGGTGGTGGTGGTGGTGCCGGCCGAAAAATTGATGGCTTTGACCGCCGCATTGTTGGTCACGGCTTTGACGGCAATGTCACCCACTGCGCGCACTTGCATGCCTCCTCCGCTTTGAATGGCCGCACTGGCGTTGCTTGCGGACGCTGCGTTGGTGCCGGTGAGGGTGAACATGCCGCCCGCCGTGATCATGGGTGCTTGAGCGCCCAGACCGCTATCGTTAGAGATAAACCCTGACCCGCTACCGGCGCCTTGCACGGTGCCGCTGATGGTAATGTCGCCCGTGGCAGTCAGTGTTGCTGTGCTGGGGTAACGCTGAAAAATCACACCATAGCTGGTATTGCCGGATTGGTTCTCGGCGGTGCCGGTGATGTTGATGTTTCGGGCGGTGATGCTGCTGGCGTTGTGAAGTTGAACGCCCTTACCCAAGCCGCTGTTCTGGACGGTGCCGTTGGCATAGGAGGTGCCGGTTAAGGTGACATCGCCGCCATTGGCGTTGATAGAGGTGTTGTCGATGTAAATGCCTTGGCTGGCGGCGCGTTGCGCTGCCGTCATTGAGCCCACAGCCACACCATCGGTCTGGCCGTTGGCGGTCATGACGACGTTGAGTTTGCCTGCGCCAGAGGCGGTGCCAATGGCGGCGTTCATGGTGATGCCGTTGTCGGCCAGCAGGGTCAGGGTGGTGTCTGCACCGGCTGCGGCCGCTTTGGTGATGGCGCTGTTGATGGTTATGTTGCCCGTGCCCGCAGAGGCCGTGCCGGCAGATGCGCCCGTGGTTTGCAGCGTGACGCTGGTGGTGCCCAGGTTGTTGCCGATGGTGGCACTGTTGGTGACATCGATGGTGATGTTTTGCGGGTCCAGCAACCAGTCCTTGGCGAGGACGCGCACGTCAGTGAACTGCAGCGCTTCGCCCGAAGTCTCGACAAATCCGCCCTTGCTTTGCAGCTGGGCGCCGCTGACATCGGTGCTCTTTGCCAGTGCGCCCGTATCGGCATCACGGCCAATCACAATGCTGCCGCCTTTGCGTTGCTGACCTTGGTCGTCTTGGCCTGAGCTGTTGGCTGTAATGCGGCCATCGACCTTGATGTGTCCGCCATCGGCCAAGAGTTGAACGGTACCCGCTTGTGTGCCACTGGTTTCTAAGCTGCCCGATTGCAAAATATGCGCCACCATGCCGGGGACTGCGCTTGCCTGCATAAAGACCTGACCGCCTTCAGCCACGATCATCCCCTGCGCTTGGTTGGCCACCATGGCGTTGAGGGTTGAGGGCAAGAGCTCCAGTTTGATTTTGCCGGTACCCGATAGGGGCAGTTTGACCAACTCTGCTGCGGCCAGATAAGCCGAACCTTGGGGCACTGTGATGACGCCATCGTTGGAGACCGTGGCCCCCAGCAGTGCCACATAACCGCCAGGCGCTGCTTTCAAGTGGCCTTGGTTGAGCACAGCCGCCGTGCTGCCATTGCGGCTGAAGTTCATGTTGCCTGCCATGAAGTCGGCATCCGAGATGCCCAGGGTCGAAGCCGTCAATCCCGCTGCCGAAACCGAGCCGTCTTTGCCAAAGGTCACGCCGTTGGGGTTGACCAGCACAATTTGTCCGTTGGCCGAGAGTTGACCCAAAATCTGGGTGGGGTTCTCACTCGTCACGCGATTGAGCAGCACCGACTGCGCGTCAGGCTGAACCACGGTCACTTTGGCTGCGGCACCAATGTCAAAGTTCTGCCAATTGACCACGGCCTTGGCGGTCGATTGGTTGATGTTCATGGCCGCGCCGCTTTGACTGATGCTGGCCGTGCCTTGCACCACTTGCCCACCCGTGGGCAGGGCGGACGCCGTAAGGGCCACGGGGGCCACAGCTTTGGTTGGGACTGCCACAGCCCATGCAGCCAATGCAGGCGCTGCGGGTGCTGAGTTGACAGGGGCAGAATACAGAGCAAGCACACAAGCGCAAACAAACGACAAAGCGCCTACAAACTGGGACCCCCTTGCCGATGCGCAGGTCCCTGCAAAGCCGCCTGCGGCCTTACTGTGGTTGCCAGTGAGCTCGCTCACAACGACGATGGCGCCCAAGCGCTTGGAAAAGACTGTTTTGAAGTATTGCTTGTTCATAAATGAATTTTTTTCATTAATTTTTGGCAAATTTAACTTTTTGACGCTTTTTAAACAATCCTACGATCGAAGGATAATTTCTCTATAAATGTATATTTAATATTTAATTAATAACGTCTATTTAATTAAATAACATACTATTTAAATCAATTTGATCTTGGTAGAAATGTTGCATTGCCACAACTTACAGTGCGCCAAATGGCTTTGATCGCCGATTGGCGTATCAAACAAATATTTGTAATCAATTGATACGCATTCAACAAATCCACAAATTGAAAGAGGCCATGATTTTGTTGATCGAAATCACGGCGGCCCGCATGGTTGACGGGCTTTCCTAGTGTTTACCCTAGTATTGAATTAATTTATGAGTACTTAAACAAACCAAAAGTAGGATGACTAAGGTAGGATTGCAAACAAAGTTTTAAAATTGAATACTTTAAGACTTTATTAATAAGGCTGTACATCTGTTTGCAGCCGCTATCTGCCTGAGGGAAATATGGAACCAATCAATACTTGGAAGTCGCGGAGCAACAACGGGTTGCGCAGCATGTATGCAAGAAGTTTGCTGTTTTTTGTTTTTGTTTTTGTTTTTGTATCTTCTGTCTGTTCAGCAGCTTCCGGCGACCCGTCAGCTTCCCCTGTCAACAAGCCACAGGGTGACAAGTTTTCCTTTTTCGAGCGTGTTGTACCCAAGCAAGCACGGGTGGTGGTCTACCGGACCCAGGGCGGGCTCCAGGCTGGGGCGGCGACTGTTTTCATCAATGACCACTACCATGCTTCCTTGACGCCAGGCGGTTACTTTGAAGTTTGTCTGCCGCCCGGCGGCGCTGAGCTGGGGTTGCGCATGGTCGAAACAGGCCAGCGCCCTAAAGACAGTTTTGACACCATCACCGCATTGAATTTGAGCGGTGGTCAAACCACTTTTTTGCGTCTGCGTGAACCCAGTGGGGCCCGAGCCGTGCTGCTGCCCGTGACTCAAGGCGATGCATTGCCGGAATTACAAAACACACGGCAGCAAATTCACACGATTTCACGTGTTCCCGAGGCAGTTGAATGTTTGGAGGGTGGGCCTGCACCCGTCCTTGAAACCCGACTTGAAACCAAACCACAACAAATCAATTTGGCTGCAGACGCACTGTTTGATTTTGGCAAGTCGGATCGCAACAGCATGAGCGCCGCAGGCCGGTTGTCGCTCGACAAGCTCATCAGTCAAATCAAAGCTCAATACATGCGCATTGATCGCATCCATGTCGTGGGCCACGCGGATCCATTGGGCAATGATCTCATCAATGACCGTTTGTCCAACGAGAGAGCCTTGACCGTGCGTGACTACCTGCTCTCCAACGGCTTGCAAGGCACCCAAGTCACCGGTCAAGGAAAAGGTTCGCGTGAGCCCATCGCTACGCAATGTTCACGTGTGATCAGCCCTGCCTCGGTGCAGTGCAACCAAGCCAACCGCCGTGTGGTGGTTGAAATCACAGGCGCTCGCCGCTAATCCCAAACATCACAACCCAAAGCCCGTCTGTACGGGTATGGATTTCTATATTCAAAATCTTCTGGAGTTTAAAAAATGGCCGTCAACAAACAAACCGCAAAGACTTATAAAGTTATCGTTAACACAGGAAGGAATGAAGACAACAAATTCCTGGATGTATCGCAAGGCGCAGGCGACCGCGGCCAACCCCTGCGTATCAAAGCGCAAACAGGTGCCAAATACCAATTGCAAGAAATTGACAAAGCCAAAAGCTCTGCGCCCGAATATGTCAAAGTCAAACGAGTGGGCAAAGATTTACATGTCACTTTTGAAAACGACGATGCCACTGACCTGATCATTGAAGACTACTACGGCGTGATGCCTGAGGGCTATAACGCTGTGATCGGCAAGGCTGAAAATGGGGCCTTTTACGAATACGTGCCAGAAGACCCCAGCGCCAAAGGCTTGATTCCTGAACTGGCCGATGGGGGGCAGGGCGTGAACGTGGCCTTGGGCGGCCAAGAGGTGCAAGGCACCGGTGCGGCTTTGGCGTTATTTGCCTTTCCACCTCTGTTGGAAGCATTGGGACTGGCGGGCGCTGTTGCAGCGGCATCGACTGCTGGCGGCACAGGCGGCACAGGTGGCACAGGTGTGACACCCACTGCACCGACAACATCGCCTCAATTGACAACCGATTCAGATACCGGAGTCAGCAACAGCGACAACGTCACCAGCGCCACCAAGCCCTCCTTGACGGTCGCCAAACCTTCAGCAGGCGAGACGCCCAATTTGTATGTGGACGGCGCCAAAGTGCCCGCTACTTACGACAGCACCACGGGCACACTCAAGCCCACCACACCCCTGTCTGATGGACCCCACGTCATTACATCGACAGTGACCGATGCGGCTGGCAATGAGTCACCCAAATCACCGGCAATCACTGTCAATGTGGACACCACAGCCCCCACAAAGCCCGCAGTCAGTGTGGCAACCGATGATGCGGGCGCAGTCACAGGCCCTATCGCCGCAGGCAGCACCACAGACGACGTGACACCCACCTTCAGCGGCACCGGCACGCCCGGTGAC
>Ga0114964_10003267_pt1 | contig 11011 bp, 9 predicted proteins | sample C_131016_MF_Meta_FD_92638 | JGI IMG/M metagenome (GOLD analysis project Ga0114964, IMG submission 92638) | Freshwater microbial communities from Lake Croche, Canada to study carbon cycling - C_131016_MF_MetaG | ecosystem: Environmental > Aquatic > Freshwater > Lake | place: Lake Croche, Canada... | reverse complement strand
CATTGCCCCCTCGGGCTTCAATCAAGACGACGGCATTGTGTTCAATTACGATGCCTTTGAACGCGGCCTTTTCCGTTCCATTAATTATCGCTGCTACTGGATTCGTGAAGAGGATGATATGAAAACAAATACTAAAACACGCATTGGCAACCCTGCCGATATCCCCTCTTGGCAGGACTTAAAGCCGGGTCTGAACTATGGACTGCTGGATGCGCGGGGCATTATAAAGGAGGGCTCTTTCTGTGATGAAAATACTGTTATTGTGGGGGCCTATATGATGAATGAATTGGGTATGAAAAAGGATGCCTCTTTGACGCCACAGGTCTGGACAAAGGGTAAGGTGGAGAAGGTGGTTGTGGTGGTCAATAATCTGAATCAGATGTTGGTGCGGGTTCGTATTGTGCAGGATCGGATCCCTGAACTTGGCGACAAGTTCTCGAATCGCCATGGACAGAAGGGAACCTGTGGTGCCATGTTGCGCGGACATGATATGCCGAGGACAGCCTCGGGCATCGTTCCTGATATGATTATGAATCCCCATGCAATTCCTTCACGTATGACGATTGGTCAGAACATTGAGCAGCTTTTTGGAAAGGCATTGGCTCTTGTAGGTTCTATTGGAGATGGAACGGCCTTTATGAACTCCGAGTCGCCTGAGGGACCCATTGGCTCAGTCCTAGAAGAGATGGGTTATGAGAAATACGGAAATGAGATTTTGTATAATGGAATGACGGGAGAGCAGTGCAAGGCTGCGATCTTCATGGGGCCTGTGTATGGAATGAAACTCAAGCACATGGTGGAGGACAAGTGGCAGGCGCGAGGACAGGGACGGAAAGTGCAGATGACGCACCAGCCGACGGGTGGACGCGGCAACCAGGGCGGCCTGAAAATTGGTGAAATGGACCGTGATGCCCTCGTAGGCCACAGTATTTCTGCATTCTTCCAGGAGTCCTTTATGAAGCGCAGCGATGGAACCACGATGCCCATCTGTACGTCGTGCGGAACCGTTCCGATTCACAACCCTAGGATGCATATTTCTCAGTGCACTCTGTGTGATGGTCCTCCTGTGTTTATGGGAGATACAGTGGATACGCTGGAACTGTTGCCACCGATGCATCGGCAAAAGGGCAAAATTGTTAATGTTGAAATTCCTTATGCAACGAAGGTCTTGACTCAAGAACTGTCTGCCATTACGAATATAACACTTCGATTCATTACAAGCGGTGATACGGAGGCTTTGAGACCCTTTGCGCCGCCTCCTGAGGGAACACGACTGGACAAGGTGCTCAAGGAGATTGAGATGCCATCCACCTTTATTACCCCTGAAATTGCGGATCAGGAGGAGGAGAAACCTCCTTCTATGTCGTTGGAGGAACTGGCAAACTATGGTATCGAAGAGGCCAAGCTCAAACAGGCGGCTTTGAAAAGAGCAGCTGAGAAGGCTCCGATTGAGGATGAAGAGGCACAGGCTTTAGAAATTCCTGTAGGGGCGGATGGGCCTTCTGTATCTGCTTCTGCTTCTGCTTCTGCTGCTCCTTTACAATTTAGTCCAGAACAGGTAGCAAGAATTAATGCAGCATTGGCCGCAGATGGTTCAGAGGAAATTGCAGTAGCACCTGCACGACGTTCTACGCCTCTTCCTTCCACCGTTCCTCTCGAACTTCCAGGCATTGGATCCGTTGCACCGGCAAAGGTCATTGAGCCACCGATGGCAGGACTGCCCCCTACAATTGCAATCGAACAGGCAAAACCACCGGTCTTTGTGGTTCCGACGGATGATGCCGCTATGGCGGAAACAGGGTTGCCACCGCTAAATGCTTCTCAAGGAACCCTACGACCTCTCCGTCGATCTGCAAATAATGCTTTCAGTATGCCGTCATCAGCCGCTGCTCCTCCTGCTGCCACAGGAGCTATTTTGGTCAATAAGCTCGGGTAGACTTGGACTCTTCGTCCAAGTCTAGGATTTGAATGATGGATGGCCGACTTTGTCGGCCATCGTTCGCGCATTAAATACTAGATGTGAATCGAATTACGCCTTGCCCTTTAGGGCGAGGCAGTTCCGCATGTAAGGCGGGACTTACGTAAATTTGATATTCGCAACTCATCTATCTGTCCAGTAGAATGAACGCAACGGACATTGAAGATCTGTATCGCAGTCGCAAGACACTTCTTAAAATTCTGGAAGTGCGAGGATATGACACAAAGCCCTTTGAGAATTTCTCCCCCGAAGAGATTTCAGCAGCTGTTCCGACTCCCGAGAATCTTCCCGCTCTCTCCTTCAACTTGAAGAAGAGAGAGCCTAGCGATAAGCGAATCTGCTATGTTCGATATGGCAAGTTCAGTCGTCAGAAGTTGACAACAATCTTCGACAATGCACCCGATAATACTGTGGGAGAAACTATTATTCTCATCATGGATCCTGTCCAAGATCTACATCATCAATTGGCGGCTAAGCTCCATGCTTCAAAGCCCAATCCAATCCTTGTAAGCTTCTTCTGGATTTCACACATTGTAAATAATCCAATGGATCATATGCTTGTTCCAAAACACGAGATTGTTCCAGAAGAGGAGGTGCAGGGTATTATGGATCGATTCAATATGATTGCTAAGTCCAAGTTTCCTCAGATTCGCTTTCATATGGATCCTATTGTTCGAATTCTAGGAGCGGTTCCAGGTAATCTTATCAAAATAACAAGACCCAGTCCCTCTGCAGGTGTCTATGAATTCTATCGTCTAGTGGCCCCCTAGTACTACCGTTAAATTCATTCTTAATTTCATTTTTAATGATAGGGATGCCAGCGATAGTGAATCATATACTTTTATCGCCAAATGTGCAAACAGATGGCGTACGAAATGCAAATAAGATATATACTGAAAAATTACAACCTTATTTAAATGTTCCTCCAGGAACATTAATCGATTCCACTTCAAGTCCAGGTATCGTAAATTGGATGAATTGGATTAGGAGTCTACCGATCGCAGAAGAGTATGCTCAAAATGCAAATAAGCAAGGTTGTTCATATGTAAAATATGCACTTGCTACATATGATACAATTAACACTACAGTAAGTGGAACTACCGCATCTGCAACAGTATCAACACAAGAAAACTATAGACTTCAAAATCAACTTAATAAATTAACAGAGCAACGGAATGAACTATTAGAAGATGCAGAAGTTGCAGAATTACGAGACACTGTTCTCCGGTCAGGTAATGGAGCTGTTTCAAATCATCAAGTCTATTTGCTGGGACGACCCTTGCGCCCGGCAACGATCCCCTATTTATGGGCCCTTTCTGTCCTCTTTATAGGGATTGCTACACTCATATTTTACGTGTTTTTCCCCTATACAATTCCACCCATTGATATTATACTCTTTGATTTATATCTACTCTTTTCAAGTCCTTGGGTATGGAGTATTCTATTTGCACTTGCCTCAGTCGTCATCCTCTTCCTATCACTTCGTATTACAAATATTATATAATTCAAAATATGCTACACGTATTAAGAATCTGTAATAAATTTGTTATTATACAAATCTATTATAGAGATGGCTTGTATTGGATCAACTGCTGCAACTACTCCTTTACCAACAACAACAAATGATTCTGTTATTGGATTAGAGACTAAAACTGTTCGATATACAGCCGATTCAACTCTAACAATCCCTGCATATGGTGCAGGAGGCCTTGCCTGTACACTTCCAACAGGATATACGTCTATCGTTTCTACAATTGGAGCTATTTCAACATTAAATCGTACAGCACAAGGAACTTTATTACCAGCTGATGCAGATACATTTATTAGTAGATTAGGAATCTGTGTTCCTACTTCAACATTCATATTTGATTCAAGTAATGTTATACAATGTGATGCAAGTCATAATATATTTATAACAAACGTAGTAACTGAATACACCTATTATTATAGACTCTACATGTTTGCTTTGAATCGATTGGTAACAACACTTGATGGGGGGACACTGACTGGCTGGAGTTCAATAGACACCACAACTACTGCTAGACAAAATGCACAAGCTGGATACATGTGCGCAACAACTGTTTTAAATACACATGTAAATGATATTATAACTATTATTGATAGAATTGCAACTAATTGGCGTTCAAATAGTATAGGCTCTTTAACTACACTTATAAGTACATTTGAATCTGGAACAGGATCATTACAGGATCAATCTACTAAATTAGTCCAGCAGCGTAAATTACTTGCATCAGGAGATACAATGTTATTAATGAAAGAAATGGAGCAATACTCGCGGCAAAAGGCAAAATATCATAATAATATGCTGATGGTGTATAGTTTTTTAAACATTACTGCATTGGGTCTTTTGTTTTATATCTATCGTTCTGGATAACTGTTATTATAAATGGAAATTTTATATTAGCACTAGTGTTAAGACTAACGGTACTTATGCACTCATTTTAGATGGGCGCATAATTAGATTTTAAAAGGTATTCTTATTAATAGAATGAGTGATACTAATACAACAAATATGGTAGCGGCAACAAGTCAAGCAGCACGTGAGGCACTTCTAACTTCTGTTACACAACAAAAAACAGGTGCATATACGAATGCATATTCGGATCTTAGGGGTAGTTCTGATGCCATTCGAGCTCTATACTATTACGGACTCCGTGATAAGGATTTACAAAAATCACAGGCATCCGAACTTGTATCCATTACAGCAACCACAAATCAATTGTTATCAGATAAACAATTAGCAGAACGCCAGAATGAAATTAATCAATGGACAGCCAGTAATAAACTAGACACGCTCTTTGTATATCAGATCCTTCTTATGATGCTCTGTGGCACTATAATTTTATTTTATTTAATGAAACGAGGACTTTTATCCACTACGGTATTCTTTATAATGGTGGGTGTATTAGCCCTCGTATTCGTATTTGTAATTATTAGACGGGTTCAATATACAAATACATTACGCGATAAACGCTACTGGAACAAGAGGTCCTTTGAAAAACAGAATCCTGCACCCCCTATTTCACTCTGTTCATCCTAAATTCTTAATGGTAGAGGGTAGTAGAGATGGGACAAACATATTCAGAGTGTTCTAATTTAACTACTGCAACTACAACTATAAACAATGCTGTATCGGATTTTAACGCTAAAGTTACTGCATATAATACGAATATTACTAATTTACCATATAATAATCAACTTCAATATTTACAATCAGATCTATCAGGACAAATACAAAATTTAAATGAAGAAATAAAACAATTAAAAGGAACCATTGAGCGACACAACCGTGATTTTATTGATTTAGAATCTACGACTGAACCCAATACGTCTTCGATTCATGTATTGGATGATTATACTCTATGGATGCTGGTTCTAAGTTATATGCTCTTTGCATTTTCAATTGTATTTATGTATTCTCATACGCATTATTATTCAATATCCTCTATTCTTTTGAGTGTAGCAGGAATGACACTTATAACATTCTTCTTGTTTGTGTTAGTCATTATTATACTGTAACCTGTTCCTTTTCTCGTTCCTTATCTCGTTCCTTATCCCAATCCTCCATATCCTCATCGGACTCAAAGAGTCGAATACGCTTAAAGGTCTTCTTGTCTGCAGGAACACCATATTCGTCTTCCAAACGTTTCTGGAGTTCTCCCATGTTGAGCTTCTTGCCGCCCACCACTTCCGACCACTGCTTATACACACGCCAAATCTCCTTCAAACACGCTTCAGAACCGGCTTCCGTTCTAAATCGTGCCTGTTTAAACTTGCCAAAGGAATCGAACATCGATCGATAGTTATCGGACTCCTGTCGAACAATGGCAGGAATGGGTTCAATACCCTGCTTCAAATACTGGGTCTCATAAACATGAACGAGCCGGGCCATAAAGGGGACGCGCCACCGTTTCAGCTTGGAATCCAGAAAGTTGTCGCGGGGCCAGATGTTCTTAGCAGGATCAATGTCCTTCCCCTCCTCGGAATCGGGGTCTACGAACTTGGACTCAAAGGGAACGGCCCTTACGCGCCTCCACGTGCCCCTGTCCTGTGCGTGAATCGCAGGGAACTTATTGCACAACATGACGGGTTTGCCCGTTATCTGGAACTTGGATTGGTCCTCAAAGAGGCCACGGGCCTCCACACAGTCCTCGCCTGTAAATTGCTTCATACGACTGGTGTTCAGCGGCTCTCCATCGTCCGGCTCTGCCATGTAGATGAAACGCCTGTTGCGAATGGCCATGATATCCGGATTAGCTGCACCCGAATCAGGGCGCTTCCTCGTTAGAACAGTTGACTGCATGGACACCGCATAGTCGCCGAGAGCCATTACCATCAGATCTACCAGCTTGGACTTACCGTTGCCGCCCACGCCGATCCATGTATCATAGGTCTGTTCCCTGTTTGTCCCTTCCAAGTATGACGCAAGTTTGCGCCACATATAGGCTCTCAGATCAGGCCTAGGAAACACCTTGGACATGAAGTCATCGATCTCTAATTGGTCGGGGTCTTCGGTTGAAAAGGGGATATAGTCGATTGGGTCGCATTGCTTAGGGTCCCATCGACCGGCTAGGAAACTTACACCGTCTTCAGGTTTGCCCTCTCGGAACTCACAGAAGTGTTCTGTCTTTCCCAATGCATTGACTCTCTCCGTCCTCAGGTTTAGAACACCATTTGCAAATCCCATCAGATTTGGATTGGAATTCAATTTCTGCGCAAAGTCCTTTTCATAGAAGAGACCCACACACTCTTTGATGGTCGACTCCTTGAAGCCGCAGGTATACAGGTTGCCCTCGAGCTTGTGGAGCTCCTTAAGCTTCATGGCCTCGTAGTCGGCCTCAATTTCATTGGTGGCTTCATTGCCCTTGCGCTTTGTTATCTTCTTGGCCTCATTGACAAGATCGGCCACCTCGGTACTCATCTTGTTGCGAAACTCGAGGGCCTGAGGGGATTTTTCCCACACATGATTCTTGAACTCGAACCACTCGACTGTCTTGGAGTTAACTGACGCCCGGAAATCGCCCCAGAACATCTTGTGCATAAGCCTGGCCACATGAGTATGAGTGTTGTTTACATGACGTAGAACGAACTCCACATTATCCTCCTCCATAATTTTCTTGTATTCTGCCAAGTTGTCATTTCGGGCCCACAAATGCAGGGACCGAATGGTAAATCGGCGGCCATTGGCCCTCCAACCATGGTTCCAGTCCCGATGGAGCTTTCCGATATCATTGTCCCTGAATTTCTTACTCTTTCTACTGAAGTTCATCCAGGTATCGAACATCTCTTGATTCGAGGACAGAGCATACAAGCACCAGCCGACCTCCATCCAGGGTTGATAGGTGTCTGCACGGGCCTCGGACAAACAGCGCTCGGCTAGTTTCTTTGCAAGTACGAGCTCGTCATCCGTGTATCCTGTGGAAAGCCAAGTAGGAAAGACTTCGCCTCCCCTTTCCTCCTTTGCGTCTTCCGCAGGATTTGCCTTCTTTTGTACGGACTCTAGGCAACGGGTCCATTCTGCAAATGCATCCTTCTGAATAACAACAGGGGTCTCTACGAGCTTGTGGCGAAGACTGAGCTTTTCCATAAAGTCACGGGGCGTCATAGACTCAATGTCAATATCCTTGAGCTCTCCTGTTCCAGGAATATACGAATAGGCATTGACAACAGAATACGCAGGAATATCGGGCTTGGACTCGCCATAGAAGAACCATGCACCGTTGCGAATGGATATCTCATCATAGATATCCTTCTCTGAATTCATATAGCCTGTTTGGGAGAACGAGGTCTTGATAACTTCGAGTTCCATAAGCTTTTGCCGAATAGCAAGTTGATATTCATAGGGCAGAGCGAGGTCATACTGAATGTGAATACCGTCCTTGATAACATTATGACTGGCCTTTTTACTTTCATAGGGGGTGGGTCTTAGAGAGACATAGAACTCTACGCTGCTACGGCCTCTTAGGTCAAAGAATGCGTTTAGTTGTTCAATATAGGCTCTCAAGAAGGAACGAATATGGGTGTTCTTAAATCGGCGACGAATGGAACCTTCAGGGGGATACTGGAAATCGAGATCGATGAGACCAGGCATAATTCCTGAGGGGAGCCGCTGCTCGACGAGATTCAGAGGCCGCCGATTTTGCACGAATAGGTGTTCATGTAGCATATCCAGGAAGGTTCCATAGTCCTCGTCTTTTGTGGCCCAGCGGCCCAGCATCTTTCCCATCCCTGTCATGGAGCAGGGGGCTCCCTTGTCTACACGGTGCGTTCTCAGATGTGTAGCGAGGGAACCCTCTGGTAACATGGTTTCGGCGATGGGCATATCTACTCTAGCTTTGTATTTTTAGAGGGGAGGGGAGGCGCATCAAATTTAGGGACGTGGACTCTTCGTCCACGTCCCTAAATTTGATAATATAAACCTTTCCTTTACTTAGTAAGTAGAATGACATCCATCCAGTTCTGTCCCACCTGTGATTACTATCTGTATCTAAAGGCAAAGGTTCCTGCCAAGAGTGGTGCCATTATACCCACAAATTTACTGCGTATCTGCCATAACTGTGGATATCAAAAGGAGGATACGGGTGGTGGACTCGTTATGGAAACGGATTTGCAGGAGAAGACATCAGAAGGCTATAAGGTGCTTCTCAATGAATTTACGAAGATGGATCCTACTCTGCCTCATCTGAATACAATCAAGTGTCCAAACAAGGAGTGTGCATCGAACAAGACGGGTGCAGAGGCCGATATCATTTATATGAAGTATGATCCTATTAACTTGAAATACCTCTATCTGTGCAATGTGGAAGGATGTGGGGCTCAGTGGAGGTCAAAAGGCGCCTAGGGCTAAAGCCCTAGGCACCATTTGCCCTCCAGCGCTAATTTTATTGTGCAAAGCACAATAAAATTAGCTGTGGCGGTCCAATCACACTCTTAGTCGAACCAAATCCCGAAACACCTGTTCAGGGCTCGATCCAAACTTTAAAATCTGATCCGATCCCGTTATAAAATAGATCCATGGGTCAAACTCATGCCCCATTTTATCTATCTTTCCAAGAATATTGGTCGTGCTATTCTGCAACCATTTTGCAAAACAGGCTCTTAAATCTGCAGCTAGTTTTGTTGCACAATCAATATATAAAAAGGCTAGAAACATATACAAGTCTCGCCCCTCTTTTGGACACGGGTCATGGATTCCATAGACCTCCCCTATTGCAATATCTGCCTTTTGTGTCGCACGATTTCCAATACAACTAAAGCCAAAATCAATAAGAGAAATCGTGTAGTTTGACTGAATCGTTATGGAATGGGTTCCCACATGGAGTGTCATAGGGATGGGTGTCTCCCTTGTTTCAATCATTAGATTACTGGGTTTCAGATCGCGATGATTCATTCCAATATCGTGCTCTAAATGATATAACATAGCACTGAGCTGCAGTAAAAGTTCTAAAATAACAGGAGTCATGTCCGTAAGGGTCGGAAGGAGGATAGTCAGAGGCACTGCGTCTTGAAAGATTTCCATCGAAAAACAGACGCACTTGTCCGTGGTTCGAAAAATATCATAGACAGCTGCGGCTCCCCTTGGAAATCCCCCTCTCACAAGAGATAGTTTTACTATTTGTTGGATACAGGCCTCATACAATAGACTTCGACCTGCAATTAAAGGCCGCTTAATAAACGCATAATGACTATTCCCTTTGACGATTCTCTTTCCCAATTCAATATGACTATAGGTGGATCCTGGCAATTCCCTTATCATTAAAAGTGTTTTTTCAGGCGTGTGGATATATTCTGCTGGTGAAATAATGTTCTGTGTGCACGGTACCTTAATACTTGCCAAAAACATTGAATCTCGAATACAGCCCTGACCCTGTAGGCCAATGAGGGCCAGGTCAAAGACTGTATTACAAGAGCTGTCGCAGCAAGAACACATGGTCGAAAGATACCTACTTAGGGTCCCTAATTATAACCAATAACCTGTAATCGCTCTATATGCGGGGCACTGGAGTTCTGGGCCTGTTAGCATATACGCACTTGTTTCACAGGGATGTTCATATGCCGAAGGACTTAAAGACGTGGAGAAAAAGTCCGCCATGGGCTCGGGCAACTTGGAGAACCGATACCCTGTCCGTGCATTATAGAATATCGTACTTGTGTCATCGAAAGAGGGTGTACTTGAATTATTGAATACGCAGACAGGGACCCATTCATTATTCCAGATCCACAAGGGGTCTTCTAATGTATCAGGATTTAGGCGTCGCCGAGAGTCAAGTTCAGGGTCCAACGATCCCTCAAAGCGTTTCCATTTCCATTGCTTCTCAAAAAATTCAGTCCATTCTTTGTAATGAGCTCTCTGATGAAGATGCCAGAGTTCATGCGTAAAGGTGGAATTTGTTAAGGCAGACGCAGACTGTGGAAGACACACAAGATCTGCCGGTCGCGTATGGGGCATTCCGCCGTCTGCAGACGGCATTAAAGGAACGATCGTAGGTTTAAGTGTTCGTAAACGGAAAGGGAGTGTGCTAACAAATTCATTAATTCTGTCTCGAAGAATCTCCACTTGATTCATAGTTAGACGATTTGCAGCATAGGTCATGGACGCACGAGCCATCGAATTGACTCGACTAGCACCCACCTGGGCCAAATACTGATCCTGACGTTCTGCGGCAGCTAAGGCAGCGCTTCCTTCAGTTCCTGATGCAATATGAAAAAGGAACTGAGATGTTTGACTCTCTATAATAGATGTAGTTATTCCCATTCCTACTGATGAATGATTTCATTTTTTAGGCTTTCAATAGCTTCCTCTTTTGCCTCTTGTTCCTTCTTAAGAGCTCTCTTCTTGGCCTGTTGTGTCTTTGTTATGGTCTTGACCAGAAATCCATCGAGCATAAAGCTGTTCAAGGTAGTCTGCTTGGGCTTAAGGGGACTTTTATTCATACTTCTTGGCTTGGCTACTGTTGTATGATGTGTTTCCTTTACGTTGTTATCAGATGCAAGTGTTGAGCCAAAGAACTT
>Ga0114964_10003266_pt1 | contig 11012 bp, 14 predicted proteins | sample C_131016_MF_Meta_FD_92638 | JGI IMG/M metagenome (GOLD analysis project Ga0114964, IMG submission 92638) | Freshwater microbial communities from Lake Croche, Canada to study carbon cycling - C_131016_MF_MetaG | ecosystem: Environmental > Aquatic > Freshwater > Lake | place: Lake Croche, Canada... | reverse complement strand
TGTGTTTGTGGGGAGTGTTGTTGTGTTTAGTGTTGTGTGGGTTGTGGGGTGGGGGGTGGGGTGGCGCGGTTTGCCGTCAGTTCTTTCCTACGGTGGATTCTTACGGCGGGGGCGGGGGCGCCTGTGTCGTCTTTTTTGTTAGTCCTCCGGGTTTAACATCACGAACTCGTCTTGGTCTTCTTCTTCTCCGCCGCCGTTGGGGGGTGAACCCCCCACTACTGGTCCATCGAACGAAGTTCCCGCCGTTGGGGGGCGGTACCCCCCCGCCGTTGGGGGGAGGAACCCCCCGATGAAGTCGTTGATGATCCTCGGTGTCGCTGTATCAAACCCAGCGAGATTCAGTGTGTTCAAGTCCTTGGGGTCGGCGATCGTCAGGCAGTTTGACGTCATTCCAACTACGATGAGTTTGGCGTTGATTCCGGTGGCTTTGCGGTATTCCTCCAGTGCGGCTTGCGGGTGGATTGTTCCCATATACGTTTCGCTGTCCGTGTAAATCACGAATGCGTCAACCTGTTCATTGTTTTTGAGTGCTTGGATCATTGGCAGAGCACAATCCGTTGATGAGAACGGCATATCCACGAGTTTCAGTGCGTCGGCGATTGTCATTGTCGGGAGGCCAGTGACGGGGTTGATGGTTGCGTCCATATAACCGACGATGGCGTTGGTGAGGTCGATGATGGTGTTGGAGAATGCGCAGATTGTGACGTTGGAAGGTGTGGCGGGGGGTGGGTAGAGCTCTGGGAGATAGTGGTGTTGTGGTGGTGGGGTGTAGAATGAGGAATGGTATCCGGGGGTGGGTTTCGGTGCTTCTGCGGGGTTGATTGGTATCCCGAGGTATTGCTTTGTTTTCCTGTATTCATCTACGGTTGTGGGTCGTCCCCTTACAACAGGTGCGGGTGCGGGTGCGGATGCGGGTGCGGGTGCGGGGGGCGTGAATTGGCATTGCTTGGTCTTGGTGTTCTCGTATAGCGTGCGGCCGTCGGGAAGTTGCGTGGTCGTCCACGGGGATGCGGGCCCAGAGACGGCGGCTTGGGCGGGTGGTGGTTGCTTGGGGGTGGTCCACCGGTGCTGGTTCTCGACGTAGATCGTCATCATCATCATCGCAACTGACCCCGTGGCACAACTCACGATTGGTGATCCCGTACAGTATGCGGACGACATGCTGCCGCTTACATCCAGCGCGATTTTGATTCGTTTGCCGGTTGGGGCCACGTTCTGAAATGCGAGCTTGAATGCCTGATCCAGTGCGTTCAGGATGGGGATGCTAGGGATCCAGTTGAGGCTACCCTTGTCGCCGCATCCTTTCTTGTATGTCATCATTGCGACAAGGATGTTGTAAGGATGGACCCTAGAGTATTTGATGTCGTGTGCGTTGGTGAGGCGGCGGATGATGTATTCGGTGGGGGATACGCCGCCCCATTGCGTATCGGCGGCGGCAGCAGCGGCGGAGACGGCGGTTCGAACGACGGGGGAGACATAATTTGGGTTGATGATTCCGATTTCGGCGGTGCTGAGTTTGCCCAGATTGCGGATGAGGGCCGTTAAGGGCATTCCCTTGCCTTTGCCGTTGGCACCTTTGCTCAGCAGGAGTGCTTCCCATACCTTTCGGTACTTGAAGAGCTGTGATGGGAGCTGTTCGCGGCAGAGACCCGCTGTGTTGATGAGGTGGACGATTCGATCCAGTTCTTCAGAGTATTGGTAGTTGGAAAGGCCGGCGAGGGATGGGTTGGTGGCTGGTTGGAGTGGTCGCTCTGCGATGGTGTGGATTTCCTTGATGGCGTTGAAGAGTGTTTTCACGGGGGTTCCGCCCCCCAATGACGGATTTTGGGGTAATTGGTCGTTCTTGGCTTTCAGGATTTCGGCGAATTCCTCTTTGGTCTTGAAAACCCACTCGATGGCGAGTCGGCCTCCGTCGTCTTTCATTTTCTTGGGGTCGATGTGGATCAGCGTCAGAACATCCTTGATGGTCCAGCCTTCACGGTTTTGGTATTTGGTCATCAGGTTCGCGATTTCGATTCCGGTGCGCGAGTAGAAGTATTCTCCAAAGACGCGGCGGATGCCACGACCGAGGCCCGAGCCTACGACGGCGGATGCGGATGCGGATGCGGATGCGGATGCGGGGGCCGACAGGGTAGGATGGCCTGCCTTGGAGAAGATCTTGATATACCCGATCAGCATATACATATTCGTCAGGATGCGAACACAGTCCTTGACAGCGTCGAGTGCTTCGGTCTTGGCTGCGGGGGTGGGTGCGAAGACGATGGCGGTGGCGAGTGCGAGGAGTGTTGATTCTTGTTTGGCTGCGCGACCTTCGATACTTACCTGACGGATGGTCTCGATGAGCCATTTGAAATTGGCGGGTGTGCGCGTCATTCGGAGGACACAGGATGCGCAGTGTGAGCTGACTTGTTGCGGGGTCTGGTAGAAGTTGCCGCCTTCACTGCCGATAATGAGGTAACGGAGGACTTGTTCTTGGTCGCTGATTTGCCAGACGAAACCGCCGGCATTGTTGGGGACTTGGTCTGGATCTAGGCGGAACCATTGCGGGACTGCGGCGCGGACAAGGGCGGATTGTGCGGCTTGAGCGGCCATTGCTGTTGCTGCGGCGGATGGCTTCTTGGCCTTATTGGTGGAGGAGGATTTCTTGATGGGCATTGTTGATGTTGGTGACTGTGCTAATTGGATATGTTTTTGAAATTACTTTCAATTTTTTTGTAATCATTTTTAATTTGTGATCATTTTTAATTTGTGAAGATATTGTAATAGAACAGATAAATTTGTGATTATGGCGGCTGCTGGTGGTGGTGGTGGTGCTGCTGCTGGTGGTGCTGCTGGTGGTGCTGCTGGTGGTGCTGCTGGTGGTGGTGGTGTATATTTAGAAGCTATGCTACAACAAGTTCCTGATCCAAACCTTCCTCATGGATTTGGGACATTATTTTTTACTCAAGATATCAAAGATCATTTCAAAGATTGTTGGATTTGTTTACATAATTCAGGACTTATTGAGAGGGATGTGAGGGAGGTGAAGGTTGAAGATGTTAATAAGGTCACAGCGGTTTTAATAAAGGGTTTTCACGGTAATTTATTTGTTAGTGGGACAGATTTTAAAAGAAGGCGTGCCGAGAGTGATGAGGCGGAAGCGCTAATAGTTGAAGCTGAAGCCATGATTGAGGAGGGTCGTGAAGATATGAAGCTCCGTTTTATAAGGGATGGGATGGATGAGGCGCACGCGCGGTGGAGGGCAAATGATACGATAGCAAAGGCGGAGGAAACTGTGGCAAATGCGGAGTATAAATTTGTTTTAAAGATACCCACTGCTCAACTTGAACACTTTCCAGATAACACAACAGGAACATCTGGCCATACCGGTGGATCGGCACTGGCAACTATCCAGTCGGTAATCACGCACTTGATCCTTTTATGTAATGAAATGTTGGAAATTGATAAAATTTTAGAGTTGATTCAGGATATTCATACACAAATAACTGATGTTCAGTTAGGCAAAATAATAGACACAATCAGTAAATTAAATGTTAAAAACCCAAACCGGGATTTCAATTTTCCTGAGTTTAAACTTCTGGATCTTACAAATAAAAAGAACCTAGCAGAGTGGTTAAAGAATGATCTTGTTGCTATTGTATACGCTATGATTAAATACTCAAAATATAAATTTTTAAAACCGACTGCTCACGAAAAATTCGCAATTGTTGATGGGTTTTCTTCTATATCACCGGATGATATAGATGGACTTTCTACTAAACAAAAAGAAATAGACGACATATTTTCCCGCAACCCCCAGTTGATGGGATTGTTTCCGAAGGATTTGAGGAAAAGTAAAACTGAAATACTAACTATTGAAGAACTAACTGAATATACGAAAGATTTCACCTTTACAAGTTATGTACGGTTGAAACTAATTATAAAAAAAGGAACAAAATTTTATGAACAAACCATAATAGCAGTTTTAAATAAGCGCGCAGTAGCAGATAAAATTCGCGGTGTTGTGTGTTTTCCTGATAAATGTTTTTTAGATGCGTTTTCAATGCCAGGTGGTTTTTTGGATACAGTGTTTCCTACGTTTTTTGATCCAATTATATTGCCACCTGCTACACCTGCTACACCTGCTACACCAACATTACGGGATATGTTTTTAAAGGGACGTTGTATAATTCATAATGTGGCTTGTTCTCCCATTGTTGGTGCTTTACTAAAAGTACCGAATGATTCGCCAAGCAAAGATGCGTTTGGGATTTGTCGTTTAAGGATAGATTTGTTACAAGAAAATATATCTGGTGGAGCTGATGCTGCTGCTGCTGCTGCTAGTGATGGTCCTGGTGACGTCGGTCTAAGATGTTATCCGAATACACAATCAAATCCAATGACGCTTATGCCAAAGAAAATAAATAAATACGGCGAAGTAGAATTTACAAGGTGTCAAACTAGTAAACTGGATTGTGTGTGTTGGATGGCCAAAGATTTGTTTCACGGTGTACCTACATTTAAATTAGATATATTAAATAATGTATTCGACGCATTAGGATACGCCCAAGGTGTGGAGTTTTTAGACAGTTTGTGTGCTGTTAATGGGTCTACGGGGGCAGATTCCGGCAATATGGGCGAATATAGTACTAAGTTTGAAGATAAATTAATGAGTCTACCTGTACTTGTACCTGTAAATGTTTTAAATACTAAACAAAGATTGACTCTTACAGCTATTATTGTCGCTTGTAAGAAAGTCGGAAATGCTCTTATACATAAATATAATATGCCAGAGATGATTAAGACTGAACCTAGTAGAGGATTCCTTAAACCTAAAGTGGATAATTATACGGCTGATGGGTTAAAGTCGATCAAACGAGCAATTAAAAATTATGTTAAGTTTGATCCTGCTGCTCTGCCGCCGCCGCTGCTGGCAGCCCTGCTGCGTGATGATGATGATGTTGATGATGATGATGGTGGTGGTGGTGGTGGTGCTCCTGCTGCTGCTCTTAATGAAGAAGAAATGGTGCGTCTTCTCGATGTTGCGTTTACAATGGCAAATCTGGCTATCGCTGCTGCTGATGTTGTTGCGGCTGTTTATAATAGAGTTCTACCGGGTGATGGTGATAGTGATATTGAAAAAGATGAAAGGCAGATTGCTGCTGAGAATGATGATAAAAAAGTTTATGATTATAATATGTTGGTTGAAACCACTGCTATAGATCATAACGATCCTGCTGCTGCTGCTGCTGCTGCTTATATATATTTTATCAAGCATTTTATCAAGCCTGGTATTGACAATATTTCTGGGGTCGCTGTTGGTGGTATTCTAGCAACCCTACAACAGAATTCAGAAGCCAATGCTGCTGCTGGTGCTGCTGGTGCTGATACATCAGCCGATCCTACTCTTTCTCATGCTCTTCGAGCGGCGGCGGCGGCGTTGGATTCTGTTCAGGCTGCTCAGAATGCTAAGGATAAAGCTGATGATGCTGATGTGGTGGCTGCGGCTGAAGCTTCTGCTTCTTTTCCTGCTGCTGTATCAGGTGTTAAGAAGACTAAAACTCAACCGATTCTTAATACTCCACATCAAACTCTTGATCAACATCAAGCTGAAATCAACCTTGTTCATGCTAATGAAGTTGCTGCCGCGGCAAAAGACGATGTTTCTGAAGCAGCTGCTCGTAATGTATATAGAAAAGTAAAGGATAGATTGTCAAGCATCTGGGGGGGGGTATCGTCCTGGTTTAGTGGTGGCGGTGGACGTAATAAACAATTAAGAAATGTAATTGTTAATAAAATCAAACGTAAATCTCGTAAGATTAAGAAATTAATGGTTGGTAAAAAGAGTCGGCGTATATCAAAACATCGGGGGAAGTACGGGAAAATGAAGAAGACAATGCGTGGAATGGTTCGTAGGAAAACAATAAAAAAATTGAAATGATTTGTTTCTTTTGATCCGATTGGTAGAATCTCTCGGTGTATTGATATTAAATGGGAAGAGGTGTAGATATGCGATTCAGTGAACCGGCTGGTGGATTTGGTATAAAGAAGCGTTCTTGGTTTGGTGGTGGTGGTGGTGGTGGTCGTCGTCCCGCGTTTATGGAGGGGCTCCCGCCACGATACGGCGGGAGCTACGCTCGATTGGCGGGAGGAGGAGGGGTAGGGGTAGGGGTAGGGGTAGGGGTAGGTGAGGAGGATTCGGGGATGAGGAGGAGGTCGTCGTCGCCGCACTCTTCATTTCCCATCAAGGATGATGCCGGATATATCGGGTACTTGTCTGATGACGAAAGCGGCGGTAATCGTGATCGTGATCGCGATTCGAATGTGGTGAGTCGTCGTCGACGTGAGTTGCTTGGATCTGATGCTGATGTGAGTTTTTCGAATTGTATGTTGATGATAATTACTATTTGTGGTTTGTTGACGTTGTTCTTGTTTGCTGTTTCGCCTTGGGGTGTACCGCCGCCGAGGCGGTTATAGGGGGGTACCGCCCCCAACGGCGGAAACTTCGTTCGATGGACCAAAGGGGGCTTCGCCCCGCCGTAAGACTTGACTGGCGAAGCAGCGAGATTCGGAGTTGCGGAATGCGGCTTTGCCGCGTGGAGCGACGGAGAACCGAGTATTATATTAAATGTTGGTTGTGTAATATAATATATTATTGATTGTTCGAGAGATTGATTTGATTGTTCGAGAGATTGATTTGATTGTTCGAGAGATTGATTTGATTGTTCGAGAGATTGATTTGATTGTTCGAGAGATGCCTTTGCCTACCACCACCACCACCACCACCACCACCACATTGAAGTTGTTTACTTTTTGTTTTTATATCGGTAAAAATAGTTACCAAGAATTGGTTCGGATGCTGTTCGTATTGGTTGCGTCTTTGGACCAGTTTCATCCCGACTTCTTTTTGGTGGTGTATCATAATTTGGGGTTGACATTTGATGATCCTCGGGTCGAGTGTCGGAGATGGGAGGTTAAGGACGGATGTGGCGAGAGATTATTGTTGGATGCTGATGGGTGCGACGGTAATGTGTGGGTAGAGGGCAGTGCGGTTCGTAACCGGTGGCATAAGATGAGTTTTAATAAAATCCACGTGTTTAAGAATTTGTATGATGAATATGACGGTGAGTGTTTTACCTGGATTGACTTGGATACGATTGTGTTGGCTGATTTGAGTTATTTGGCGGATGTGGATAATTATTTTGTTATTCACGGTGGTGCGCCGTCTTCTAAAACGCACGTGGTGTTGTGTGGCGGTGGCGGTGGCGGTGGCGGTGGCGGTGGCGGTGGCGGTGGCGTTATTTGGACGATTCCTGAATGGATGTATATCCAAGGTTCATTTTGGAAGTTGAACTTGTCTTTGTATTATGAAGTATTACGATTAGATTCATTGTTTCGAGAGATTGGTGTTAAACCAAAGTATGATTTACAGAGTATATTTTCGGTTATGGCGTGGGGTGGGGGTGGGTTGGCTCCTTTTTATGACGGGCCTTCCCGTGCTATAACGAATTCTATGTTGCTGATCGGTTATAACTTTCGGCTTGACGTTATGAATGGTCTTGGTGTTTGGGATAATAATGATTCGGTTGGGAACCACGTGAATACATTGTCGTTGGCGAATTTTTATTGGGATGAGGGCGGGTCTGATGGCGCCGTGAGAATTGACCGTAGGTTAAAATTGACGGTGGATCGTTCCAGGGGGGTTCCGCCCCCCAGCGACGGGGGGAGGAGCTTGTTTGACGAACGCACAATAAGCGTCACAACCAATCATCGCAACTTTGATCGATTGGTTGATGATTCCCGGGGGGGAGCGGCGTTAGCGCGAACGAATGGATTTGCGGAGTCGCGATATTGCGAAGCAATGAGTGATGGAGAGAATCCGCGAGTGAGCACGAGTAAGGAAATCCATATTCTCTCGTTGACCTTTGATTCGTTTTTTATGAGTAATGTGTCAGGGTCGTCTGATTTTGCCAGATTGTTCCCGTTTTTATTGGTTTAGCGTTTTAGCGTTTAGCGTTTAGCGTTTGATGCTGGAATTATTATTGTATAATATTTGTATAATATTTGTATAATATTTGTATAATATTTGTATAATTGTACGAGATGAATATGCTTGAGTTGTTGCGTGTCTACCAGTTGGATGTTTCTAAAAAGTTTAGATTGGGGGTTGCTAGTGATGGTGGGTATGTCGTTGGGGTGCCACCCTCGAATGGCGGGGTCGGTGGTGAGTCTGAATATGATTGTTATATTTCTGCCGGTGTGTCTACCGAGGAGAGTTTTACTCGTGACTTTATTGCGCGGTATGGCGGTGTGTGTCAATTGTCCGAGACTAACTGTTTCGCATTCGATGGAACTATTCAGGCATATCCCGTTGAATATACCGATAAGATTACGTTCTTTAAGAAGAATATTGGTGGGGGGGAGGTAGATACTGATTTAGAGACGAATTTACTGTTTGTGTTGAATAATTATTCGCGGGTGTTTATTAAAATGGATATTGAGGGTGGTGAGTATCCGTGGCTCTTGAGAATGAGTCTGGATGATTTGCGGAAGATTAAACAGCTTGTTATTGAGTTTCACGGCATTACCGGTGATGGTTGGGGATGTTCGTATAATGATAAGGTTAAGTGTTTGGCGAAGTTGGCCGAGACTCATTATATTGTTCACGCTCACGGTAATAATCATTCCCATACTCTTCATCGTATTCCGGATGTGATTGAGTTGACGTGTATTTCGAAGTCGTGTTGGGGGGCGGGGGCGGGAGCGGGGGAGGGAGCGGGGGCGGGGGAGGTAGCGCCTGGATTTAATACGACTCCAATGCCTGTGGCTGGTTTGGATTTTCCGAATAGTCGGTGGCGTCCCGACTATGACTTGAATGTGTATCCGTTTGTTTCGAGTAGTGACGCTGGAGATATAGAGGCGCGCTTGGCGGAGGAGCGAAAGAAGGCGATGGCGGCGCATTGAAACAAATATAGATTCGGATTTACTGATTTACTGATTTTACTGATTTTACTGATTGATAGATTTACTATAAATAATATAGTATAGTAAATCTTAGTGTTGTGGTTTAGGTGTTGTGGTTTAGGGTTTGTGGTTTAGGGTTTGTGGTTTAGGTGTATCCACTTGACCATTTCTTCGTGTTCTTTTCGTGCTAGGGCGCGCGCTGTGTGCGTTCTGATGAACTCGGTTGCGAGTCGGAGCAGTTTCTCGTCGGCGTGTTTACATACTTCTGCGATGACTTGCGCCTCCGTGAAAGTTGGGTTGACGTCTCTGGTGTATGTAAGTGCGCGGGTGATCCCGATTTTGCCGATTGCCTGGAGTTTGTCAGCGTCGGAGACGATGTGGCGGACAAGGGCGTAGTATGGCGTCAGGATGCTGTCGAAGTCGAGTGGTGTACCTGCGAGGATTGCTTTGTTTTCAGTACTGTATGAAACGTACTTGATGACATTTTTGATGTCAGCGTAGTTGCTGATGTTTGCGGCGCCGAACTCGTCGAGTCTTTTTTCGAGTGTGCCGTCGTGGTCGTATTTGTGGTCGGCGATGTCGTGTAGCCACGCGGCTGTGATTGCGTCTTGAATCAGGTGGCGGTATTGTCGGCGGTCGTGGTAGTCTTGTTGGATGAGGAATGATGACATTTCCGCGACTGTCTTCATGTGCGCGTGACCGTGTGATTCATCTCTTCCGGCACAAATTTCCTGAACGAAATCAGAGAGGAGTTTCCAGCGTTGTTCGAGGGCGATGGAGGTGGCGGACATTGAGAACATTGATGTTGTTGTGGGTTGCTTGATAGCTACTATGTGTTGGAGGCGCAGGGGGGTTTAAATAGTGCGCGGCCGGGGAGTGGTTTGAGTGGGTTGGATGACCCTGAGGCGGATGTATGGTCTGGATGAGGGTACCCTGGCGCATCCGTGCCCTGTGATACCAAAATCTTGTATCTATTGGTGACCGTAGCTGTGTATGAAAACGACTCAATATATGGTGTAGTTTATTTGTTAGGTGTGGTGGGGTGGGGTGGGATGGGATGGGATGTTTAGTCGCCGAACATATGCGGGCGGGATGTGGGAATGGGAGTGGGAGTGTGAGCGTGTACCCATTCTTCCATTTCTCTATGGCGGCGCGTGGCGATGGAGCGTGCGAGTGGAGTTTTGATGAACTCGGTTGCGAGTCTGAGGAGTTTTTCGTGTGCGTGTTTGTAAACGTCCGCGATGACTTGCTGGGGTGTGAATGATGGGTTTGCTTCAGTTGTGTACTCGATGGCGCGATGGATGCCGATCTTTCCGATTGCCTCGAGTTTGTCTGCGTCAGAGACGATGTTTCGGATTTGGCAGTAGTAAGCGCCGAGGATGGCTGGGAAGTCGAGTGGTGTACCTGCGATGAGTGCTTTGTTTTCAGTGCTGTATGAGACGTACTTGATGACGTGTTTGATCTCGTCGTAGTTCCAGATGTTGGCAGCTCGGCCAAACTCGTCGAGTTTTTGTTCGAGTGTACCGTCGTGGTCGTATTTGTGGTCGGCGACATCGTGGAGCCACGCGGCGGTGATTGCGTCGAGTGTGAGATGGCCTGAATCATCGTTGAAGTCTTGTTCGATGATGTATCGGGTCATTTCTGCGACTGCCTTCATATGGGCGTGACCGTGCGATTCGTCTCTGTCAGCACACGTTTTCTTGACGAACTCGGAGAGGAGGTTCCAGCGTTCATCGATGGCGGTTTCGGAGCTGTATGTCTTGCGAATGATTTCAGAGACACGGTGGTAGTCGGAGACGGAGGCGGATGTGGATGCGGAGACGGATGCGGATGTCATTGTTGTCTGGGGGTTGCTTGGTAGCTATTGTGATGGTGGAGACGCGATGTTCTTAAATAGTGCCCACCCCAGTGGTGTGCGTGGGGTTCCTGGGTGACCCTGAGGTGAGGGTTGGTGTCTGGGTGAGGGTGAGGGTTGGTGTCTGGGTGAGGGTGAGGGTTGGTGTCAGGGTGAGGGTGAGGGTTGGTGTCTGGGTGAGGGTGAGGGTTGGTGTCTGGGTGAGGGTGAGGGT
>Ga0114964_10003262_pt1 | contig 11019 bp, 9 predicted proteins | sample C_131016_MF_Meta_FD_92638 | JGI IMG/M metagenome (GOLD analysis project Ga0114964, IMG submission 92638) | Freshwater microbial communities from Lake Croche, Canada to study carbon cycling - C_131016_MF_MetaG | ecosystem: Environmental > Aquatic > Freshwater > Lake | place: Lake Croche, Canada... | reverse complement strand
TGTGGAGGGTTCTGAGGGCACGGTGGCGGTGGCCAATGCCCACGGCACGGTGACCGGTGCGGCCGGCGGTGTGCTCCTTCGTCCGTTCGCCCGGTTGATCTCCAAAACCGGTGACAGCGTCACCACCTACGGCGAACCCTGGAACATGAACTAACACCGCACATGAACTAACACCGCACATGAACTAACACAAGCGATATGACGATGGCCCCGGCTCACACCGGGGCCATCGTCATATCGCGGCCTGACTATTCCGAGAGGGTGCGGTTCTTTGCGCGTTCGACGGGCTTCGCGGTGTCCTTGCCGCCGAGGGCGTCGCGGATCTCAGTCAAGAGTCGAAGCTCCTTATCTCCGGCCGACTCTGCCGTTTCCTTGCTGCGGATCCTGTTGTAGGGCAGTACGACCAGGAAGTACACGACGGCAGCCACCAGAACGAAGTTGATGAACGCCGAGAGCAGAACATTCAGATCGATGGTTTGGCCGCCACCGATACTGATCTGGAGGATGCCGTAAGAGGCTTCCTTGCCTGCGCCGATGCGGTTGATCAGAGGTTGAATGATGGCATCGGTGAACTTGGTGACCAGGCCGGTGAACGCGGTACCGATGACCACCGCGACCGCGAGGTCGACGATGTTGCCTCGGGCGAGGAACTCTTTGAATCCTTTTAACACGACGGCACGCCTTTCTTTGCTGTACTTGCCTGCGAGCGTCGAAAGCGTAGCTCATCGGCCGGCCCCGTAGTGGATGGCCAAGGGCTTATCGGCCAGCCCCTCAGTGGATGGCCAAGGTGACCGTCTGAATCAGAGTGGCACCGGCAAGGGTGTGGGCGGCGGCGGCGGGAAGTGCGACCAGCACCACCCTGTCGTCGGCGGATCCGGTTGTCTTCGGTTTGGCTGACACGAGCACCACCACCGCACCTGCGGCCACCACCCGTGGCCGAGCCTGACCGTCGGAGGCGGCCGCGCCCAGGACGTCGACCACATCCCCGGTGCGGATCAGGTCGAGAACTGCACCGTCGGCAACGTGCAGGGGTACCGCCCTGGCGTCGGGGCCGGCGCTGAGTCCGGCCAGTCGGGAGCCCAGCACGCGGGCGTCGGTCAGTATCTCGCCGCGCCGCACGGGTCCAGCCAGGGTGGCACCGATGACAGAGAGATCGGTGTGGGCGCCGTCGGGAAGCGTTGGCGCGGAATGCTTCTCCAGACGGACGTCGTCGATGGTCAGCGGCACACCTGGGCTCAAATCTCGAACAGCGACCACCACATCGCGTCGCGTGCCTGCCGGGTCGGGTCGCAGTGCTGCGACCCCGGCCAGCACCACCAGTAATCCAGCGGCAATCCGACGAGCCAGTACCGTGCGGGTGAAATCCGGTCGCGCAGCGCGTGAAAATCGCTCCAGCAGAGTGGGATTCAGCGATTCGGCCATGCCGCCACGGTAAAGCGCGGCGGGAGTTGCGGGTCAGCGACTACGCAACAGGCTGTGGATAACCTAGCTCGAGGCAGGTGCCGGGGCAGAGGAGCTCGAACCCGAGGACCCCGAACTCGAGGAGCTTGAACCCGAGGACCCCGAACTCGACTTTTCCGACCCCGCCGACTTCTCCGATCCCGCCGACTTCTCCGATCCCGAGGATTTTTCCGATCCCGAGGATTTCTCGGACCCCGAGGATTTGTCCGACCCCGACGACCCGGAGTCTCCAGGCACCGAACTCTTCGACGATTCCCGGCTGTCGGTGCGGTAGAAGCCGCTGCCCTTGAACACCACGCCGACGGAGTTGAATAATTTGCGGAGCCTGCCCGAACACTTCGGACAGGTGGTCAGTGCGTCTTCGGTGAAGGCCTGAACCGCATCGAACCTGTTATCGCACTCGGTGCATGCGTAGCTGTAGGTCGGCACGGTGAACCTCCGGGGAAGACTGAATTGTTAGCACTCTATCGCGGCAAGTGCCAGAACCGCTATCCGTCGAGGCTCGGTCCGAGCGTGATCAGCCCACCGCCGGGGGTCAATGCGTGCGTCATCGGCACGTCATGGGGCTCAGCTGGCAACGACTCGAGGATCTCGCTGTCACGCACCACCGCCACCAGTCGGATTCCGGGTTCGCACAGCGGTAACGAACGGTCGTAAAAACCGGCCCCCCGCCCCAGCCGTACACCGGTCCGGTCGACGGCCAGCGCCGGCACCAGGACGACGTCGGCCCGGGCCACCGCCGATGGTTCCAGCTTCGGCCCGGCAGGTTCCCAAAGTCCGAACTGGGCCGGGACGAGGTGACCGGGTACGTACTCGCCCCAGCACAGGGGGAGGATTTCGCCGGCCGGGCCGGTGATCGGCAACAACACCGTCTCGCACAACTCGCGCAGCCGGTCCAGCAGAGCGGGCGAGCCGGGCTCGGCGCCCACCGGTAGGTAAGCGCAGACGGTGCGGGCACCGCGAACTGCATCGGCCAGATGGGCCCGCAACTGCTCTGCCTCGGCCTCGCGCACCGACTGGGGCAGCGCGCGCCGGGCCGTCAGCAATTCGCTCCGGCGCTCTGCTTTGGTCGGGGCGGTCATGGGTGCCACCTTGTCAGCACACACCATGTGGCGCCATAGCCGTTCGGCGAACGATCCGGTTAGGGTGTGATCCGTGTCCTCTGCCTCGGTTCGGTTTCCCCGAACGGCCATAGTGCCGGCAGCCGGTTTGGGCACCCGGTTCCTCCCGGCGAGTAAGACGGTTCCCAAGGAGCTGCTGCCGGTAGTCGACACCCCGGGTATCGAGTTGGTGGCCGAAGAAGCCGCCGACGCCGGTGCCGAACGGTTGGTGATCGTCACCTCGGAGGGTAAGGACGGCGTCGTCGCGCACTTCGTCGAGGATCTGGTTCTGGAGGGCACACTGGAGGCCCGCGGCAAGCACGTGATGCTGGCGAAGGTGCGTCGCGCGCCGGCTCTGATCAAGGTGGAGTCGGTGATTCAGGCCGAGCCGCTGGGACTTGGCCATGCGGTGGGGTGCGTCGAAGCGGTGCTACTGCCTGATGAGGATGCCGTGGCGGTGCTGCTACCCGATGACTTGGTGCTGCCGATCGGAGTCCTGGAGACCATGGCGCAGGTGCGCGCCGAGCGGGGTGGCACCGTGCTGTGCGCCATCGAGGTCACGCCCGAGGAGGTCAGTGCCTACGGGGTTTTCGACGTGGAGGCGCTGCCGGACTCTGCGAGCCCGGATGTGCTCACGGTCAAGGGCATGGTGGAGAAGCCCAGCAGAGGGGAGGCGCCGTCGTTGTTCGCTGCGGCTGGTCGGTACCTGCTCGACCGCGCGATCTTCGACGCGTTGCGGCGGGTCGAGCGCGGCGCCGGCGGCGAGATTCAACTCACCGACGCCATCGCGCTGTTGATCGCTGAAGGCCACCCGGTGCACGTGGTCGTCCACCGCGGGTCCCGACACGACTTGGGAAATCCCGGCGGCTATCTGAAGGCTGCGGTTGACTTTGCGCTAGACCGTGACGACTATGGGCCGGACTTGCGGCGATGGTTGGTCACGCGGCTGGGTCTGGCCGAACAGTAGGGCTTGCGGCCCTCGGAAGACTGAATCGGAGAGGCGCGCTGTGCGTTCGGTGGAGGAACAACAGGCCAGAGTAATGGCGGCCGCGGTGGCGCCGAGGCCGGTGCGGGTGCCGATCGCGGAATCCCAAGGCTTGATGTGCGCCGAGGAAGTCGTCACCGAGGCGCCCATGCCCGGTTTCGATCAGGCTGCGATCGACGGGTACGCGGTGCGCAGCGTCGATGTCAGTGGCGGTGGCGAGGGCGACATCGTGCTGCCGGTGATGGCAGTCATCGAGGCCGGAAGCCGCACCCCAAGCCGGTTGCAGCCCAAACAGGCGGCAAGGGTGCAGACCGGGGCACCGATGCCCACCCTGGCCGACGCGGTCCTGCCGCTGCGGTGGACAGACGGCGGGCAGTCGCGGGTCAAGGTGCTGCGCGGGGTGCGCTCGGGTGCCTATGTGCGCCGAGTCGGTGACGATGTACAACCCGGCGATGTGGCGGTACGGGCCGGGGCGATCATCGGTGCGGCACAGGTCGGGTTGCTGGCCGCGGTGGGCCGCGAACGCGTGCTCGTGCACCCGCGGCCGCGGGTGACGGTAATGAGCGTGGGTGGGGAACTGGTCGACATCTCCCGCACCCCGGGCAACGGCCAGGTCTATGACGTCAACTCCTATGCCTTGGCCGCCGCCGCCCGTGATGCCGGCGCTGAGGTGAGCCGGATCGGGATCGTGAGCACCGAGCCCAAGGAGCTTCGCGATGTGGTGCAGAGTCAACTCAACCGGGCCGAGGTGGTGCTGATCGCCGGCGCGGTAGGTGGCGCCGCCGCGGAGAACCTGCGCACCGTGCTGTCCGAACTCGGCAATATGGAGGTCACCCGGATCGCCATGCATCCGGGATCGGTGCAGGGTTTCGGACAGCTTGGTGCAGAAGGTGTTCCGACGTTTCTGCTGCCGACCAACCCGGTCAGCGCGCTAGTGGTTTTCGAGGTGATGGTTCGGCCGCTGATCCGGCTGTCATTGGGCAAGCGGCAGGCCATGCGCCGGGTGATCCGTGCCCGTTCGATCGCGCCGATCACCTCCGTGGCCGGCCGAACCGGCTTCCTGCGGGGTCAGTTGCTGCGCGACCAGGACAGTGGTGACTATCTGGTGGAGGCGATCGGCGACGCGCCGGGCGGCTCGTCGCATCTGCTGGCGTCGTTGGCTGAGGCCAACTGTCTGGTGATGGTGCCCGGTGACATCGCCGAAATCGGGGCCGGAGAGTTCGTCGACGTCGCCTTCCTTGCCCAACGCGGCTGACAATTCGCGATGAACTTTTTGCGGAGTAGCGCGTCGCACCCGGGCTGGCCGGCGCCGGTCGGGCCGCTGCGGGTACCCGCGGGTGTTGTCGGTTTGCGGCCGATCCGTATGCGTGACGGTGCGCAGTGGAGCCGCACCCGGGCGGCTGAGCGCGACAAATTGGAACCCTGGGAGCCCACCGCAGAGCTGGATTGGGTTGCGCGACACACTGTTTCGGCCTGGCCGCCGATGTATTCGGGGCTTCGAGCCGAGGCCCGCAGGGGACGCATGTTGCCCTATGTGATCGAAGTCGACGGCAGGTTCTGTGGTCAGTTGACGATCGGCAACGTGACTCACGGTGCACTGCGATCGGCGTGGATCGGCTACTGGGTGGCCAGTGGAGTCACCGGTGGTGGCGTGGCGACCGGCGCGTTGGCCCTGGGCGTGGACCACTGCTTCGGCGCGGTGATGCTGCACCGGGTCGAGGCGACCGTCCGCCCGGAGAACGCGGCCAGTCGCAAGGTGCTGTCCAAGGTCGGGTTCCGGGAGGAGGGCCTGCTCAAGCGCTATCTCGATGTCGACGGCGGGTGGCGGGATCACCTTCTGGTGGCGATCACATCCGAGGAGATCGAGGGCTCGGCGGCGGCCCAACTGGTGCGTCGGGGACTCGCCCACCACTACTGACGCGGACGCCCACGTGTTACCAATGTGACATTTGTGGCTGTTGGTGCTTGTCTTCCGGGAATTACACGTGTGTAATTGCCTCGGCGCGCCGTCGCCTACGGCGGACGTCGCAGACCTAGCCTGATCAGGAAAGGAGCAGGCCACATGCCAAGCATCCCCCAGTCATTGCTGTGGATCTCACTCGTGGTGCTCTGGCTCTTCGTTTTAGTGCCGATGCTCATCAACAAGCGCGACACCGTCCGGCGGACGAGCGATGTCGCGCTGGCCACCCGGGTGATCAACAACGATGCGAAGTCCCGACTGATCAGACGTGGTGGCCCGGCGACCGGCCACCGTCACGATCCGGACTGGCAGCGCGACGGCGAGTCCGGGGAGGACTTCACCGATTCCGACGAGGTCGAGGAGTATGACGACGCAGTGCGGGCGCAGAGGGCCGGTGCCCACTCTCGTTCGGTGATGGTTGTCGCATCGGCGCATCGGTCCGCCGCAGACGAGGCGTTGACCGAACCGGTGTATCTCGATGTCGATGTGGTGGATGAGAACTCAGGCGCACTGCCGGTGGGCTCCGGTGTCCAGGAGAGCCTGTTCGAGTCCGACGTCGAGACCGATGTTCAGGCGTTCGTCGCCCCGACACCCGATGAAGTGTCCGAATTCGAATCTGAAGCTGTGTTCGAGTCTGCCGAGTTTGAGTCTGCCGAGTACGAGGCCGAGGCCGAGTCCGATCACCGGGACGCTCCCGGCGACGAATACGAATACATCGACGACACTTCAGGTTTGGAGGCCGAGGCCGCGCCGGAACCCGAGATGGCGCCGAGGCGTGGCAACCGACAGCGTCGGCTGGAATCCACCACCGCGGCCGAGGTGAGTGCCCGCAAGTATCGCTTCCGTAAACGCGTCCTGCTGGCCATGTCCACGATCATGGTGGCGACGGCGGCGGTGTCGTTCACCGTCAGCCCGGTGTTCTGGTGGGCCTGCGGTACCTCCGCAGTGGTCACGTTGCTCTACCTGGGATACCTGCGCCGTCAGACCCGGATCGAGGAGCAGGTTCGCCGCAGGCGCCAGCAGCGTATGTCGCGATCGCAGCCGGGTATGGAGCGTGACTCCACGTGGGGGTCGGCTCCCGAACGACGGACGGCTCCCGAGTGGAGAGCTGAGCCCGAGTGGAGGACCCGGACCGAGCGCAGGACTGGGGCTGGGCGACGGGACGGTGCCGACTTCGACGACTTCGGTTCGCGTTACCAACGCGTCGGAACGGCGGTGCTCGAGATCGACGACGAGGACCCGATCTTCGAGCACCTTGACGAGGTGCCCTACAGCCGCCGCTACGACCTGCCGCGGGCGGCCGGCCAGTAGGTCCGTGCCTCGCCCAGGTGAGGTAGCCTGCTATCGGTCAAGGGGCTATAGCGCAGTTGGTAGCGCGTCTCGTTCGCATCGAGAAGGTCAGGGGTTCGATTCCCCTTAGCTCCACATCTGTTTTGCCTGCTAGCAGCCTTTTGCGGGAAATGTTAATTCGGTCACTTTCCACGATCTCTCCGGGGTTTCGCGCGTGCCCTACTTACCGCCGTTACCTCTGTCCGTTATGGTTTCGTGATGTTCAAAGCTGGACGACGCACGCCGAAGAAATTGTCGGTACTCGGAGCGACCGCCCTCATTCCCCTCTCGCTGGTGTTCGCCGCCGGGGCCGGCGCCAATCCCGGATCCGAGGTCGAAGCACCGGCCGGCGACGACGCGCTGGCGTGCTGCACGGAGATGGCTGCCGCCCAGCAGCCGGAATTGAACCCCGACGTCGCGCCAGATGCCCTTCCGGACGTTGATGGTGCCGCGGCGACGGACGCGCAGGCCGAAGCCGTCATGGTTCCGGCATCGTATGTGGAGCAGGGTGCCCGATCACTGCCGGCGGGAGTCGCTTCCGAACGCGGTCTGCAGATCAAGACCATCCTGGTGGAACGAAGTGTCAGCGCGGCGTTCCCGCAAATTCATACGATGATCGGGGTGCGTCCGGATTCCAAGCCCTGGCACCCCAACGGCCTAGCGGTGGACATCATGATTCCCAATCCGGGTAGCGGCGAGGGCATTGCGCTCGGCGATTCGATCCTCGCGTATGCGATGCGCAACGCCGGTCGATTCGGGGTGCAGGACGTGATCTGGCGCGGCACGTACTACACGCCCGGCGGCGGCGCGAGCGGTTCCGGTTATGGCCACTACGACCACGTGCACATCACCACCACCGGCGGTGGATATCCGTCCGGCGGCGAGGAGTACTTGGCCGGCTGAGGCTCAGCCCTCCTTGAGCACCCGGGCCAAACCGTCGTTGACCGCCTTGAGTGTGGCCACCCGGGCATGTCGTTTGTCGTTCGCGGCGATGACATGCCATCGGGCGGCATCTGAGGTGGTGCGCAGGATCATCTGGTCGACGGCCTTGACGTAGTCGTCCCACCTCTCGCGGTTGCGGTAATCCTCGTCGGTGATCTTGTGCGCCTTGTATGCCGTCTGTTCGCGGGCCTGGAAACGCGCGAGTTGTTCCTCTGGCGAGACGTGTAGCCAGAACTTCGCCACCAGATAGCCGCGCTCGACCAATTGGCTTTCGAAGTCATTGATTTCGTCGTACGCGCGCTGCCACTCCGCGGGGGCGGCGAAGCCCTCCACACGCTCCACCAGCACCCGGCCGTACCAGGTTCGGTCGAAGATCAGGAACCTGCCCGCCGGCGGCAGATCGCGCCAGAACCGCCAGAGATAGTGGTACCGACGTTCCTCCTCGGTAGGCGCAGCCACCGGGATCACCCGGTAGTCACCCGCCTCCAGAGCACCGGTGATCCGCCGGATGACCCCGCCCTTACCGGCGGCATCCCACCCCTCGAAGGCCAGCACGGTGCTCACCCCGCGCTTGCGGGCCTCAAGTGCGAGCCGGTGCAGTCGGCCCTGTTGTTTAGCCAACTTCGCGCGGTAGTCCTCTCTGGCCACCGTCTTGGAGAGGTCGACCCCGGATAACACGTCAGCGGAGACGCCGATATCGCCGAACACCGATTCGGCGAGTGACCACCCGGGTGAACGGGAGTCCTCGGCCAATCGGGCCTTGAGTGCAGCCAGAATCGTTCGGGCGACGGTGAGATCGCGGTAGCGCGAGTCGGTGGACTCCACGATGGTCCACGGCGCACCGGGTCCGCTGGTCTCGCGGAGAATGCGTTCTGCGATCGGCAGCACCGGGCCGAGCGCGTCCAGGGCCGCCCAGTCGCGCTGATCCACCTGCCAGCCCGACTCGGGATGTTTCTCGGCTTCTTTGAGTTTCTTCTTCTGCACCTTCGCTGGTGTGTGCAGAAAAAACTTCAACAGCAGTGCGCCATCGGAAACCAGCGCGTGCTGCATCTGCGAGATGTGGCGCAGCCAGACGGAGAATTCAGGTTCGTCGATTTCGCCCTCGGCCCGCAGGCTGGCTGCCCTCATCAGGCCGCCGACGAAGAATGCGGCACGGCCCCTGGGCGGCAGTGACCGCCACAACCGCCACAGTTGGGGCCGTTGTGACTCCTCGTCCGTGGTGTCGGCGAAGACCCGGGTGTCGGCGTAACGCGAGTCCATCCACTCATTGAGCCGGTTGACCAAGGCATTGGCCGCCAGGCGGTCGTCGCCGGCGATCCAGATGACGACGGGGAAGTTCGCCTTCACCAGGTCGTACTGGGCGTTGATCAGCCCTACTCGCAGTTCAGGGATCGCAGCCTCGAACTCGTCCTTGCCGATCTTATTGCCGACCTCGGATACCTCGAGCATGTCCCGTCCCCTTCGCCGTGCAGGTGCCTCGCTGACCACGATCTCATCGGTCGGGGCCTGCCGGGGCGGGATTCAGGGTGCGCTGTGCTCGTCGGCGCTACTCGTTGTCTCCACCGGTGGCGACGGTGGCGTCCACCGATGACTCCGCTCGCAGCGCACGACCGGCCGGCCAGACCCAGTCGCGAACCTCGGGGATGTCGTCGCCGTGCGCGCGGGTGTACTCGCGGGCGTGAATTCGCTTGTCCACCATCTCCTGACGCAGTGCTGCGTAGTTGGAACCCAGCGTCGGGACGCGGTCGATGACGTCGATCACCAGGTGGTAGCGGTCCAGGTCGTTGAGCATCACCATGTCGAATGGTGTGGTGGTGGTGCCTTCCTCCTTGTAGCCGCGGACGTGGATCCGGGTGTCATTGGTGCGGCGGTAGGTCAGGCGGTGGATCAGCCACGGATAGCCGTGGTAGGCGAAGATCACCGGCTTGTCCGGGGTGAAGATGGTGTCGAACTCCCGACTGGACAATCCGTGCGGATGTTCGCTCGCGTCCTGCAGTCGCATCAGATCCACCACGTTGACGAACCGCACGGCCAACTCGGGAAGGTGCTGCCGCAACAGATCTGCCGCGGCGAGGGCTTCCAGGGTGGGCACGTCGCCGGCCGCGGCGATCACCACATCGGGTGCCTGGCCGGCCTTTTCGGTGCCGGCCCACTCCCAGATGCCCAAGCCGCGGCTGCAGTGCGCGATCGCCTCGGTCATGGTCAAGAAGTTCGGGTGCGGTTGTTTACCTGCGACGACGACGTTGACGTACTGACGTGACCGCAGGCAGTGGTCATAGGTCGACAGCAGGGTGTTCGCATCCGGTGGCAGGTATACCCGAACCACGGCCGCGCTCTTGTTCACCACGTGGTCGATGAAACCCGGATCCTGATGACTGAATCCGTTGTGGTCCTGGCGCCAGACATGGCTGGAGAGAAGGTAATTCAGGCTCGCGATCGGTCGTCGCCACGGGATCTCATTGGTGACCTTGAGCCATTTGGCGTGCTGGTTGAACATCGAGTCGATGATGTGGATGAACGCCTCGTAGCAGTTGAACAGACCATGCCGCCCGGTCAGCAGGTAACCCTCGAGCCATCCCTGGCACTGGTGTTCGGAGAGCATCTCGACCACCCGACCGGCGCGAGCGAGATGGTCGTCGACCTCGGGTCCGAAGAACTCGGCGTTCCACTGCTTGTCGGTGACCTCGAATACCGACTGGAGTCGGTTGGATGCCGTCTCGTCGGGCCCGAAGATCCGGAAGTTGTCGGGGTTGAGCCGAATCACTTCCGTCAGCCACTGGCCGAGCACCTTGGTGGCCTCGGCCAGTGTCGCACCCGGTGCGGGTACATCGACCGCGTAATCCCGGAAGTCGGGTAGGCGGAGATCTTTGAGTAGAAGCCCGCCGTTGGTGTGCGGGTTGGCGCTCATCCGCAGTTCGCCGGCCGGTGCCAGTGCCGCGATAGTCGGGTCGAGTTTGCCTGTCTCGTCGAACAATTCGTCCGGACGATACGACGCCAGCCAGTCGCCGAGCACCTGTAGGTGTTCGGGAGTATCCCGGGCGCTGGCCAACGGGACCTGATGCGCGCGCCATGAGCCGGTGGTCTTCTTACCGTCGATATAAGCCGGACCCGTCCAGCCCTTCGGGGTGCGAAAGACGATCATCGGCCACCGTGGCCGACGTTCATCGCGGGTGGCGGCGTTGGCCTTGATCGCCGCGATCTCGTCGAGCACCTCATCGAGCAGTGTGGCGAACCGCCGGTGG
>Ga0114964_10003260_pt1 | contig 11023 bp, 9 predicted proteins | sample C_131016_MF_Meta_FD_92638 | JGI IMG/M metagenome (GOLD analysis project Ga0114964, IMG submission 92638) | Freshwater microbial communities from Lake Croche, Canada to study carbon cycling - C_131016_MF_MetaG | ecosystem: Environmental > Aquatic > Freshwater > Lake | place: Lake Croche, Canada... | reverse complement strand
GGAATAAGCAGAACCTAATTGATCATATTAATAATATTCTATTTCAGCTTTAGGGAAATAAGAATCAAAACATTCAAAATATTCATGGGTAGAACCAGGGCCTCCATGTAATAACAAAACTTTAATTTTTGGGTTATTCCCTACTCTTTTTGTCCAAACATTAAATACACCTTTACTGGTAGTAATGGGTATTAATTTAACGCCTCCTGTGAGTGTGTCTTCTCTATTAGCATTATCATGGTAAGCCGATGGCTTATTATTATCAAAATTACAAGCGCTAAATACTAGCGTAGCCATTAATAATAATGAACTTAATTTTTTCATTTTAAATTATTTAGAAAGTTAAGATACAAATAAACTATCAAAAATTAACCTGGGAATTTCGCCTGCCAGTCTAACATACCGCCCGATACATTCACCACATTTTTAAAGCCATAAGGTTCTAACATTAAGCAGGCTTGACCACTTCTGTTGCCACTTCTGCAATAAATATATACGATCTCTTCTTTCAAATCCTCTATATCGTCTAATTGCAAAGTTTGTACTTGTCCTAAGGGGAGTAAGATACCACCAATATTAAATGCTTCGTGCTCATGTGGCTCGCGTACATCTACTAAATTTATTTTTTCTCCTGCGTCTAATTTTGCTTTTAAAGCTTCTACTGTAATGGTTTGCATCTTATGATATTTAAAGTGAATTGTCTATTGTATTTATACAATTGGAATGGGTATATTTATATTTCTTTTGTTATTATTAAAACATACTAGTATTATAATTAGTTTTAAAAATAGCGTTAGCCTTACTTTAAAGAATCTCTTTTTATAATAACAGGAGCAACTTTATCTATGACTAAGTCAATGGCTACTCCTTGTATGGTTACATTTTTAACAGGCATACCTAATGAATCTAATACGGAAGAATAAGTACCCGGGTTTTGCTGAATCACAAATGCATTAGCAGTGTCTTGTATGGCACCATTGGCTGTAATATTTCCAAGAAGCAAGCCCATACTCGCTATTTTCATTTTAGCCATGCCTACAGTTAATCCAATTAAGTCTGGTACTTCCATACCAATACTCGCTCCTCCATCTCCCACCGTAAAATTTATTAAAGTGCCAGAAACAATTTTTGTACCTGGTGCAATAGGTGTATTACCCACTAATTGTTCTACAATTACATTTTTATTTCTATCGGCCACTAAATTAATAGTGCCAATTCTTAAACCTAATACTTTTAAATAAGTTTGAGCGCTTTTTAAAGAGAAGCCAATTAAATTAGGCATATCTACCTGAGGCGCAATAATTCGGTTAACAGTTAAAAAAATGGTTCTTCCTTTTTTAACTACCTCATCTGCTTCAGGCGTTTGTCTTAAAACCGAATTTCTAGCAAGCGTGTCTACATATATAGAGTCTTGTAAAACCAAATCAAAACCTAGGGCTTTAATATTTTTTTCAGCAGCTGTAATGTCAAGTCCTAAAACATTGGGTACTTTTTCTGTTTTACCATTACCTGTAATCCAACCTAAGGAAAAGAAAAATAATATTATTAGTAACAATACAAGGCCAATACCTGCTAAGATATTTACCCATAAAGGCTTTTTTAATAATTTATCAATGAATTCCAAAATAAAGGATCTTATTTAATGACTATTGAATGAATATTTTTCTAATTACTTCGAAGCTAAACTATCTTCTATAATACTTGCATAAAAATCGGTTAAATTCCAACCCATGGCCCTTACTTGTTGAGGAATAATACTTGCCTCACTTTGACCAGGCACTGTATTCACTTCTAATAAAAAGGCTTTTTGTGCTTTTTCATCATAAATGAAATCAATTCTCACTACCCCTCTGCAATTTAAAGTAGCATATACTTGCTTGGCTGCCTCCGATAAATCCTTGAACATGGTCTCTGTAATTTTTGCAGGCGTTATCTCTTCACTCTTGCCTTCATATTTAGCAGCAAAATCAAAAAATTCGTTCTCTGTTTTAATTTCAGTAATAGGTAAAACAGTAGTTACTCCCTTAGACTTAAATACACCAATAGTGAACTCTCTTCCACTTATAAATTCTTCTACTAGAACCTGTGTATCTTCTTTAAAAGCTTTTTCTAAGGCAGGCGCTAATGCTGCAGCGGTGTTTACTTTACTTATACCTAAACTACTTCCTCCGTTATTTGGTTTTACAAATAGTGGAAGGGTAACCTGAGACAATATTTGATCCGGTGTTAGTTGAGTAGAAGAAATTAAATGTAAAGACTTTGCCACTGCGACTCCACCAAAACCAGCCACGGCCACTGTGTATCTTTTATTAAAAGTTAAAGCCGAAGTGGCTGTGTCGCAACTTGTATAAGGCAAGCCAATTAAATCGAAGTAGCCTTGCATTTTTCCATCTTCTCCTGGTGTACCATGAATACACATCAACGCTACATCAAATTGAATCTTAGCTCCATTTTCTATGATACTAAAATCAGCTTTGTCTACCGCTACTTCTTCTGCCTCATTATTCTCATACCACCATCCGGTTGGATGGACATCAATCATATACACTTCATACTTATCTTTATCAAGGGCATTAAAAACCGTCTTCGCACTTTTATAACTTATTTGCGCTTCAGAACTTAAACCCCCAGTAACAAGTGCTACCTTTTTTTTCATGTATGTTTATTGATATTCAAATTTACTTAATAGAAGGCATAAAAAAAGGGAAATTAATTCCCTTTTTAAAATATGACTTTATGTTTTAGTTTAAGCGTGCAATCTGTCTTTTTTAGCCAACAACACTTCTACTGTTTCAACATACATTTCATCTGGTACGCAACAATCAACAGGACATACTGCAGCGCATTGTGGTTCCTCATGAAAACCTTGACACTCTGTACACTTATTAGGTGTGATATAATAGGTATCTGCAGCCACTGGTGCAATTCTTTGACCAGCATCTACTGAACTTCCATCTAATAAAGTGAAAGCTCCTTTTACGGTAGTTCCATCAGCAACAGCCCATTCAACACCACCTTCGTAAATAGCGTTATTTGGACATTCTGGTTCGCACGCACCGCAGTTAATACACTCATCTGTAATTTTGATAGCCATAATAAATTATTTAAATAATTAGTAACGTAATTTTGCCCTACAAATATAAAGAACAAGCATGAACTTACAAGCAAGAATAGGGCATTTTTTTACTTTAGGGTCTCAATTTTTAAACCCAGGAAATAGCTTGCTCGAACAAGCTAAATTGAATGCCTATCAGCAAAATGCATGGTTTTTACCTCATTTTATTGATCATGCCATCGCACAAATAAACCAACAATTCTTAAATAAGGAGGCGCTCAACTCTTGGACAGCCGCTTACCCCTCTATTTCATCCAGCTCAACAGGTAAGAAAGTGGGTATTGTGATGGCGGGGAATATTCCCTTGGTTGGATTTCATGATTTATTGAGCACTTTAATAGCTGGGCACACAGCAGTCGTAAAGCTGTCCTCCAAAGACAAAGTATTAATGGAATATGTCATTGACAGTTTAAAAAGCATTGACCCCCTTTTTACAGATTTGATCATCGTTCAAGATCAATTAAAAAATTGCGATGCTTATATTGCCACAGGCAGTAATAATACTGGCCGCTACTTTGAGCAATATTTTGGAAAATATCCTCATATTATTAGAAAAAATAAAACATCTGTTGCCATTTTAGATGGTGGGGAAACAGACACTGATTTAGCATTATTGGCAGATGATATGATGCTTTATTTTGGTATGGGCTGCCGAAACATTACTCAAATTTGGGTGCCCAAAGACTACGATTTCCTCCCCTTGATTAACGCCTTAAAAAAGTACAATTACTTTGGCGATGAACACAAATTCAAACATAATTATGACTATCAATTGGCCCTATTAATGCTTAATAGACAATTTTACATGGACTCAGGCGGCATTTTACTAAGCGAAAACCCTTCTCCCTTTGCGGCCATTTCTCAAATTCATTACCAATTTTATACTCCTGGTACACAACCCCATATTGATAGTGATGAAGTACAATGTATTGTTGGTAAATCAGGGGTACCTTTTGGCAGTCCTCAAACCCCTAGCCTATTGCAATATGCCGATGGCGTAGATACCCTAGATTTTTTAAGTAAGATTTAAGTCACCCCAACTGTTTCGTAAATTTTTTGTTAAACCCTGTAAATCATTTTGTGTCCTAATTTCAGGTTCGTTAATTTGTACCCGATTTGGCACAGAATTTGTAGAAAAATAAACGTTACTATTTAGTTAAACATAAAAAATACAATTATGAATTGGAACTTAAAAAATGTGTTAGCCATTATTGGCATTAGTGCTTTAACTACAATCACAAGCATTTGGGGTTATGGCAAACTATCTAAAACGAACTCCTTTGAAAATGACGGTAAACTTCCTGCGAACTATGCTGGTTTTTTTAATGGGAGCGCACCAAGTACTACTGTAGATTTTACACCCGCTGCCAGCGCAGCCTCTCCAGCAGTGGTGCACATCAAAACAAAAACCAACGCTAAAAAAATTGCCAGTAACCAAAATCAAAGAAAGCAAAGAAACCCTTTTGGAGATTTGTTTGGTGATGAAGATATGTTTGGTGACTTTTTTGGTGGCCCAAGAATTCAACCAGAGCAAAGAGCCAGCGGAAGTGGTGTATTAATTACCAATGATGGATATATTGTTACCAATAATCACGTGGTAGACGGGGCCGATGAAATTAATGTGACCTTAACTAATAAAAAAACCTATAAGGCTAAAGTAATTGGCGTAGATGCAAGCAGCGATATTGCTGTTATTAAAATTGATGCTTCTAGTTTACCTTATTTAGTGTACGGAAATAGTGATGAAATTAAATTAGGTCAATGGGTATTAGCAATTGGTTATCCGTTAAGTTTAGATGTAACCATTACAGCAGGTATTATTAGTGCTAAAAATAGATCGATTGATATTAATTCAAGACAAAGTGATAAACCTGTAGAATCATTCTTACAAACAGATGCTGCAGTGAATCAAGGCAACAGTGGTGGCGCCTTAGTCAATACGAGTGGAGAATTAGTTGGTATTAATTCAGCCATTGCCTCTCCTACTGGTTCTTATGCCGGTTATTCGTATGCAATACCAGTAAATATTGTAAAAAAGGTAGTTACTGATATTGTAAAATTTGGTGCTGTACAGAGAGCTTATTTAGGCATTAGCTATCCTAAAGATGGTTTGTCTGATGAGCAAATAAAAAAAATGGAGGAGGACTTAAATACCAAATTTAAAGAAGGAGATGGCATATTAATTACAGATGTATTAGAAGGGGGTGCTGCTAAAGTAGCTGGTATTAAAAAAGGAGATGTACTTGTAAAAATGAATGGTGTCAATGTAAAAACTGCTCCAGAATTACAAGAACAAGTAGCAAGATATAAACCAGGTGATAAAATTAATTTAGTCGTTAAGCGTGGTGGTAAAGATTTAACTGTAGAAGTTACCTTTAAAGCAAAACTAGGTAGCACAGATTTATCAAAAAGTAGTTCGGCTGCTGAAAAATTAGGTGGCAAACTTGAAACTATAGATAAAGCCACTGCCGAAAAGAATGACTTAGAAGGAGGTGTAATTATAAAAGAATTAGGATCAGGTATACTTGGAAAAAGTAGAGTAGAAAAAGGTTTTGTAATTACCCACGTAAATGAAGAGCCAGTTAAAACAGTAGAAGAATTTTACGAGGCTTTGAAAAAAGCTAATTCAAACAATATTAAAATTGGCGGTGTGTATCCGGGTTACTTTGGAAATTATGCTTTCATTTTAAACTTGAATGAATAAGCAAAGAGTTATTTAAAAATAGTTTTTGGTGGGATTAGGTGGTATGAAAAAGCCTCTCGATAATTCGAGGGGCTTTTTCATTTTTATATCATTAAAATATAGTCCTACTCTTTGTTTTTAGGAGATTTAATCACAAAATGATATTCACCAGATCCTAAGCTGGTTTCAAAGTAATTATTTTTTTGACCTACTAAAATAATATTGGACAATGATTTAACGGCTACCCCATTTTCAGAAACCAAGTCAATATCTCGGGTTGGAAAAAATACCGAACTAGTTGTATTCGCAGGAATAACTACATCTAAATAAATAGTATCCCCCTCTACTTTCCAGCCACTGCTTAATTTTCCGTAATAAGTTTGCAATGATGCTTCTGCTTGTGTAAACCCTCCACCAATATGTGGTTGCACTTTACTATGCTTATAGCCTACTCCATCTTCATAAGTATCCAAGCCTACCATTTGACGATACATCCAATCACCAATAGCTCCATAAGAATAGTGGTTAAATGAATTCATACCTGTTGTTTGAAAGGTACTATCAGGTTTTTGGCCATCCCATCTTTCCCAAATAGTGGTGGCGCCCATTTTTACTGGGTACAACCAAGATGGATACTTTTCTTGCAACAATAATTTATACGCCACGTCATTGTAACCAAATCTGGTTAATACATGACATAAATAAGGTGTGCCTAAAAATCCTGTGGTTAAATGGTTGCCATAACTAGTAATATTTTCTGATAATCTTTTGGCTGCTTGGTCTCTATATTTCAAAGGCAACATATCAAAATTTAAGGCCAAAGTATAGGCGGTTTGTGTACTTGAAACCAATCTACCATTAGGTGTTAGATACTCTCTTAAAAAAGCTTCTTTTATTTTTCCTAACAACTCAGTATAAAATTCAACATCCTCATTTTTGCCTAACACGTTAGCTGCATTAATAAGCAATTGAGTAGACTGAGCATAAAAACATTGTGCAATTAAATATTTATCCGTTACAGCCGAACGTCCATCATTATCATCCTCGGGTCTAAAGAACAACCAATCACCAAAATGAAATCCAGTATTCCACATATCTCCCCATGATGCTTTTCGTAAACTTTCCACATACGCTTTCATGCTTTCGTATTGATCTGTTAATATTTTTTTATCTCCATAAGCCAAATACATGTTCCAAGGTATGATGGTAGCTACATCCGCCCAACCAGCACTATTCACCGCATCTTTACCTAAAATATTAGGAATGACATGGGGCACTTTACCATTTATTTGATCTGCTGATAAATCTTTTAACCATTTTGCAAAAAAGTTATTTACATTCAAATTGAAAGTGGCTGTTCTAGAAAATACTTGAGCATCGCCTGTCCATCCCAATCGCTCATCTCTTTGCGGGCAATCTGTAGGCACGTCCAAGAAATTACCTTTTTGTCCCCATTCGATATTATGTTGCAATTGATTCACCAATGTATTAGAGCTACTAAACGTACCCGTTTTTTTCATGTCAGAATACAAAGCCACTGCTGTGAAATTTTCTGCAGTAATTTCACCAGGGTACCCTTCTATTTTTAAATACCTAAAACCTTGCCAAGTAAAATGAGGCTCGAATGTTTCTACTCCCACTCCACTTAAGATATAATTGTTTTGCGCTTTTGCCGCACGTAAATTGTCGGTATAAAAGTTTCCTTTTTTATCTAACACTTCGGCATGAGATAAAGTAATTTTATCGCCAGCATTTCCTTTTACTTTCATCACTACCCAACCTACTAGGTTTTGACCAAAATCAATTACTTTTTCGCCTTTGGGAGTAGTAAAAATTTTGATGGGATGAAACACTTCCTGCTTTTTAACCAATTCGTTTTGCGTGGCAATTAAATTGTTGTAATTGTAATTGGCCACTTTTGCATTTAACCAAGCAGCATCATTGTAATTAGGGCTAGCCCAACCTATTTTATTTTGACGGGCATCAATGGTTTCGCCATTGTATATTTCAGCATAAACAATACTGCCCGTACTTGTTTTCCAACTATCATCAGAAACAATCATCGTTTTTGTCCCATCTGTATAAGTGATATTTAATTGAAATAATAAAGCAATGTCTTTGCCATAAATGTCTTTATTATTGGTATAGCCCATTACTCCCCTGTACCAGCCATTCCCTAAAGTAACTCCAATCGCATTGGCACCCGTTTTTAATAAGTTGGTTACATCATATGTTTGATATTGCAGTCTTGTAGCATAGCTCGTCCAACCCGGTGTCAAATAGGCATTGCCAACCCTTTGACCATTAATTTGTGCTTCATACATGCCATGTGATGTGATGTTAACTATGGCACTAGCAATTTTTTTATTGGCTAAAAATTGTTTTCTAAATAAGGGGCTCGGTCTAAGGACAGAGTCCTCATATCCAGGCACAATCCATTTAGCTTGCCAATCGGTACCAGCTAAAAAAGCGGTTTGAAAATTGGCAGACCTACTCCATTCTGAAATATTTCCTTCATTGTCCCAAACACGCACTTGCCAATTGTATTTTGTATTTGATTTTAAAGCTGCACCAGCATAATCAATCATCACAGAGGTACTACTTTTAACTTTTTCAGAGGTCCAAACTAGCTGCTTACCCTCTAACACTTTTATTTCATAAGCTAATTGACTTGCGTTTCTCTTGGTTGACGTAAGTAGCCAACTAAATCTTGGAGTAGCCATGTCCAAACCAATTGGATTGCTTTTATTTTCAGTTAACAGCTCACTTATATTTAGCTGGGCCATTACTGAAATATAAAAAGCAAGTAGGCAAGTTAATAATATTGATTTTTTCATAGAAGAAGTTTTAGTTGTCTTAAGAGGATGAATTTTTTGTTGAATAGTATTGAAATGAAATTAAATTATTGGGTATCGATTTTGAATTCCATTTTTCATGCACAGCCAATGCCGCCCCTATCGCAGAAGCTTGTGGAATGGCTGCCGCAAAAACTTCATTTTGACTATATCCTTTTGCAAGCATGTTCATTAATATTTCGTTATTGCTAAATCCACCATCTACAAAAATGCGTTTTACTTTAGAATTAGCTATTATTAAGTTAGTGCTAATAATTTGTTTTTGAACTAAGTCAGCCACTAAATAATGATAAGCGGTTTCAAAATCTGTAAATTGACTGGCTTCAAATTCATTGATAGCATTATATAATTGAATACTTTCATCAATTTTAATAGTTGAATTGTATTTTACTGTAGTATAATAATCTAAAGGCAAATTGAAATGTTTATTCAAAGCCAATACCGCCAGCTCATGTTCCTTTCCACTAAATAATCTAGCTGCTTTAATAGGCTTTCCAGCATAGGATAAATAACACAATGCATCTTGACTTAATTCCTGGTTGGTTAATATGCTATCATTAAAGGGATTTAAACTAATACACCAAGTGCCCGTTGAGATAAGTACAAAAGGCTCAGTAAACGAACTTAAATAAGGGATAAGTGCAGCTGAACTATCATGCAGACCTACCTGCTTTTTTATAGCTGGGAAAAGCAGGTCAAATCCTTCTTTGATTACCCAATCATGGTAATTATTTTTAGCAAAATCCCACAGCATCGTATGACAACCAATACTTGTAATGTCTGAAGCAAATTCATTTGTAAGTAAATAATGTAAATATTGCGGCAAGTGTAAAGCCCATTTAATTTGAATAAATTTTTCTGGTTGCTCTACTTTCAACCTATACAATTGTAAACCTGAATTTAAATTTCCTAGATAAGGTGAAGCGGTTGCTAAAGCCATTTCCTCCACAGCACCGTAATTTTGTTCAAATTGCTTTTTAGTAGTTTCTTTAATAGGCTTTAAATAATTGTACAAAGGCAATATGGGCTTACCTGCCTCATTAATATATACAAAACTAGCGCCATAGGCAGCATAATGCACCTGCTGGATATCATAAGCTTTATTTTGTTTGAGGGAAAGTATAGCTGTTTGGATCCAATGAGTGAGTGCATTTAGATTTTCACAATCATCTCCGTCTTCATCTTGGATTTCAGCCAATTGCGTGGATGCTTCATATACCACTTGATAGCTTTCGTCAAATAAAAATAATTTCTTATTAGTTTTGCCAATATCGAATATTAATATAACGGGGATAGGATGCATGAATGAATTTTAATATTGACTATTATAATCCGGTAGCAATGTTATTGGCCCCTCTTTCTTTTATCAATGATGCCCTAAGTTTATTATTTCTATAAAAAGCAATGGGGTCCAAAGCAGCTCCTGCTCTTAATCTTGCTTCGGCAACAATAGCCCTTACATCGGTTCTAAAAGTACTTTGTAAAATTTCTTGTGCAGCCACTACATCATTATTGTCTTGCGCTTTATTTAAACTTGCTCTATCAAGCAACAAGGCTTGTGCATAAGCAATCATAATAGCTTCTACCGATTGTAATAAATCTTCTAAGGGGTCTTTCACATTGTGACTTGCATCAATCATCCAACCTAAATCGCTAGCATGGTTCATTCCTCTTGCATCCATGCCTTCTACCAATTCATTAAAAATTAAAAACAACTGATAAGGTTTGATGCTTCCCACGGTTAAATCATCATCTCCATATTTGCTATCATTAAAATGAAAGCCTGCTAATTTTTGCTCCATCATTAACAAGGCCACGATTTGTTCGATATTGGCATTGGGTAAATGATGGCCTAAATCGACCAAAGTAAATGCTTTGGGACCTAGCTTATTGGCATACAATAAAGATTGCCCCCAATCTCCCACTGTCATGGAATAAAAATTGGGTTCAAAGGCCTTGTATTCCACAAACACTTTCCAATCGGCTGGTAAGGCAGCATAAATTTCTTGCAACCCTTCTAATGTATTTTGAAATGCTTTTCTAAAATTCAATTGCCCTGGAAAACAGCTTCCATCACTTAACCAAACGGTTAATGTTTTGGAGCCTAACTCAACACCATGTTTAATGACTTCGATATTGTGTTCAATGGCTTGCCTGCGAATGGCTTTATTGGTATTTTGAAGGGAACCGAATTTATAACTTAACGCCTGCCCTTTTTGATCCTGAAAAGTATTCGAGTTCATGGCATCAAATTTCAAATTCAAATCGGTGGCTAATTGTTTAATGGCCGCATAATCGGATGGGATGTCCCAAGGAATATGCAAGGAGATGGCCCCACTTGAATTATTTAAGGCATGCAATAAACCTATG
>Ga0114964_10003259_pt1 | contig 11024 bp, 10 predicted proteins | sample C_131016_MF_Meta_FD_92638 | JGI IMG/M metagenome (GOLD analysis project Ga0114964, IMG submission 92638) | Freshwater microbial communities from Lake Croche, Canada to study carbon cycling - C_131016_MF_MetaG | ecosystem: Environmental > Aquatic > Freshwater > Lake | place: Lake Croche, Canada... | reverse complement strand
GTTTGAGCATCATTTGTGTGAGGGCATCCACCATTAAAGATTGAATTTGACTGGCATTTTCCACCTCTGCCACCAACAACCTTTGACTGGTAATGGGCGTAAATGGAATAGCCGCTAGCAGTTTTGGATAGTAATTTAAACCGCTACGCTGATAGGCCTCGGCCCATGCCCAATCGAATACGTACTCCCCATAAGAGTGTGATTTAACATAGAGCGGCATAGCGCCAACCAACTGCCTGCCGTCGTGGACAAGCATAGGGTAAGGTTGCCAACCCGTGCCCGCCCCTACTGAATGCGAAACCTCAAGGGCGCTTAAAAAGGTGTGGCTTAATAGCGGCATATCCGCCACCAAAGCATCCCAACTTTTTGCATCTACTTGCAAAATACTATCGGAGATTTCTAGTGTTAGGCTCATGGTTTCAGGCAATGGCCATCAATGAAAGGTTCCAAAATTATGGCATACATTGAATATTTTTAATGCGCACATTAACAGGCGCACTATTGGCTAAGATCGGATGGAGATTTGAGGTGGAACAAAGAAGGAATTACTAGAAAAACTTAAGCTAACGCTTAAAACTGGTAGGCCTAAAGTGCGCTTTTATGGTTGTTATTAACGGCTTGTTTGCTTTTACGCTTAGCGGTAGCGACGCCATCAGCCTCTTGCTGCCTCTGGGCTTCAAGCAAAGCTTCATCAGCTTTTCTATGCTCTAAAATCCGTGACTGTGCCGCTTGCAGTTCATCAAGCGTAATAACTTCGTCTTGATTACTATCCACTTGGCTAAAATGCCTAGCCACTTGGGGTAAGCTTTCGGTCGCTTCTTGCCGATCAATTGAGCCATCGTTGTCTTTATCAATGGCTAAAAAGCGCACTTCTATGCTCTCACGCATACTGCGTTTGCGCTCTTCAATTTGCTTATATTCAGGGCCTGCAGCACGGGAGTATTCATCAAGTGCTTTACGAATTTTGCTACGATTTTCAGGGCTAAAATTTAGATTAAGTGTTTGCTGCGTACCATCATTGCCCGCATCAACATCTGAGACATGCTTGCTAGCGTCCTCAGCGCTGGCTGCATTGAAAGACAAAAATAATACCAATCCAAAGCCTAAACAAGCACTTATGGCAACTGAATTATATTTTTGTGGTTTTATATTCAAATGATCAGCTTTATAGATGCAGTTAGTCTAATGACGGCTCACAATCATGAAGTACGATTGTTAATCAAATGTTTCATTTCAATGTGAAATTGTAATTATCTGTAAATACTGTTTTAAGATGATTAGTCAATAAACCTTAGTTAAAGTTGCCTTTTGATATTCATCAAAATTAGCATACACTTCCCATAGTTAAAATATATAAAAAATTTGATGCCCTTAAAGTATCAAACCTTTAGTTCATTCAACTGAAACCGCGAGCATAAACTAAATCATGACAGATCAAAACAAAAAAATATTGGTTGTAGATGATGACGTTCGTTTACGTGAGTTACTGCAACGCTATCTCACTGAACAAGGTTTTAACGTTAAAGTGGTGGCCGACTCCAAGGAAATGGATGACGCGCTAGCGACTGAAACCATAGATTTGATGGTGCTAGATCTGATGTTGCCAGGGGAAGATGGATTATCTATTTGCCGTAGAATTCGCGGCTCAGGCACCATGCTTCCCATCGTAATGCTCACAGCGCGTGGCGATGATGTGGATAGGATTATTGGCTTAGAGATGGGTGCCGATGACTACTTACCTAAGCCGTTTAACCCACGTGAGCTATTAGCGCGGATTAATGCTGTTCTGCGTCGGCATGAGCGTCTGCAACCCAGCGCACCTGCTATCACTAGCGACAACATCACCATAGGCGAATTTGTGTTTAACACGTCAACACGGTCACTAAGCCGCGGTGTTGCTTCCATTCCCATTACCAGCGGGGAATTTGCACTACTTAAAGTATTTGTAGATCACCCACGCCAACCACTATCACGTGATCGATTAATGCAACTTGCACGTGGTCGTGAGCTTGATGTGTTTGACCGAAGTATTGATGTGCAAGTCTCGCGTTTACGTAAACTGATTGAGCCAGACCCAGCACATCCGCGCTATCTGCAAACCATGTGGGGTTTCGGTTATGTATTTATTCCTGACGGCGAAGCTGACAGATAAATTCCTTTGAAATTACGCCTACGCCTATTACCAAAAACTCTAATCGCTAGGGTGATGCTACTAATTGCCGTTTTGCTGGCAATTGGTCAGTTTGCATCATTGCAGATCTTTGAATATTTTGAACGTGAACCGCGCGCAGAAGCCACGGCGTTACAAGCGGTCACCGTGGTTAACTACACCCGTGCGTCGCTCATTGCCTCCCAAGACAACCTACGCCTCGCCCTACTCTCCGAGCTTACTGGCAAAGAAGGCGTGCACGTCTATTATGCCGACTTTATGGAAGAGATTGAACCTCTGCCAGCAGATCCATTTATCAATATGGTTGCTGAGAAAATTCGTGAACGCTTAGGTGCGGAAACCATCATCACCGTCAACCACTATGGCGTACAAGGGTTATGGGTTAGCTTTAATATTGGACAAGATGATTTCTGGGTAGTTATCCCAAAGGTGCATGTTGAGGTTCACTTCCCATGGCAATGGTTAGGCTGGGGGGCTTTAGTGCTATTACTATCCCTTGGTGGAGGTTACCTGCTCGCGGCACGGATTAACCGTCCGCTAAACTTACTAGTCAATGCTGCCAATAGATTGCGTAACGGTGAACAACCTGAAAAGCTCCCTGAAGAAAGCGTCACTGAGCTACGTGAAGTGAGCAGCACCTTCAATAAAATGGCAACGGCATTGGCTGAATTAGATGCGGAAAGAACATTAATTCTCGCTGGCGTTTCACACGACATTCGCACGCCTCTCGCACGATTGCGATTAGCGGTAGAAATGCTGCCTGATGAAAGTTGTGATAGCTTAAAAAATGGCATGATTGAAGATATTGCTGATATGGATAACATTATTCATCAGTTTTTAGATTTTGTACGTGGGGTAGAAGGCGAGCCGACACAGTTGACTGATATCAACAGCCTACTTCAAGGACTGCATGACCGACAGTCACGCGCCGGCCGAGATCTCGTCGTGCAAATGGCTGCCACTTATGCCATCCCCATTCGACCATTAGCCATGCAACGCCTATTAGATAATCTAGTGGGTAACGCTTACACTTATGGGCATGGTCAAGTCCGTGTCGCCAGCCAAGTTTTAGATGATGCGATTGTGATTAGCGTTTTTGATAATGGCCCAGGCATTCCTGAGACTCATCTGGAAAAGCTACTGCGTCCGTTTGAACGATTGGACACCGCAAGGAGTAATGCAGGTGGCAGTGGTTTAGGGTTAGCCATTGCAGAACGCATTGCCAAACTGCATCACGGTAAATTGGAACTCATCAACAGGCCTGAAGGCGGCCTAGAAGCGCGCCTCACCTTACCGATTGCTAAAACCTAACTAAGGGTGCCGGCTTACTTTCCAGCGGCAGGCTCAAACCAATTAAGCTGTTCGCGCAAACGCACTACTTCCCCGATAATCGTTAGGCATGGTGCTTTTAATTGTGCCAAAGCGACCTTTTCCGCTAAATCTTGCAATGTCGCCGTGACCACCCGCTGGCGTTGGGTTGTACCTTGCTCAACCACAGCAACAGGCATGCTAGACGTAACGCCATGCTTTATCAACTGCTGGCATATTTCTGCCAAGCCAACCAAACCCATATACACCACCACGGTTTGTCGCGGACGCGACATGGCGACCCAGTCCAAATCTAAAGTGCCATTTTTAAGATGACCGGTAATAAATAAGCAAGCCTGAGCGTAATCGCGATGGGTCAGCGGAATGCCTGCATAGCTTGAAACCCCATTAGCAGCTGTAATCCCCGGCACCACTTGGAACGGCACGCCGCGCGCCATTAAGGTTTCAATCTCCTCACCGCCACGCCCAAATATAAACGGGTCACCGCCTTTTAAACGCAACACGCGCTTGCCTTCTAAAGCCAGCTTAGCCAGCAACTCATTGATTTCCTCCTGTGGCAAGGTGTGTTGATCACGTGCTTTTCCGACATAAATTAACTCGGCATCACGGCGTACCAACTCCATCACTTCTGGGCTGACCAGCTTATCGTAGACGCAAACATCGCATTGCTGCATGAGGCGCAAGGCTCTAAAGGTCAATAGGTCTGGGTCACCCGGGCCACCGCCAACTAGATAAACTTCACCTTGCTGTTGTGAGGGTGTTGCTGACAAAGCATCCTCTAGTGCGCTTCGGGCCGCAGCTTCTTGTCCAGATAAAATGCGCTCTACAATCGGCCCTTGTAAGATGCCTTCCCAGAATATACGACGCTGTTGCGTTGTTGGAAACTTGGCTTTCACCTTATCTCTAAACTCACCCGCAATTTGTGCAATGCGGCCATAACCTTCAGGCAGCATGGTTTCAATTTTGGTACGGATATAACGCGCTAGTACTGGCGCGTTACCTTCGCTTGAGATCGCAATCACAATTGGCGAACGCTCTACGATTGAGGCCATCGTAAACGTGCACAAGCTCGGGGAATCCACCACATTGACTGGAATATTTAAAGCCTTGGCATCATTTGACACAGCTGTATTAACGTCGTGATCGTCGGTCGCGGCAATCACTAAGCAAGCACCTTGAAGCTGATTGGCCGAGTGATAGCGCGTGGCACTGTAATGGATTTTTTGTGCGTCGACCAAGACTTGTAACTCATGACAAATTTCAGGCGAAATTAAGGTTACTGCTGCATTCGCTTTTAACAAGGTCCCCACTTTGCGCACAGCGACATCACCACCGCCAACAACCACGCAGATACGATTGGTAATGTTAATAAAGATGGGCAGTGCTTGCATACTTGGCTTACCTTGATTGTATCTAGTCTATTGATTTGACGTCATTTTACCTTGCTCTCATCAATTTTACGTTAAGCAACATGTGCAAATGCGCTAAAATGCTGTTTTAGCTACTTTATGTTGACGCCTTGAATCCCACTGAAAATAATTTGACCCCTGATACAACCACTCCCACAGGGGATTTGGCAGCGCCAAAAAAGATTTTCATTAAAACCTTTGGTTGCCAGATGAATGAGTACGATTCATCCCGCATGGCCGACATGTTGAACGCATCGGACGGCATGATAGAAACCACATCCCCTGAAGATGCTGATGTGATTTTGCTCAACACCTGCTCAGTGCGTGAAAAAGCGGAAGAGAAAGTATTTAGTCACTTAGGCCGTTTTATTCCACTAAAAAAAGCCAAACCAAATTTGGTGATTGCAGTGGGCGGTTGTGTTGCCTCACAAGAAGGCGAGAACATTATTACGCGCGCGCCTTATGTTGACGTGGTGTTCGGCCCGCAAACCCTACACCGTTTACCGCAAATGATTAAAAGTAGCCAAATTAGTGGGCTATCGCAAGTGGATATCAGCTTTCCTGAAATTGAAAAGTTTGATCATCTGCCACCACCGCGCGTAGAAGGCGCTAGTGCATTTTTAAGCATCATGGAAGGCTGCAGCAAGTACTGCAGCTTCTGCGTAGTGCCGTTTACCCGCGGCGAAGAAGTATCGCGCCCATTTGCCGATATTCTGACTGAAGCGGTACAACTGGCAGCACAAGGCGTTAAAGAAATCACCTTGCTTGGACAAAACGTGAATGCCTATCGTGTGGACTATGATGGTGTCGAGGCCGACCTAGCACTATTGATTGAGTTGATTGCTGAAATTCCACAAATTGAGCGCATACGCTTTACCACTAGCCACCCGAATGAAATGAATCAACGTCTGATTGATTGCTTTGCCAATACCCCCAAACTGGCAGTTCAGTTACACCTGCCAGTGCAAGCGGGTGCGGACCGCGTGCTCATGGCGATGAAGCGTAACTACACGGCTTTGCAATACAAATCAACCATACGAAAACTACGGTCAGCCAACCCAAATTTAACCTTTACTTCTGACTTTATCGTTGGCTTCCCTGGTGAATCCGAAACCGAATTTGAAGCTACCGCAAAATTAATGCAAGACGTTGGTTTTGATTACAGCTTTAGTTTTTTATATAGCCCGCGCCCCGGTACACCTGCGTCTTATCTGTCAGATGACACCTCACAAGAAGTTAAATTGGCGCGTCTGAGTAAACTTCAAGCCATCAATGAAGCCCAAGGGAAGGCTATTAGCACCGCGATGTTAGGGTCGGTGCAGCGCGTATTGATTGAAAGCGCCTCATGGAAAGATAATAGTGAACTGGCTGGCAAAACCGATAACAACCGTATAGTTGATCTTACAGGCTCGACCAACCTTATTCATCAATTTGTGAATGTACTGATTACTGACGTAGCCAATCCACGCCGATTACGTGGCGAAATTATTACTGACGATTTATAGAGCCCTTATGGAAATCACCCTAAGTCCTGAAGACAATATTCGACTCGCCAACCTATGTGGCGCATTAGACGAAAATATTAAACAAATTGAAGCCGCCCTTGAAGTGACTATTGCCCGTCGCGGCGTTCATTTCAAAATTACCGGCGAGTTGCAGCACAGCCGGTTAGCGGCACAATTGCTGGAGAATTTTTATGCGCGCGCCAAGAAGCCGATTGATCTAGAAGAAATTCAACTGGGCCTTGTCGAAATCGACAAACTCAAACCAGAAGATGTCGCCACCTCGACAATGCCAGTGCTAATGACGCGCCGCAGTGAGTTTCATGGCCGCACCCCTCGCCAAGTTGCTTACCTACAACAAATTCAAGATTTCGATATCACCTTTGGTATCGGCCCAGCCGGTACCGGTAAAACCTACTTAGCTGTCGCCAGTGCTGTCGATGCGATGGCGCGTGATCGGGTTAAACGTATTGTACTGGTGCGTCCTGCGGTAGAGGCCGGTGAACGCCTAGGCTTTTTGCCTGGCGATTTAAACCAAACAGTCGACCCCTATCTGCGCCCACTCTATGATGCCCTTTATGACTTAGCCGGCTACGATGCCGTGAATAAAATGTTTGAACGCGGTGCCATTGAAGTGGCACCACTCGCTTATATGCGTGGTCGGACATTGAACCAAAGTTTTATTATTTTAGATGAAGCGCAAAACACCACCCCAGAACAAATGAAGATGTTTTTAACCCGCATCGGCTTTGGCACCAAGGCAGTCATTACTGGAGACGTGACGCAAATAGACTTGCAACGCCACCAAAAAAGCGGCTTGGTCGAAGCGCAAAAAGTACTGAAAGATATTAAGGGTATTGCAATGACCCACTTCTTGGCGGCCGATGTCGTGCGCCACCCCTTAGTGCAAAAAATTGTCAATGCTTACGAAGATTACGAACTGAAAAACCAAAACACCTAAGCTATACGCTTTCACCTAATGGTTAAAGGTATAATAAATTTGCATTTAGACGACTTAAGGAAGTGTTATGACCCCGAATAAATTTAGCCGATTAACCCAAATCAGCCTTGGCATGGTTGGGCAAGGCGTACTCATCATTATTGCCATTGCCACTATTTTCGCCATATTTCAGGCCATTAACCACATCTGGCTCGCACGCGCGATTAGTGTTGGCGATCTGCTACTGCTATTTTTATACCTAGAAGTGATGTCCATGCTAGACCACTACCTAGGTTCAGGTAATTTACCCGTTCGCTATCCGCTTTATATCGGCATCATTGCGTTAGCGCGCTATCTGGTGCTAGATATTGCAGAGATTGATGCTTTCCGTATGTTTGCACTTTCAGGTTCTATCTTTTTAATTGCGATGGCGATTTTGGTGGTGCGCTATGGCCATGTCCGCTTCCCTTACACCGACTGCCCGACACAATCGAAATAATTATAAGCGACGCGACTAAGACGATTCCTAGTCGCGTCGCTAACCTCTATGCCTAAACTCAACCTCACCTTACAAGTCGCTAGCGACCAGACGCAAATCCCCAACGCTAAGCAATTTAGGCAATGGGCTAAAGCTAGCCTGCGCGTAGATACTGAAGTCACTTTGCGAATTGTGGATGAAGCAGAAGGTCTCGCTCTTAATCGAGCCTATCGCGCTAAAGATTACGCCACCAATGTCCTTACTTTTCCGCTAAGCGATGAGCCGCATTTAATGGGTGACATTATTATCTGTGCGCCAGTTGTCGTGGCTGAGGCGCTTGCTCAAGGCAAATCATTGACAGCACACTATGCGCATTTGACCGTGCATGGCATTTTGCATTTACATGGCTATGATCACGAAATAGAAGCACAAGCCGAACTAATGGAAGGCTTAGAAACAGCAATTATGAGTAAATTAGGGTATGCTGACCCCTATCTCATTACAGAGGGCGCCAACTAATGGCTACCGAGTCGGAAAAACCTAGTTTATTAGAACGTTTAAGTCATTTTTTACTGCGCGAACCTGAAGATCGGGAACAACTGGTTGAGCTGTTGCACGGCGCTTATGAAAATAGCTTAATGGATTCAGACTCGCTCGCCATGATCGAAGGCGTGCTCCAAGTAAGCGAAATGCAAGTGCGTGACATCATGATTCCGCGCTCACAAATGGATGTCATTGACATCACACATCCGCCCGAAACTTTCATCCCCCATGTGATAAAAACAGCTCACTCGCGCTTTCCGGTGATTGAAGACAATAAAAACGACGTGATCGGCATCTTGCTCGCTAAAGACTTGCTTCGTTACTATGCTGGTGAAGACTTTGAAGTGCGTGATATGTTGCGCCCTGCTATCTTTATTCCGGAAGCCAAGCGCCTGAATGTCTTACTCAAAGAATTTCGTAGCAGCCGCAACCATATTGCCATCGTGGTGGATGAGTACGGCGGTATCGCTGGCATGGTCACGATTGAAGATGTGTTGGAGCAAATTGTCGGCGACATTGAAGATGAATACGACTACGACGAAGACGAAGACAATATCATCCAGAATGCTGACGGCCAATTTAGAGTCAAAGCCCTCACTGAAATTGCCGACTTTAACGAAATTGTAGGCACTGACTTCAGTGACGAAGAATTTTCTACCATAGGCGGGTTGGTGGTCAATAAATTTGGGCACCTACCAAAACGTAATGATGAGATTAGCTTTGATGGCTTACATATCAAAGTATTGCGTGCTGATAGTCGCCGTCTGCACAGTATCTCGGTAGAAATCCTGAGCAAAGATACCGAGACCACCCCTTAAAAAGGCATTCCTCCTATTGCTCGGTGGAACTAAATTGCGAGAAGTCATCTCATAAGTAGAAGTGAATACTTTTAGAACCTAGATTATTTCTCGTTATGTTAGGGCGGTGAACCATGAAATACTTAGCTGTAGTGATTGCATTGCTTGGTCAGTTTTCTTTTTCAAACTGGGCATTTGCCGATGCAGCATCCAAAGAAGTTGCTGAAATTCCCACCGTTGAGAAAGATTTTATTGACGCCATCAATGGCTTTGATAAAGCTCAAATCATTGCGCAATTTGGCGAACCAGCCAAAGCTGATGATGTCAAAATTAAAGGGACGGGCAAGATTGTAGCTTCTATTTGGCAATACCACTTTATCAACACTTCTCCCGATGGCAGTTATTATGAAACCACCGAATTGGATTTTATTGACGACAAAGTGGTGGCCGTGGTGTTCCTTAATAACGATGGCTCTGATATTGACAATAGCGCTGAAAAATTTGAAGTGCCAACTGCTAAGCCAAAATCTTAAAATCAACTTTTATATAAAGTACATACAAAAAGGGCTAATCGCCCTTTTTGCATTTGTGCGTATTACGATAAATAAAGACCCTGCCAAAGCGTATAACTTTGCAGTATCAAGCTACAATTTGTTCATGCACTCATTATTTCGTTATCCAGCCTTTAAGCCACTAACATTGCTACTACTGGGCGCCCTTGGCGTGCTCGGCTTTGCACCATTTTATTGGTATTTAGCCAGCGTTCTGTCTTTGATTGGCTTATTCTATTTCTGGCACCTAAGTCAATCACCCAAACAGGCGGCACTCGCAGGCTTTATTTATGGACTCGGGTTGTTTGGTGCAGGCATTTACTGGATCTATATCAGCCTGCATGAGTTTGGTGGTATGCCAAGTCTAATGGCAGGCCTACTCACATTCCTCTTGTGTGCATTTATGGCACTGTTTCCTGCCGTGGTTGGTGCACTCAGCGTTTGGGCCTCTGGGGTTAGCCTCACCTCGAAACAAACACACACGATGCTGTTGACGATTCCCGTGTCGTGGGCGCTTACTGACTGGGTTAGAAGCTGGATTTTTACCGGATTTCCATGGCTCAGCATTGGTTATAGCCAGGTCCCTAGCAGCCTACTTGCTGGCTATATGCCTATCATTGGCGTCTACGGCGTTTCGCTACTGGCTGTCTTTAGCGCCAGTTTGCTTGGCTTTTGGTTAGCCAAACACTTTATTCACAAAGAGAATACCCTTCGCTGGCAACGCAATGCCATTGCTCTGCTATTCTTTATTTGGGGTACTGGTGGCCTATTGAAATTAGTCGAGTGGACCGCACCTAACGGCAAACCCATTAGCATTGCTCTTCTACAGGGCAATATCGCCCAAAATTTAAAATGGATACCGGAAATTGCAGAGCAAACGCTAGTCTTGTATTTAAAAATGGCGGAATCTAGTTCAGCACAACTGATTGTGATGCCGGAAACTGCACTTCCAGTGTTATCTAGCGAGGTCCCACTTGCGCTAAAAGCGCGCTTGCAGATTCATGCAAAGAAAAACCAAGGAGATATTTTAGTTGGCCTAGTGGAGCTTGAAAATGGAGAATATTTTAATAGTGTATTGAGTCTAGGCACTGCGCCGTCTGAGATTTACCGCAAGTCACATCTAGTACCATTTGGCGAATTCATTCCATTAAAGTCGGCCTTAGGCTGGGTTTATCGCGACCTGCTAGATATGCCTTTGAGTGATTTATCTCGCGGGGACACTCATCAGCATCCGATGTCGATTGCGGGTCAGCAAGTGGCACTGAATATCTGTTATGAAGATGTATTTGGCGAAGAGGTTATTCG
>Ga0114964_10003258_pt1 | contig 11035 bp, 8 predicted proteins | sample C_131016_MF_Meta_FD_92638 | JGI IMG/M metagenome (GOLD analysis project Ga0114964, IMG submission 92638) | Freshwater microbial communities from Lake Croche, Canada to study carbon cycling - C_131016_MF_MetaG | ecosystem: Environmental > Aquatic > Freshwater > Lake | place: Lake Croche, Canada... | reverse complement strand
TGTTCATGAATAGCATCTTTTATTCTTTGATTCATATCTTGTTGATATTTTGTTTCTACTGATAATACATGAAATTTTACACACGATTCGTGATGAAGTTTAAGAATTTTTAATGAAATAAAACATTTACTACATCCATCACAACTATACTTTGTAGTTATTTGTATTCCTCTTTGTTCTAAACATTTTTTATTTGTATTTATATGTGTTCGTAATACAATTTTATTTACAAACGTATTATTACAATATTCACATACTTCTCGTTCTGTCATTTATTATTTATTTTATTTTTAAATAATATTAAAATTTTCTAATATATATTAATATTTTCTAATATATATTAGAATTTTCTAATATATATTAATATTTTCTAATATATATTAGAATTTTCTAATATTCTATTTTATGAAATAAAAATGAAAAAAATGCAGTTGACCTGTTATGCCTTAAAATATTTTAATTTATATCTATCTCTAAAATATTTTATGAACAAATAAAAAGTCTCAACACACACACCCAAAGTGTGGGAAAGACTACCAATTTCCCATAAAATAATACGAATTATTGAAATATTAAAAAAAATCTAATAATATTAAAATAATTTTAATAATATTAAAAAAAATCTAATATTATTAAAAAAATTTTAATATTATTAAAAAAATTTTAATATTATTAGAATTATTCTAATATTCAATTCTAGTTTATATAAACTAGTTTATCGACAAAAGTCTCAATGCACAATGCGTAGAGAGGACTATTTCCCATCAAATAGTATTATACCGTATGCCAATTAAAATTTTTGGGCATTAGCATATGATCGATCCTTTGGTTCGCAATGTTTAATTCGTTTTGGTCTTTTTCCTCGTTCTCTCGTAAGAAATCGTAAAGGTTATCCATTGATTCGCAAATAAAGGAAAAGAGGGATGACTTATAGCTAATGGTCCATGTAGTAGAATAGGTAATATGATCCACCAGTTCATTTGCATTATTCCATAAGAAAGAATAATTATCGCATAAATTCCGAGCTGGATCTATCGCATAGAGAGGAGGGAAATAGGCTTCTGTCGTTAACAATATACCTATATATGGATTAGCATCATTTCTAGTTTTTAGTTAAAGTTGAGAGTAATAGTTAATCTTATCCAAATAATGTTTTTTAGAAAGGTGCATAATAGGAGTGTTTTCATAAAAATAATCGATAAAAGGTTGATGCTGTAAAATCGTGGAATAGCGCTCGGCTTCTTTCTGTAATTTTTGGTGTAGAATAGTTAATACTTCACGATGAGTTTGTTCCAAGATAAAAGAAACTTCAAGATTCATTATTTAATACTTGTTTACATCTTTTTATATAAGTAAAAAGATACCTCTATTTATAGAGCCCTAACAAATAAGTAATCGTATTACGTTCACGTTGATGTACAAATGGATGTTGATGTAACTCTTCAATAAAATGAACAGGTCTAAATAATAGAGGTTTAGATACAATTTTTATATCTATATGACATACCATTTTAGCATAAAAAGATATCATATAATCATCTTGATAAAATATTTCAGGACATGCCTTAGCACTTTTATCTAAAAAATCAATATAGTCTGATACGTTTACTTTTTCAAAAAAACATGGTGGTAGTAAATATGTATCTGCTCCTTGTATATGTTGTATACGAGGCAAACGTTCACCTTTTACTGCATAATGTGTAAGAATGGTAGATGGCAATGATTTTATATCATTCATATATGATTTCACAGTATCTTCGTGATAAAATAAATCGTCATCACAAATAATGATGTACATGGGACGTTTGTTTGCATATGTCAATGCGCCAATAATTTTATCATTTGGACCATATTTCTCCTCTCCTTCCAAGACTTGAATACTAATTCGATCTGATAATTTTTTATAAATAGTTAACATGGAAGTATCTAGTTTTCCAAAGTGTCGATAGGTTTCTCTTACACTTATTACAATTTGATCGACTCGAACCGATTGCATTAACCATGATTGAATTGTATGTTGTAGAAAAGCAATACGCGGAGGTATAGTTTTGAAATGAACCACAATAAATGGCAAGGCCATCTTTACTATACATACATCTTTTTATACCAATAAAAAGATGTCAAGAAGACTAATCCAATAATGTAATACGCGCTTGAAACAAGCTTTCAATCTGTTCATTGACTTTTTTCCATGTTTCACGTGTCTTGTAAAATTGTTTAAACAGATCTTTCTGCTCGTATACCGTTGCCAATACCTCATCAATCGGATTAATCATCAATCGAATATAATACAAGTAGTCCAAGCGCAACGACTCTGCATGTTCCTTGAAATAGTCGGTATCTTCGAGTTTCTCAAACATCTTTGCTTTTATTCCACCGTTTTGTGTAATAATATATCCGAGACGCTCTCCAGCATCCACACGATTACCTCGTTCGCGCATGCGTTCTGCAAGCTGTACTTGAGCAGGTAATGCCAAGTTGACATATTCCTTGAAAATCACATATTCAAGATGGTTTTTGGTAACTTGGTCACTGACGTCCTCTTTTTGGATAAACATGGTTAGGATGTGTCGAAGTGTGTCTAGATTGACCTCGCTATGATAAATACCTAATTCTTCTAACCGCTTTTTGCATTTCTTATCGTCATCGCTCAACGGTCGAATCTTGTAATCTTCGATTGCACCGATACTTTTGGTCACCACCAAATCTTTGATAGTCACGTGATTCGTACAAATCTGTTTGACATCTTCGTACAGCTTCATCAACACCACATCAAGATTTTCACGATAAAACGATTTTAGAATCAGTGAAGCATAGGTATCGCGAATGTATTTCGAATTGTCGCGTCGACTTAGCAATACACCTCGTTTGGTAATCTTGTCTTCAATGTTCCCCTTTGTGTCGCATTGTAACGCCATGTATCGCTTTTTGGTCAGGATAAGGTACCTCCAGTAAATATGCTCTTCGTACGCAAATTTCATCGGTTTGGGAAACAAGGAAGACAATTCGGTTTCTACCTGGCGACAAAACATGTCTAAATCGTGTGCTTTTTGTGTCTCTAAATATTGTGGGAAATTGATATAACAACTGTCCGTGTTTTTCAAAATCAATTGACCAACACCTCCCATAAATCGCCCCGATTCTGTCTCAATATCATACACATAGTCATTTTCGGTAGTCGGCGATAAAGAAATAATATTTTTCACACCCTTTCCCAACTCATTGTCTACAATAGATAAGGTATAATCATCCAAACGATTTACAATTCTTACAACATATCCCTGTGATTGTAATAATGTATACATTCCTTGTGCTGCCATTTTTCCTCGTACATTAATATTATCATCCACATGAAAACATCCAGATAAGAAACTCTTTTTTATTTCGTCAGACGCATTCAATATAAAATAAGGGATCTTTTTATGAATACGATTGTAAAACAACAGTTTCCATTTAAATACCAAATAGGTTTGGTGTTCACCAGATGCAAACAGTTTGTTACCTTTTATTTTCCACTGGACAAGCGGTTCATATTGTGAAAGAATTCGCTGACAAATATAAAGTTTTTGAGTATCTTTACAAGTAATACTATAGGTTTGACCAGAAAGATCTCCATACATAAAAAACATACTCCATACATAAGATAAGGTTGGATTTAATCCGTTTGCAAGATTACGAAGATATTCTTTTCTATCAAATGTTGTATCACCTAAGCATGTTTTACATATATCATCTCTTAACTCAAACAATAATTTATAGTTTCCACATGTATTGCATTTTTCTACTTTGCCTTCAATCATGGCGTCTTTAATCTCCACCTCTAAAAAGTCTACGATTGGCGGAAAACTATGATAAAGCTCTGTACCAATAGAAAGTTCACCTGGTTTAATAATCTGTTGATGGATATCGAGTAAACTATGGTCTTCCGTCACATCAACACATCCAGTGTGTGTTGCTACACGATACATCTTTTTGAGTGTTTTATGACGAATCACGCGACACACACGGGACCATCCTTCTTTACCAGTCCATACTTCCAAGATATTCATTAAACGAAAGGAGCCACTCGATACAAATGGAAGCGTTTGTTCTTTTTCACGTCGATTTGAATCAGCAGCTTTGAATGCATCATATGGTTTCCACACTTCGCCCATTTCGTCTATCCGTAAAATGTCGATAGTCTTGTCTTCATAACGAACGAGAATAGGTGTATCTCCAGACACGCTATCTCCGTAGATCAAATTGGCACCATACTGATCGACCAGAAACGTGGATGCCTTTTCAATCGATTTTCGTCCCATTGCGGTTGTCGAAATGGCCCCTGGTAGAAAGGGAAGATAACCAACTCTTGTTCCCATTGATCCATACATTGAATTTGCGGATACTTTATAAGACAATTGACGCTTGTCCAGCACGGTAATAAGACGCTTCTTGTCTTCCAAAGATGCAGCATCACTTGATGCAGCCTCGACCTCCTTGGTCATCTGTTTCATTTCGCCGTTGGTCTTTTTACGCGCATCCAGCAAGTTGCGCAACAATGTCGGAATGATTCCAGGCGGTTCTTTCATGAACCGATGACGCTGGTGCGCGCATACAATATCTTTTTCTTTAATTTTGGTTTTTCGCACTGCCGTATCGTGAGCACACCCAATGTGGTCATAAAAATCAACTACATGACATACTTCATCCGGAATACTTTCATCGGTGACATAGGTACTATAATCGATATTGTACGCAATGATCGTACTAGGATACAAACTACTGAAATCAAACGAGACGACCATGTCATACAACCCAGGTTTAGGATCAAACACATATGCACCTGTGAACCGACAACTCTCGTCGGTGACAAACGAGTCTTTGTCAATCACGATATTATCCGCCAAGCATTTCTTGTACACCTGCGAAAAAATCTTGATCTGCTGCCCCTGTGTAAACAACGTAAAGATTGGCGTATTGCACGTATTGCTCATTTCACACAGCCCGATCCAAATCTGGAGTTTTTCAAAGAGTTTGAGCACGAGTAAACTGTCAACAACGCAGTACTTTCCTACGATAGCAAGACTATCGCTCGTAAACATACGATAACATTTGAAAATGCCTTTTACGGTTAATGGATCTTTGGTTACGCCCAAAAAGTTGTCCGATACCGTTTTTAATTTATAATTTTCGAGTTTGTAATCACGCTGAATAATGGGCAACATATCGACCCACATGCGACCATGTGCATCGAGGTACATGAAATTCTGGTTCTTAAACGCCGAACTGCTCCATTTGATTTCTTTCTTTTTGCAATACATTCCGCGAATACAGGACATCCCACAAAACGCTTTCTCAATGTTGCATACTTTGGACCGTTCGTACATGTATGGTAAATCGAATGAAAAGATATTGTAACCGACAATCACCTGTGGATTTTTCTCCAGAATCAAATCTTTGAACCCTTCCAGCAATGCTCCCTCTGTTTCAAACATCAACACGTCGGTATCATCTCCAAGAATGGTGGTATTGATTGAAATAATCTCGCCTGTTTTGTTTCGACAAAGCGTCAAAAGATACTTTTCAAACGTAGATTCGGGCTGCCCATTTCGACCAAACACACAAGAGATCTGAAACACCTTGTCACCAGGCTCACCAAATCGCGGCGAGATGTTTGGGTTGGTCGAATTGACTTCAATATCAAAACTGAGAATATAAGGACATGCTACCATATCTTTGACAACCGGTGTGAATGTCTGCCAATTGGCAACAAACTCGTGATTACAAAAACTTTCCTTGTCATCTTCATTAATAATCGGAGGTGCACGAAAGGTAAACCAGCTTGCCGGTTTAATGTCACGCGCACACATGAATTGCAAGACAGGATTGGCATCGGATTCATGGGTACTCATTTTAATTTTCCCAATACCCCCGATAAATACTTCGTTTTTTAGTTTATAGACCAAGGTACGCACATCGGTAGATGTTTTCATGTGACACTTTATAAATGGATACGTTTTGTCGACATATTGACCATCAGACGTTTTTACCTTTTTGGCAAAGTATAGTTTTTTCTTCTTCATTCCTTCGGCTTGCAAGATGCCGCCACGCGTAATTTCTTTGAGTTTGACCACGACTTGATTCATCGATACGGAATTCCATGGTAGATTGTCAGGAAGTTCGACATATACGTAGGGGCGAAACCCGTCCACTGCGACATACATACTTTCGTTTTTATCATTCAGTCCGAAAATTCGGATACGAGAGATACCATCTTCTTCTATATAATTCCACGAATAAGGAAAGATATTCATACGTGTTGTATGTTTCTTTCTTTTTATAAAATTGTGTTTACTTAAACTCAATTTTCATTATGGTTTGCACTGCTTGTATCAACACGTTGGATGTTGTAACAATGCAGCAGGTGCTTCGATTCGTTTGGTATCATCAAAGTCTTTGGCGGGATGAAAAGGCCCTTTTACAATAATCGGTTTTTCAAGATCAATACGAAGGTAGTGTGATTGATAGATACGTCCTTCGGTTTTCCATGATGGCCCAAACAAACGTGACAAGTATTCTTTGGCATGGTTTGGAATAATGATGGAGGACGCTCCAAAAGGTGCATACCGAAGCGGATACATTTCATCAATAAAGAGGTAATCGCGTGGCCACAAGTCGCGTGCCCATTTATGGGTGTATACAACCTTGTTTGGATCATCTCGGTCGCGTGTGACAGAAAAAATGTCCACAAACGGAAACCCATAGTTTTTACGAAACTCCTTTGCATTGGATGGATATACCTTGATCAATTGAAGTCGACTCTCTTTGACTACCGTGTACCCCTTCTTTGCAAATTGTTCTACGATCTCCGGTGAAAGGATGCGCAGCCAATCTTTTTTCCATACTTTGAGGTCCACGTCGTCATCCCATGGAATGATGCCTTTGTTTCGCATGACACCCAATAATGTTCCAGCCTCCGTCCAGTACTGAATGTTGTTTTTGACCAAGATGTTGTTGACTACCGTGGCAACCTTGTAAAGCTTTTTGTAAAAAGACGGTTCCAAATAAAAATCCTTTTTTTTGTATTCAGTCATTATTTATTCTCATAAAAACAAATATTTTACGGCAGCGCAATAGGTCTTGTATAAAATTGATTATTTTATATGAAAAATGACATAAATAATAAATTATCACATGAGTCCAATTGATCCGTATTTTGAAGTTATTTTGGCCAATGGCGATCTATTCAAGTTTGGAAATGCACACAACAATATTGAACCTCGTATGACAGACAATGATCAGTTTGTCTATACCTATACCGATCTGTTTCATACCAAGCGATATGAAGTTGTTTTAGCCAATAATACGATTGGTGATGCGCTTCGAAGTATGACGAGTTGGGATAGTGATCAAAACATCTCGTTTCGCTGGTATGTAGACCCCGCTGTTCAAATGAATAATTGGACAGTTGAAATGCTCTTGGAAACTATTATTGGGCATCATCCACCTCTTCGTATCCAGGTTTCATAAGACAAATAAAATTGCAAGGCACAAATAGCCTTTCAATTTAATAAAGCTTTGTTACAAAAAAGACACCTTATATAAATGAAAGGTGTTGGTTCCGTGAAACGTTCCAAGAGACGTTCCGTCTCTAAAAAAAACGAGATGCGTATACCAAAAACAATTCATCAAATTTGGATTGGTCCAAATGATGTTCCAGAATTACAACAGTTGTACATGAATACATGCAATCATATTGATGGATGGAACTATCGGCTATGGACAAACGATGACATCACACCTGAGCAATTTCCCAAAACGTATGACTACATTCAAAAGGTGATTGCAGCTGGTAAGAAAATGAATGCGCCTAATACCAAATACGCGCAGATATCCGACTTGATGCGTCTCGAAATTCTATACCATTATGGAGGTGTCTACCTCGATACGACCATCGAATGTGTAAAAATCGATAAATTAGAAAAAATGATTGGCAATAATACGTTTGTGGTATCTAATGAAGACACATGTGAGTTTGATTGTCTTGGTAGAGATGATAAGAGATACATTAGTAATAGTTTTATTGCATCCATTCCACGAAATCCAATCTTGCGACATCTACTAATGAAAAAGAATTTGAATAAAATGGATTTTATGGAAAAGCGTGTCAATATGGTGTCAGGACCATACTATCTTGGCGAACAACTTTATATGCTGCGAAAAGACTACGATATCACGATGCTTCCATCACCGTGGGTCTATCCACATGGCGAAAAAAATGATTATCGTTCTCGTGCCAAACCAGACAAGTGTTTATCTAAAAAAAAGACCGAGCGAACCACGCGTCAAATGAAAAAAGGTGACCAAACGGTTTTTGTTGAATATCCGTGTAGATCGTTTCCACGCAGTTATCTCATCAAGCATTTTGATGCAGGTGGAAGTTGGATTCCTCTGAAATTCTAGGTGGCCAGGAATACCAAAATTGTGCTCCCCTTCTTGGATCCGTTTTGCAGCCGTGAAAATTGAATCTTTATTTATAGATTTTAGTCTAAATAAAGATGGCTGATGAAGATGCCTTCAAACTAGAGTTGCCCGTAGGTATGGACTATACGGGAATTCGAGGAGATTCTTTTAAAAGTATGTGGAAAAGACTTTTACAAGAAAGCAACTTGGCAGAAAAAATGGTAGATCGTTTAGTATCTCCTGTAGCCATGTCGTATGTAATGACAGCATGTACTCATTATTCCTATGATTCTGAAAACAATTATGAGTTTTTCAAAAGTTTAGGTATTGTATCATTTCATAAAATTTTAATATGGTATTTATCAAAAAAGTTCCCAGAAATGGGAGATACCTTGGAAGGAAAAGATACACTTACAAAATTGAGAAACAATATGATGGGCGAGTTGTGTCTTGTTCAAATTGCAAAGAGTTTCAACCTATGGGAATATATTTCAGTTGTACGACCAGTTCCTGCTCATGCTGAAAACGAAATTTTACACGATGTTATGGTATCCTTATTTGCAATCATCGAAATGATCATCAATAAAGAAACACAATCAGGACTTGTGGAAACTGGATTCACTATTTCAAACAAAGTAGCTTGTCATTTGTTGGATAGTATCCATGTAGATACAGTAAATCTGCAAGATCCCAAAACCAGATTAAAAGAAGTATTTGATCCATATAAAAAAATGATTGATATTTTGTATGAATCGACTGAAGATGATGGTATCTTTACGGTTACAGTATATAAAGTGGATCATTCGATAAAAGAACGTGAAGCACTTGGTAGCGGTCAAGCACGAAAAACAATTATTGCTGAAAAAATTGCTGCAAAAGAAGCGTTGGAAACACTAGGTATAAGTTTACAGCCAGAAAAAAAAGATAAAAAGAAAAAATTGATAGTATCCGGACCTATTTATAGTGCACCACGTGATTCATCTTTTAAAACATTTGTGGAAACAATATTGAAGCGCGTTTCTTTTTTAGAAGATGTTTCCTTGACACCAGATGATATGAAATTGTTTGCAAACGCATGTACAAATCCAAGTGCAAATGAGAAACACAATTATGAATTTTTAGAAACACTTGGAGATACTACTGTAAATAAATCATCCTTGTGGTATATTTCAAATCGATTTATGCAAATCAATACACCTGAATGCAAAGATATTTTGACAAAATTAAAAATTACCTTTATCAATACAAATAGTCTTGCAGAACTTGCAGAAAAACTATCTCTAGATAAATTTGTTTCATGTGCTCAAGGAATCCTTTCAAAACCTGAATTAAAAATAAAAGTGTTGGAAGATGTAGTAGAAGCATTTTTTGCAGCTATTGAGATTGTTATTGATAAAAAATATAGAGATGGTGTTGGATATATTGCTTGTTACTACTTGTTTTCACAATTAATGGATAGTGAAGATATAAGGATTGATTATACAAAAATTGCTGGGCCAATTACTATTTTAAAAGAGATATTTGATCATTATCAATCACGTCATATTGGATCACATAATTATTATTTGGATAATGTTCGAGGTATTACAAAATTAAATCATATTTTTCCAGGTCAAGGTGATACAGAAAAAGAATCCATACAACATGCATATGAAGCTGCAGTGACTTTTTTTGATCATATGCGAATTCCGGAAAACATTCGAAAACGTTATAAATATTTTCCAAAACATGAAAAGGGTGTAAAGTATAGTGGTGTTTTTTCTTATTGTATAGTAGAAGCAGCTACAAAGAAAGAAGCTGCTCAAGCTGGTATTGATTATTTTAAATCATTAAACATTTACAAACAAATACCAAAACAATATATTAAATTCTGTGTATAAATAGTGGTATGCGAGTTTTCAATGAATCTGCGCGCGACAAATAGGGCATGTTTGTGCCAGATTTGTTTGGAGCCAACGTTTTATACACGGTTCATGAAAATAGTGTTGACAAGCTGTTTCTGCTATAATAGAATCCTTTTCATATGCATCAAAACAAATAGAACAAGTTTCATGTTGCAATTGAGATATATTAGATATACATACTCTTTTATAGTGATAGTTAGAAGCGAGCTCACGTTCACGAAGATGTTCTCGATTCCATACATGTTCCCATTCTTCTTCAACTGAGCCATATTGTTCTTGGATACGATCTGTCACACGCTGTTCAATTTGAGTGGTTAAATCTCGTAACGATTGTTGAACAACAGATGATACAATCGACAAAATACCTTGCATGGGTGTTTGTTCTCTATGTGAATAATTAGATTGTTGAACAGCACTTGAAATAGCAGAAAGTACATTATAAAATCTTGATCGTGTTGATGAAGGTTGTGGTTGTGCTTGAGAAACTATATAATTAGAATAATGTGAATCATAATTTGTATTCCATATATTATTCCACATTTTTATACTTCTTTTATTCTATAAAATAGAATAAAATGAAAAGGCTTGTTACAGGCCACTGATTAATTTTCAATGATAATTTCACTATCACTGCTCGCGTCCGATCGCTTGCTTACCTCGGATCGCTTGCTGACGTCCGATCGCTTGCT
>Ga0114964_10003254_pt1 | contig 11047 bp, 10 predicted proteins | sample C_131016_MF_Meta_FD_92638 | JGI IMG/M metagenome (GOLD analysis project Ga0114964, IMG submission 92638) | Freshwater microbial communities from Lake Croche, Canada to study carbon cycling - C_131016_MF_MetaG | ecosystem: Environmental > Aquatic > Freshwater > Lake | place: Lake Croche, Canada... | reverse complement strand
TAAATACATTTATTCTGTAAGAACTGGATGGTATTCATACAACGAATTCAACATATTAGAAAACCACAAAGGCGAACCTGTATCTTTATTAAATGATGTCGTTGTGTTCTCATCCAATTATATCAAAGATGAAATGATGAACTTACCACCGACCATTGACGATTACAAGAAGGTACATAATGACCTTTTCAAAGCTTTTTCCCGTGTATCTACCAGTACTTTCTCCAAAGGCATCATAACTTTATTACCCATGTTGTATCTTGACAAAGATATTGATGAAAAGATAGATGCGAAAAAAGAACTATTTTCATTCAAAAATATGCTTTATGATATTAAGGAAGGTCATTTTAGAGATATTGAAAAGAAAGACTACATCCTAAGAAACACTGGATATGAAGCACCTACTTTGATTAATGATTTCAAACTCATTGATGATTTATTATTTTCTATATTTGAAGATAAGGAAATATGTGATTACTTCTTAATGACAACGGCAATGAGCTTATTTACAAATAAGTTTGAAAAGCTTTACATCTTAACTGGCAACGGAAGAAATGGTAAAGGTGTATTATCAACAATCATAGCCAAAGCACTAGGTAATTATTACTTAACAGGTTCTAATGATCTACTAACAATCAAAGACGAACTTAAAAATGAAACTCTATCTAAAGCCAAAGGTATTAGATATTTAGCTATTTCTGAACCAGCTGAAGACAATGATAAAGAAACCAAGTTTAATATTTCTATGGTTAAAAAACTTACAGGTCGTGATGTTATATCAACGAGAGGTTTATATCAATCATCATTTGAATACATTCCTCAGTTCACTATGTTTGTATCATGTAATAAACAACCTAGAGTTGATGAAACTAACGAAGCCATCAGAAATCGTTTTAGATTTATTCATTTCCCTTTTACTTTCGTTGATAATCCATCTAAAACATTTGAAAGACAATTAGATGTTGAATTAAAAGATAATATAGAAAAAGATTCTGAATTCAGAGATACAATGATTAGCTATCTTCTTCATTTAGTTTCTCAAGATTATGATACAAACAAAATCAAAGAACCAGCCAAATGCAAGGAATTCACAAACCTTTATTTTGAAGACAACAACGATGTTGGTAATTATTTACAAAAATATTTTGAAATAACCGACGATTGTAAAGATAAACATAGACCAACTACACTTTATGATTTATACAAACAAGATGGCGATTTCGCTTATCTATCCCACGTCAAGTTTGGCGAGGCATTGAAATCTAATAATATCAGGAAGATAAAGATTAACGGTGCTACATATTACACAGGATTGAAGAAGAAGGTACTAGTTAATGCAGAAGATGATAATGAATCAGATGACGAAAAGCCAGCAAAGAATCCATTGGATCTTTAAGGGTGGGGTTGGTAGGGTGTGATATCCTTTTTATAAAATATATTTATATATATAAAAAGGCTCCCTAGAAATAGTTTTCATTTATAACCCACCCTAACCCACACCCTATTAGCTCATTCATTTTATATGTATATTTATACTTATAAACCCATACTTATAATATATAACCTATCACCCTTTAAATAATCCTTATAAAGTATCTATAATATTCTCTTTAATAATCTTTTAAAAACCCGCCTAATCTTTTATAGATTTTGGGGAGGGTGTGGGAGGGTGAAAAAATAATATCTAAATCATATATATACTATGGAGCAAGACCAGTTAGAAGAACTAAAAGAAACATCTATGGGTGATGATGATATCAGAACTCATTTTCCTGACGCTGAAATAATTGTCTATAATAAACTTAATGATATACACGATATTAGTGAGCTTTTACCTAACAATAAATCATATTTCTTTTTATTAATTGAAGATAGTCCGAACAAAGGTCATTGGGTTTGTATTGATAAACTAAATGACGTAATAGAGTTTTTTGATTCGTACGGCGGTGCACCTGATTCACAACTAAAATGGATGGACCCTAGTGAGAATAAGTTATTAGGTCAAGGAAGGAAACGTTTGAGCCAACTTATGTCTAAGTCAGGCTTAAAGGTTAATTATAATCCAGTTCACTATCAAAGAGAAAGTCCAGATATTAAAACTTGTGGAAGACACTGTTGTCTCCGCATCAAGCTTATGTTGAAAGGAAAAGACTTAGATGCCTATAATAAGTTTATGGAAAAACAAAAAAATAGTACTGATATGTCTTATGATGAAATCGTTTCGTTCTTTATTCATTAACCTCTTCCACACCCGCCTGGATATTCTTTAAGTGTGTCTTCTTTAAGTACTTCTTTTTCTTTGTCAGGAGAATATATTTTAGAATATTTATTTACAGCATTAAAGTGTTCTGCAATCTCCACATCAGTCCAACCTATCCACATTCCGTTTTTGTCAAACGGCTTCCGCATACGAACACCAAGACTAGTAACCACGTGGGTATCAGGTAGTACAGAAACACAAGATTTAACAGTTCTTTTAACAGCATTTAACATATAATAAAGTATATAAAATATTTTATAACCTTTAATATATGGATAAGGAATTCGCGTTTACCTTTGATGAATTATCAAAGAGACAGTTATTAAAACTAGCTTCAGCCTATAGTATCAAACACCAAGGTGCAATACCAAATGATAAGATGGATTTAGAAGAATTACGAGAATTAATTAAAAATAATCTTAAGATAGAAGATGATGGTTCTATTACTAAGATATCAGAAAAGACAGTAAATGATAAAGAAGTTAAGTTATCAGGAGGTGCAAGAGTCAGAATGATTATTATCTAAGTTAAAATATATGCCAAAAATATATTTAGAAGCTAAAAATGGTTCTCATAAAGAACTTGATTTAACTAACTTTCTAAAAAAAAATACAACCTTCGCATACGGAAAAGCCTCAAAAGAAGAAGCTAGAAACACATTAGAAAAAGCTTTTAGTGATATATACAATAATATAAAAGGTGATGTAAGTACTCTACATATTGTAATATTAGAAACAAAACCTCCTGAAGTAAGAGACTTTGATTATAAAAGAGACTATATGGGAATTGATTTATTACAACAGTTTTTCTTATTTTATGTAGTTGAGTTAGGTGAAGTTCTATGCCGTAGTCTAATAAATACATCTTATATTATGCAAAGTGGTAATACTGGTTATCTAGATATAGCTTTTTATGGTATACTTAAAGGAAATAATAGCTTAATAATAAAATCATTTATTTATATAGCTTGTCCTCATCCTGATGTATTTTATATTAATGTAACTTGTGGAAGTGGTGGTACAGCATTCTTATTTGAGAAGTTAAAAAAGATGGTAAAAGATAAAAGTTTTAACGAAGAATCAAATAACAAAGTAAAATATCTTACACTTGATAGTATTGAAAATGAATCAACCATTAACTTCTATTCTAAAATAGGTTTCTATAAAAATAATAAAGATACAAATAGAATAGCTAAAGATATGATTGATACTATATATAAAGGTACTATAGATGATTTTGAAGAATATGTAAAGAAGACTAAAAAAGTTATAGGTGGTGATTTAATATGGTCTCCTTATTCAAAGGTATTAAAGAGTGAAAAATGTTCTTATGTATATGAACCAAACTTATGGTTCCAAAAGATATTAGAAGCTAAAGTACAAGGTGTATCTAAGAAAGACGCACTAAATAAGTTTTATTTAATGCATCAAGAATTAAACGGTGCAGGATTCTTTGAGCGTCCAACGTAATAAATCTGTATATTTTTTACCTAAATAAATATCTAGTTATTATTATATGTCCGCAGAATGTTGTTTTACAGATGCCCCTGAATATATTCTCAAAAAGGAATACGATGGTAAACCTAATATAGATGACTTACACGAAGTATTTGTTATTGTCTATAAAGTTGATACAGTTACTAAAGAGTTTAATAAATCAGCTCGTTTTGTATTTATAAAGAGTCTTGAAAAAGCAATGAAACAATGGAAAATATTCGGTCCTAGAGGTGCGTTATTACATAGAATCTTTACTGATGATGATGAAATAAATGAACTAGCACTTGATAATGAAAATAAAAAAGCTGAAGATATTGTAGAAACAGATAGTTTAGAACCTATTAAAGCTCCAGAAATAGAAGTTAAACCTGAATGTGGAAATACATTAAATCGTATAACTTATGATGTTTAATATATAATAATATCTAAATAATATTATATATGCCTTATATTCTTCGTAAAATAAAAGATGGTTATAAAGTCTGTAAAAAGAATGAACCAAAGAAATGTTTCAGTAATAACCCATTAACGAAAGAAAAAGCAACCAGACAAATGAAAGCTATTTATGCTAATGAATTAGATGGTGGTTTAAAACCTTTAACTGCCCGTGTAGGTGGTAAGGTATTGTTAAAGAAAGAATTGATAAATAAATATTTTCCAGAGATATCAACCTATAAGAACTATGTAGAACCTTTTGTAGGTGCAGGTGCGGTTTATTTCTATAAGAATCAAGATAATAAAAAAGAAGTCATTAATGACATAGACCCAAAAATATACCAAATATTAAAAGGTTTCCAGAAGTATGATGCAACACATCTAAGAGAAGATTTAAATGGTGATTATACACAAGATGATTTCCAAAAAATAAAAGAATCAAAACCATCCACAGAATATAAGAAGTTCTTAAAGACATATCTATTATACAGACTTTCTTACTTTGGTTTAGGTGAAACATATGGTAAGCCTAGAATTAATTCTAAGTTTGAAGGTTATACAGAACGCCTAAACAATGTAACAATCCTTAATGAAGACTTTAGAAAGGTTATTGGTAAATATAATAATAAAGATACTTTCTTTTATCTTGACCCTCCTGTTTCTAATTCAAGTACTGACTACAAATATTCAGCTATTGACATTTATGATTTAATACCTATTCTAAAAAGTATTAAAGGTTTATTCTGTTTAACATATGCTAATACATCTATTAAGAAAGAACTATTTAAAGGCTTTAAAGTATTTACTATTAACACTAAGTATGTAGGTGAAAAGTCTAAAGGAGGACAATCTAAAAAAGTAAAAGAATATATCATTACTAACTACGACCCTATTAATAAGATAGTAGGAGGGTGTTTTGGTTGGACTTGTCTAAGTAATCAAAACGCGGTAGCTCCAGCACCATTACCATCTCCACCTCCACCACCACCACCACCACCACCTCCAGGACCACATCCAGACCATAATCCAAGACCACCTATACAACCTCCTCCAGGTCATCCTCCAGGATATATTGAAGATAATCCTAGAGAGAATACATCAGATCAATTACCAAATAGAGAAATGACTAGAGAAGAAGTAGTAAGATTAATGGGACCTCCTCCTAGAGGTCATAGAGGACCATATTCTGTAGAAGATTATGCAAGAGATAATAATATTACTATAAAAAAACAAGGTGGTAATATAGAAAGAGTTGTAGGTGGTGATATAGAAAGAGTTATAGGTGGATGTGCTACTTGTGGAATGGGTGGTAGTAAACCATCTAATCATTGTTCTGGATGTATGGGTAAATGTGGTAAAGGTATGATTAAGTTTCATAAACAACTAGAAAAAGTAGGATTAACACACGACAAATATATGAAACAAGTTAAACTTCTAGCTAAAGATACAGGTTATGACCCATCTAAAGTACATATGTCAGAAGACGAAGACCATAAGTGTGTATACCATTCTCCTGATGGTGATGTATATTTTGGTAAAGTAGGCTACGGAGATTTTATTATTTATAGTTGGTTAGAAAAACAAGGTGAAGAAGACGAAGGCTTCGCTGAAATGAAAAGAAATGCTTATGTATCTAGAGCATCAAATATAAAAGGTAATTGGAAAAATAATAAGTATAGTCCTAATAATCTAGCCATTAATCTATTATGGGCTGGAAATATCTAAGATAATATATATAAGAAATGTTTCTATGCTCTATTGACGGCAAGATATATTCAGACGATGCTGTCAGTCATTCTATTATTTTAAAATATGATATTATAGCTGATAAGCCAAAAGAATTGGATTGTAAGATGTGTTCTCTATGTTATGGTTTAATGAATTATAAATATAAACTAGATAATGATGGAAAGTATATTGTTCCTATCGCAGACAAAATAAAAGTATATAAGATATCTTCAAATACTTTTAATTATAAGTCTAAAGAACTAGAAAAAGACGACAATAAGTGTATGATTGATGTGATTATTAAGACACTTAAAAAATCAAAAAAATGAAAAATATAACTAGATTTTTTACCAGGAAAAATATCTAGTTTATATTATATGGATTTGGTAAAGATAAACTTTATAAATGACCTTTCAACTAAGTTAAAAGAAAAAAAGAACCTTTCAGAAAGTTCTGTTAAAACTTATATCAGGAACTTACTTAAGTTGAACCTAGATGAACCATTCAAGAACTTTAACTTTTTAAAAGACGTTAAAGTGATTGAAAGAAGATTATCATCATACAAAGAAAACACTAAACGTAACTACTTAATAAGTATTGTTTCTGTTCTTTCAATCTTTGATAAACCTGCAGTAAAGAAGCTCCACGATAAATACTATGACTTAATGATGGCTAAGAGCGACCAAATAAAGAAAGAAGTAAAGCCTAATGAATTAACTGAAACTCAAGAAAAGAACTGGATGTCTTGGGATGATGTAGTTAAGAAGTACAAAGAATTAGAAGAAATAGTAGGTGGATTTGTATCTAAGAAAGGTATATCTGACGAACAATATAACGTATTATTAAGCTATATTATACTCAGTCTCTATATTCACCAAAGTCCTCGTAGAAATAAGGACTACCAAATAATGCTTCTAGTTAATGAATATACTAACGAATTAAGTAAAGACTTCAACTACCTTGATTTATCTAAAAGAGACTTTGTATTTAACTCTTATAAAACAAGCTCTAAATATGGAACTCAAAAGATAGGTATCAACGATAGCTTATGGAAAGTATTGGTAAAGTACTTCAGTTATCATCCTATGGTAAAAATGTCTAAGAAAATACCAAAAGTTACAGAAGCTACATATTTCTTAATACACAGAGATAAATCTCCTTTAGATAAAGTAAATAGCATCACAAGGATCCTTAATAAAGTATTTGATAAAGCCATTGGTTCTTCTATGTTACGTCATATTTATCTAACTGGTAAATATGGCGAAGTTGTTAAAGATCAAGCTAAAGATGCTTTAGATATGGCTCACAGTGAAGGTATGCAGAAAGACTACATAAAGAAACCTAAACAAATCATTGTTGATTTCTAAGGTTTTTTATGTGTATAATCCTTTTTAAGTTTATAAGGTGTATTTGTTATTTTTTTAGGATGTGTAAATCTAACTGTCATCTGATTATTACCTGGAACAGGACTCATTTCAAATATGTATGGTTTTGACACATCGGGTCTATATGACTTATCTTTAATATATTTTTCTACATCTTTCTTTAATTCTCTGTCATTTAAATCAACATAACTAACCTTATCTTTAAATCTATTTCTAGCTTTATTGGGTTTATTTCCTATTTTTTCAGGAAACAATAAATCAGGTATATTTTCTTTTTCATCTTTATTCAAAACCGTCCAATAGAGTTTTCTTTCTAACTTACTTGGGGCATTTTTAAATGAAGCTATTTCTTTTATTCTTTGTTGATTTTCTATATTTGTATTATTTATATTAAGTCCTTCTGGATAACCATATAGGTTAGCTATTTTATTTAAGGGACAGTAAAATCTAGGTTCTTGATGATTTTTTGATTTTGGATAATAATTAACAGTCTTTACTTCATAAAGTCTTTTAACATTACCACCTCTAGTTTCAACAGTAACATCAGCAGGAGCGAATTGTTTCGCTTTAGAAAATAGTGAATCAATAGGAACTTCTTTGATATCAGTTTTTAATAAATATTTTTCAAATGCTATTTGATTTAAAAATCCTTCTTCATCATCTTCATCTTTACCTCTCATTCCTGACGTAAGTTTTTTTCTGATACTTATTCTAGCTTCACTTCCATCTTCAGTGAGTTCTTGTAATATGTCTTTATCTTCTAGAACTTCCATTTTCTGTTCTTCTAGTCTATAATATTGTTCTTCATATTCTTTCGCTCTTTTGTCTAATATTTCTTTTACTTCTAAACTATTTTTTTTAAATATAATATATAATATATAACTATGTTGATTAGTTTTATTTTTATCATATATTTGTTGTTCTGGAAAAGTTAATAAGTCATAATCATCAGGTCTTTTGAATTGTTCTGGACCTATTTCTATGTCTTCTTCAACAACTTCTTCATCAGGTTTGAGTTCAATGTCTGAATCATCTTCATTATCTTCAAACATTTCAACTTCTTCTTCTTCATCTTCAGGTTCAATAATTGGAGCTGTTCTACTACCACCATATCCATTTACAGAATCATCTGCTTTACCTGTAGCTTCAAAACTTGTTTGACTCATATATATAAAAATAGATTTTAATATTTTTATAGATATTTTTATTCTTCATTATCCTTATTATCATCTAATTCCTCAAAGGTAAATAAATCCTTCTCTGTCATAACGCACATTGGATAAGTCTTAAATATAGTAGCCCAACGTGTATTAAGCTTTTTAATCTTTCTAATCTCCTTTATTTCTAATCCAGCGTAGTTCTCTAAGAATCTCCTCTGTTGGGAGCCAGCTCCTGAATGTGGGAAGTATGTTATACTATGACATTCATTCAAGATGCGTCTTGTGTCTGCACCATTGGAAGGTAAATGGTTAGTTGATATACAACTAGTGTTAAAGTGGCGACCAGTTTCCAAAATACCGTTTAAAATGTTATATACAGCTTCTTTGTGTTTTTTATTCTTTATTACATCTATATCGTCAAAGATAACCATTGAATCACTAAACATCTCAGGGTCTAATGGTTCACTGACTAATAAATCACTTATAGTTATGCGTTTAGGTTTTAGTTCATCTAAACTTTCATCATCTTTTAATGCACTAAATAAATAGATATCTCCTTTACCTTTCATCATCTTTTGCCATTGTTCTATGTATTTGCGGGCGTACGTTGATTTTCCACTTCCAGACGCACCAAAGATGTATAATATCTGACGCTCCGTCTCAGGGTCAGGGATTTGTTGCATAAAACCCACATCAGGTATATGTATATGCGTCAAGTTTTTTGTAACTTCTGGACTATCTTTATCTGTAATGGAAACTACTTTATTATTGAACTTTCCTCCCATTATTTTACATAATGTTTTACCTGTTTTTTCAAGATTGAATGGCATTTATATATATATCATAGATAAAAATATAAATATTAGATTATTTTTTATTTATAGACGTGATTGTCTCTTCTTCTTAGCTTGTTCTTTTTTGATATCAGGTAGTTTAAACTTATCATCTTTATCTTCTTTGATGAAGCCTTTATTGACTGGTAATTCTTCACCATCAAAAAAATCATTATCATCATCGTCAAAAACAAGCTTTCTTAGAGCACCTGGTTGTTTCTTAGCACCACCTTCGTAAACGTTTTGATTTAATATATTTCTTAATGCATCAGCTTCTGTTCTAGTTTCAACTTCAGCTTTCTTATAAGTTCTCTTTTGTTTAGCTTCTTCTGTAGGTCCTCCAATAGCACCTTGTAATAATGATACATCAGCACCTAATGCATTCTTCTTAGGATATAACTTATTATTTTCACTACCTAACTTAGTTCTAAAATCATACTTAGCATCTGGTTGTTGTGCGTAAAAAGGATTTTTGCTTCCGATAGGAGTTGTGTGGATAGGATTAGATACTTGCCATTTGACATTTTGTTTAACATCTTCTCTGTGTATCTTATCATCATCAGATATAGGTCTTCCCATAGAATTATATTGTTGTTTACGATTAGCTAATAAATCAGCTAAGGGTTTACCATAACCCATCTTTCTACCTTTTCTTCTTGGTTTGCCATCTGCTTCTAATCCTGTACCTGCCGCATTTGCAGAAGCACCTTCACCAGGAGCACCAGCTGGAGCACCAGGGGCACCTTCAGCACCTTCTTCTTCTCCTTCAGCACCTTCTTCTTCTTCTTCACGTTCAGCTATTATTTCATATGCACTGTTTACTACTCTAGATGTTGCTAGTAATATTGCCGTAATAACCATAAATAATTGTGCGAATGCTCTTTGAGAAGCTGTTGGTTGTGGTAATATTGATAGTTTAGCCTTAATATCTGCTACACGTTTTTTAGCTGTTCCTGTGTATACACCTATTGATTTCAATAATGCTATATCTCCTTCAGTCAATACTTCTTTCTGTGCTTTTGCATATAAAGTATCTGCTATTTCTTTAGTTTGTTTTGCATTATTTTCAACATATTGTAATTGTTTTTTCAATCCTGGTACATCATCAGCTATTGTTTGTGTATAACCGACATCAATTACAGGTAAAATATCAGTTAATACTTTTTGTTTAAAGGTTGTATCCTTCATTACTTTAGGGTCATAAGGTAAACCAGATTTTTGTCGTTCTGATACGTATTTATAATCTTCATCAGCTTGTGTTAATGCTTCTCTTAGTTCTTTTTGTTTGTTTAATAAGTGTGCTTTTACTTCTTTTTTGTATTCAGGTGTTTTATCTTCCATAGCATACTCAATATGACTTGCGTCTTTATATAGTTGTTTTAGTGCTTTTGTAATCTTAGTTTTTTCTTCTTTCATTGTAGCTAGTTTACCACTATAATCATCTATTCTTAAATCTCTATTTAATCTTTGATAATCTGTAATAGGTGTTTTATATATTCTAAAATCTACCTTTTGAAATGGTGGTGCTGATTGGATATTATCAACTAAACTTTTCATCATAGTAAACATAGATGCGATATCTTTATCTCTTACTAATGATAATTCATATAATAAATGTTTTAGAGGTTCTGTTAATCCTTGTAATATATTCGCGAAATATGATGAAATAGATGCACTAGCTAATCTCTTATTTTTTAATACACTACTACTATCTGTAGCTGTTAAAATCTTATCTACGATAGCATTATAT
>Ga0114964_10003253_pt1 | contig 11047 bp, 6 predicted proteins | sample C_131016_MF_Meta_FD_92638 | JGI IMG/M metagenome (GOLD analysis project Ga0114964, IMG submission 92638) | Freshwater microbial communities from Lake Croche, Canada to study carbon cycling - C_131016_MF_MetaG | ecosystem: Environmental > Aquatic > Freshwater > Lake | place: Lake Croche, Canada... | reverse complement strand
GCAATTCAAGCGGATTTAGTTCGCGAACTTTTCATTACCGAAGAATCGGCGCAGCGGTATCCGGACATGGTTTCGCTCGCCGAATCTGCCGAAGTCGACATCACTGTGGTGACCCCTGAAGTAATCGAAGTTCTAGCAAGCGCAGTGACTCCGCAAGGGATGGTTGCTGTGGTCAACCATGCGAAAGCGGATTTAGCCAGCGTCTTACATGCGGGTAGCAGACTTGTCGTTGCTTTAGCCTCGGTGCGCGATCCTGGCAATGCTGGTTCGGTTATCCGAGTGGCGGATGCTGTTGCGGCCGATGGCGTTTTAACCACTGCGGATTCGGTAGATTTGCAAAATCCAAAAGTAGTTCGATCAACCGCTGGTTCGTTGTTTCATTTGCCCTGCGTTGAAGGGGTGGACATTCTTGAGGTCATCGCCCAGGCTCGTGAGCTTGGACTTCAAATTTTGGCAGCTGATGGCAGCGGCGAATCATTCGACCGCGGAGTGGACCTAACCCGCCCCACGATGTGGGTGTTCGGCAACGAGGCTTGGGGTTTGCGAGCAGAACTGCTTGACGCTGTGGACCAAGTTGTTTCCATTCCAATTTACGGCAAGGCGGAATCGTTAAATCTGGCAACAGCCACTGCGGTCTGCCTGTACGCCAGCGCCAGTGCCCAGCGCTCCACTAACTAACTGCCTCAACCCACTAAACTGAGATAATTCAGAGTTCTCAAGGAGTCCGTGGTCGTGTCTGCACCAAATAAGTCGTTCGACCCGGTTGAGGTCAGCACTTTGGCTCCTGAATACCTAGAGGCTCAGGTGGAGTTGGCCCTGACCGCCATTGCTCAAGCACAAGACCTTGATCAACTTAAGTCTGTGAGGCTGGCCCATGCAGGGGACCGCTCTGCTCTGTCCGTGGCCAATCGTGAGATCGGCGCGTTGCCACCGGCTGCCAAAGCTGAAGCCGGTAAGCGAATGGGGCAAGCGCGTGGCGCCATTAATCAGGCGCTCGAAGCACGAACTGTTGAGTTAGAAAAATTGCGTGATGAGCAGATATTGCTCACCGAAAAAGTAGATGTGACGGCCGCCGCCGACATCACGCTTCGTGGTGGGCGCCATCCACTGACCACGATCCAAGAGCAAATCACCGACGTATTTCTGGCGCTTGGCTACGAACTCGCTGAAGGTCCGGAGATTGAAGCGGAGTGGTTCAACTTTGATGCCCTTAATATTGCGCCAAATCACCCAGCCCGCACAATGCAGGATACGTTTTTCGTGGACCACGAGGATTCAGGACTAGTTTTACGCACACACACTTCACCGGTGCAAATTCGTTCGATGTTAAATCGCGATTTGCCGATATATGTCGTCTGTCCAGGTCGAGTTTTCCGCACCGACGAATTGGATGCCACTCATTCGCCAGTTTTCCATCAGGTTGAAGCTCTTGTGATTGACAAGGGAATAACAATGGCCGATCTCAAAGGGACGCTAGACCATTTTGCCGAAACCATGTTCGGCGCTGGCATTGTCACTCGGCTCCGCCCTTCCTACTTTCCATTTACTGAACCGTCTGCCGAAGTTGATTTGCAGTGCTTTGCCTGCCGGGGCGCGTCGGTTGATAATCCGGATGCACCGTGTCGGACGTGTCGTAGCGAAGGTTGGATCGAATGGGGCGGCTGCGGCATGGTAAATCCAAAAGTTTTAGTGGCTTGCGGCATTGATCCAGAGGTTTACACCGGATTTGCCTTCGGTATGGGCCTTGAGCGCACCTTGATGTTCCGTCACGGAATCACAGATATGCGCGACATGGTCGAGGGCGACCTTCGGTTTACTCGAGCTTTTGGGCTAGGTGGCTAATGCGTATCCCAGTATCTTGGTTGCGCGATTATGTTTCGCTGCCTAATGAAATGTCCGGACGCGAAGTGGCTGCGCTACTTCTTTCAGTTGGTTTTGAAGTTGAAGGCGTTGAGACTGTCGGCGATGTTAGCGGCCAGCTAGTTGTAGGTCGAGTTAAGTCGATTGAAGAGTTGACCGAATTCAAGAAGCCAATCCGTTGGTGTCAGGTGGAAGTCGGTAGCGCAAATGGCGCACAAGAAACCCCGGGTATCCGAGGTATCGTCTGTGGCGCTCGTAACTTTGCCGAAGGCGACTTAGTTGTAGTTGCACTAGCTGGGACCACCCTGCCTGGCGACTTCACTATCGCTACTCGTGAGACTTATGGTCACATCTCAGATGGCATGATGTGCAGTGTCCGCGAACTTGGTTTGGGCGATGATCATTCTGGAATTATTGTTTTAGATCCAGGTAGTGCCGAACTTGGCGCAGATGCATTTCCAATCCTGGGCCTTGGCGATGAAGTTCTAGAGATCGCAGTCACCCCGGACCGTGGCTATGCGCTCAGCTTGCGTGGCATTGCCCGCGAAGCTGCAATCGCCGCCGGGGTTGAATTCACTGACCCCGCTGCAGATCTGCCAAACCTGCCCGTGGCAAATGGCCAGGCGATGGCGGCAGCCAGCACTGACCGCGCCGCTTGTGACCTGTTAGTTTTACGAACCCTTGAAAACTTCGACCCAGCAGCGCCAACCCCAAATTTCATCAAGTCTCGTTTGGCCGCAGTTGGCGTGCGATCTATCTCTCTGGCAGTCGATGTCACCAACTATGTGATGTTTGAATTGGGTCAACCGCTGCACGCTTTTGATGCGGATAAGGTTTCCGGCACCATACATGCTCGTCGGGCGAGCGTCGACGAGAAACTCGAGACTCTGGATCACGTCACGCGCAAACTTGATGCTGATGACTTGGTCATTGCCGATGAGAAGGGTGCGTTATCGCTTGCCGGCACCATGGGTGGATCCTCAAGCGAAATTTCCGAAACCACAACTCGGATAGTTATTGAGGCAGCTCATTTTGATCCGATTGTCGTAGCCCGAATGAGTCGTCGCCACAAACTCTCAAGTGAATCATCTCGACGCTTTGAGCGCGGAGTAGATCGCATGATTGCGCCGGTAGCCAGCGCGCGAGCGGCTGCACTGTTAATTGAGCACGGTGGCGCAACCTACGCCGGCACGGCCGCAGTGGAGACCGCGCCAGAGGTAAAGCCGATTTCATTTGACCCTGCGCTGACCTCGCGTATTGCGGGACATGAGTACGACAAGCAATTAATCCAAAACATTCTGACCTCACTTGGGTGTCAAGTACTAACCGACAGCGCAAGCTGGAGCGTTAAAGTTCCATCATGGCGACCAGATTTGGTCGAAGCTATTGATTTAGTTGAAGAAGTCATTCGCATCGATGGGTATGACAAAGTGCCGACCAGCCTGCCAACTGCTCCAAGTGGACGCGGTCTGACCGATGCGCAGCGGCTAAGACGACGAATCGGCACCTTTTTGGCGGGCCGCGGCCTGGTGGAAGTGCGTAATTATCCATTTATCGGCGCAGCCGAATTAGATGCCCTAGGAATCAGCGACAGCGACTCAAGACGGCACGCAGTGCGGTTAGCGAACCCAATTTCCGATGAACAGCCACTTATGCGAACCACATTGTTGCCGGGCCTGATTACGGCAGTTAATCGCAATCTTTCGCGCGGATTTAATGACGTCCCACTATTTGAAATTGCCAGCGTTAGCTTTGCCCCTGCGCCATCGGGTTCTGTCCCGAGACCGTCCGTGCTATCCAAACCAACAGCGACCGACATCGAGGCGTTGCAGGCATTAGTTCCACATCAGCCCACTCACTTTGCCGCGGTAATCACTGGCGCAGTAGCTGCTTCAGGTTGGTGGGGTAGCAGTAGTCCCGCCAGTTGGCGTGATGCCATTGAATTGGTGGTCGCACTAGCTCATGAGCTGGGCGTGGCTGTTGAAATCTCGGCAGCCGAAGTGGCGCCATGGCACCCAGGTCGATGTGCCTCAATTAGTTCTGGCGAGACAGTAATCGGGTTAGCTGGCGAACTCGCTCCACGCGTAATCGCTGGAGTTGGGTTACCAGCTCGAACTGTGGCAGTCGAAATCAACTTGGATGAGTTGATCGCGCTAGCACGAACCACGCCGTCAGCACCGACCGTGTGGACATACCCAGTTGCGAAAGAAGATATCGCGCTGGTTGTTGATGTGAGTGTTTCAGTGGGGGACCTGATTGACTGCATTCGCAGCAGCGCTGGGGAATTACTTGAAGATGTTCGACTCTTTGATATTTACACTGGCTCTCCGATTCCACCAGGACAGCAGTCGCTGGCTTTTGCCCTGCGATTCCGCGCTCCGGATAGAACGCTATCGGCTGAAGAAGTAGCAAAATCGCGCAATGCGGCCGTGGCTGGCGCGACTGAGAAATTTGGCGCTGTTTTGCGTGGTTAGATCCGCAAAAGCGGGTATAACGACCTAAACCTAGTCAAGTGACTGGGGGGTACGATAGAAAAGTGACTAGTTGCTGAACTAGGTCGAAAGGTTAGTTTTGGAGCCCTGCCGATGACTGAGCTAATAGCTAAATTAGTCAGCGCATTACCCGAGCGTAAAGTTCGGCCGGGGTTTCGTTACGACATAGCTGGACTGCGCGCCATTGCCGTTCTGATGGTTACGCTTTGCCATTTCGGCATTCCCGGCTTCACTGGTGGCTTCATCGGCCCGGATATCTTTTTCGTCCTGTCGGGATACCTAATTACTGGGATCTTGTTTCGAGAGTTTTCAGAATCAAAGCCAGAGGAGTTTGCTCCAGGGCGAATTTCGATGTCCAACTTTTACTTAAAACGCGTTCGCAGGATTTTTCCGGCCGCTTTTTTTGTGTTGCTCGCAATCAATGTATATGCGCACTTCAACTTAAATGTGCTCCAGAATGAGCAACTCAAGTCCGATTCGATCTGGACTGTATTTTTCGCTGCCAACATCACATTCATGCACCAGGCCACAGATTATTTCGCCCAAACCCTGACTGCATCCCCGCTGCAGCACTATTGGTCACTGGCTGTCGAAGAGCAGTTCTACTTGATTTGGCCGATGTTCTTCCTATTCGCGGCCAATATGCGAAGGCTGATGATCGCCGGTCGTCATTTCGCCTGGACGCAACGGCTTTACATTTTCTTCGGTTTGGCCATTGCAGGCTCAGCTTTCTGGTTAGTGGATGAATTTTCTAGAACCCCGAGCTCTGCCTACTTCTCGACCTTCGGTCGCATCTGGGAGCTGGCACTTGGCGGGATTTTGAGCTTGGTAGACGTTTCTGTCGTTCAGACGAGATTGAAGCGCGCATACCTGTCACTGCGAATTTTTGCCCTGGCTACTGTAATTCTGTCGTTGGTCATCGTGACACCGACTAATTTTGGTCACACATTGTTTATTCCAGCGCTTGCCACTGGCTTTTTACTAGTTACCGGTGCCGGCCAACAAACCCCAGACCTGGTAAATCGACTTCTGTCGATGCGCCTACTCACCGCGATTGGCGCAATTTCCTACTCGCTGTATTTATGGCATTGGCCATTAGTAGTTTTTGGAAAACCACTGGGATACTTCCAGAGCTTTCCAGAAAAAGTCCTGGGTGTGTTCGTTGCCATCGCATTTGCCACTGTCAGCTATTGGCTGATCGAAAAACCAGCACTCAAACTTCCGCTTCCGCAGTTGAAGCGCTTCAAAGAACGAACTGCGATGCGCCCGCATGTGCAGCAATCCGCGTTGCGCACTGGCTCGATCGCCCTCACCTTGGTGGCTGTGCTTACCTTTCTTCTCTATCCCATGTCGAACACTCAGGTGCAGGATTGGACTCCACCGGCATCGGCAGGTCAGTTCGCACCAAACCCCACCGACACGTCCGCCGCCGGAAATGGAGGCGCTGGGCAAGCATCTCAGAGCGAGAAAACTTGGCAGGCCCTGGTCGCTAAATCGCTAACTCTGGCCGGTTTGCCTAAAGACTTGTCTCCATCAATCACGGATGTTTCTGCGATTGCTAAAACTGGTGGCTTTGGCGCGTGTGTGGGAAAACGCTTTGATGCGAAAACTTTCTCACAGGTCTGTGAGTCGCAGCCGATTGCTACCACTGGCACCCATACCGCGGTAGTGCTTGGTGACAGTCATGCCCGCATGCTGTTGCCAGCGATCATCGGCGCACTTGATCCACAAAAATGGCATGTAATTCTGCTAGCGATGCCAGGTTGTCCCGTCCCGGTTCTCGCTCCAAATCACCTGAATTCACAAAATGGGCAATGCGCTGCCCATCGCGAGCAGACACTTAAGTATGTCGAGCGCATCAAGCCGGAGCTGACGATTCTTAGCGACGGAGTGGATTCCACGCCAAAAGCGGGCGATTACTTGCAGGCCTATTTGCCTGTTATGGCTCGGGTTACGGCCGCGAGCAAATATGTAGTTCTGGCCGAGAACTCGCCATCATTTCCTAATCTAATCAATTGCCTCGACGCTCAAAATTCGTTAGCGCAGTGTCAACCCAAGCAATACAAGGTTGATCCACTGCGCGCAGTGCAACGGCAGATTGTGACTCGGTACCAACTTGGTTACTGGAATCTGAGTCAAGCGCTATGTGCGCCCAGCAATAACGCTGTCCTATGCCCTGCGGTGATTGGCAAAACACCGACATCTGCAGATGGGGCACACCTAATCCCGGCAATCAGCCAAGAGATTGCACCGTTTCTAGCGCGAATCTTGGATACTCAAGGCATTCCAGATGTAATCGCGCCACTTAATTAGGGCGTCGTCGAAAACCGTTCATTAAGTGGATTGCCTAGAGACCGAGCAACTTAGCTTGTTGGTCAAATTCCGGCACGGCTAGGCGCACCTGATCAAATGTGCCACTTGCTACAATGCGTCCAGCATCAAGATAAATAACCTTGTCAGCATGAACAACCGTGGCCAGTCGGTGCGCGATAGTTATGCGGGTTACGGTGTTACCTAGTTCATCAATAGCCTGGATAACTGCTTGTTCAGTTTCTGAATCAAGTGCGCTCGTTGCTTCATCAAGCACTAGCAAGCTTGGGTCCGTAAACAGTGCGCGCGCTAGGCCAAGTCGCTGACGTTGTCCACCACTAAAGCGCAGACCTCGTTCACCAACCTCTGTATCTAGTCCGTCACGTGCTTCGCGCAATGTGTCAGCAAGTCGTACGCGTTCCAATACTTCCCAAACCTTATTGTCATCTATTTGAGATTTTTTCACGCCTAGCGCAACATTTTCGCGTACCGAGGCGTCTGCCATCGCTACTGATTGCGGAACATAGCCTAATTTTCCTGGCCATAGTTTTATGGCATCCCGAGGGGGAAGTCCGCCAATAGTTATTAATCCTGATACTGGTTCGCTGACGCCAAGTAGCAGATCGACCAAGGTGGATTTACCAGAGCCCGTGGGACCAACTAAGGCTACAAACATCCCTGGTTCAATGTCTAAGGATGCGTTATCAATAATGAGTTCGCCTGATGTGTCGTAACTAAAATAGACATCTTTAACGGAGACCCTGGCAACAAATGCAGTGGCAGGAGTTGCACTATTCTGCTCATTCAAGGCCGTTACGTCGTACGGGAAAGCGCCACGATCCTTGAGCAAGTCAATTACCTGAGTTGTGTATTTGGCAGCAGAGGAGGCCGCACGGATAGTCGTGGCCGAGCCTTGAATGCGAAGTAACGATGGGAACATACGAGATGCTGCTGTCAAGAAAAGTACCAAGGTAGATACTGCGGCGCTCGGGCTCTTAGAAATAAATTCATAAACAGTAAGCAAACTTGCTCCGACAACTAGTGACGCTTCCAATGCATATTTTGGGATGTAATTGATGAGTTGCAAATTTGCTTGGGCCGCTGCTCCGCCTCTGCGTATTCCACCGAATTTATCGACGTAGAAAGGTATGTGATTTCCTATGTAAATCTCTCGATACGAGGAGACCAACTCCTGTATTGATGCGAGTCCGCCAATGTCGGCAGCAAATTTCGCTTTCGAGGCTCGGGCGGACCACCTGCCCAGAATTGATTGGATAGAAAACATAACCAATCCAAAATAGAGCAAGGTAAATATCGTCACGGCCGGATCTAGAGCCAACAGCAGTGTGCTGAGCATGATTAATAGAGAAGTTTCCGCAACGATAATTACCGCGGCACCTAAGGTATCGCCGATAGTGGCACTGATTCCTGAACCTAATGCGAAAGTAATTCGTTGACTATTTTCCCAGTGCACTTCTTTAAGCGACTGACTGAAAAAAACTTGGGTAAGCTCGCCTGAAATTTGTGCGCTACGTCCAGTTAAGAATTTTAGGATCCGACGAAGCAGAAGTGGTGCCAGGAAACTGCGAACTATAAACATGACGAGCGCAATCGCGCCCAGTGCTCCTAGCAAGTTATTTCCCGAAGTATTTTCGAGTCCAAGTGTGTTTAATACTTTTTCTACAGAATCAGGTAACTTATTTCCCTTTGAAGTAGCCGTTGCGATATAAGTTATTAGGCCTATCAATAAGACGCCGAATATGTCGAATAGTGACAAGAGAATCTGTATGCCCATAGCAAGGTAAAGTTTGCGATGGTCCTGTTTATTTAGCAGTAATAGCGAACGTCGAAATGCTGAAAAAATTGGCATAGTGTAATTCTACTGAGTGCCTTAGGCTATCAAGAGTGAAGTTGAGCAAACCTAAGCCACGATGTCTCCATTATGTTTGGTTCAAGAGCATACATGTAAATTCGCTGGTAGCAACGCTTTCAAGATTTGGTTTTGAATCAGTAAAGTCTGAGCCCAAATTGAACAGCTCATTTCTTCTGATCTTATTTTCGCCGATTTACCCGTTTTGGTATCGCATCAGCGGCTTGCAGATTATCCATATCCACTGGGTTGCCGGTCAGTTTGCAAGAACGAGGTTCAAAAGTAAATTTGCCCGCCGATTCTTTTACATTTGGTATAGATTTTTTCTGCTCTCAATTCGGGTTTCGGGGCTCAAGTTGGTTTGGACCGCGCATAATTTTTTGCCACATGAACCAATTTTTCGCGATGACCGAAAAGCCCGGCAGAATTTGATTTCCGCCTGTGACGCGATTATCTGCTTTGATCTGCAGAGTAAAGAAAAATTGATAGAAGCGTTTTCAGCGCAGAACTTGACGATCATTGCTCCTGCTGAGCCAGTGGTACTGAGCAATCAATCTGTAGCCGATACGAGAGCCGAACTTGGGATTAAAGGAAACTCTCTTCATTTTCTGGCGTTAGGTCACATCCGCGAATATAAAGGACCCGACCTATTTTTAGAAGCTGCAATTCAGGCACGAATCTCTGGGCACGCAACCGTAGCTGGGTCGCCTGGCGAGCCTGAGCTCATGGCCAAGCTGGCGACACTCTCAGGTGAATTAACAACACGTGAAATTGCGAATTCGTTAAAGTTTTCATTTTTGTCAGAAAGCGAATTTGGTAACTTGCTGTACTCAGCAGATTTTTTGGTTTGTCCATTCAGAAGAATTTCGAATTCTGGAATCGTTAATAACGCCATGGAACTCGGTATTCCACTGATCTTGCCTGATTTGGCATCGTTGAATTGGGTCCCACGAGCTTCGGCCTTGTGGTACGACTCAAAAAATGAGGTTTCAGGACTTGCGAACGCTCTGAAAATAGCTGAACAGCTATCGAGTAGAGAAATTGATTCGATGAAAGATAGTTCAAAAAACTACATGAAAGATCGATCGTGGGATAACTACGTATCCAGATACATCGAGGTGTACCTTGACATGCTGTAATTATCGAAAGGTAGATTTCGCAGTTTCTGAAATGGCTGGAATCTGACTCGAAATTTCATTTCTCAGGTCGCCGTAGTTGTTCAGCAATTCCGCGAATGCCTGTGGGAATTTTTCTGTGAAAGCAGCTGGCTCGATTGCGAATCTCGCTAGGCCAAGCATGTCAAAAGTGCCTCTAAATTTTCCTTGGTATTCGATGCCGATAGCTGGCATTCCTGCTGCAAAACCGAGTAGGCAACAATGCATTCGTGCGGAAATTCCAAAAGCAGCTTCCTCAGCAATCCAGCGCAATTCTTCAGGACGCAGGAGTTCCGGTATGACCCAACCGCCAACTTCGTCAGCCAGCCTTACGCATGCTTCTAAGTCTCTACTTTGTCCATCAGCAACCATTGGAACGAAAAGAAATTGAAACTTGTCACTTATCGAGTTGAGTGAGGATTTTAGAAGCTCAAAAATATCATTGTTGTTTATTACCCAGTCACTTACTGTAACTATGACTGTGTGTTTTTCAGACTTCAACCAGTTTTGAATTTCCTGACTTGGGGCACGAAGGTCGGTTGTTACGAATGAAACATCACTGGTAAGTGTTGATTTCACTCCAATTTCAAGGAGTCGTTCCTGCGAGAGGGCATCTCGGGTGAAAATCTTTACACCAGCGGCCGCCGCGCGCTTTACTGCTACGACCGAAAGTGGGTGAGGGTTAGTATTCCAACTCATAGAAATGACTGCTGCTGGTCCAACGTTTTTGGCAAACCATTCTGCAATCCGCCACCTACGGAAACTGACCTCAGGATTATATTTACCATCCATCATGTCTGCGCCAATCATGTACAGCGCATCACAGGCAGATGAGACCTCCACCAGAGTTCTGAACTCTTCTTTGAATTTTGCCCCACTGGCAAGCTCGAGAGCCTTATCTATTCGAAATTCACCTCCAAGTTCAGTTGAGATCGCATATTCATCGCGTGACAGAAGGAAGGTATTCGAAGGGCCAATTCCAAAAGTAGCGCCAGTAGTTAGCGCGCGATCACCAACATTTGTGCCTAAGCGTGGAGCCGCCCAGAGCGCTGTCAAGTGCCCCGTCTTCTCTGCGCCAGGTTTCACCATGTTCAGGTATTGACTCGTGTACACGCGCTTTAGTCGGCGCACAGCGTTCTTAGCAATGAGTTTTGGGTGCATGGATTCAGCCTAACACTTCGCTAAATCAACTTTATTATTCGTGGGTGGCTGTAGTGACTAGCTCCAATGCATGAAGAAAGTAAAGTTCTTCACCAAGGATCTTCGGTCCCTTGGGGGTGTGATGTTAGAGGTCTAACTTTCCGGCCAAAAGAGGAGTTCAGCGGTTGGCTTCTTTTCAGACCTTGCGTATCGGGTATCTT
>Ga0114964_10003246_pt1 | contig 11057 bp, 8 predicted proteins | sample C_131016_MF_Meta_FD_92638 | JGI IMG/M metagenome (GOLD analysis project Ga0114964, IMG submission 92638) | Freshwater microbial communities from Lake Croche, Canada to study carbon cycling - C_131016_MF_MetaG | ecosystem: Environmental > Aquatic > Freshwater > Lake | place: Lake Croche, Canada... | reverse complement strand
GGGAAGAGATGAGGTCCATGCTTTGTTTTAATCCGTTGTGGTGGTGAATGATTGGAGAGCCCTTGAAAGTGTAAAAGAAAAAACGATTCCATCTGAAGTTGGGCAATTTAGAGGTATTTCTATTGAAAAGCAATTGAAAACAATCTCAGGACATCAAAGAACAAGTCTCCGGGTCAACCACTGCACGGTGTGCCAGAACGACTTCATCTCAGACAAAGTGCTTGAATTTTGTGGCTGATTTGCTGTCTGACTGCATCCCGCGATCAAAAAAAGTCATGCATAAACCAACCAAGCACCAGTTCGACCCAAGAATAGGCCCATTCAAATCATTCATGCAGTTTGAATCCGATAGAGTTTAAGATGGAGCACTGACTGTGATTGGAGGAATTGCAAAAAATGGCCAAATCTTATTCGTTGTGGGTGCTTTGTTTGACGCTGTGCGCTTGTGCAGGCTTTGACAATGGCCTTGGCCCAGACGAATACCAGTCTTATGGTGAAGTTCCGCCTGCAGAGTACATCGTGGATGCACCGCTTTATTACGATGAGCATCCTGGCGTTGTTTTTTACCCGCTCTACATCGATGCCCCAGGGAGTTGTTACTGCGTGATGCCCATGCATTATTTTGAAGGTGCTTGGTACGGTGTGGGCGGACGAGAGATTTACCGTGGGCGTTTTGAGTTTCATCGACCTCCACCCCCCGTGGTTGCGCAATGGAGGGCAACAGGCGGGGTCTTTGAGGGTCGAAATCCGGTGATTGGGTCTTGGGTGTGGAGCAATGGGCGCATGAGATCTGCGCCACCCGCGAACTCAATTCATGGGGTGCCGCCGCCTTTCAATATGAACGAGAACCGATTCATCCCTCGACAAAACAATGGCTTTATTCATAACGACGAAAGACCAAGGCCTTATGTTGGCGATGGTCGACAGCCATTGGGCGTTAGAAATCCACCCATGACAGGGCAGCCTCCAAATACCACTCACCAAGGACCCAACCCGCGCCCAGAAATGCCGCGCGCATTGCCTGAGCAGCGTCGCGAGCCACCCCCTCCACCACAGCGGGACACCAGGCCGCAGCCTGACAAAAACAAAGATTGCAAAAGACCGAATTGTTGAATGGTCCTATTGGGCTGAATTCGTGGTAGTGGTCGGTCAACATCCGGCGCATTGCAATTTGGCAACGTTTCTTCCCAGTTGACGAGCATCAAAACCGTTTGCTCAATGCGAGAGGCTAGAGACTGGTGTTCCAGTTCATGAGTCGATGATCGCTTGCTTCTTTCATCAGCAGTTTGCTGCGTTGAGAAGCGCTGGAGTCTTGGCCGCCCACACCGTCCAGCTCCAATGCCAATGCCTGCATGGCAATCTTGTAGTCGTATTCAGCAGACATTGTGAGCCAGAAGCGAGACTTCTCCTTGTCGCGCGGCAAACCATCGCCTTGGGCATACGCAACGGACAACTCGTACATCGCCTGTGCATTTTCTTGGCGACTTGACTCGATTAACCAGTGAGCACTGGTCTGTGCACTTGGCTCCATGCCCCAACCGTGGCGAGCCATCCTGGCGAGCATGAAACTCGCTTTGCCCTCGCCTTGTATTGCTGCCTTTTCATAGAGTATCCATGCCTGGGAGTAATCTTGCAACAAGCCCAATTTGGCATACAAATATGCGTTGGCCAATTCAAATTGCGCTTCTCGATCCCCGCCATCTGCCGCTTTTTGAAACCACTGCACGGCCTGAGACCACAGCTGAGGATTTGCAGAGTAGGCCAGAGCCAGTTCGCGTTGGGCCACCCCATGGCCATCTCGAGCCCATTGCGCAAGTTGTGCAATGGCAGCGGGTTTCTTGGCCTGAATGGCCAAGATTCCCACCGATTCAATTTCCGCATTGGTGAGCAATGCGGTTTGATGATCATCGCAAGCGGCAAGAGCCCAACAAAGGCAAGTTGCAGACAATGCAGCTCGTAATCCCATGGATTACTTGCTCAAATCAACACGGTATGTGCCAAAACCACTGGCATCGACTGCATATTCTGCGGCCGTTACTTGAGCAATCGATTGGGACTGTGCGACAGAAAACTTGCCAGGCGCTACACGAATAAACACGGGTCCGGCCGTCGTTGTCTTCACAAAGCTCCAAGAGCGTGCTGAACCGTTGTTCGCATACGTCAGCTTGGGTGCTGATTTCTTGATGTAGGCTGCAACCACGTCTTGGTTGGCATCAGGGGACTTGATGAAAATCGTGCTTCCGTCCAAGGCTGGAATGAGTTTTCCACCGGCGCGGTAGTCATTGGTCGCCACAATGAAATCGGCATTGTTGTCCAAGGCAGTCCCGTTGTAAGTCAGATTGGCGATGCGACTGCCAACGGCTTTGGTGACATCGATCTGGTACTGCAGGCCATTGTTGTCTGCATAAAAGACATCAAAGTTGTAGACCGTGCCGTAGGAGGGGACCAAGTCCTGCTCTGTGGTCAGGGTGGGGTCGATCTGACCAAATTGACCTGCAACAACTTCCAACCATGCACGAAGATCTTTGCCCTTGATTTTGACGGCCTGAAGGTTGTTGTTGCTGAAGGTGTACAAGTCGCCAGGATTGCGCACCTGCAGTCCCACTGGAGAGGCGGGCGTGGCGCTCGTTGCGACATCGGTGAAGTCTGAGGGGCCATTTCGACCAGCCTTGAACGGGGCACTGGTGGACAAGACGGGAATGCCCTTGTAGGCGGCCAGGCTTGGATCGGTGGCGATTTTGTCTTTGACGTAGGCTTGTTGGGCCTGATTGACAATTTGGATGGCGCTCACATCGCCCAACAAGGAGAAATAGGCGTTCATCGGAAACTCGGTGGACGTGCCCAAGGAGCCAGAGGCATAGGCAATGGTTGCCTTGTGCTCAGTGTCAATCAGCGGTGCAATGGCTGGATCGGCATCCACATTGGTCGTTCCGTCCTTGTATTTGAAGCCACGCGATTCAACTGAAGTCTTGTCTTTTTGGACTGTCCATTTGCCATCGTTGTACACCAGTGTCATCTTGATGATGCCCAGGCGACGTCCCCAGCTTTGTCCCATCACTGTGGGTTTGCCATTGACGATGCCAGTGACTTCATCCACGACCCCAGCGGGGAGAGCTGCCTTGAAAGCGGTGAAGGAGGCGTCAATTTTGGGACCGTTCACTTCTTTTGGCGTTGGAAAGATCAGGTGCGAATGTCCAACCATCAAGGCGTCAATATCGGTGTTGGTCAAATAATAGCTCGCATTTTCCATTTTTGGACTGTAGGGTGCTGCATCCAAACCGCCGTGTGACAATGCCACGATCAAATTGGCGCCTTGGGTGCGCATTTCAGGGATGTATTTGTTGGCGGATTCAACCACACCATTCACAACCACCTTGCCTTCCAGGTTCTTTTGGTCCCATTGCATGATTTGCGGTGGAACAAAACCTAAAATTCCAATCTTCATGGGGACTTGCAGAGTGGTTCCATCCGGCTTGGTTGCAACAAAGGCCTTGTCCAAGACTGCGTAGGGTTTGAAAATCGGCTTGGCGCTTGAAACCCCATCCACATTGGTGAGCACAATCGGAAAGGTGGGCGCGCCGCAGTTGCTGGCCTTTGTAACTCCAGGGACACCGAAGTCTGTGTTGGTCACTTGGCTTAAAAATGGCAAGCCGTAGTTGAATTCATGATTGCCAACACCAGCACCATCATATTTCAAGTAATTCATGACCTTGTGCATGGCCAGCGTTTGTGTGCATGGAATGGGTTGCGCTTGCGCTTGGAGGTCGCCTAGCAACGTGCCTTGAATATTGTCCCCGTCATCGAGCAACACAACGTTTGGATTTTCTGCGCGAGCCGACGCAATGAGCGTTGCGCCACGCTCAAGACCCAAGGTGGTGTCGGCTGTTAAGCTGTAATAGTTATAGCTGAGTAAATTTTGATGAATATCCGTTGTTTCTAGCAAGGAGATGGTCACGGTTGTTCCGTTGGGGTACAAGGCCGTGTTGGAGGAATTGCTACAAGCCACCAGCGATGCTGCTGCGATCAAACTGAGATATTTAAGATTGTGCATAGATAGTGTGTGAGAGTTGAAGTTTTGAACTGACAGGTGTTTTTCTAAATCAAAACTCATCTTGACAAACCATTGTTAAATTATCATGACATTCAATGACTTGCACTTGGTGAATGCACGTTGCATGACGCGTCAGTGGACCCACCCCTGTGCAATCGAGCAGTTCTTGAGCAATGAAAGATTTCAAACAGTTCAACTGAAACAGTTTTGTAACAATTCGACCCTGGGCTTTGCAGTTGTGCCTCATGAAATTTTGATGGGCGGAAAACTTGAATAAAGAATCAAAATAAAAAATTCAATCGGACGTTAATCTTAATCAAATTGATTTTAATTGCAGACTTGGTTTGATCCTGATCGAGACTCTCCAATGTCAGTCCAATTGGCCAACATCCAGAAAAAGGCTCGGATCAATCACATCCAAAGATGAGCCCACACTTCACTTGGCAAAGGAGATGCCATAGCCCCAGGCTTGTAAACGCTCTGGAATTGCATTGAACGCCATGCTGACACGCAAGTCCCCTTGATTCAGTGGAACGGCATGCAACAAATAACTGGGAAATAACACCATGTCCCCCGCATCGGGTTCAGGTGAAATCCATTTCTCGGCGTTGAAAGGTCCCGTTTCGGCGTCTTTGTGCGTGTTGGTGAACACAAAACCACGGTCTCCAAACCCTCGGAAGAAGACGGTGCGTGAAGCCGGGTCCGTGGGCGACAAGTAAAGAATTCCAGAAATGAATGAATTGGAGTGGTTGTGCATGGCTTGCCCACCACCCGGTTTCATGAAATTCATCCACATTTCTTTGATGCTCCAGTTCAATGGTTCTCCAAAGAGCAAGCGTCCCATCCCCATCAATTTGGCGTTGATTCGGCTGGTCACCTCGGCAAAAAACGCATCATCGTCTGGGAAAAATATTTGCGTGTGCGTCAAGTCCTTGGAATGGTGATTGACCTGGGTGGCTGATGCTTGTTGGTGTTCAATGAGTTGATGGCATTCGGCAGGACTCAAAACCTGTCTGCAAAACATCAAGGGAGTGGGAAATAACTCAAAGATTTCATCTTGGGGGGCGTCCATAGAGGCTTCCTATGCAATGATGTTCAAAAGACGACTGACAGTCCAAAACATGGAAAAACCACCGATCAGGTAGACCATGGAGTTTCGAGCCTTTTTGTCAACGGGTCGCCATTTGCACCAGAGATGGTACATGAGCCAGGTGATTGAAATGACGAACAATTGACCCATTTCAACACCCACATTGAAGGTGAACAAGGCGATCAAGCTGTTGTGGGCGGGCAAGCCGATTTCTTTGAGGGCTCCTGCAAACCCCATCCCGTGCAGCAAGCCGAATGAAAAAGCAACCCATTCGGGTCTTCGATGCGTCATTGAATCGGTCTTTTTCAAGATCTCGTAACACACCAACATGATCGAGAGCGCAATGACCGCCTCCACGGGAGGGGACCTGAGTGAGAAGATGTCCAAAGCACTCAGTGCCAAGGTGAGGCTATGGGCGATGGTGAAGAAGGTGATCGTCGCAATCAATCGTTTCTTGTAACCCACCAACAGCAGCAGACTCATTACAAAGCACAAATGATCCCACCCGGTCAAAATATGCTCGATGCCCAAACTGGTGTAGGCCTTGGCAATTTCTAGGCCTTCACGTTCGTCATTGGCTTTGCCATACAAGTAAATGCGTGGCTGGGCTGAGGTGATTGTGTAGACCCGGCTGCCGCCGTCATGCCATTTGATGTTGAACATCAACGCCGAGTACGAATTGCCCAACCCTTCGACCTCCAGGGTGCCCTTCATGCCTTGCTCGCTTGGGCATTGCACCACTTGTTCGTTGCTTGCACACCCAGCTGGCCAATGCACAATGAACACCTCGTCCAGCGGCCTGTCTTTGGGCGGCGTTGCCCAGGCCCATTGAAAGGCGCCGGGTCTGTACTCATAGAGATTCATCTCCGCCAAACTGAGTTCATGGGCACGCCCCAAGACCGACAGACAACTCAACAGCAAGAGCAAGAGAAATTTAGGCGACCTCATTGCTTTGCACCTTGGTCAATGATTTTGTATTTCTTGCCCATTTCTCTGATCGCTTTGGTGGAGAGTTCGGCCGCTGTTTGATTTTTCCAGTCGGTGTACACTTTGGTTTTGAGGGGCTCAAAACTGGCTTTGTCGCCAGGCTTGACCCCCATGAGCCTCACCACTCTGGTTCCCGCTTTGCTCTCGAGCAACCCCCACTCTCTCAACGTCAATTTTTCCAGCGACTGGGTGAACTCTTCTCCGTACCCATCGACGATGGTGAATCGGGGCCTGTCCTTGAAGATCTCCAGGCTGCTGTCAAGGCTGCTGTGACCCTTGCCGTTGAGTGCATTGATGAAAGTCGTCAAGTCGTCCTTGGACGGTTTGCCTGAAACCACGGCTTCCTCAAAATTGATCAATGCCGGTGAATCGTATTGATCCTCATGCGCAGTGAACCATTTTTGCAAATCATTGTCATCGAGCTTGGGCAGGGTGATTTCTGCCTGGGTGACGCTCAGTGTTTTGAAAATCACCCGCTCACGGATGGAACTGTCCCCTTTGTCCAGGCCCAAGGCCAAGCCTTCACGGTAGAGGACTTCATTGTCCACCCAGCGCTCGACCAAGATCTTCATGTCCACCGCGGTTGGCTCACGCTTTAAAGAGTTGATGTAAATTTGTTTGATATCCTCTCGAATTTCTGGCGTGATCACGATCGCTTTGGGATCATTTTTGGTCAAAGAAATCAAATAATCTCCCAGAAATATCAACACCGCAATGGCCGTGAAAATGAGAAGGGGCTCCTCGATGAAGCGACTCCACAGTTTGTTCAATAGACCGGCGGGGGAATCGTTTTTGGATGTGTGTTGCATAGGGTGGCGTGGTCTTGGTGATCGAGATGATCGTGGTGATCGTGGTGATCGTGGTTGAAACGTCAGTGGTGTTCAGACTTGATTTTATTGAGGCGAAGGGTCACCGATTGACTCAGCTCAGGATGAAGTGGGGCGACGGCATGGGCCAATTTTCGCAGTGTTTCCTCGGCCGGGCTGAAGCTTGGGCTGAGTTGGAGCAGGCCAAAAAGATCTTCTTTGAGGGCATTCAAGAGTAAAAATGGGTCCGAATCGGCTTTGATGCCAAGCCCCATTTGTAAATACAATGTGTGCGCCTGGGTGTAGGCGCGCAAAGCCGCCTGGGTCGTGAGCGGCTCCAGGGCCTCGGGCTCGGCGCTCCACAGTGAGAGCACGTGGGCAAGTCTGTCTCTTGGAGTGTCTTGGGGGGCGTACGTGACCCATGGTGCTTTGAAGCTCACTTGTAAATGGTCATCGGTGTTGGGTTTCACGCCGTGGGTGAACTCTTGCAAGGCGTGGCTGTCGGCGACCACCGTGCCCCAGACCTCAAAGGGGTTGGAGAGATGCGCCTGCCTCAATCGCTGGGCCATGTCGGAGTCGAGCCATTGGTCATCCATGTCTGACACCAGGGGCCAAGGCGCTGCTTTTTTTGAAATCAACCCAATCGCGGGTGAATCCATGCTGTTGCTCACCAGCACCGCTTTGGCGTCAGGGTAAACCGCGAGGTAGGCCGCAACGATGGAGCGCAGTGTTGCTGTGTCCATCTGAAAGAGGGCCAACCACTGACAAAACACACCCCCATCCTTGAGTGTGTCCTTGATTTTTTGGAAATGCTCAATGGTGTAGAGTGTTGCTGCACCGCTTCTGGCAGGGTGATAGACATCGGCCACGATGACATCGAAGGTTTTGCGCGTTCCATTGACGTAACGTCTGGCATCTGCCGCCACTTTCAGCACAGGTTTCTTGGGCTGGGGCATGTTGGGGTAGCGCAAGAAAACGTCGCTGGCTTGAATGACCTCGGGCAACAATTCCACCACCTCCACTTGCACGTCTTGGCTGAATTCTGCGGCTGCATTGGCCGTGAATCCGGTCCCCAAACCCAGCATCAAGACGTCTTTGGGGTGGGAATGAAACATCAAGGGGAGGAGGGCCAGTCGCCTCTCCACCCAGCTGCTCGCGCTGCTGCCTTCTTGCACCCGGTTGTTGATTTTCAAATGGGCCACACCGTTGCTGTCTTGCACGACACTCACCGAGGCCATCACGCCTTGCTGAAAGTAAAGCGGCTTGCCACCGGGCGGTAGGTCCAAAAATGTCCACGACATCGGTCCTCCCAGCACCACCAAGAGCAGCGTCAAAGGCCACAGTTTAAAAATATCGCTGCTGGTTTTGAAGCGCTGCAAGGCGGTGTAGCCGATGAGCAAGGTGATCAATGCACCCGCTGCGCCCCACACCGGGTAAACATAAAACCCAATCACCATGGGGGCGAGGGCTGCTCCCAAGATATTGAAACACAGCGACTTTCCCAGCCACCCTTGGGATTGTTCATTTTGCAGGGTTTGTTGGGTGAACACGAGGCCCATGGCGAGACTGGGCAAGGCAAGACCGGCCAGTGCGGCCACAGTTTCACCGGCCAGTGCAGTGGTCGCCGTCGTCCCCCACTCAACGCTGGGCCATGCGCACAGACGCTGGGCCATGGACAAACCAAGTGCACCCAAGCAAATGCTGGCGATCAGCAAGCCCAGTGAAAAGCCTTCGCTCGGGGCTGCGAGGCGCAAGACTTGCAGCTGCTTGTACAGGGCTGCCCCAAGCGCATGGAATGCCAAATACACCATCAGCAGCAAAGCATAGCTGTAGACGGTGTTTTCTGTCACCAAACTCAGGACTCGGATGGCAAAGACCTGGTAGCCCATGCCCAAAAACCCCAGCAGCAAGAGCTTGAAGCCGCCTTCAAATCCCTCTGGATGTGGGGGTGGTATTGCGGTTTTTTCTGGCGTTACTGGCTTTTCTGACTGTTGTGCATTTTCTGCCTTGGCCCCCCCACGTCCCCAGACCACCCAAGCGAGCACAGCGCACAACAGGTTGATCGCGCACAAGGCCCAGGCACTTTGGCCAATGCCCCATTGGGCGAGCCCATAAAAAACAATGACGGCCACACCAATGCATGCACCCAAGGTATTGGCCGCATACAGATCGGGCATGGTATTGGACTTGGTGGATAAAACCCCCAACATCGCGGGCAGCGTCACGCCCATGGCCACCGTGGCGGGCAGCAAAATGGAAAAGGGCAGCACAAAGGCCATCAGCGCCTGATAGGCGGGGAGGGGCGTTTCTCCCAGTGACGCCGCCACGAAGGGGCCCAGGAGTGGCAAACCATGCACCAGCACCAGCGCCCAAACGGCGATGACCGATTCGGCCACGATGTACAGTCGCAGCCAGTTTGCCGACTGGGCCGTGGGCGTGCCCATGAACCAAGTCCCCAGACACAGTCCTCCCAAGAACGCCGCGGCAACCGCCAACACCGCATAGATCTCATGCCCCAGGAGCAAAGTCCACTGTGTGGTCCAGATGAATTGCCAGCCCAAGGCCGCTGCACCCGAGAGGACCAGCAGTAGCCTGGCCCAGTTTAATTCTTGGAAGATCATTGTTAAAACGACAAAACCACCTCAGGCATTGCGCCCAAGGTGGTTTGACAAGGTGAAAACCTTAGACGTGGCTTACTTGGCGCCAGCGACGGTCAAGTCGCTGGTGACTTCAACAAACACGGGGTTGCTGTAAAACCAAAGATCAGCCCAGGCAGCGACATCATAGCTGGAGAACAACTGACCATTGGCATTGTTCAAATGTGGGGGGCAGCCAGTCGACTTGCAAGGAATGGTCAATCCAGAGGTGGTGTCATCAATCAAAGGGTTGCCGTTGGCATCGGTTTCATTGGGTGTGCTCACTGGCAAATTGGTCCCGCGCAAGCGGAAATACTGAGAGTTGGCACCTGCAGACACTTTGTAGCTCATCGTCACGTAATTGCTGCCAGAATCGGTCCAGTTGGTGGCATTGAAACGCTTGGCCATGACGGTGGTGGTGTTGGTGGCGGCAGGAGAGCTCAAGTCGCCACAGCTGAAGTAGCTGCTTTTAACGCAAGGGCTCACAACCGCTTGGGTCGCCAAAGGCTTTTGGGTGACCTTGCCTGAGATGATGTCCACATGGTCTAGCACTGGGGCGTTCAAGGCTTGGGTCACATTGATTTGAGCCAGTGAAGGATTGGGGAAGTTGTAGGGTGAATTGTTGGTCTTGGGATTTCGAACGACCGTGGTCACCAACAAGTCCGTGTTGGCACGGGCTTTCAGTTTCTCACCCATGGTTGCACAGCCGTCGATGCGCACTTCTTTACCCGCTTGGGCCGCTGTCAAAGCTGCTTTTTCAATGAGGGCTTGGAATGCGGCTTTGGGCATGGTGGGGTTGTAGCGGCACACCACGAAAGCCATCTTGTCGATCAAGCCACCATGAGAGACGAAGACGTTGCCTGAACGCAAGCCATCCAAAATGGACTGGGGATTCAAGCTATCACTTCCATTTCTCGACATCACGTGCATTTTGGTGTACTCACCGGGGAAGAAGTCCTGGGTGCTCTCGCGTTGGTCGGGTCCGAAAATACCGCGGTTGTGGTAGTCCGAACTGGCAAAGAACCAAAAACCGCGGCCTTCACCAAGAAGGGCGTCCCACACCCCCCCAATGTTGGCGGCATAGGCTCCGACACCACCGTAGGTTCTGCCACCACCAGCGGAGGCAGCATTCACATATCCAGCCGTCGTGCTGTTGAACGTGGGAGAGAACTCGCCTCTGTTCACACTGGCTTGGTGACCAGGAGCGAATTCAACACCAAACGCCACCGTGGGCGCGATGTTGTTGTACTCTCTGAAGTGCTCGATGTCCGTTCCACGGTTGAACGAGTCTTGGTAAAAGCCAGCTCGCTCGATGTGCGCGGGAATGTAAAAACTGGTGTTGAGCGCTTTTTCTTTGAGCCACTTGACCCCTTCCACCGACTTGTAGTGTCCGAGGTTGGGCGAGTTGGTGTTGGAGCCGGTGATTTTGCGTGCAGTTGAGTCCATCAAGGAATTGTTGGCGCTTCCAGCGACCGAACAATCCCATT
>Ga0114964_10003245_pt1 | contig 11058 bp, 9 predicted proteins | sample C_131016_MF_Meta_FD_92638 | JGI IMG/M metagenome (GOLD analysis project Ga0114964, IMG submission 92638) | Freshwater microbial communities from Lake Croche, Canada to study carbon cycling - C_131016_MF_MetaG | ecosystem: Environmental > Aquatic > Freshwater > Lake | place: Lake Croche, Canada... | reverse complement strand
TGGGTTTTGCCAAGGCCGTGGCCGATCGGGTCATCTTTATGGACGAGGGGCAGATCGTGGAACAAAACACGCCCGAGGCGTTTTTCAACAACCCGCAAAATGAGCGCAGCCGCGACTTCCTGTCCAAGATACTAGGCCATTGATTTGAACCACATCCCCCGCACCAAGGACCTTGCCGCATCCGCTGCCAGCGCGCCCGCCTTTATTCAAACCGAATTTCGCCAAGCCCTGGGCCAGTTTGCTACCGGCGTGACCGTGGTAACCGCACGCAGCGATAGCGGCGCGCTGGTGGGCCTCACGGTGAATTCGTTTAACGCTGTTTCGTTAGATCCGCCTTTGGTGCTTTGGAGCCTGGGCCTGCGCTCAGCTTCTATGGAAGTGCTGCGCAGTTGCACGCACTACGCCATCAATGTGCTGGGCGCTGAACACCAAGCCCTGGCCACGCAATTCGCTACCAAAGCCATAGACCGCTTTGCCGACGTCGCCTGGCATAAAGGCGATTACGACTTGCCTTTGATCGACGGCGCGGTGGCCACCTTCATCTGCTTTAACCGCAGCCGCTACGCCGAAGGCGACCACGTGATTTTTGTGGGTGAAGTCGAGCGCTGCACCCACCGCGAGGCCGCCGCGCCTTTGATCTACCACGCCAGCCAGTTTTTCACCGGCAGCCTGCGCTAACCAATTCCAGGTTTTCCCCGCCATGGACCGCAAGGAACACCTGGACGCCTTTGCCATCGGCCTCTTGATGGTGTGCTGTGCCTTTTGGGGCTTTCAGCAAGTGCTGGTTAAAGCCACGCTGGTCGACTTACCGCCGGTGTTTCAGGCCGGCGTGCGCTTTGTGGGCACCACGTTGGTCTTGTGGCTGTGGTGTCGCTGGCGCGGCATTGCACTGTTTGAACGCGACGGCAGTTTGTGGCCCGGCCTCTTGGCTGGCTTTTTATTCTCCATGGAATTTTTCTGCTTGTTCACTGGCTTGCAGTACAGCGCCGCCTCGCGCCTGACGGTTTTTTTATACACCTCGCCCTTATGGGCCGCGCTGGTGCTGCACTGGTTTGTCGCATCCGAGCGCTTGCGCGCGGTGCAATGGTTAGGCCTGGTATTTGCGTTTTGCGCCGTGGCTTTTACGCTGCGCGAAGGTTTTGTTGGCGGGCAGACGCCGCTGCAACACTGGGGCGATTTGCTCGGTGTGGGGGGCGGCATCGCCTGGGCGCTGACCACCGTCACCATCCGCACCACGGTACTGAGCCGCGTGGGTGCCGAAAAAATGCTGTTCTACCAAGTAGCCGCCAGCGCGGTGGTGCTACCCCCGCTGTCTTGGTACATGGGTGAGGCCTGGTCTTGGCCCTGGAATTTCAGCCACTTCGCCATGGGCTCGCTGCTCTTGCAAACCCTGGTCGGCGCCTTTGCCAGCTACCTGTCCTGGATGTGGCTGCTCAGCCGCTACCCGGCCAGCAAAATCGGCGCCTTCGCCTTCTCCACCCCGCTGTTTGCGCTGCTCTTTGGCGCGCTGTGGTTGGGCGAGGAAATTACCCTCTCCTTGCTGGGCGCGCTGGCGATGGTGTTTGTGGGGATTTCACTGGTGAATCGGCGTAGGCCGGTGGTGCAAGAAACTGCGGCCTGATAGAACAAAGCATCGCCAAGGTTCAATAACTGGCCCCACCACGCTAGGTGGCATTTATTGGCGCACCTATTGGTCGCCAAGGCGACCCTCTGCAACCAAACTGAAACTAAAAAATATAATAATTTCAACAATTTACGTAATTCATCTATTGCACGCATGCATAGATAGTGCGTAGATGCGAAAAACCACGGCTGCAATAGCCGCTTGAAAAATAATGTATTTGTTGGACCAGTTCTCGTCCTTAGACAAGAACGAAAAAATCATTGCAGGTTTGCAGGGCTGGCGTGGGCGGGCGCTGCTGTTTGTGTTGGCGGTGCTGCTGTTTAGCATCGAGAGCGCAGACATCGTTAAAGCGCTTTTGCTGCTCGGCCTGGCATTTACGTTTGCCTATATGCCAAGGCACCAAGACCTGACGCTATTGGTGTTTACCCAGGCGCTTGGGGTGTACCGTATCGCCAGTTCGTCCAATTACTTCAATAGTGACGTCGCCAAGGTCATGGCGCAAGAGCATATCCAGGACGTGCCGGCCTGGGAGGTTTCTTTGTTCACCTATGGCATTTTTGTGTTACTCGCATGGATAGCGCTGGTGTACGTGCGCCGCCACCCACAATCTTTAGCTGGGCGCAGGCCGGTATGGGTTTTGATGTCGGTGGCTTTTGCTTTGTTGTTTGCCGCGTGCGGTGGGCTACTACATGGCATGGCGCGGGTGCTGACCTGGTCCATGTTGGTGACCTACTGCGCTTACGTCTGGTTTCTGGCCTTTGCGCTTTTGGACCAAAGCGCCAAGGCGCGCAGCAGTGATGCAGTGCAGCTGGGCATGCTGCATCCGTTTTGGGGCTCTACCACCCTGCCTTATGGCAAAGGCGCTGCGCTATTGCGCAAGGCGCGGGCCAGCAGCGCGCAGGCGCTGGCGGTGACGCAGATCAAAGGCCTGAAGTTGCTGGTCTGGGCCATTTGCCTGTATGGCTTAGATACGGTGCTGAGCTATGTGTTTGAGACGGTGCTGCAGGTGCGCAGTGTGGAAAGCGAGATCAGCGCCTTCTTGGCGCACCATCCATCCTCGCGGCCATGGCTTGCGCTGAGCTTGGTGTGGTCCCAACTGGACTTCGCCCTGTGGTTTGGTTTGTGGGGCCATATGGTGATTGCCACCGCACGCTTTGCCGGCATCCGCCTGCCGCGCAGCAGTTGGCGCCCTCTGGAATCGCGCACCATGGTGGACTACTTCAACCGCATCCTCTATTACTTTAAAGAGCTGATGGTGGACCTGTTTTTCACGCCCAGCTTTTTGCGCTATTTCAAAAAGCACCCGCGCGTAAGGATGTTTTTCGCCACCTTTATGGCCGCTGGCGTGGGCAATATGGTCTACCACTTTTTGCGCGATATCGACTTGGCCGCAGACATGGGCTTGGTCGAGCTGTTCACCAGCTTTAGCAGCTATGCCTTTTATTGCGTGGTGCTGGCCTGCGCCATTGGTATTTCGCAATTGCGCATGAGCGCGGGGCATCGCCCCTCCAGCACCGTGGCCGGGCGCATCCAAGCCTTTGTGTTGATTTGGGGCTTTGTCAGCCTCTTGCAAATCTTCGGTGATGAAACCCGCAGCCACACCCTGGCCGAGCGGATGGAATTTCTTTTTTACCTCTTTGGACTGCCCTTATGAACACGGACCTTCACCAACGCCTGCGCCCGTATTTGCAGCATTTGCTGACGCAAGCCATGGACACGCAGGAATTTTCGGACACCGATTCACTATTCCTCAGTGGTCGCATCGATTCTTTTTCGCTCATGCAACTGGTCATGCATCTGGAAGAAAACTACCAGATCGATTTTTCCAGCGTGCATTTCGAAGCACCGCTGCTCGATACGGTATCGGATATCGCCGCGTTCATCCAAGAACACAGCCGCGCCACAACGCGGTAATACTTACGAGCGCTTGCTTGATAGCGCTATAGAGCAGCAAGCACTGTCATGCACCGCGACAGCGCACCAAAGCAACTCAGACTTTGGCAGCCGACACCCGCGCCATCTCCAACAAAGCGCGCCGGTCCACCTTGCCGCTGACGGCATAAGGCAATTGCGCCAAGGCCACGATGCGCCTTGGGAAAAACACCGCATCCAGGCTGCGAGCGCTGGCTTTTTTGATGTCGGCCAAGTCCTGCGCGCTGACTTGGCCGGTAGTAAAGCCCACCAGCTCGGTGACCAGGCCTTGTGCATCTTTGACGGCTACCACCGCCACATCACTAAGCGCTGCAAAACCCGCAAGCGCTGCTTCGATCTCACCGATTTCCACGCGCCTACCTGCCACCTTGATCTGGCTGTCCATGCGCCCCAGGCATTCAATATGGCCCTTCGGATTGACAAAGCCCGCATCGCCTGACAAATACCAGATGGCGCCGCTGTGGTCCCAGTCCAGGCGCACGAACACCGAATGTGTTTTTTCCGGGTCTTTCAAATAACCTTGCGATAGCTGCGCGCCTTTGAAAGCAATTTGCCCGGTCACGCCACGCGCTACCGGCTGGCACTGTTCGTCAAGGATGCAAATGTCCATGCCGGGAAAGGGCTTGCCTATGGGCACGATGTCATTCGCAAAAGGCAAGTCCGCCTCCCCGGGCAAAAAGACATGGCGCGCTACATCGATGGTCGCCTCGGTAGGTCCGTAGTGGTTTTCTACCGTGCTGGTAGGCGCTGCCGCTTGCCAGGCTTGTGCCATTCGCCTTGGCAATGGTTCACCGGCAAAGCGGCTAATGCGCAGCGTGGGGAAACTGTCCGCCTTCAGCATGCCAAGCTTGTGCATGAGCGTGCCGATGGAGGGCACCGAGCTCCAGACCTGCAAATTGCTGCGGCGTATGAAATGCGCCGGGGCAATCAACTCGGCTTCGGGTACCACGCACAGCTCGCCGCCCAGCGACCAGGTAGTAAACAAATCCGAGACCGAAGGATCGAAAGAAAAATCGTGAAATTGCGAAGCCCGATAACCCGGCTCCAAATTCCACATACTCTGAATGGCGCGCAGATAAGCCAACACATTGGCGTGGCTGACCTTCACGCCCTTGGGCGTGCCCGATGAGCCGGAGGTGAACAGGATGTAGGCAAGTGCATTAGCGTCGCAAGCCAGCGGCGCGGCCAATGGCGCTATCGCATGGGCATCGAGACGCTGCCAATCGTTGCCCTTAGCGCCTGTGCATTCGCTGTCCGACGCGATATAGGCGGCGATGCCGTAACCTTGCCCCGAGCTTTGCAATTGCGCTTGCATCTGGCGCAAGTCCTCCTCGTCGCCCACCAAAAAGCGGATGTTCGCGGCGCGCAGCAGCGCAATGGTTTTATCGGGTGGCGCTTTAGGTTTGAGCGGCACGTAATGGCAGGCCGCGTACACAATACCCAGCACCCCAGCGTAACTGCCAGGCTTACGCTGCCCTACGATGCCCACCGCCTCACGCTGCGCGCCCAGCGCCTGCAAGCGGGCGGCGATGGCGAGGGCGCTGCGCGTCAGATCCGCATACGTCGTGCGCGCATCACCTATGTGTAATGCATATCGCTCGGGGTGGCTGCCAGCTGCATCAAAAAGCAGCGCGCTCAGGCTCATGCCAAACCAGCGCGCTTGCGCAACTCAAACTTTTGAATCTTGCCGGTGGAAGTTTTGGGGATAGCCTCAAACCGAAAATCGCGCGGCACTTTGTAGGCCGCCAGCTGGGATTTGCAATGCGCCAGCAAGTCTGCGGCGCTGGCACTGGCGCCTTCTTTCAATTCCACATAGGCCACCGGCGTTTCGCCCCATTTCTCGTCGGACTTCGCGACCACGGCGCAGGCCATGACCGCGCTGTGGCGGTAGAGCGCGTCTTCCACTTCCAGCGAGCTGATGTTCTCACCGCCGGAGATGATGATATCTTTGCTGCGGTCTTTGATCTTCACGTAACGGTCCGCCTCCAGCACCGCCAGATCGCCGGTATGGAACCAGCCCCCGGCAAAGGCTTCGGCCGTTGCCTTGGGGTTTTTCAGGTAACCCTTCATCACGATATTGCCACGAAACATGATCTCGCCCATGGTCTGTCCATCGGCCGGCAACTCTTGCATGTGCTCGGGGTCCATCACCGTCATGCCTTCTTGCAACGGGTAGCGCACACCCTGGCGCCCGTTGAGCCGGGTTTGCTCGGACGCAGTTTGCGCTGCCCACTCGGTGCGCTTGGCCGCTACCGAGGCCGGACCATAGACTTCGGTCAGGCCATAGACGTGGGTGATGTCAAAACCGATGTGGGCCATGCCTTCGATCATGGACGCAGGCGGCGCCGCACCGGCCACCATGCCCCGCACACCATGGCTGATGCCCTCGCGCAAAGCGGCAGGCGCGTTGATCAAGAGGTTATGCACTATGGGCGCCGCGCAGTAATGGTCCACCTGGTGTTCACGGATAGCCGACAAAATCGGTGCGGCCTCTACTTTGCGCAAGCAGACATGCGTTCCTGCTTGCATGGCCACCGTCCACGGGAAGCACCAGCCGTTGCAATGGAACATGGGCAGCGTCCACAAATACACCGGAAACTGCGGCATGGTCCAGGTACTGGCATTGCACACCGCATTGAGGTATGCGCCCCGATGGTGGGTCACCACACCCTTGGGGTCGCCGGTGGTGCCCGAGGTGTAGCTCACCGCAATCGCATCCCATTCGTCTTGCGGGCCGGGCAGCACCGGCAAGGGTGCGTGCGCGGCCAGCCAGCTTTCGTATTCCAAAGTGCCCACGCGCTCGCTGCTACCGGTCCATTCGCTATCGCAAATATCGATCACTAGCAGCTCGCGGCCATGGGTTTCGCGCAAGATGCGCAGCGCCTCGCGCATCACGCCGCCAAACTCGCTGTCGGTCAGCAACACGCTGGCTTCGCAATGGTTCAGTTGCCAGGCTAGCAGGGCCGGGTCCAGGCGGGTGTTCAAGGTGTTGAGCACGGCATTGAGCGCAGGCACCGCGTAATGCGCCTCCAGCATTTCGGGCGTGTTGGACAACATGGCGCTGACCGTGCTGCCACGCACTACACCGCTGGCGCGCAAGGCTGCTGCCAGGCGGGCGCTGCGCTGGCGGGTTTGCGCCCAGGTGTAGCGCCGCTGGCCGTGAATCACCGCTGGTAAGTCGCCAAACACCTCGGCCGTGCGCTCCACAAAACTCACCGGCGACAAGGCCACAAAATTGGCCGCGTTTTTTTCCAGGCCTTGGTCGAAGATGGATGTCATGGCAGTCCTTTCAAACTAGGGTTTCTACTAATTTGTTTCAAAATTTTATTTTTAAAATGAACATGTTCACATGTTCAAAACATCCATGAAATTCAGACCTAGCCGGAAATTGATTGGCATTGCCAGTGCTTTGGCATTGGTTTTGTTTGTAAGCAATCCAGAAATCTTTGCTTTGGGCTACGTGATTAGCAGCATTGGATTTGATGTTTTTCTATTATTTCTCACTTTCCAATTAAAGGATCAGTTTCAATATCTGCTGGGTTTATTTTTTTCTCTTGTCGGGAAAAAAGTCGCCACACCAAAAGCTGACCCTTGCATACCGAAAAGTGTTGATGATAAAAATACGAAGATGTAGGGCGCTACTTCAACACTATTCAGCAACCTAGGGTTTTGGGGCTTTACCCATTCATTATTTAAGCGCTTTGTAACGCATACGCTTGGGCTTGGCGCCCTCTTCGCCCAGACGCTTCTTCTTATCGGCTTCGTACTCTTGGTAGTTTCCGCTGTAGAACACCCATTGGCTGTCGCCCTCGCAGGCCAGGATGTGGGTGGCGATACGGTCCAAAAACCAGCGGTCATGGCTGATCACCATCAGCGTGCCGGCAAACTCTAAGAGCGCGTCTTCCAGGGCGCGCAGGGTTTCTACGTCCAGGTCGTTAGACGGTTCGTCCAGCATCAGCACATTGCCGCCAGCAATCAAGGTTTTGGCCAGGTGCAAGCGTCCACGCTCACCGCCCGAGAGCATACCGACTTTCTTTTGCTGGTCCGCACCGTTGAAGTTAAAGCGTCCACAGTAGGCGCGGCTGGCCATCTGGAATTTGCCGACGTTCAAAATATCCAAACCGCCCGATACGTCTTCCCACACGGTTTTGTCGTTGGCCAGTTCGTCGCGGTGCTGATCGACAAATGCCATCTTTACCGTCTGGCCGATCTTCACCTCGCCCGAATCGGCTTTTTCGCGTCCGGCAATCATTTTGAACAGGGTTGATTTACCCGCGCCATTGGGACCGATGATGCCCACGATAGCGCCGGGCGGCACTTTGAAGCTCAGGTTGTCGATCAGCACCCGATCGCCAAAGGACTTGGTCACGTTGACAAACTCAATCACTTCCTGGCCCAGGCGCTCGGCCACGGGGATGAAGATTTCGTTGGTCTCGTTGCGCTTTTGGTACTCAAAATCGCTCAGTTCTTCAAAGCGGGCCAAACGCGCTTTGCTCTTGGCCTGGCGGGCTTTGGGGTTTTGGCGAGACCATTCCAGCTCTTTCTTCAAAGCCTTGGCGCGCGCTTCCTCGCCTTTTTGCTCGGCCTCCAGACGCGCTTGCTTTTGGCTCAGCCAGTCGCTGTAATTGCCTTTGTAGGGAATGCCCGAGCCACGGTCCAGCTCCAAAATCCATTCCGCGGCGTTGTCCAAGAAGTAGCGATCATGGGTAATGGCCACCACGGTGCCGGGGTAGCGTTGCAAAAACTGCTCCAGCCAATCCACCGATTCAGCGTCCAAGTGGTTGGTCGGCTCGTCCAGCAGCAGCATGTCGGGCTTGGACAGCAACAAACGGCACAAGGCCACGCGGCGTTTTTCGCCACCGGACAGCACACCGATATTGGCATCCCAAGGGGGCAGGCGCAGCGCGTCGGCGGCAATCTCCAGCTGGTGCTCGGAGTCGGTGCCCGCGGTGGCAATGATGGCTTCGAGCTCGGCCTGCTCGGCGGCCAGGGCGTCAAAGTCGGCGTTTTCTTCGCCGTAGGCGGTATAGACCTCTTCCAAGCGGGACTTGGCGGACATGACCTTGCCCATGCCCGCTTCCACGCTTTCGCGGACCGTCTGGGTCGGATCCAGTTGCGGCTCTTGCGGCAGGTAGCCGATGTTCAGGCCGGCCATGGGGATGGCCTCGCCCTCGATCTCTTTGTCAATGCCGGCCATGATTTTGAGCAGGGTGGACTTGCCCGACCCGTTGGTGCCCAGCACGCCGATCTTGGCGCCGGGGAAAAAGCTGAGCGAAATGTCTTTAAGAATATGACGCTTGGGCGGCACGATCTTGCCGACGCGGTTCATGGAGAAAACGTATTGGGCCATTGCGAGTTTTGGAGGTGTGGGAGGGAAAGGGGGGATTATCGGGCCTGACAATGTTCGGACCGCCTGGCAGCTTTGGCCACAGGCAATCGCGCCGCCAAGTCGCAAGCGCACCCGGGCAGCACCGGCTTGCTTGCCACAACTGTGGTTTCAACCATTATGTTTTTCCTGCTCAGCCACCAATTGGATGGCCCGCATCACGTCCAGCACTTCAATACCGTCTTTAGTGGGGTAGCTTTGCATAACAGGCGCCACCAACAGTTTGCGCGCAGCGCCCAGGTCGGCGGCAGCCTGATGGAAACCGCGTGAAACCGTGGGGGCGCTGGAACGTTTGATTTCAATCGTCCAGGTTTGCTGGTTTCGAAATGTCAGCACCAAGTCCACCTCTGCGCCATTGCTGGTGCGGTAAAAACTGGCCTGGGCCTGCGGCGCCGCGTTGATTAAATGATCAATCACAAAGCCCTCCCAGCTTGCACCGGCCACCGGATGGCTGAGCACGGCGTCCAGATGTGGCAAGCCCAGCAGCGCATGTACCAGTCCACTGTCGCGCACATAGACCTTGGGCGTGCGTATCAAGCGTTTTCCCACGTTGCCGTGCCACGCGGGTAAGCGCCGCACCAGCATCAAATCGCAGAGCAAATCGATATAACGGCCCACGGTCTGGCCTCTAATGGCCAAAGCCGCCGCCAGTTTGGATTGGTCTAATAACTCGCCCTGGTGGTGCGCCAGCATGGTCCACAAACGGCGCAAGGTCGTGGCGGGAATGCGCGGCCCCAAGGCGGGGATGTCTTTTTCCAAATAGGTGGATATGAACACCTCGCGCCAGGTCATGCTAGCGTCATCACTAGGGGCCAGCCACGAAAGCGGAAAACCGCCGCGCACCCACAGCGCATTGAGGTCCGCCACGCTACTGTCACCCGAGAAAATTTCGGCCGCCTGCAAGGGTGGCAACTCCACAAAAGCCACGCGCCCGGCCAGGCTCTCGCTGGACTGCTGCAACAAGACCCCCGTGGCCGAGCCCAACAGCAAAAACTGCCCATGGGCTTGGCCCAGGCGCCGGCGCTGGTCGATAACGCCGCGCAAAATGCCAAACAAACCAGGCATGCGCTGCACCTCATCCAAAATCACCAGTTGGTGCGCATGCGCCATCAGAAAAGCTTCCGGGTCGTCCAACTGCCTTTGCGCCGAGGGCAGCTCCAAGTCCAAATACAGCGCGTCGGGATACAGTGCTTTTTGGGCAAAAGCCAAAGTGGTTTTGCCCACCTGACGCGCACCGAGCAGCCCCACGGCAGGAAATTGCTGCAAGAGTTGGCTGAGCTTTTGTTGGTACTGACGATAGTACATCCATGTATTTTATCAAAAAATTGGTAAAAATACATGGTTAAATTCCCTGCCAGATCCCGCCAACGCAACGTGCGACAATGCGCCCGTCTGCGGAGCTTCAGTTGCCCGCAGCGCCAGCACCATGCTGGGGACTGCCCTACACGTCGGCGTCCCGCCTTTTGAACCTGCCTGCCTTTGACTGACCGCACACCAGAGCCCGTGCGGAACGGCCGGTATGTATGCATCCTCGGGTGCTTCTGTATGACCTTCGATGAATTGAATCTGGCGCCCGCCATCCTTAAAGCCGTGCGCGAGCAGGGCTACGAAACGCCCACCGCCATCCAGGCGCAAGCCATCCCCCTGGTCTTGGCCGGCCACGATCTCTTGGGCGGCGCCCAAACCGGCACTGGCAAAACCGCGGCCTTTACCCTGCCTATCTTGCAACGCCTGTCTACCACCGAGGCGGCGACCAATAAATTCGGCGGCACCGGCATTCGTGCCCTGATGCTCACCCCCACGCGCGAACTGGCCGCGCAAATTGAAGAATCGATCCGCACCTACGGCAAATACCTGGAGCTTTCGAGCACCGTGATCTTTGGCGGCGTGGGGATGAACCCGCAAATCGCCAAGCTCAAGCGCGGCGTGGACCTGCTGGTGGCCACCCCCGGCCGTTTGCTGGACCTGCACCAGCAAGGCATGCTGGACCTGGGCCAGGTACAGATTCTGGTGCTCGACGAAGCTGACCGCATGCTGGACATGGGCTTTATCCATGACGTGAAAAAAGTGCTGGCCCTGGTGCCGCGCGACAAGCAAAGCCTCTTGTTCTCGGCCA
>Ga0114964_10003243_pt1 | contig 11065 bp, 12 predicted proteins | sample C_131016_MF_Meta_FD_92638 | JGI IMG/M metagenome (GOLD analysis project Ga0114964, IMG submission 92638) | Freshwater microbial communities from Lake Croche, Canada to study carbon cycling - C_131016_MF_MetaG | ecosystem: Environmental > Aquatic > Freshwater > Lake | place: Lake Croche, Canada... | reverse complement strand
TCCTTGCGCTTCTCGATCTCGGCCTTCAGCGTCTTGATCTCGAAGTCCTTGTCGTAGACCTTCGTGTGCAGGTTCTTGATCTGCTCGGTCAGGTTGGCGCGCGCCTTGGCGTCGTTCTTCTTGGCCTCCGCCATGGCCACGATGATAGACTCGTCCTTACCCTGCTTGTAGGCCTTCTCACACTCGCTGCGGCCCTTCTCGGTCGCCGCGGCCAGGTCGGCCGTCAGGTCGCTCAGCTGCTCCTTGAGCGTGTCGATCTCGTCGTCCTTGTTCACCAGGCGCGCCGAGAGCATCTCGTGGATAGCGACGACGTCCTTGTTCAGGTGCTTGAGCAGGATAGACTGGTGCTTGAACTCCTCCTTCAGCTTGTCAACCTCGCCGGCCGTCGTGTCGAAGGCCGAGCTCAGGTCGTCGACCGACTCTACCAGGGGCTTCATCTTGGCGTCCAGGATAGGGCCGATCACCTTGCCCTGCGTCTCGACCGAGACTACGTGCCAGACCTGGCCATCCTGGCCGCGCTTGATGCTGCCAGGCGCGAGCACCTCCAGTGGAGGCGCGCGCGCTGGAGAGCCCTGGCCGCGCGGCGGCGAGTAGCCGGCCGGCATAGGAGGAACTTGGAAGGCCGGGTCGGCCGGCGCGTGGGGCGCCACGAGTTGAGTGGGAACAACGTGCGACATTTTACTTACTCAAACTGTAGACGGTAGCGGAGAACGGGAGCGAGGTTAGAGTCCGCGAAACTTTTTTTTTGCCCCACCTCCTATGGTAGTTAAGACAGTAGACGCGTAAGTAGCGGCATCCTTAGCGGTCCTCGCCCTTTAGTTTCTCAGGCCAAAGGGATGGAGGCTTTACGCGTCTTACTTTCTAAGGACACATGCTTACGCGCCTACACCCCCCTTAACTACCATAGGAGTTAAATCGCTGTGCTACTGCTCGTCCTGATACACATACGGTCGATCCGGTATAAGTATGCGTTACTTTTGCTTGCGTACAACTCGCTTCTGAAACTTAGCTTGGTGCACGCTGTGTTACTTATACCAAATCGAATGGAGGACTTTTACCTGAGCAGAACAACCTCAGTAGGTCATGTAGCGCATTGGTACGCAGTAACTGGAAACGTTGAAGAAGTAGGTTCGATTCCTACCTTGACCAACCCAAGGCCGCATAGCGTAATGGACAACGCGTCAGTCTACGAAGCTGAAGATTGTGGGTTCGACCCCCACTGTGGTCAACAATTTTTTTTTGCCCGCTTGCTCTTCTTCTTTTTGCCCTTGCCCACCGGCCTGAGCTCGTCCGGTGCATACACTAAGCGGTTAAACTCGCCTGCAGCCATCCGCCTTTTCATAATGTCCTCCTCGTCGTTATGCTTGTTGGGTTTCCTAAAAGCACGGTGAGGAACGCCATTCTCCTCGATAATAAGCCCAGCGCGTATAACGGGAATACCACCCTTTGTAGGAGGATAGTGAACCATGTGTAGATGCTTTCTTTGCCTGGCGAACTGAATTGCGGCCTTCTCGCGTTGGGTCTTCGTCATTGCAGCGTCGGGCAAAACGACAAGATGTAAACACGCGTGGCGTTACTTATACCAAATATGGTGGAGTACTTTTATCTGAGCAAGTAGCTCAGAAACCAGGTCGCATAGCGTAATGGACAACGCGCCAGTCTACGAAGCTGGAGATTGTGGGTTCGACCCCCACTGTGATCAGAGGCCGCATAGCGTAATGGACAACGCGTCAGTCTACGAAGCTGAAGATTGTGGGTTCGACCCCCACTGTGGTCAAATATTTTTTTTTTGCCGCCTCACGGAACGGGCGCGCCGCCACGCGCGTATGGGCGCACAAGCCAGCTATCCGATTGAAGCCTTCGCCCGCCCATAAAGTTAGTGCGAACGCACACATGGCGCGCGCGTGGATTAGGCACGCCTAAGACTCCTGGTACTAACCAGCGTAGCCACCACCATTTCGCCGCCGTAGGCAGACGTCGGCGACTCATTGCTACACATACATATACCAAATCGAACAGAGTGTGAATAGGAGCTCCCGGGCGTGGTACCTGGGATACTGAAAATTGGAATTAGATAGCATCTTAGCGGTTTAAGACCTCACAAGGGTCTGAGCTTATCCCCGAGTTCTGCCAGGTCTCGCCCTGCCTTTGCAAGGATATCCGCCTCTAAGAGTTAGGCATTTAGTTCTAATGGTTGCTTCCATCCAAAGGCCTTTAAGCTGCGTTACACTTACAGCGTTATCGCATGATGGCAGGAGGACTGATCACCCTTCTATCCTCTCATGAGCCCTGCGCGAGTGGCAAAAAGGTACGGAAAACTGGGGTGGTGGCAATTTTTTTGCCCGTCAATAGTGCCCGTACACGCGGTTACAGCCCTTATGGTACTCTTCGCCGCGCAACATGTGCTTTCCCTTTCCGACTACCTTACCACCGGGACCATAGACAACGTCGCCCGCCTCTTCCATATCATCGTCCTCGAAGACTGCCTCGTATTGTTTATTGGTTCGCCGCCTCGCGGTTGCAAAAGCCTCTTGTGCGAGCTCTTGGATTACTTTAGCATCCTTCACATACTGTTCAAAGTAATCCCGATCTTTAAGATCAATATCGTCTATGCTCTTGTAACCTCCATACCCTTGTTCCATAAATAGGTTAACATCTCTCTGGAAGTCTTCAAGTTCATTTGGGTTCATTACGGGGTTAATGCTCATATTAAGTGCTCGAAGTCTTTGAAAATAGTCACGGTAATTGCTTGTTTTACTAATTGGACTAGTGTCATAGAGAAATCTATATTGAATGTCAAACGTTCTATTTACGCGCTCCTTGCGACTCTTCTCTTCGTCGTCCTCCATTTTTCTTACGTGAATGTTTGCGTATAAGCCTCGTTTTGCCATACGGTGGTACACAGTCTGTAAGGCGTGGCAAACTTGACGTCAAAACTCAAAAGACTCTCTCTTTTTAACGAAAGTCACAATGCCGCGCATCAAGAAGACACCTGTTGCCAAGGTGGTTCCCGATCAGCCCGTGTCGATCGACGCGACCCAGCCCGTCGACTCTGCGCCGGCTGTTGAGCCGGCTGTCGAGTTTGCCGTGGGTACGCTCCCGCCCGTTGAGGAGGAGAAGCCCGAGAAGCCCAAGTCTACCCGTGCCCGCAAGCCTAAGCCGTGCGAGCGCTGCGATGAGCGCCGCCGCCGTGAGCGCGAGTACGCGCGCGCGAGCCGCCAGCGCGTCAAGGGCAAGGGGAGCGGTGGCTCCGAGGGCAGTGGTGATGCCGTCAAGGACTCGCTCGTTGTCGTTGAGACGGCTCCGTCTGATCCGGCTGCGGAGACGGCGCCCATGGCTGGCGAGTGATGTGGCGCATGCGCTAGAAACGGGTAACACAGACTGCACACATAGTTTAGTAGCCGGACTCATCCTCTTCGGATTCCTCATTCTTTTCCTCTACGCCCTTACTAACGGAACCCTCCGTGCGCTGCCGCTTGGCCGGGACGAGCTTTGATGGATCCTTCTCATCGTGAAGCAGGTAACAGCCGCCCTCGTAGATAACTAGTGAAGGAAATGTTGTACTCAGACACACCCAGCGACTAGGAAGCTTGCGAATGCGCCTGAGCTCGTCCGTATCACACCCACCGTAAAGACCGAGCAGGTTCGTCATTTGCTTCATGGAGCACCCGTTCGGAAAGAGAACGAACTTCTGCGCCTCACCCAAAAAGAGACGAGTCCTGCGTATCGGGGGATTGAGGTGATGAAAAAAGTGTGGTGTGAGATTACGTCAAAAGTCAAGTTCAAAAATAACTTACCCAAAAAGTGGTTCGAAGTGACATATAGATACAGCCAGACCGCCTCGCTGTATACTATAGGTCACTTCGATCCACTTTTTTGGTAAGTTATTTTTGAGCTCGTTTTTGTCAGGTTAACTTTTTTTTGCGAGGTCTATCGACACGTCTCAAAAACAAGAACCTCACTCTCTTGGACTCACCTCTTATAATCCGTGAGGAGGTGGGACGCGACCAACAAAGAAGATGAGGTGTGGCGACCGGTCGTGGCAATCATGTCAATGATTTGTTGGAGGAGCGCGTGCGTGTCCGGATCATCGTGCTGGAAGCCCTCGATGTCGTCGAAAATGGTAAGGGAGTTCTCATAGGTCTTCAGGTCCGTTGCCTTCTCATCCGTGTGAAGCTTTTCAGGGTTCACACGCTCAATAAACTTGAGAGCGTCGATGGTCTCATCCTCTTTAAGAAAGCTCAACAGGCGGATTGTGCGACGCGGCCAGAGCATGTGGTAGCGAATGGCAAAATTCTTTGCGGTGTGGCTCTTACCGCTTCCAGACTTGCCACCCACCATAATCACATCACGGCCCTTTTCGAGATTGGTTGGCTCAAGCGCAAGGTACTCACCCGAGGGAAGGACAAGGTCGCGCGTAGGCAGGATCGACCGCTGTGAAGCGTCAATCATGAGTGCCAGTCCATCGCGTGGGCTCGTCTTTGAGTGTAGAATTGCAATGGGCTGGAACGTTGGGTCACTCTTATTAAACTCACCGATTCTCAGCATTCTTGCCGACGTTTGACCAACGTAGGCTTACTGTGTCTACTTAGAGATTGGTATGGACCCGTTCTTCTTTTTCTTTAGTGATCCAACGCCAACTCCTACGCCGGTGTCTTTTTTTGCGAACCCGTACAAGTGGGTTTCATATGAGGCATATGTAGTTGAGACTACACTGATCAAGACTGTTCTCTCGTGGGCAATGATGCTCTTTATGATTCGTCAGGTTCCTGGCATTGGCCCGTTGGTCATGTCGACAATCGAGCGCGCTCTCTTATACTGCATCGGCCACCGCAAGCAAATCGCAACGGAGCTGATCGACCTAACAGGCGACGTGGCTGAGGTCGCAGAAGATCTCGTTGAGGAGGTCATGAAGCACGTGACACCGATAACCCCGTCAACCCCGCTTGGTGAATTCGAAGAGGAGTCAAAGTCGGCGGATGCGAATAAGAATGGAAAGTCAAAAAACGCATAAGGCTCCCTTTTCAAACCTGCCAGTATACGTGTCAGCATATTCGTAAAAGATGTCAGCTCCCAATCTTGTCATCGCAAACCCCAACGACTTCACGGGTCACACCTCTAGCATCAGCCGCATCGCGGTCATGCATAGCGTGAAGCGCGGCGACGCGGTGCGCAGCCTTTGGATCAACTACATCCTGCCACAGGTCACGAACACCAAGTTCCTCGACTCGGTCATCGGCTCCTCGGACTTCTTCAAGACCTTCAAGCTTAACGTCTCCGCCGACTTTGACGACTTCAACTGGTCTTTGCACGAGAACGTGGCGGCGTACCAGAACCTGGCGCAGCTTACGGACAAGAATATCCCCACGCGCCTCGTTCCGTGGCAGATCCGTTTCGAGTTTGCGGACGCTATCCTGCCGCGCATCATGACGTCTTCGCTCGACTTCCATTTCGAGATTGGCACGCTCTTCGAGAAGGCAGGATGGCAGTACTGGCGCACGGAGACGGGCTTCTGCGTGTGGCCGCTCTGGATGTATGAGGAGCTCAAGTCGCACAGTACGCTCTACCAGGCATGGATTACCATGCGCGACTTCAAGGGTGCGGGCTTTAGCGATTTTGCGGTGGAGGACCGCAGCCCGCCGCCGCTGTGGCGCGTGACGAAGGAGACGGCGCAAAGCGTGCTCAAGGAGTCGGGCGCGCTTGATGGAATGCCGGCGCTGGAGAGCCCTGGCATTGCGGATGCTGAGTACAACAATTACCCGAACTACGTGGGCGGCTCGAATGCGGCGGCAGGCAGTTTGAGCGCGGCGGGTCGCACGGCGTAGTGTCCTTCTTTGTAAGCTAGAAATGCAATAAAGGCGCGCGTATACAAATGACATGACTTTGCGTCGTTGCGCTTGGCTGCTTCAACAAGCATCGCCTTTAAGTTACTGATAGCCCTGTCAAATGTTCCAGTTGTATCACACTCTTCGGCCATTTTGAAGAACTCCAATCCGGGGTCGTGGATGCGCAGCGCTTTTTCGACAGCCACCTCATTTTCCATTCCATCAAAAAATGCCTCGGGTTCGGTTTACCCTGCCTGCCGCGCACGTGTCTTACAAGCGCGATTTGTTTGATGAATCTGCGCTAGCGTATATGCTTGATCTGCATGACGAGATTGAAAAGGTGCGCGTGAAACGTGATATCTATTTTGCGCGTGGTGAGACTGAGCGGGCATTAGAATATGAGACTCTTCGGAACACGCACATCGACGCGCTTCAAGTTTTGCTCAAGGACATACGCGAGCGTCGCACGTGAATGCAACCCCGTCTTCGCCTGAGAGGCCATGAGCGCTTATTTGTAGCATTCTATGAAGCATATATAGAAGCGGAGATTAATTTCTTTAAGTGTGTTAATTTACCAATCACGTCGGCCCATCTTCAACCTACAATCGCTGATATGCCTCATACTGTACTAAGCACGGATGACATGAAGGAGATGCGTAACCTTGTCATCAGTGGTGTCCAGTATCTCATTACAACCTGTAAGGATGCGACTCAGAATTCAAACTCGACGAACGGATGGCATGGGTTTTGGGATGTCTCCATCGCAGTCAGCACGAGCATTTTGAATTCGAGCAACTGCGAGAACCTCGACATTCACGAGGTTGCTCATTTCGTTAAGTTTACTGAGAAGCTCAACGACTCCATGACGGACATTGAGCCGATGAGTATTATGTTTGGTGTCGTGACCAAGAAGACCAACAGCAAGCCGCCATACACGTGCCGCGACTGGTCGGATTTCAAGCCGCGGTTTGAGACGGGGGAGGCACGCGCAGACCCGCACGCGATCCCTCGTATGGCATCCGACCTTCATGCTGCATTGGACCGGGCGTGCCTCGAGGTTACGGATGCCGACTTCACGAAGATGGAGATGTTGAACTAGGCGAAGAAGCGCGGATCGTAGGACATGCGCGGGCGTTTGTGGATGTGGTGGTTGTATACATGATGAATGAGCTTGGATCCACCATAAAGAGAAGTCAAATAAGAATTATAATAAGTGCGCCACTTCTGAAGCATGACTGGGATGCTAACGTTCTTCTCAGGCGCAAACTCTGGATCGCTTGCTATAAATGCATAGAATGAATCGAGTTCGACCATGGTTACGGGTGGTTGGTCTAAATTTTCAAGTTCACTGTATGGAATTGGTTCATGACCCACAATTGCTGCAGGTGGCGGGGGTGGCGGTGGCGGTAAAAGTGACTCACGCCACAGCCGATAGTTATCATATGTAAAGTTAAGATTATTATGAGACATCATTTTTGAATCCAACCAGTCCGAGAACGATTTCTGCTCTTCTGGTGTGGACGGCGGTTTCACGTCCTTGGTCCGTTCGTATAAAGCCTTGGCCTCGTCTGCCTTAACTTCCTCTGGTGTCTTCCCATTGTGCTGGAGTTTATAATCCTCCTCTTCGCGGGTCCTCTTTGCAGTCGCTTGAGCTTGGAACGTCTCCGCCTCAGTCCGGTTCTGCTTATCCACCAGTGACTCGGCGGTCTGTTCAGGGATCTCAGCAGCGTGTGAAATCGTTGCCAGCGTTTCGCCCATCTCTGCCAGCCTATCTTTCACTTCATGTGTAATCACGTTTTTAGCAGCCTTCTTGACGAGATTCTTACCAACGACGCTTCCAGTGGTTGTTGCGACTTGAAGCCACGAACTCGGATCAGTTGCGCCCTTACCCGGAATCGATGCGAGAACAACGCCAGCAATATCACCCGGTCCAATTTCATGACCCTGCGCGGCTTTCGTAATGACTCTCGCGGATGCAATGATTGCCTGCATAGCGGCAAACGTTCCAGGCCCGGCCATGCCTGCGGAGACTACGCTTGCAGCCGCAGTCACCATCAAACTCATAATCGTAAAGTAAGTCTCCGGGTCTTCGAACTTGTGCTTCCATTCGTCAGGCGTGAGCGGAATGCCAGCAGAACGAACGAAGTGGGTAAGCGCGCTATCTGGATTTGTAAACTCGTTACGAAGTGCAGCAAAGCCATTATCAAGCTTAGCCTTATCGCGCTCCGCCGACTCCTTGATCTTCGCGCCGAGATCTTCGAATGCCTTACGTGCATCACCGCCAAATTTAGCAAACGCGGCATCAACGCCGTTCTTCTTCGGATCAAGCGCATCGCCAACTGACTGCTTGACCTGATTCCAGTCTACATTCTTAACTGCCTCAACTGCCGATCTCACAGCATCCGCGAGACCATTCTTATTTGGGTCAAAGGTCTTACCTAAGACTTCGCCCGTTTGTTGGATGGATGCGTTCAAGCCGTTCTTATTCGGATCAAACGCATCTCGGATTTTCTCACCGAGATCGCCGCCATGCATGACATTTTGAAGAACACGAAGCTGTGCATTCGCTTTCTTTTCGCTAAGGGGTCGTTTACTGTGACGCACGCCTGTTTTTGTCGTGATAACCCAGTATTTGTTTTTGCCTGGCCCCTTCTCAAGGGCGTAAGGCATTTTGTTGCTACAAATGTCTGATCCAAGCACGGTATTGACTGGTGGTGGGATCGGGGTCGCCTTTTCGGTTGTGGCAATGATCTTTGTCAAGTTTATCTATCCCGCGTGCACAGCAGCAAACCATCACAGAGTGCGAACGGTATGCTGTGGGCAGTCCTGTGTCACTTCGCTTGACATTGAGGAGACGACACCTACAGACATAGCGAAGGCTATCCAGGCCCATGAGTCTCCAGCACAGGTGTTACATGCGACAGGCCTGTCTATCCGAGCACCGCCCGACCCCGGTCTTGCAGAGTCGAAGGCCTGACACACATATTATATAAACAAGTTCCCGACCCCGCGACCGGACGACGCGACGTACTTTGAGCTCTCATTTTAAATCACAACTCGAAAAGCCTCTTCCTTGCCTTTCCTCAAATTTTCCGGCCAGTCCACGTGTGCCAGTCGTATCGACAAAAAATGTCGCAGCTGACAGTGACACCCCTGCCGGGCCTGCCGACCGACTGGTCTCGCTTCATCAACATCAAGGCGCCGGCCAAGGACGAGAAGCTCGGCTACGTCGACATGGTCACGCGCGGCTCCACCTTCAAGTTCCTTTCGGCGTCCGACAAGCCGCTGGCCATCAAGAGCGTGCGCACGCCGTACGAGTGCTTCACGGTGGCGGAGTGCGTGGGCAAGGGCCGCGGCAAGCTTACCGCGCGCATCCAGATCAACAAGGCGATCTGGGAGTCGCTGTCCAAGCTCGACACCTACTTCAAGTCCTTCCTCATCACGCACCGCGCGAAGCTCTTCAGCCAGGCGGACGCGGACTACATCGGCCGCGACAACTCGGCCATCGCGCTCAAGTACAAGAACCTCGCGCCGTGCACGCCGGACGGCGAGCCGCAGTACGACGCCTTCATCACGGTGCGCATCAACGGCCGCGTGGGCGAGATCGCGGACCTCGTCGTCAAGGACGGCTCCAACGGCCGCTACGTGGCGGGCGTCGAGTGGGTGGGCCGCACGTCGCCGCTTCCGCAGGGCGCCACGTGCTTCCAGCTCGTGGACGGCTACACGAGCAACGCCGGCGTCTTCACGCCCATCATCCGCTCGACGCTGCCGGTGAAGGGTATCGTGCCGGTGGGCGCGCAGCGCGTGCGCTATGTAGGCCCGGGCGAGATCCGGCCGGAGTCAACGGTGATGCGCTACCTGACGCTGCGCCCGGCGTACTGGGCCTTAGCCCCTGGTGGCGGCGCGTCGCTGGCGCTCGTGGCGGACACCATCGTGCTCGAGTACCAGAACGAGGATAGCGAGGCGCCTGCGGCCTCGTCGGCGGCGGCGCCGGAGGGCTTTGCGCTCTACGACGACATCCAGGCTTATGACGACTCTGGTACGGCCATGACGAGCGTGACGAACGCCAAGGCGGCGGACCCTTCGCCCATGCCAATGCACGACCACAAGCGCATGCGCACTGGCGCGGCCATGTCCGACGAGGACGAGGCGGGGGAGACGGAGGGCCAGAAGGCGTTCATGGTGACGGTCAAGGCGGACCTGGAGAAGGCGCGCGAGATGCAGCAGATCACGATGGAGAAGCTGATGGCGGCGGGGGCGCCGCGCAAGGTTCCGGCCTTCTTCTCGCGCTCGGCCTCGCTGGCGGCGGGTGCCGGCGCGGGCGGCTCGGCGGCGGAGGAGCAGCGCGCTTTCCAGAACCGCATGGAGCGCGCGGCGGTGATTGACCGCGCCGAGCTGCAGCGCACGAGCAAAATCGGCCCGGAGGCGCCTTTCGAGTTCGACGAGTGACCTCGCGTCAGTCGACACCGGTCAACTGAGCCTATAAAATGCCAGGAAAGTGTCTAGCAACGAAGGCGGTGCGCACGCGTGGGACCCGTGCACTGCCAACGATGCGTTTGATAACCCTCGCGAATTCCGTTACCAGCGAATCAAAGTTTGGCCTAGCTCCCTTAGAGACATCCGCCGCTATGGCAACCCCGATCGCGCACTCCGCTTACGAGCTGATAGACTTGCCTCAACCGAGCGAGCAGCGCACGCGCGGCATGCCATGGGAAGAAGACGACGAGACGTTCCTACGCTTCCGCTCGACACTGCCTATAGAGGTGACACCAGAGGTCATCTATGACAAGGTTGCCAAGCCTGCGCTCGACATGAGTGCCGAGGGTGGCCCGCAGCGCAGCGAGGAGTGGCACGCGGCGCGGCGGTTTGCCGTAACGGCCTCACAGTTCGCGAGCGCGAGCAACGAGAACCCGACCTTCAGCCAGGCTAAGCTGTTGACCAGCAAAACGTACCCAAAGCAGAACGCCTTCACAGGCAATGCGTTTACAGAGTGGGGCGCGCAGCACGAGAAGCACGCCGAGGAAGCCTTTGTCCAGTTCCTCTGCGAACAGCTCAAGGCGACTAGCGAGCTTAAGGGCGACGATGTTTACTTTAGTGATGGATCTAAGCTTACGCATAGTGCACACAAGCGCGGCTCTATTCCATATCTCGGATTCTCGCCTGACGCCTTACTTTGGTCTCCTGACGAGAAGGAAGTCGCATTAGTGGAATACAAATGCCCAGCCTATCAACGGTCCGGT
>Ga0114964_10003242_pt1 | contig 11068 bp, 10 predicted proteins | sample C_131016_MF_Meta_FD_92638 | JGI IMG/M metagenome (GOLD analysis project Ga0114964, IMG submission 92638) | Freshwater microbial communities from Lake Croche, Canada to study carbon cycling - C_131016_MF_MetaG | ecosystem: Environmental > Aquatic > Freshwater > Lake | place: Lake Croche, Canada... | reverse complement strand
GACCCTGTTTTTTTGCAGCAAAACTTCGAGGTGGACAAGGCGTATTTCGACTTGAAAAAAATCACACCCACTAAAACCAAAACAAAATCTAAAAAATCATTACAAAAGGCAACACTATGAATGGCACGCTTTATCAGTTCAAACCGGCAAACCTGTTTTCTACGGCTCCACGTGTGAGGCATGTGGGTTACCAAAGTTGGACTGAAGACAACTTATTGGTTGAAAGCGACCATAACGATATTCTTTACTACACCACCCGCTGGGATGCACTTTGCCCCTATATCAACGTTTCAGATGAAATGCTGGCCTTTGCGCCACGCCCTTTTGTGGTCTACGCCTTGCCACCCGACAGCCCCTACGGCGTGCCCATCAACGACAAATACGGTTTGCTAGACACCTTCGCCGATGACTTTTGGAGTCAGGAGCGTCGCGAACGTAAATTTCGTGAACTTGACAAGCAATACAAACATTTCAGCTACACCGAAGAACTTATTCCTGGCAATCAGTTGACTGTTGACGATATGTTTGAGATGGGGGGCGAGCACTTTGCCAACTATTGCATCGATGACCGTGAAGTCGAAGGCTTTGTGGACTACGTGCGCGATCTTGAGGTGTTGGTGCTCAGAGTACACGACACAGAAGGTGAATTGGTTCTTACCGATGTATCGATTTTGCTGCCCAAATACAACCAGCTTTATGGCAGTTTTTGTCAGTGGAACCGCGCCCATAAAAACCGCTCACCCGGCATCTATGCCTGCTTACAAGCGTGCCGCTGGGCTGCCAAAAATGGCTTGCGTTACTACAACCTTGGTCCGGTAGATGATTATGGTTACAAGGCTTTGTTTGTGACCGATTTCGAGCCGATTTATGCCATGGCTCTGATAGACCCAGCGCACGCATTGGCCACAGACCCCACTTCACCACTGGTAACCGACTTCAAGCCCCACCAGTTCAATCAAATCTTGCGCGACGTGCCTGTGTCTGCCTTGGTTGAAGAGCCTATGGCCATGGCCGGCTGATAAACCATCAGAAAAAGTGCTTTTCACCAAAGCTGATGTCGTAATCGATAAACAGTTCCTCGCCCTCGTCAATCGCTTTGAGGCTGATTAAAGTACCGGCTTTCTTAAACCGCAAGTTGGGTTTTTTGGAATGGTTAAGGTAGACCGCCAAATCAAACGAGTTGAGTCCAATGGTGGGGACAGATACTTTTTTCTTGTCGTAAAAGCAAAAGGTATCGATTTGGTGGCGTACCCCTTTAGGTAAATCTTTGATGAGCTTCTTGCTGATGTCCACTTCTTTGAAACGCAAATAGCTTTTCAACGGGTTGATGCCTTTGGGGATGGGACGAATCGCAAATACGCCTATGCCGTGAATGGGCGAAACCCCCAGTTTGCAAAAGACCTCTTCATGCAGATGCTCAAGTAATTTTTTTTCTGAAATAGGCATCTTTACTCCAATGCTTGATAAACCAATTGCTTAACCATGCGTCGATAGTATTGCCGTATGGGTCCTGGGGTTTGTGCCATCAACACACCAATGAGTTGTTCTTTGGGGTCTACCCAAAAGAAGGTGCCGCCAGCGCCCGCCCATGCATACTCACCCTCGGAGCCGGGGACGCTGGCCATGCCAGCCCCTTGCCTCACCATGAAGCCCAAACCAAAGGTATAGCCTTGCACGCCCATCAGCAGTTCACCTGGTTGCAGTGGCGTGGCGACTTTGGGGCCCAAATGGTCGGAGGTCATCAAGGCTACGGTGCTTCTGCTGAGGTAGCGACGGCCGTCCAGACTGCCGCCGTTGAGCAGCATTTGGCAAAACCGCAGATAGTCGTCAGCCGTGGTGGTCATGCCTGCACCTCCAGAATCGTTGCCTTGGGGCTGGGTAACGTCGAGCATTTTGGCCATGGGCGCTTGGGTGAGAGGATCGACGGCCAAGGCTTGCGAGAGTCGATCAACTTTGTTGGCAGGCACCACAAAATGCGTGTCTTTCATGCCCAAGGGCTTGATGAGCTTTTCGTCAAGCAAGACGCTCAGCGGTTTTTTACCCACCACCTCAAGTACCCGACCCAGCATGTCGGTAGACAAACTGTATTCCCAGGTACTGCCCGGTTGCCATTGCAAAGGCGCTTTGGCAAAGGCTTCGATTTGTTGTTCGGGCGTCAGGGTGATCCACAGGGAAGGTATCTCAGGAGAGAACAGGCCGGCTTGCTGGTAAGCGCTCTTCATGCTGGGGGAGCGGGTGAATTCCGCATAAGTCAAACCCGAGGTATGGCGCAATAAATCTTGCACGGTGATTTGACGAATGGCCGGCACAGTAACGCCTGAGGTGTCAGCCGGGTTGGCCATGACTTGCAAGTTGCTAAGAGCTGGCAAAAATTTGCCCACGGGATCGGCCAGCTGAAGTTGCCCTTCTTCAACCATCATCATGGTCAACACAGACACCAAAGGTTTGGTCATGGAATAAGCACGAAACAAACTGTCGCGCTTAAGGACTTTGCCGGTGGCGGGGTCTTGAAACCCAATGGCCTCGGCGTGCACCACCGCCCCTTTGCGGGCAATCAATACCACCGCGCCAGGCATTCGCTTGGCGTCAATTTCTGCTTGAATCACCGGGCGTATACGCGCCAAACGCTCGCTCACCATGCCCTTGGATGCTGGCGTCGCAGCAGGAATGTCAGCGGCCAATGCCACCCAAGGCAGTGCGCATGCCAGCCAAAGCAAAAGACTGGGTAAGGACAGTTTATTCATGGTTGTTCCTGCAAAAAACGTTCGGGGAAATGATCAGCTAGTCTAGGCTTAAATTCAGTCCAAAGGATCCCAGTCCTGCAACCATTTCACAAAATGTTCCAAGCCTTGGTCCAAAGGCGTCTCGCGCCAGCTGCCCAACATACCCAAGAGGCGATCCTCGCTGGCACAGGTTAAGGCGACATCGGCAACTTGCATGGGTGCATATTCGATGATGGCTTGGCGCTTCAATTGCCCGGCCAACACATCAATAAAGTGATTGACCTCCACGGGCCGCTGATGCCCCATGTTGACAATGTCAGCGCCAGCCACCAGCGAGGGGCGCGCCACCAAGCCCGTGATGGCCTCGACAATATCGTCTATGTAAGTGAAGTCACGGCGCAGTTTGCCCTCTCCAAACACCTTGATGGGCAAACCACGGCGAATGTTTTGAGCAAACATAAAAGGTGCCATATCGGTGCGCCCCCAAGGGCCATAGACTGTAAAAAAACGCATGCCAAGCGAGGCCATGCCGTACTGGGAGTGATAGGCGTAGGCCATCAACTCGTTGGCCATTTTGGTTGCTGCGTAAAAAGACTGGGGTTGGTCGGTGCGGTCGCTTTCAACAAACGGAACTTGGCTGCGCATGCCGTAGACGCTGGATGAGCTGGCATACAAAAGCCTAGGCACTTGCAAGCGGTGGCAAGCATCCAGCACATGGGAAAAGCCCACCAGATTGGGTGTGACAAAATCCATTGGCGCTTGCATTGAATGCCTGACACCCGCTTGCGCTGCCAAGTGAACCACTGTGTCGGGTTGCCACTGCGCCACCACTGAAGCAAAGGCATCGGCTTGCCCTATATCTATTTGAAAGTACTTCACCCCCGCGTGCGTCACACATGCTGCCAGTCGTTCTTTGCGCAAGCGTGTCAAGAATGGCTCAGCCGAGTCAGTTGTGCCCGCCAGCCCGCTGTGTGGGTCGACCTTGTCGCAACCGGCCACCTCGTAACCCAAGGCATGCAAACTTTTCACCAAATGTGAACCAATGAAACCGGCCACACCAGTTACCAATACTTTTTTGCTCATCTTATTCAGTCATTTGAATGGTTTGTTATTGCCTATGGAAAGTAAGAATGCGGTCGCTGTTTAGTTCTCCGCCTCGCTTATCCTTGCGCGGCCAGTCGTTTGCGTTGGTCTTTGCCTCTGCGTTGCTGCTTTTTGCTTGGGGAGTATGGCACTCTGACTTGAACCGCGAATGGCTGTTGGCCGTGCATGCAACAAACATGGGGCCTGCAAACCTGTGGATTTTTCTGACCCAATGGGGCGACGCTGCGGTAGTTTTGCTGATGCTGCTGGTCTTGGGTCGATCGAGTCGGCAAGGGGCTGCATTGGCGCTCAAAGGTTTTTTGATTGGCTCTGTGGTGTCGCCGCTTTTGAAAATGTGGTGGTCAGTACCCAGACCTTTGATGGCCATTGACCCATTGCTGATCAACCCCATGGGCAACCCACCAGGCTCGGCAAACTCCATGCCCTCAGGCCATGCCTTGGCAGTGTCTACCTTGGTGTGCCTGGTCGTTCTCATGTACCCCTCACTTTTACGCCGCAAAGCTTTTTTGCTGCCCTTGATTTTAGGCTGCTTGGTGGTGGCCTTCTCACGCGTCGTGGTGGGCGCGCACTGGCCCGCCGACGTGCTGGCAGGCGTGGGATTAGGCGTTTGGATAGCTTGGCTGGCCAACCAATGGGAGGAGTGGTTACCTTGGTCTTCTTTTTTGACGTCTCGCTCAGCTAACTGGCTGTTGCTGACTCTTGAAGTGGGCTTGGCTGTTTATGTGGTGGCGACAGCACCCGCTGAAAATGCTGCAATGGCGGCCATGCTGGTAGCGGCTTGCATAGGTCTTTTGGGGGCTGTGGGTCGTTACTTGGGTTTGAGCAACCATGGTGCCAGAGGATGATGTTGTGGGCGACCTGCAAACGCTGGCTGAAACTCTTGCTGGGTTGGAGTTTGGGCGGGATTTTGCTTTTTTGGCTGACCCAAAAAGTAGATATGGCCAGCTTGAGCCAAAGTGCCCGTCAAATTCCCGCTTGGTTGTGGCTCTTGAGTACCTTGCTTTGGTTAACCAGTTTTGTTTGTCGAGGTCTGCGGGTGCAACAAGAGTGGCAATGGCGGCGCCCAGTGAGTTTGCTTGTCGCGATGCGTTTGGTTTTATTGCATAACGCTGCGGTGCTTCTGCTGCCCTTCAGAGCAGGCGAAGCAGGTTACCCCTTGCTGGTGAAACAAGTCTTTGGTGCGCCTGTGTATCAATCGCTTCGAAGTCTGATGTGGCTGCGTATCCAAGACTTAGGTGTGCTGACCTTGCTCGCGGTTTGGCTGTGGCCTCAGCTGCACAGGGCTTGGCCGCTGCTGTTCACGGCTGGCCTCTTGGGGTTGATTTTTTTACCGTCAAGCTACTGGCTGGTCCTTCTGAAGCGACGAACAACTTGGGCCAGGTTGTTGCGAAAAATGCTGCACCGCCGAGCGCCCCGAAGTGCGTGGTTGCTGTCGCTGGCTAACTGGCTTTGCAAGTTGAGCGTGGTGGCGATTTTGCTGTCGTCCTTATTGGCCATATCCCCCCAAGCGGCTTTTCAAGGTGCCTTGGGCGGGGAGTGGGCCGGTTTGCTGCCCTTGCAAGGGCCTGCAGGGCTGGGCACTTACGAGGCGGGCGTATGGTTGGCCGCAGATTTGCAAGAATCCTCGCTAGCCACTCAGTTGCCGGCTGCTGCTTTGTGGGTCCATGTTTTTTGTCTGGCGGTATCCTTGGGCGCGGCCTTGCTGGCCTTTGTTTTTTTGCGTTGGCCAGACCCCAACGCTGCGAATGGCGACAATAGCTAAATGACTCTTACGACAATGAACGCTCCTACCGATTCCTCCAACCTTTCATCTGACCAACGCATTCCTGCACACCGTTTATCGGTGGTGGTGCCCATGTACAACGAAGTCGAGCTTGCTGCCGACCTGATAGACGCCGTGCAAGCCGCGCTAAAAGACTACCCTTGGCCTTGGGAGTTGGTCATCGTTGACGACGGCAGCACCGATGGCACTTGGTTTCGTTTAAGCCAACATGCTGCCGAGGTAGGACCGCACATACGCGCATTACGCCTGCAGCGCAATTTCCGCCAAACCGCTGCCATGCAAGCAGGCATTGATTGCGCTCGGGGCGACGTCATCGTCACCATGGATGGCGACTTGCAAAACGACCCACGCGACATTCCCATGTTGGTTGCGCATTTGCTGATTGAGGACAAAGACATCGTGGCGGGCTGGCGGCAAAACCGCCAAGATGGTTTTTTCTTGCGCAAAATTCCTTCCTATATTGCCAACCGCTTGATTCGCAAAGTCAGCGGTTTGAATTTCAAAGACCTTGGTTGCAGCTTGAAAGCCTTTCGCACACCGGTCTTGCGCAAAATTCGTCTGTATGGCGAGATGCACCGGTTTATTCCTGCGTGGATGTCTACCGTCACCTCGCCCGACCGCATGGCTGAACTTCCGGTGCGTCACCATGCGCGAACCAAAGGTCAATCTAAATACGGTATTTCGCGTACCCTGAGAGTGATTGTTGATCTGCTGTCGATTCACTACTTTTTACGCTTTGGCACCCGCCCAGGTCATTTCTTTGGCGGCATTGGTCTGGCCGTGTTGTCGCTTGGCATGGGCATTTTGGGTTATTTGACCGTGCTCAAATTCATGGGCGAATCGATTGGCACCAGACCTCTGATGTTTGTGGGATTTTTCTGTGTCTTGGGCGGCTTGCAATTTTTGACCACTGGCGTGTTGGCCGAACTGCTGATGCGCACCTATTACGAAGGCGGCAAAGCACAGGCCTACCATTTGGTCGATGCGCCCACCCCACAAAACAATGAAGCTTGGCATGGCAGGGTCTGAAGCGCATCTTCGGCGCTGGTGGCTTTATGGTGGCGCACTTTTATTGCTGGGCTACTTTTTACTGGGCCTTGGCCAAAGCCTGTTGTTCGATGTGGACGAGGGCGCTTTTTCCGAAGCAACCCGTGAAATGGTGGTCAGCGGTGACTGGGGCCACACCACCTTGAATGGTGCGGACCGGTTTGACAAACCCATAGGCGTGTATTGGTTGCAAGCAGTGAGCGTTTCGCTGCTTGGGGTAAACGAATTTGCCTTGCGTCTGCCCTCCGCGCTGTCGGCGTGGTTGGCATGTATGGCGCTGGCCTTGACCGCCCACAAGGCTTGGGGGCCACGAGCCGGCGTATTGGCGGCCATGGTGTTTGCCAGCAGCTTGGGGCCATGGGCTATGGCACGCACAGCCACTGCAGACGCGCTGCTGGGTTTGTGGTTGATGTTGTCGGCGCTGGATTTATGGCGCTATGTGTCGGCTGATGACCGTTCGGCTTTGCGTCGCACCGCATTGTGGATGGCCTTGGGTGTCCTCACCAAGGGGCCCGTCGCCGTGCTGATTCCCGCTTCGGTATTACTGCTGTGGCAAGTCTTCGGGCCCAGCGCCGGTTTGCTGCAAAAAACATTGCGCGATGTCTGGTCGTGGCTCATCTTTGTGGCGGTTGCCGCGCCTTGGTACATCTACGCTTGGTTGCGCCACGGAGACGCATTCATCCAAGGTTTTTTTCTGCGCCATAACCTTGATCGTTTCAGCGCACCGATGGAAGGACATGGCGGAGGCTGGCTGTACTTTGTGCTGGTGTTGCCTTTGTTATGGATGCCTTGGACACCCTTGGCACTGAGCCTGTTTTCCCGCTGGAAGGAACTGTGGGCCATTCCTTTGCTGCGCTTTGCTTTGTTGTGGGCGGGCTTTGTCGTGGTGTTTTTTTCACTCTCAGCCACCAAATTGCCGCACTATGTCTTGTATGCCGCGCCAGGCGTTGTCCTGCTATTGGCCTATGCCGGCCTGCACGCGAAGAACCGTTTGTGGTGGGGCTGCGCGGCCTTGCTGGTGATTTGGTTGCTGCTGTTGATGCTGCTGCCCAGCCTCTTGCGCGACAACCCCCAATGGATAGGCGACAGTTTGTACCGCAGTTTGTTGCAGACCTCCACGCCCCCCCAGTTTGTGCGATCTGTCAGTGCAGCAGTGCTGTCAGTGCAAATTTTGTGGCTGCTATCAAGCCGTTTTTTGCCCTCGGCAGTTCAACTGCCTCGGTTTGGTTTGCTTGCCATGGGTAGCACCATGGTCTTGAGCTTGGGTGTGCTGCCTTGGTGGAGCCAAACTTTACAAGGCCCCGTGCATGGCTTGGCTGCACAGGCGTCCGCGCAATCTACTGTCCAATGGGGCGTGCATTACCCCTCTTTTGCTTTGTACCGCCAAAGCCCCGCCCCAAGGCGCGCGCCTGAAGAGGGAGAACTGGCCTTGGTAAGAACAGACCGACCCACTTGGCCAGCGAATTGGGCGGTGGTTGCCAGCGAACGCGGCTTTGCCTTGGTCATGAGACCTATGGGCTCTGCGCCTGCACCATGACGCAAGCTCGATCACACGCGGCTGCGCGTCCTAACGGCGCTTGGCCTGTTGCGGCCGTGTTGACACTGCTTCTGGGTCTGTGGTTGTTGCGCATGTTTACAGCGGCATACAGCGGCGCAGGGCTGTTTGTCGATGAAGCCCAATACTGGGAATGGAGCCGCGAACTGGCATGGGGCTATTACTCCAAACCGCCCCTGCTGCCTGTGTTGATCAAACTGTCCGTTTGGGTGGCGGGCGACAGCCCTGCAGGCGTGCGTTGGCTGGTGCAGTTGTGCTGGGCCGTGGTGCCCTTGGTGTTGTGGCGACTGGGCTGGGAAATGCAGCGCGACAGCCAGCACACCTTATCTTCACCGCATGCTATCGGCGCATGGGCCGCCGTACTGTTTGCCAGCAGTTTGGTCAGCGGTGTACTGGGCCAGGTGGCCACCACCGATGGGCCTCTGATACTTTTTTGGGCTTTGCAGCTGTGGCTGATGTGGCGGGCCTTGGCGCAAGCTGAAAACCTGAGCCGTTGGCTGCTGGTTGGCTTGGTGCTGGCCTTGGGTGTCTTGTCCAAATACACCATGTCTGCCGTGCTGGTGAGCTGGGTCTTGTGGTGGTTGGCCCACAGGACAACCGTCGTCAGCAAAGGCATGGTTTTGGCTGCTGGCGTTGCTGCCTTGGCCATGTTGCCTCATCTGGCTTGGAACCAAGCGCATGACTGGCCCACTTTGAAACACACTGCAGATTTATTGTCTGATGGTCATGACAGTATTCCCCAAAGCATGGTCGCCGTCACACTTCGTTTGGGCGAATATGTGGCTTCGCAGTGCTTGCTTGCCGGACCGGTTTTGTGGGTGATGGCACTGCTGGGTTTATCGCGTTGGGTAGTGAACAAAAAAAACATTTCTTCATCCCAGGCTTCACCGGCTGTTTGGGCTTTGCACGCCAGTTGGCCTCTGTGGACGATTGGCGCTTTTCAAGCCATGCAAGGCACGGCGCAAATCAACTGGCCAGCACCCGCGTTGTTGGGCGGGTGTGTGGCTTTGGCTTGGTTGTTGGCTGCAGGCCAAACCCATTGGCGCTGGCGAGGCCTGGTGCTGGCTGTAGTGATCTCTGGTTTGTTGACAAGTGCAGTTTCCTTGGGCGGAGATTGGCGTGCTCGCTTAGGACTGCCGGTACAAAAATCCAAATGGGATTTATGGGGCCGCGCTAGGGGTTGGCAAGAGGCATTGCAGCCCTTTGAAACGATGGTGGCGCAACACCCCGAAGCTGTGTTGGTCGCGCTAGACCGTACCTTGATTGTTCACTCTGCTTACGCTTGGCGCGAACAACACAGACTGGCTTTAAGTTGGCAACAAAGCCCCCAACCCCTGCATCATTACGATTTGCTCTATCGCTTTGACCCTGCAACACACACAGAACCTGTTTTGCTGTTGGTGATGGGAGAGTTGCCTGCGTTTGTTCGCGCCAAATACAAACATGTGCAACGCTTGTCAGATCCCGAGCCTGCCGGGCGCGCGCTGTTCTTGTGGTTATTGAAAGACCCGCTTCCATGAAAGCCCGTCAGCGCGAGTGGCTGTTGGGTGGCCTAGGTTTGGCTGTGTCGGTAGCTGTATTTAAACTTTGGCCCGAACTTGATTTGGTCATCACTCGCTACGCTTTTGAAGCGAGCAGTCAAAGCTTTCCAGCCAATCAATCGCCTTTTGTTCAAGCTGTCTATATCGCGACACCGTGGTTGAGCCGAGCGCTTTTTCTTGGCTGCTGCTTGGGCTGGTTGGTGCTTAAGGCTTGGCCCAGATCCAATGGATTGGCTTGGCGCAGACGCATGCTGGCATGGCTGCTCATGGCTGTGGTGGGTCTGGGTTTGGTGGTTGACTGGGGCTTGAAAGACAACGTGGGGCGACCACGCCCCGAGCAATTGCAACTCTTTGGTAACAGCAAACCTTTTGTACCTGCGTTTGAGCTCAGCACCCAGTGTGATGTGAATTGCGGTTTCGTCAGCGGCCACGCAGCTGCAGGTTTCAGTCTGATGACTTGGGGCATTTGGTCGGCCTGGCCCAGACGCAAACGCTGGCTGGTCATTGGCACAGTGGCCGGTCTTTTTATTGGCAGCGTGAGAATCATGCAAGGCGGGCATTTTTTGAGTGATGTGATTTTTTCAGGCTGGGCGGTTTGGTTGACTTATGTATTGATGCGCCAGACCTGGCTTTGGCTCAGACAAAAAGGCTTCAAGCGTCACTCGACGCTGGCTTAACCCAGTGTGTATTGCAGTTGTTGTTAAGTTACAGTTCAACTCTTATTTTTTACAACCAAGATTTACATGATGGAACTTTTAACTGATCCGCATATGTGGGTGGCACTGGCCACATTAACTCTGCTTGAGTTGGTGCTGGGTATTGACAACATCATCTTTATTTCTATTTTGGTCAGCAAACTGCCCAAAGCACAGCAAGAAATGGCACGGCGCATAGGTTTGTTCATGGCCATGTTCATGCGCATTGGTTTGCTGCTGTTGTTGTCGGTCATCATCGGTTTGGTCGAACCCATCTTCACGGTCTTAGAGCAGCCTTTCTCTGGGCGAGACTTGATATTGTTGGCCGGCGGCTTGTTCCTGATTTGGAAAAGCACCGGTGAAATTCACCATTCTTTGGAAGGCGAAGAAGCACCACCTGAGATGAAAGCCAAGGCCAATATCATTTCCACGATAGTGCAAATCATGCTCATCGATTTGGTGTTTTCTCTGGACTCCATCATCACCGCGGTTGGCATGGTCGACGATGTGCGCATCATGATCGCGGCGGTGCTCGTCTCCTTGGGGCTGATGATGCTGTTTGCCAAAAGCATAGGTGAGTTTGTTGAAGCCCACCCCTCCATCAAAATGCTGGCCTTGAG
>Ga0114964_10003241_pt1 | contig 11068 bp, 10 predicted proteins | sample C_131016_MF_Meta_FD_92638 | JGI IMG/M metagenome (GOLD analysis project Ga0114964, IMG submission 92638) | Freshwater microbial communities from Lake Croche, Canada to study carbon cycling - C_131016_MF_MetaG | ecosystem: Environmental > Aquatic > Freshwater > Lake | place: Lake Croche, Canada... | reverse complement strand
GATACCGATTGCATAGATATCGCTCGAGGCAAGTGCCTGACCGCGTCGAATCAACTCTGGCGAAAGGTAGGCAACGGTTCCTACCAGAGAACCGGTGTCGGTCTGATTACCGATATCCCTGGCTAGGCCAAAATCACTCAATTTGATTCGGCCATCATCGGCCAACAAAATATTTTCGGGCTTTATGTCACGGTGCAAGATTCCCGCCGCGTGAGCCGTGGCCAATCCGGCTAGCACGGCGGTGATGACCGAAAGCGCCTCGGTGCCACTAATTGCTGAATGCGATTTCAAGGCATCTCGAAGAGTGATGCCTTCGACGAATTCCATCACGATGTAGTCAATTTCGTCTACTGAACCTTGGTCAAAGACGTTTACTAAATTTGGATGTGCCACTCGAGCGGCAAGTTGAGCTTCGCGAAAAAACTTTTGGCGAAAACTATCGTCTTGACTTAGATGGCGATGAATCACTTTGATGGCAACTGTTCGATCAAGCCTCAGGTCTTGCCCCTGATAAACGTTCGCCATGCCGCCTCGTGCGATGAGCGCGTCTATTCGATAGCGCTCAATCAGCACCTTGTTGACAAGTTCACTCAACTTAGTTGCACCTTGTTGATTACTTTCAGCCAATGCCAGGCAGAAGGCTCAAATTTTGCGCTCAGGGTTGCATCGCGTTCGTTTACGCCGATTGACCTTAGGTTTTCGGCAACACTACTGGTTTCAAGTTCTTGCAGCGCACTCAGCCCGATGTTTGATTGAACGCCGGCCACCGCAGCTTCGCCAAAAATTCGCCGAGCGGTTGCGCTCGAGTTCTCTTGCGGCTCAAGTCCGGTCAGTTGCATTTCTAGGCAGAGTGCAATCGCGATGCAGTAATCGCTGACTCCGATCTCGCGACCAACAGCGATGAACGCAGCAACAACCGCAAACTTTGCTATCGGCAGTTCAATTAGTTCAGGGCAATCGTACGCGCCGTGTCTAATCGGAATGATGACTTTGCTGCCTATTCGCAAAGGTTGATTCCAAGCGAGTGAGTTGGCACTCAATATTGCTTGAGTTGAGACCCCGTGCCAAGCAGCCAATTTCGAAACTGTGTCGTGTGGTGCAACTTTGTGAAAGCCATGCATTAGACAGCTCGTCGGTGCGGCTCGCACGAAGCTTGCCGGTTTTGACGAATCTAGCCGAAATGCACCTTTGCCAATGGCTTCGTCAGTTTCTCTTGAATTCGGAATTTCGGCAGGGGCTGTGAGCAAAAGCGTTTGACCCGGAAAAAGTATTGTCTCGTTCGTTAAAGAATTCATTCGCATTAGTGCAGTGATCGGTATGCCGAATGATCTCGCAATCGAGATGGCGGTGTCGCCTGAAGCCACTTGGTATTGCGCAGGCAAATCTCTCACGGTTTCAGTGAGCGCTTCAATCTGAGGAATGCGAATGCTCTGACCTGGCATCAACAGGGCGGCAGCACCAAAATCATTCGCTGCAGCCAACTCGGCCGCGCTCAAGCCATATCTCTCGGCAATTAAGCTCAAATTTTCGCCGTGCTGCACTGTGTGTAATCCGCCGGTCGCGCTAGCCAGCGTGCGTTTGATATCGCCTTCGTTAGCCAGGTTAAGGCGCAAAGCGGCTTGGCCAAGTTGGTTAGCCGCTTGAGGCTGGTTATCGTCAAACCGCGAATTCATATTTCCTTTAGGTTCAAGCAATATCGTGCCACGCCATCGCTCAACTTGGGGGCAACGCCTCAGGTGTGGCAATCTTTACTTGTGTCTGAAGCCTTGAAGCAAGTAACTAACTGGATCACCGTCGTTGAAGCGGCCGAGCAGCTGAATATGCCCATCGGCAAAATTCGCCGGCTAATCGAAGAACACTCGCTAATTGCCATAAAGGTAGATGGCGTGCAAAAAATCCCAGCGGATTTGATTGCCACCGGTGAACCGTTGCCGAGTTTGAAGGGCACCATTTTCGTGTTGCTTGATTCGGGCTTTAACCTATCGGGCGCGATTGATTGGCTTTATACGGTTGAGGACTCATTGCAGATGACTCCGATGGCAGCGCTGCTCGCAGGTCGCAAGGCAGAAATTCGAAGGCTTGCCCAAGCGCTGGCGCTTTAGTGCGAGCGGTTAATAACCTTTAGCGCTAATTCGGTGAGCGCAGCGCGACCATCATCGGCAAGGTCTGCTTGAGTCAGAGATTCGAGGCTACGATCTGCCAGCTCTTCGATCATTCGCTCAGTCTTGGCGAGCGCTCCAGATTCGGCAATCATCTCTTGCATTTTCGCGATCTCGAGCGCGTCGGTTGTCTTGCTCGTTAAGAGTTTTTCAAATTCTTCGCTGTGGTTGCCTGATGATTCGTTGAGCGCGAGCTTTGTTAGTGCCACCAAGACGGTGCGCTTACCTTCGCGCAGGTCATCACCTGCTGGTTTGCCGGTTATTTCGGGGTCGCCAAATACGCCCAAGACGTCGTCGCGCAGTTGAAAGGCCGTGCCAAGCGGAATTCCAAAGTTAGTCATCGAGTGCAAAAGCTCCTCGCTGGCGCCTGCGAAGCTCGCGCCTATTCGTAGTGGCGCTTCTATGCTGTATTTGGCGGTTTTATATAGGATTACCTTTTCGGCGCGACCGACTGCCTCTTTCAGGTCTCTCATCGGTGCAGCGTTTTCTTCGAGAACATCAAGGTACTGACCCGCCATAACCTCGACGCGCATAAGGCTAAATTCATCGCGACAAGCGCCTTCGATTTCTTTGTTCACCGAGTGCAAAAGCGCATTGCCAAATATCTCACTAGACCAGCCCAGCATCAGGTCACCGACCAAAACCGACCCGGCAGTGCCAAACCGTTCAGCCGACCCAGCCCAGTTGTGGCTTTCGTGCATAGCTTCGAATCTTTTGTGCACTGCTGGCGCACCCCGACGAGTGTCTGATTGATCTAGCAGGTCATCGTGAACGAGGGCTGCGGCATGGAACATTTCGAGCGCAGATGCAATACCAACTAAGCCAGCCTCACTTTCGAGCAACTGTTCGTCGGTCAGGGCGCTTTGGGCAATCGCCGCACGCCAGGCCCAGTAGCAAAACAGCGCTCTAAAACGCTTGCCGCCGCCTAATAGGCTTTGTGTGAAATCAACAACGGGCACGAGATCGGTCGAAATGGCTTCAAATTCGGCGCGCCGAGAGGCGCAAAAGTCGTCAAGTTGGCTTTGAACCTCAACCAGCAGCGCTTGGGTAGTTTTCACAGGGATAGCCTAACCGCGGGCGCAGAGTTAAGATTTGAATGAACGTCGTTGCGTTCGAAGAAAGTTGCGGTATCAAAATGGCACTGTCGCATGAAGAGCAAAAAATTCTTGACCAGCTCGAAAAAAGCCTCGGTAAGCCTTCGCGTGCAAGCGAAAAGCTAAGCCCCAAGCCTGTCGCTATGCGAACGAACTTCGCGCTTGAGTTGGTAATTGGTTCACTCTTGGCTGTAGCGGCGATTGTGCTGCTCATTATTGCTTCAGCCAGCCACCTTGTTCTAATTGGCGTGATCGCATTCGTTTTGATGCTCGCTGGGCTTTATCTGGTGACTAAAAACTGGTCGAGCCGGGCTCTCAGCGCCAAAATCGAGCCTAAATCTCGCAAAACCGAATCGGATTTGCCCAATAAAGGGTTTTTTCAAGAACGCTGGGATCAGCGCAACGGCGATAATTCGTAGTCATTTTTGAGCATTAGCCAGCTTTAGCCCCACAAAATCAGCAATTTCGCGCTGCCTTTGCAGCTAGGTCGCTAGGTTTACCCAAAATTTGAGCGGTTTTGCCAATTCTGGCTATTTTCCCTCCACCATAATTTGCTTGCCAAAACAAGGCAAGACACGCCAGAATATTTAATTCAATAGAAAATTCTCGATTTTGTGGATGAAAGTGGGGTATAGTGGAGCACACTAGAACAACGCTGAGTTTGAAAGGGGTAGCAGATGTTCATCGGCACTAACTACCCGAAACTCGATGACAAATTCCGCCTGATTTTGCCGGCTAAATTCCGCGACCGTCTAGCCGGGGGAGTTGTTCTAACCAGAGGTCAAGAGCACTGCTTGGTGTTGATGACCCAAGCCGAATTTCAGACTCGTTCCGCACAGGTAACCAAAGGTGTCGTTTTTGGTACCAGGGAATACCGCGAAATCAACCGCCAATTCTTCGGCGATGCTGACGAGCAAACTCCAGACGGCCAAGGACGCATCTTGATCACTGCCAAGTTGCGTGAATGGGCCAACCTGAGCCGCGATCTAGTCGTTGCCGGCGTGGGCTCACACATCGAAATTTGGAACCAAGCCGACCACGAAGCCTTCATGAACGATTCAGCAGAAGCCTTCGCAAACTTCGGGGAGGTGAATCCGTCGATTTAGTTTCTAGCAGCCGACCTCCAGCTATTTGGCTTTGATTTTCTTCCCCGATATCAAATGCAAAAAGCCAAAATGGCTCAAATGGATGGGGCTCAGCGGCTAGAAGCCATACCGGAAATCAAATGGCAAGCACTCCGATCAACGAGAAGCACATCCCAGTGATGCTGGCAGATTGCATCGAAGTGCTCGGTGCAGCACTTTCTGCTCCGGGTGCTGTACTTGTCGACGGAACTCTAGGCCTCGGTGGTCACAGCGAGGCATTTCTCGAGCGCTTCCCAGAACTGCACCTTGTGGCTATCGACCGTGATTCGAACGCGCTGGCTCAGGCTGGCGAGCGTCTGGCTCGCTTTAGCGACCGCACCGATTTGGTACAGGCAATCTATTCAGAGATTCCAGAAGTACTGGCTGAGCTCGGCATCGAGTTTGCCGATGCGATCTTGCTCGATCTCGGTGTTTCGTCAATGCAACTTGACGAGGTCGAGCGTGGCTTTGCCTACTCATTTGATGCACCACTTGATATGCGCATGGATGACTCAAGCGACCTGACCGCTGCCCGCATTCTCAACACCTACGGCGAAGACGAACTTGCCAGAATCTTCAAGAGCTATGGCGAAGAGCGCTATGCAAAACAGATTGCACGTGAGATCGTCAAGCTGAGAACGACCAGCCCTTTTGTAACCAGCAAGCAGCTCACCACTTTGATTCAGCGCGTGGTGCCTTTCATCCCAGGTAAATCAAGCGGTCACCCAGCTAAGCGCGTATTTCAAGCGCTTCGCATTGAAGTCAATGGCGAGCTTGAAATTTTGAGCGAAACCATGCCAGCCGCACTCTCAGCCCTTCGAATCGGCGGTCGCATCGTGGTCTTGGCCTATCAGTCGCTTGAAGACCGAATCGTGAAGCAATACCTTCAAGCAGCCGCTGTTTCGAGCGCTCCGATCGGGTTGCCAGAACTGCCAGAGCACGCACCAACTCTCAAATTAGTCGTCAAGGGTGCGCGACTTGCCACCGATGAAGAAGTATCAACAAACCCAAGGGCAGCATCAGTGCGTATGCGCGCTGCAGAAAAGATTAGGCAAGCGGCATGAGCGCAATCAGATTAGAGCGTCTTTCACAACCTCAACCTCAACCTCAAACTCGCTACGAGAGCGTTACTAGAAGCGCACAAAGTACGGCGATCCAGACCCGCACGTCAATCGGCAAAATGATTATGTGGGTCGTGCTTGGCATAACAACCGTATCGCTTGCGAATTTGGCGCTGATTTCGATTAATGCCCAAGCCATCTATGACATCAGAAACCTAAAAAATGCCAACGAGCAGATGACCACCACCGCCCAGATTCTTGGCGAAAAGGTTGATTCACTCAGCTCGCAGCAAAACCTGTCAAACACTGCGCGTCACTTAGGCATGGTCATCAATTCGAACCCAGTATTTTTGCGAATGGCAGATGGCAAAGTGCTCGGCAAGGCAACCCCCGCCTCGTATTCGGCTACCGGTCGCGTTTCGACGAACTTGGTTGCTAATTCAGTTTTGGTCGAGACCACCAATTTTGCGGCTCTAAAGGCTCTGCCAAAAGACACCTTCAGCATTCCTAAGACAACATTCAGTGTCTCTGGCTCTACCACCGCTTCAACTTTTTCAAAGGTGTCAAGCTCAACTGTGACAACCTTCACCGTGGTTGGTGCTTCGCCGGCGGGGGCAGCCAAGCCGAGTGTCATTGCCGCCAAAGCATTGCCTCAACAAGTAGTTTTGCCTAGTGGCGGCATTCCGGCTTCGCCAACACACTAGAGGTGCAGGTGAATAGCGAATGCATCAAGATCCAATTCATTTTCGCCTAAGCAAATTCCTAAAAGTAATTGGGCTTGTATTTGTGTTGTTTATCGGCCTGCTGTTTAAAGTGCAGGTCGTCGATTCCGGTTCTATCAATGAGGTTTCGTCTAAAGCCAGAACAAAAACTGATGTAAGAATCCCTGCAGTTCGAGGCAATATCGTCGACTCTGCCGGGCATATCCTGGCGACCACCGTGACTCGCTACGACGTAAACATTGACCCCTCGATAGTTTCGGCAGTCACAGAAAAGATCAACGGTCAAGACACAGTGTTCACCAAAGAACAGGTTGCTGGGCAGCTGGCAATTCTGCTAAAGGTACCGCAGGCAAAAATATTGTCGAAGTTTCTGATTAGCGGCCGATATGCAAATCTTGCGAAAGCCGTAGATGCTGCTGTCTATCGACAGATCGAGGCCTTGCGCATCAACTGGGTATCTGCGGACCCGGTTCAGAAGCGCGTTTACCCTGGTGGCGCGCTAGCGGGCAACCTGCTCGGTTTTGTTGGAAGTGACGGCACACCACTAGCCGGTATCGAGCGTGAGATGAATGCCTGTCTTGCCGGTACAGACGGAAAGCAGACGTATGTGCAGGGCGCTGACGGAATCATCATTCCAGAGTCTCTCAAAGTGACCCAGCCGGCTCGAAACGGAAACACCGTTGTGCTGAACATTAATAGCGACCTGCAGTATTACGCTCAGCAGGTTGTTGCCGACACAGCAATGACCCTCAATGCAGATTGGGCCAGCGGCATCGTCATTGAGGCAAAGACCGGAAAAATTCTTGCCGCCGCCGAAGCCCCAACCGTAGACCCGAACTCGTTCTGGAAGACGAAGAGCCAAAACCTTGGATCGCGCATCTTTCAATTCGCATTTGAACCGGGTTCAATCATGAAAACAGTCTCGGCAGCCACGGCGCTCGATGTTGGGGTGGCGACCCCTGCCACTCGCGCAATCGTTCCAGATCGCCTGCGCACGCCTTGGGGTCAATATATCTACGACTCCGAAATCCATGGCTTTGAAAAATTGACACTAACCGGTGTACTTCGTGATTCATCGAACGTGGGAATCGTAAAAATCACCACCAAAGTTCCTCTTGCGACGAGGTTTGCCTATCTCAAGCGATTCGGCTTAGGCGCGAAGACCGGTGTCGGTTTTGAAGGCGAGTCGAGTGGCCTGATTGGCAACTATAAGAACTGGGACAAAATGACTGACCTTGTTTCGTCATTTGGCCAGGGTATTGCCGTTACCCCAATTCAAACAGCGATGATGTACCAGACTGTGGCAAACCAAGGTGTGCGCCTAGCGCCAACTCTCGTGGCCGGTTGCAAAGATGCTTCTGGCGGCATTCAACCACTACCGAGTGTCGCACCACAAACAGTGATCACACCTGAGACAGCCGCAAGCACCATGGATATGCTCGAGAAGGTAGTCGAATTCGGCCCTATTGGTCGAACCGCTCAGCTGCCCGGTTATCGAATCGGTGGCAAGACCGGCACCGCTCAGGTTAGCCAGGGTCACGGCTATGGCTTGTTGCACGCAATCTCATTCGTCGGCATCGCACCAGCCGAAAACCCTCAATACATCGTTGCGGTGACCGCCTATAAGTCGCGCCGGGTAAGCAACTCACTTGGCATCACCCCGGCATTTAGAAAAATCATGTTGCAGGTTTTGCGCACCTATCGTGTGCCGCCATCGAGTGGGCACTCAAAAAAAATTCCGATGAGTTGGAACTAACCATGAAGGAACAGATTCCTCCCATTCTTCGGCCAGAGCACGTGAAGCCAATTTTGCTTCACGAGCTGGCCATTGATTTCGACCTGCCGGTTTTGGGTGCGAGACCAAATGTTGCACTAACCGGAATCAGCATGAATACCAATGACTTGCGTGAGGGCGATCTTTTCGTCGCAATGCCCGGCATAAAAACTCATGGTGCGAAGTTTGCGTCCAAGGCGTTGGCCCAAGGTGCAAAAGCGATAATCACCGATCGTGCCGGCCATGAAATTCTGGTCGAAGAATTGCTTGACTCACATGTGCCAATTGCGCTGATTGAATCTCCGCGCGAACACCTAGGCGATCTAGCGGCGTATGTTTATGGCAACTCGGGCGAGGGATTGCCGCTGATGTTTGGCACGACCGGCACAAACGGCAAGACCTCTACGACCTACATCCTTGACGGTATTCTTCGTCAACTTGGTCTTGTTACCGGCCTAACTTCAACGGCTGAGCGTCACATAGCCGGCGAGGTAATCGTTTCTCGGCTGACCACACCTGAGTCGACCGAGATGCAGGCCCTCATTGCGAGAATGCGCGAAAAGCAGGTTGACGCAATCTCGATAGAAGTTTCGGCACAGGCGCTTAGCCAGCTGAGGGTCGACGGTATCCACTTTGATGTTGTTGGTTTTACCAATCTGAGCCACGATCACTTTGACGACTATGACGGCTTTGATGATTACCTAGCAGCCAAGGCAAAACTCTTCACTAGTCGCAGAGCAGGCCGCGGGGTAGTCTCGCTCGACAGTGAGTTCGGTGCGCGCGTTGTCGAACTCAGCGAAGTGCCAACCGTGACCGTTAGCTCGAAGGGGTCAGCTAGCGCTGATTACTCGGTGCGAGTCACCGGTGAGTCTGCAAACCAAACCGAATTCGAACTCACAACGCCAACAGGTGTAGTTATGAAATCTAGTGTTCCCATCATTGGGGCACATATGGCAGCCAATGCCGGCCTTGCAATTGCCATGTTGATCTCTGCCGGAATTGACGAGAACAAAATCGCTCAAGCCATTCAAACTGGCATTGACACTTATTTGCCAGGTCGAACCGAACTCGTGTCACCGGCAGAAGCACCAAACGTGTTTGTTGACTTTGGTCATTCGCCCGATGCTTTTGCAAACACGCTAGCCGCAGTTCGAAAAGTGACACCCGGCAAGGTGATCATGCTTTTTGGTGCCGACGGTGATCGCGATGCCAGCAAGCGGCCAGACATGGCCAAGGTCTCGGCAGAACTATGTGACATCTTGGTGATTACTGACCACCATCCGCGTTTTGAAGATCCGGCATCGATCAGAGCAACATTGGTGAGCGCGGCCAAGGCACACAGACCTGAACTTGCCGTCTATGAGGTTTCGCCGCCTGAACAGGCAATTCGCTTTGCACTCTCTCTTGCCCAACCGGGTGACTCGATTCTTTGGGCTGGCCCTGGTCATCAGGACTACCGCGACATCGAAGGCGTGCGCACGCCATATTCGGCGCGACAAGAGGCCAGAGCTGCGCTTCGAGAATTGGGCTATGCATGATTTCGCTAAGTCTTGAAACAGTTGCCAAAGTTTTGGGTGGGCGTCTTATCGGCGACGCTGAACTTATTGTTAGTGGATCGGTTGAAACCGATTCGCGACTTGTGGCTGCTGGCTCAATTTTTGTGGCCAAGCCTGGCGAAATCACCGACGGTCATAACTTTTTGCAGGCGGCAAAAGATTCGGGTGCAGTCGCAGCCATTGTGGAACATCTCGTTGAGCATGTTGATTTGCCACAAATTATTGTGCCAAATAGCGTGGGTGCGCTAGGTGATTTGGCTAAGTACGTGGTTGCTGAGGTCAAGAGCAAAGGGGCACTGCGAATTGTCGGCGTCACCGGTTCGAACGGCAAAACGACAACCAAGAACATGCTGCGAGCCATCTTCGAAAAATTTGGTGAGACCGTAGCGCCGATAGAAAGTTTCAACAACGAAGTTGGCGCACCGTATTCAATGCTGCGGGTAACCGAGTCAACAAAATATTTGGTTGTTGAACTTGGTGCCGGGGGGCTCGGCTCGATTCGTTATTTGGCCGACATGCTTGAAATTGATTTGGCAATCGAACTCAAGGTCGGACTTGCCCATGCGGGTGAGTTCGGTTCGATTGAAACTACCCAGCGTATTAAAGCTGAACTTGTTGAGAGCTTGAAATCAGATGCCATAGCGCTGTTGAACGCCGACGATTCGCTGGTAGCTCAGATGCAAAATCGAACTCAAGCCCAAGTGGTTTGGTTTGGTTCCTCGGTAAGCCATGGATACCAGGTTTCTGCGGTGAGAACTTCGCTCGATGGCACCACTTTCGACCTAAAGTATGCCGATGGTGATCTACTTCGGGTCACACTGCAAATCATCGGCGAGCATCATGTCATGAACGCTGTAGCCGCATTGGCAACAGCAGATATTCTCGGCCTAGATCGCAAAGTTGCCATAGCGGCAATTGCCGACATGCCGCTTGCAGAGCAGTGGCGCATGCAGGTTTTGAATCGGGCCGATGGCTTAGTTTTAATTAACGACGCCTATAACGCCAGCCCAGAATCAACCCGTGCGGCACTTCGAACTCTCGCCGAGCTTGCCAAGCAAACCGGCAGGCGCTCAGTGGCCGTGCTGGGCGAAATGGCTGAGCTTGGTGACTTCTCTGCACACGAGCATGACCAAATCGGTCGGCTAGCCGTTCGCCTCAACATCGCACAGGTCGTCGTTGTTGGCGCTGGCGCGAAACTAATTCACATGGGCGCTTCTTTTGAGGGATCATGGGATGGCGAATCGCGGTATTTCGAGCAAATCAGCGATGCGAAGTCTTTCTTGCGTGGAATGCTTACTGGTAACGACATAGTGCTGGTCAAATCTTCTAAGTCGGCACAACTACGGCACCTAGGTGACGAATTAGCGAGGGAGCAGGCTTGAGAGCTTTACTTTTAGCCGGGTTCATCGGTCTCGTCTTTTCACTTGTGGTAACGCCGCTATTCATAAGAGTGTTTAGGTGGTTGGGTTGGGGTCAACCGATTCGTGCTGATGGCCCGGTGAGTCATCACATCAAACGTGGCACGCCGTCGATGGGCGGTGCTGTGATTATCGTCGGATCGATCATTGCCTACTTCGT
>Ga0114964_10003239_pt1 | contig 11073 bp, 9 predicted proteins | sample C_131016_MF_Meta_FD_92638 | JGI IMG/M metagenome (GOLD analysis project Ga0114964, IMG submission 92638) | Freshwater microbial communities from Lake Croche, Canada to study carbon cycling - C_131016_MF_MetaG | ecosystem: Environmental > Aquatic > Freshwater > Lake | place: Lake Croche, Canada... | reverse complement strand
TGCCAACTTTGACTTTGTACAAAGGTGGTTGGGCAATGTAAATATGACCGCGTTCAACAAGTTCTGGCATTTGTCGATAAAAGAATGTCAATAAAAGTGTTCGAATATGCGCACCATCAACGTCTGCATCGGTCATGATAATAATTCGATGGTATCTAAGCTTATCAATGGTGAAGTCATCCGTGCCTGATTTACCAGAATCTGAACTTGCTTTTCCAATGCCTGTTCCAAGGGCCGTGATCAAGGTCAAAATTTCGTTGCTAGTGAGTAACTTTTCGTAACGTGCCTTCTCAACGTTTAAGATTTTTCCCCTCAATGGCAAAATGGCTTGAAATTTACGATCCCGCCCTTGCTTGGCAGAGCCACCAGCAGAATCTCCCTCAACGATGTAGATTTCACAAAGAGCTGGATCTTTTTCTTGACAATCTGCCAATTTACCCGGCAGACCCATCCCGTCAAGAACTCCTTTTCGGCGTGTCATCTCACGTGCTTTTCGCGCGGCTTCACGGGCTCTTGCAGCATCAATGATCTTTCCACAAATGATTTTGGCATCATTTGGACGCTCTTGAAGATAGTCAGACAATGCTTTGGCGACAATGTCCTCTACGGGCGCTCTGACTTCACTAGAAACCAATTTATCCTTGGTTTGACTACTGAATTTAGGTTCAGGTACTTTGACAGACAAAACACAACATAAACCTTCGCGCATATCATCACCGGTGACCTCGACTTTCGCTTTTTTAGCCATCTCTGACTCGTCGATGTACTTGTTGATCACACGAGTCATTGCTGCTCGCAGTCCAGTCAAATGTGTACCACCATCCCGCTGAGGAATATTGTTGGTAAAGCACAAAACACTCTCACTGTAGCCATCGTTCCATTGCATAGCCACTTCTACACCAATATGCGTACCAGCAATACCACCATAAGTCTCAGCAGGACGTTCTCCGTTGGAATAGAAAATATTGGGGTGCAGTACTTTTTTCCCTACATTGATGAATTCAACAAAACCTTTTACACCACCGGCACCAGAGAAATCATCTTCTTTACCAAAACGCTCGTCCATCAAGCGAATACGAACACCATTGTTCAAGAAAGATAATTCACGAAGTCTTTTGCTCAATATTTCATAATGGAAATCTGTATTTTGAACAAAAATATCAGTATCCGGTAAAAAATGTACTTCAGTTCCTCTTTTATCAGTAGCACCCACAATCTTCATGGGGGATATTTCTACACCATTTTGAATTTCTAACAACCGATCTTGTACAAAACCCTTTGCAAATTCCAATGAATAAATTTGGCCGTCACGGCGAACTGTTAGCTTTAACCACTTAGATAAAGCATTCACACAAGATACACCTACACCATGCAAACCGCCGGATACCTTGTACGAATTTTGATTGAATTTACCCCCGGCGTGCAATTCTGTCAGAGCAATTTCTGCAGCACTTCGCTTAGGTTCATGTTTGTCATCTAGCTTAACGCCTGTTGGTATACCTCGACCGTTATCAAAAACACTGATTGAATTATCAGAGTGAATGGTAACGACAATATCATCACAGTGACCTGCCAATGCCTCATCGATCGAATTGTCAACCACTTCAAATACCAAATGATGCAAACCCGTCCCGTCAGAAGTATCGCCAATATACATTCCTGGTCTTTTTCTGACAGCTTCTAAGCCTTCAAGAATTTGTATCGATCCTTCACCATAGCTATCGATATTGGCTGCTGTTTCTTTATTTTCTGTATTCACAATTGGTTCAGTCATAGGTTACTCAAGTCGGATAAATATGGAATTAAAAAATAATTTAAATTCTCATTGGCATCACGACATACTTAAAGGAAGAATTTTCAGGGATCGTAATCAATGCAGAGCTGGTTGAATCAGGTAAATCAAAAGAAATATTTTCTTGAGTCATATTCAATAAAACATCGATCAAATAAGTCACATTAAAACCAATTTCAATATTTTGGCCACTGTATTCAATGTCAATCTCATCCATGGCTTCTTCTTGCTCTGCATTGCTGGAGGAAACTTTCAAGACATTAGGTTCAATATTGATCCTTACACCTTTGAATTTATCACTCGTCAAGATAGCTGTTCTTTGTAAACACGCCAATAACTTCACTCGATTGATCAATACAGTATTGTTTTGCTTTTTTGGAATAACTCGGTTGTAGTCAGGAAATTTGCCCTCTACCAATTTAGTAACAAATTCCATCTCGTTAAAATTAAAACGAGCTTGATTGCTAGCAAAACAGATCTCGATATCTCCACCTTGGTCACTCAAAAGTCTAGAGAGTTCAAGAACTGTTTTTCGCGGTAATATGACTTCTTGCTTAGAAACTGAATGATCAAGTGTTGCACTTGCATAGGCAAGTCGATGTCCATCAGTTGCAACAATTCTTACGTCTTGATCTTCTGCAACAAATAAAATGCCATTCAAATAATATCGTATGTCATGAACAGCCATGGAAAAAGAAACTTGATTGAGCAACTGCTTAAATGTTTTTTGAGGCAATTTAAAACTTGCACCAAAAGCGCTTGCTTCCTTGACTTTTGGAAAATCTTCAGCAGCCATGGTTTGCAAAGTAAAACGACTTTTACCAGCTTTTAAAATTACACGATTTTGACTCGATTCAAGAGTGACCGTTTGCTCAGGCGGTATGGACCGAAGCACATCAATGATTTTTCGCGCACCAATGGTGGTTGAAAATTCCCCATCATCTCCATTGAGAGTACAAGTGGTTTGAATTTGAATTTCCAAGTCACTGGTCACAAACTGAATATTTCTACCTGATTTGTGAAGCAATATATTGGACAAAATGGGCATCGTGTGGCGTTTTTCCACAATTCCGCTCACTGATAAAAGAACGGATAAAACTTTTTCTTGAGTTTCTTTTAAGATGATCACATTAACCTCTTAATGTATTAATTAAATTAGTAGTAGTAGATAAGCATTGATAAAATCTGTGCATAAGTCTCATATACGTTGATAAATCAATAGCTTGCGGATTGTTTAACACAGTGGAACGAAAGGAAATTGAAAGGGAGAAATAATGAACAACTTTTCAAACTGACACAGTCTTGTTGATAACTTGGTGGTTATTCTTTTTTTATACACAACTTTATCCTTTTAAGGTTTGCTCTAAAACGTGCAACTGTTGATTGAGATCGTTGAGTTGAAGGCGCTCAGCACTGATTTTTCGTACAGCATGCAAGACCGTTGTGTGATCTCTTCCACCAAACAACTCGCCAATTTCGGGTAAGCTTTTTTGTGTTAATTCTTTTGCCAAATACATTGCAATTTGGCGTGGTTTGGCAATTGAAGCAGGGCGTTTTTTTGAATACATGTCTGCCACTTTGATTTTGTAGTAATCGGCGACAGTTTTTTGGATATTTTCTACTGAGATCTGACGATTTTGAATCGATAAAAGATCTCTCAAAGCATCTCGCGCCAATTGAATATTGATTTCTTTTTGGTTAAAGCGTGAGTAAGCCAAAATTTTACGAAGCGCTCCTTCAAGTTCCCTTACATTTGAACGAACATTTTTCGCAACAAAGAAAGCAACCTCTTCTGGCATCTCAGTTCCCTCAGCACGGGATTTACTAATTAAAATGGCCACTCTCATTTCAAGTTCTGGCGGCTCAATAGCAACGGTTAATCCAGAGTCAAATCGTGAAACCAAACGTTCGTGGATGTCTGCCAACCCTTTAGGATAAGTATCGCTTGTCATCACAATATGTGACTTTTTTGCAAGTAAAGCTTCAAAGGCATTGAAAAATTCTTCTTGCGTTCGGTCTTTGTTAGCAAAAAATTGAACATCATCAATTAAAAGCAGATCCAAAGAGTGATAGTGATGCTTGAACTCGTCGAAAGTTTTTCGCTGATACGCTTTAACAACATCAGAAACAAATTGCTCTGCGTGTATGTATAAAACTTTTGCATCTGGTTTATCCGCCAGCAATTTATTGCCAACAGCATGGATCAAATGTGTTTTACCAAGTCCAACTCCACCATAAATAAACAAGGGGTTATAGAGATAACCGGGCGTAGTTGCTACATGCATGGCAGCTGCTCTTGCCATGCGATTGGCCGTTCCTTCAACCAAATTTTCAAATGTCAACGCTGTGTTGAGCCTGGATTTGTGGCCGTTGAGTAAAGGATCCTCCATCGGGATGGTGACGTTACCAATGAATTCTGACTCCAGTTGCTTGTTTGTATTGAAAGAAGGCTGTTGGAGCTCTTTCGCGATCAGGGCCAGTTCTAATTTGATTGGTTGGCCATTGAATTTTTCAAGCAACAAAGTCAGGTGTTGTAAATATTGAGCTCGAATCCAATCAAGTTTGAAACGATTGGCAATCCAGATGATGACCTTTGAGCCATCCAATGCGACATCAACTTTGAGTGGTTTTATCCAAGTATTGAATTGTTGCTCCGGTAATTCTTGAGCCAATTGTTGAAGGCACAGCAACCACAACGATGAGTTGTGGTCAAAAGCAATATCGTTGCTCTTGAATGGTGGTGTCGTGCCGAGAGTCATTGTTTATTATTCTGTGGATAGCTTGTAGTTTACCTTGGTTTTTTAATGGTTTATTAAAAAATTATCCACAGGAAAAAATGCGAACAAATGAAAATAGAAATCGATGAAATAGACGCCAAACGAACAAAAAGAGAACTTTTTAATTATACGCGTTGGAAATGGGTAATTGTGAGAAAAAGCCAGTACAAAGGCGTTAATTTTTGCGATAATGTTAGGTTTCCCTAATGATGGGAAAGAGTCCAATTTGAATAGGAAATATCATGAAAAGAACATACCAACCCTCAAAAACACGCAGAGCGAGAACGCACGGATTTTTAGTCCGCATGAAGACCAGAGGTGGGCGTGCTGTGATCAACGCCAGACGTGCTAAGGGACGCAAGCGTTTGGCTGTCTAAAGGTTCGTGACGCATCCTTCAAATGAATCATCTGGGTTCATGGGAAGAGTTCAAAGTAGTTATGGACTTGGGTTATGCAAAGCATTCCAATTGGTTTGTATTACACCAAGTGTCTTTAAAAACCCTCTTGACGCAAACCAATCCTACACCAGCAATGTTGAATGTAGGGCGGGGTTTGATCGGCAGTCATAAATTAGGCGCTTTGGTACCTAAACGTTGGGCAAAGCGAGCCGTGACGAGAAATACAGTCAAGAGACAAATCTTTAATGTATTTTCTAAGTTTCAACCAAAACTTCAAATTGAACACGCCATGGTGATACGTTTGCGCAGAGAAATTAAAAAAACCGATTTTAAAAGCGCAAGGTCAACTGAGCTGGTAAAAAAAATACAGGATGAGCTCCACGAATTGCTGGCCAAGGCCAAAGCACAGTGATGAAATTCTTTCTCTTAGGCGTGGTGCAATTTTATCGCTTATGTTTGCGACCATTTTTGTCACCTGCTTGCCGTTTTTATCCTTCTTGTTCCCAGTATGGTCTAGAAGCTATACAAAACCATGGAGCATGGAAGGGATCTTATTTAACCTTTCGGCGCGTTTGTCGTTGCCAACCTTTTTGCGCGGGGGGGATAGATCTTGTCCCTAGCAAAAAAATTAATGAAATGAATTGATCAATGAACGATATCAAGCGAACGGTTTTGTGGGTGATTTTTGGTTTTTCAATGGTTTTGCTATGGGATAAATGGCAAGTCCACAATGGCAACAAGCCCTTGTTTTTTCCTTCAAATGCACCCACAGTTGAAAAAACGGCTTTAAAAAGTGGCTCAACTGTGCCAATGTCGGGAAATGGATTACCGCAGCAAGCCAATGCCCCAGCAGCATCTTTGATTGAAGGAAAAGAGATTGCCCAATCAAAAGAAAGGGAATCACAAATCCAACTCTACATCTTGAAAAATGATGTGCTCGAACTCACGATCAGCTCAGAAGGCGCAACAATTGTCAAAGCAAAATTCTTAAAACAAGCAGACGAAGAGCGTTCTGGCAATGTTGTGACTTTGCTGGATCAAAATGCAACAAGAGTTTATTTGGCCCAAAGTGGACTGATTGGTGCTTCACCTGCAAGTAGTTATCCCAACCACAAGACAGTGATGCAACTCGTATCACAAACAGAGTCGACCCAGGCCAATGAACCATCAAGAATTACTTTTGAGACCAAGGAGCAAGGCGTCAAACTGACCAAGTCATATGTACTGTATCCCGGTCAATATGATGTTGTTTTAAACAACGTGATTTCTAATCAGTCGGCACAGGCTGTACATCCAAAACTTTATGTACAAATCGTCAGAGATGGCAATAAACCAGACGGGGAATCTTCTTTTTACTCCACCTTTACCGGCCCAGCTGTTTATACGGCTGAGAAAAAATATGAAAAAGTTGAGTTTAAAGATATCGAAAATAACAAACTATCAATACAAGATCATTCAGATGCAGGTTATGTCGCTATGGTTCAGCATTACTATGCAAGTGCATGGTTTTTTGAGGATAAAAGAGCTCGCGAGATTTTTGCCAAGAAAATTGACAACAACCTTTATTCGGTTGGAATGATCAGCGATGTGAGTGATATTGCACCTGGTCAAGAAGTACAAACTCAAGCGCATTTTTATACTGGCCCACAAGAGGAAAAAAGATTAGAGAATTTGTATCCCGGCCTTGAGTTGGTAAAAGACTATGGTTGGTTGACCATTTTGGCAAAACCTTTGTATTGGTTGCTTTACGAAATAAACACCTATTTGGGCAATTGGGGTTGGTCTATTGTGGCTTTGGTAATTTTATTGAAGGCCGCATTTTTCTGGCTTAACGCACAGGCATACAAGAGCATGGCGAAAATGAAAGCCATCAATCCTAAAATCATGGAAATGAGAGAGCGACTGAAAGACAAGCCGCAACAAATACAAATGGAAATGATGAGAATTTACAAGGAAGAAAAAGTAAATCCCATGGGCGGCTGTTTGCCGATCGTCGTTCAAATTCCAGTGTTTATTGCGTTGTATTGGGTATTGTTATCGACCGTTGAAATGAGAAATACACCCTGGATTGGCTGGATTCATGATCTTTCAGCACCAGATCCGTTTTACATATTGCCCTTATTGATGACGGCATCCTCTTTGGTGCAAACCATGCTCAATCCGACGCCACCTGACCCCATCCAGGCGAAAATGATGTGGATCATGCCATTGGCTTTTAGTGTGATGTTTTTCTTCTTTCCTTCGGGCCTTGTCTTGTACTGGCTAACCAATAATATATTGTCAATCACACAACAATGGCTAATCAATAAAAAGCTTGGCGTGACAAGTTAAATGAGAAACTCATGCAAGCTCTCTCAGACCCTATCATTGCAGTTTCCACTGCGCCAGGTCGCGGAGCTGTTGGCATTGTCCGAATTAGCGGCAAAAAGTTAGGCCAATTTGCAAAAGCACTGCTAGGGAAAAACCTCAATCCACGACAAGTGCAATTTTTGCGATTAAAAGATGCAGGCCAAGAACTCATAGATGAGGTCTTGGCTTTGTATTTTCAGGGTCCTGAAAGCTTTACCGGCGAAGATGTTTTAGAGCTTCAAGGGCATGGAGGACAGCAAGTTCTTCAGCGGATGATCAAACGGTGTTTTGAAGTGTCCGCGCAAAATGTACCGACCGAGGAAAACAAAAATCAATACAACAGCTTGACAGTGTTGCCACACCTTCGTTTGGCCAATCCTGGCGAGTTTACTCAGCGGGCATTTTTAAATAGCAAAATCGATTTATTGCAAGCGGAGTCCATCATGGACTTGATTGATGCGAGTACAGAGATGGCGGCCAAAAGTGCATCTAGATCTTTGTCTGGAGTATTTTCTAAAGAAATTGATCATCTATTGCAACAAGTGATATTGGCGCGAGTCATGATTGAAGCTCAAATTGATTTTCCTGAGGAGGAAATCGAGGAATTACAAGTAAGAGAGCAAGAAAAAACCATAACAGAAATTGAAGGAATCATTGAACAAACCCAATTGATCTTATCCAAAGCTCGACAAGGTGTCTTGCTCAAAGAGGGCCTAAAAACAGTGATTGCAGGCCAACCCAACGTTGGGAAAAGCTCACTCATGAATCAACTATGCGAGCAAGAGGTCTCCATTGTCACGGACATTGCCGGAACAACACGCGACTTGATTAAGCAAACACTTCAAATTGACGGGATACCGATTCATCTCATCGATACAGCCGGAATACATCAGCTGGCGAGCCATCAAAATGATATCGTAGAAAAAATGGGCATTGAGCGAGCATGGAAAGAGATGGGTCAAGCGCAGTTAATTTTATTTGTCCACGACCTCTCACGCATTGACAACATTGATTATGCAAGTGCGGAAGAAGTGCTTCATCAACAAATTAAACAGCATGTCGGTCCTGATGCGATTGTTGTTCACGTTTGGAACAAAATCGATTTGTATGAACCCATCAACAATAAGAGCATTACAAAAAACTTGAACCAGGCTTGGGGATCGCATGAAGAAGACCCAATGTTCATTTCAACGAAGAATGGACAAGGTCTGCAAGCTTTGAAAAAAAATATATTGCATCGTATGGGGTGGGACTTGAATTTGGGAGAAGACGTCTATAGCGCAAGAGAGAGACATTTGTTATCTCTTAAAGATGTTTTATTTCACCTTCAAACTGCAAAAAAAATAGCCCACGAAGCGCAAAAAAACATGGACTTGATTGCAGAAGAGATGCGTTTGGCGCAAAATGCATTGAGTCAAATCACAGGTGAATTCAACTCAGATGACTTATTGGGTGAAATATTTTCTAAATTTTGCATTGGGAAATAAAACCAACGCATTTAACCATCAGGATCACCATGGAAAAAATTACTGCTGAGGCGATATTACAAAGATTAAGAGAAACAATAGAAATAGAGGCCAATGCGCTAAAAAAGGCCATATTAAAAGTGAATGATGATTGGGTAATGGCGGTCAAGGCCATTTTATCCAGCAAAGGCCGTGTGGTCGTGATGGGCATGGGCAAAAGCGGACACATTGGAAGAAAGATTGCAGCGACACTTGCATCGACTGGTACACCCGCCATGTTTGTTCACCCGGCTGAAGCAAGTCATGGAGATCTGGGGATGGTTCTCAAAGAAGATATTGTCTTGGCCATCTCCAACAGCGGAGAGAGTGAAGAGTTAACAAAAATACTACCCGTATTTAAACGTCTAGGCGTACAGATCATTGCAATCACTGCGCATGTTGACTCAATTTTGGGTCAACACGCGCAATGGATTTTAGAAAGTGGAGTCGAAAAAGAAGCGTGTCCGCTGAACTTGGCTCCCACAGCATCGACTACAGTTCAATTGGCCATAGGCGATGCTTTGGCTGTAGCCTTGTTGGATGCACGAGGGTTCAAAGAGGACGATTTTGCAAGATCTCATCCGGGTGGTGCTCTGGGGAGAAGGTTATTAACCTTGGTCGGTGATGTGATGCGTCCAATGGACCAAGTTCCAAGAGTTCATGAAGGTACTGAATTCACAGCCCTTATGAAAGAGATGAGCGACAAAGGTTTGGGTGCGTGTGCCATGGTGTCATCTGATCTCATGATGGAGGGTGTTTTTACAGACGGCGACTTGCGGCGTTTGGTTGAAAAGGGACATGATTTGAGGGGACTCAAAGCTGCCGACGTGATGAATAAAAACCCCAAAGTGATATTGCAAAGTTCAATGGCCGTTGAGGCAGCACAAATGATGGAGAATTATAAAATCACGAGCATCTTTGTGGTCAACGACAAGAATCAGATCTGTGGTGCATTGAATAGCAATGATCTCATGCAAGCCAAAGTCATTTAAACCATGTCACATCCAAACAAAGACTCAATGTTGTCGCAAAAAGCAAAATCGATCAGGCTGGTTTTTTTGGACGTTGACGGTGTTTTGACAGACGGAACCATTTATTATTCTTCTCTAGGGGAGAGTCTTAAGCCATTCAACACATTGGATGGCCAGGGGATTAAGTATTTGCTCAATGCTGGCATTGATGTTGCCATTATTTCCGGCCGGGGTAGCGAGAGTTTGAAAGCAAGAGCGATGGATTTGGGCATCGAAGAACTGCATATGAATGTGCAAAACAAACGACTTAAAGCACAAGAGGTTTTAAATAGGCAGCAGCTTGGGTGGTCTCAAGTTGCTGCCATGGGAGACGACTGGCCTGATTTACCGATTTTGAATTTGGTCGGTTTTTCGTGTGCACCTTTGACCGCACATGTTGAACTCAGGCGACGAGTAGATTGGGTCTCGCAAGAAAAAGGCGGTTATGGTGCGGTGAGAGAAATGTGTGACTTGATTTTAAAGAGCCAAGGTCGTTATGACGCATTGTTATTGGAGTACTTGACGTGAATTTGAGTAAACCAGAGCCAATTGCTGTTCGAGTGCTTTCTCCTTGGCAAAAGGCGAGACACCTCATCGACAATGTTTTGGCTTATGTTCCCGTTTTGCTCATGGGTATCTTGGCGATGTTGTCTTATTGGTTGGTTAAAAATACACCGGTCATTCAAGATGAGGTTTTAACACCAACGACAAGACATGAAGTCGATTACTTTCTAAAAAATTTTTCCGTAAAAACATACCATGGTGATGGTCATTTGCAATCGGTCGTTTTTGGTGAACAAGCCAACCACTTTGAAGACACACAAACCCTAGAAATTCAAAAACCACGTTTGCAAAGTGTAGATAAAGAAAACAATCTCATACGTGCAACCGCGAATCACGCGATCACCAATGTCGATGGTTCTGAGCTGGAGCTCATAGGCGATGCTGTGGTCATTAAAAATGGAATAGTAAAAGCTGGATTGCCGAAGTCAGAAGATTTGGAGCTCAGGAGTGAGTTCCTTGACTTCATGATCGATTTAGATCAGGTTAAAACGACCCAAAGTGTTGTGTTGAAGAAAGGTAAAGACACATTCAGTGCACAAGGAATGGAATATGACAATGCAACTCAAATCTTGAAGCTCAGGGGAAAGGTCAAGGGGTATATTGAGACGAAAAAAAAGGCTTCCTAAGAAGCCTTTTGATTGCGCAATGGCAATTTTAGTAATTGCTGTCGCCGCCTTC
>Ga0114964_10003238_pt1 | contig 11074 bp, 7 predicted proteins | sample C_131016_MF_Meta_FD_92638 | JGI IMG/M metagenome (GOLD analysis project Ga0114964, IMG submission 92638) | Freshwater microbial communities from Lake Croche, Canada to study carbon cycling - C_131016_MF_MetaG | ecosystem: Environmental > Aquatic > Freshwater > Lake | place: Lake Croche, Canada... | reverse complement strand
TGGATACAAATGCGCATCACATTTAAAATAGATCGCACCCAATGCATTTATTTTATGACGGGGCTCTAAAGCAAACAATTCATTCTGCGTTAACAACTGAGTATCTGTTAATCCTATTTCATGTGCACGCTTCACTGTATGATATGCATCTTCAGCCACTTTTTCAGTTTGAAATATCTCTAATAAGCCTTTATGTTCATAGGCAAATTTGAATTGAGGAAGTTTGGCCCATTCCTCATAACAATGTTGGCTCAACATAGCATAATCTTTTAAAGGAATGGCAGCCTTATCTACATTTTCAGCGGTGGCCATTTGCATAAACTTTAAACCCCATTGCATTAAGCTCAAACTTAATCTAGGTTTAACATAAAAGGGGCTTTGTGGATTTAACATCCACTTTAATCCTTGTTTTACAATACCGGGCGTTGCTAATGGAATAAAATGACTAGGACATACATACCCAGCATTGCCATAAGAGCAATTATTTAAAATATCATTTTGATCAATTACTGTAACATGATGTCCCGCTTCTTGTAAATAATAAGCGATACTTAATCCAATCACACCCCCGCCTAGTACAACTACCTTCATATAATAGATTAAAGCATGAATTTCGTTAAAATTGCGTTCATTTCCCCAATAAATTAAGTGGAATTATTCAAAGGATAAAAAAGGCTTAAACCACTTGAAAACCACCTGCATAAGGATCATCAGCGGGATCAATGGATATGGTATTAAATCCTATTATCTTGGCCCAACCCTGAATAGAGGGTATAATTGCCTCCTTGCCGCCAATTTCAGTCATGGCTTCCACCTTTCCAGTAAATACTGATCCTATAATACTTTCATGCAAAAAGGCCTCTCCTTGCTTTAACTTACCCTTCGAATACCAATGGGCTAATCTTGCAGATGTACCTGTTCCGCAGGGCGAGCGATCAATGGCTTTATCACCATAAAAAACCGCATTTCTTGCCGTATTTTTTTCATCCAATACTTTTCCAGTCCACAAAATATGTGAACATGAATTAATGGTGGGATCCAAAGGATGTTCAAATTTATACGCAGCGTTAATGCGTTTACGCAATTCTCCACTCCAAGCAATTAATTGCCCAGCAGTATAATTTTCAATCCCTTTAAAATTTTCTTGCACTTCAACAATGGCATAATAATTACCACCATAACAAACATCAATATTTAATTCCCCTAAATCAGGGCATTGTATTTTTAAATTTTCGGCAGCTGAAAAGGAAGGCACATTGGTCAACTTCACTGAACTTACTTTTTTGCCTTCCATGGTGTAATCAATTAGCACCAATCCGGCTGGTGCTTCCATCCTAATTTTCCCAGGCACTTTAGGTTGTATCAAACCAGCTTCGATAGCAACAGTAATGGTACCAATCGTGCCGTGTCCACACATCGGTAAGCAACCACTAGTTTCGATAAATAAAACAGCAACATCATTTGCTGGATCATGAGGTGGATATAAAATACTACCACTCATCATGTCATGTCCCCTTGGTTCAAACATTAATCCTTTTCTGATCCAATCATATTCCTTTAAAAAATGTTGGCGCTTTTCGCTCATTGTATTCCCTTCCAATGCCGGACCACCACTTACTACTACTCGAACAGGATTACCACAAGTATGCGCATCAATACATTTAAATATGGAACCCGTTAATTGGTAATGACCAAAATTTTCTGAACTGATTGGTTTTACTGCTTCCATAAAATTTATTTATCCAATGGTATTTAATGTTTGAATACTCGAACTCCTATTTAGAAAATTATATACTTGTACGTCGTCAAACTTTAGTGGTATTCCCTTAAGGAGTGTTTTGTAATATTTGTCCTCAAATAATTTAATTCAGAAAGTCAGAAATGGCTATATCCAATTAAAAAATAAAGGGGATTGCCAAATAAAACATTTAATTAATTATAAACTTAAGTATTCAGGAAGTGTGGGTCTATTTTTCAAGCCCGTTTCAATAATTGATTCGATTCTTTTACGCTCCTCACCTTCTAATACTAGTCTTGGACGACGCACAGTTTCAGAACCAATGCCCGTTTTAGATTCTGCAAATTTGATATACTGAACTAATTTAGCATGAATATCTAATTCCAACAATGGCATAAACCATCTGTATATGTGGATAGCTTCTTGAATTTTACCAGCTTTTGCTAATTTAAATATCGCAACTGTTTCTGCAGGAAATGCACATACCAGACCAGCAACCCAACCATCAGCGCCTAATAAAATTTCTTCCAATGCTAATGTATCCACCCCACATAAAATACTAAAGCGATCTCCAAATGCATTGCGTAATCTTGTTACATTAGTTACATCACGTGTTGACTCCTTAATAGCTTGTATCGTAGGCACTGATGCCAGTTCTGCAAACATTTCAATGGTTACATCAATTTTATAATCTACTGGATTATTGTAAATCATGATTGGCAAGTCAGTGCTTGCAGCAATATCTTTAAAATACTGCACCGTTTCACGATGATCTGATTTGTAACGCATTGGAGGCAATAACATCAATCCTTGCGCACCCCATAATTTTGCATTTTTCGCTAATGCAACGGCTACACTTGTACTTCCTTCTGCTATATTAATGACTACGGGTACTTTGCCATTCACAAATGCCAAAGTTTCCTTAACTAAAATTTCTTTTTCTTCATTATTTAAAACGCTGGCTTCCCCTAAAGTGCCGCCTAATATGATACCATTTACTCCAGCATCTAATTGGGCCTCTAAATTTTTCTTGAATAAATCAAGATCCAATTGATCATCAGATGTAAACTTTGTGGTTACCGCGGGAAATACCCCTTTCCATGCAATTGACATAGTATTAGAATTTATTTAATTTATTAACTAAATTCTAATGTACAAAAAACTACTGAATTAACCTACCAAACCCCGTTCTAAATCATATGCCTTGCTTATCTTTATAAATCGTGAGTAATAATATTAATTAATTCCACATCTCCTTTAATTCTGATTTTACTAGGGATACTCCAAACAAAATTTAAAGAAAGCGCATTTATAATGTAAAAAAAGTATCTATAATTGCAATTTTATGAGTTGGAAAGTTTCAGTCAAAAAACTAATGCTGGAGAAAATTAAAGCCAGGCTATCAAATGCAGTAGATGAAAGCAAGCTGCTCAGAAAAAAGGTTACCGAAAAGAAAGGGCAGTTGGAATCGTTGGAGGAAAAGTTTATCATGGGTGAAATCACCAAAGTGCTGTATGATAAGTACAGTACACGATACAAGGATGAAATTCGGCTATTAATAACCGAATTGGATAAATCAAGTATTACCAGTTCGAACTTTGAAAACGCCGTGGAAAAATGTTTGGAAATTGCTCAAAAAATAAGCTCAGCATGGCTTTCAGCAGGTTTTGAAAATAAACAACGGTTGCAAAAATTAGTATACCCGGAGGGAATCGGGTATAACAAAGAAGAAGGTGTAGCTCGAACTTCTAAGATAAATAGTCTCTTCAGCGAAATCGCCCCACTGGCAGGTATTGTAGCGAATATGAAAAAAGGCAATTCTTTGCAGAACTGCCTTCAATCGCTTCCTGTGAACTGGCTGGGACTCGAACCCAGGACCCATACATTAAAAGTGTATTGCTCTACCAACTGAGCTACCAATTCAAAGCTTATTCTTTCCTAAAAAATAACATGTTTTACGTGTAAATTCTTTTGGATTGCAAAAATAAGGTAAAAACATTTAGTCCCAAAGTTTTTTAAAGATCTTTTGATTAATAGTTATACAATTTTATCAAGATAATTGATAAACAGCAGATGAAGTCACTTATTTTTGCAATTATTTTATCATATGAGTGATTTTTTTAAAAACAAAGTAATTGCCATCACTGGTGGAAGTGAAGGAATCGGCAAGGCATTGGTGGATGCACTAATCCCCCTAGGTGCCAAAATTGCTACCTGTGGCAGAAACCAAGATAAATTATATACACTGCAAGTGCAATATTCCAATCACCTACTCCACACCATGGTGGCTGATGTAAGCAGATATGAAGACTGCAAAAATTTTATTGACTCAACCATCTCTACTTTTGGTGGCATCGATATTTTGATCAACAATGCTGGCATTAGTATGAGGGCAGAACTAAAAGATTCCGAGGTGGAGGTAATCAAAAAAGTAATGGACGTTAATTTTTTCGGCACCGTTTATTGTACCAAACTTGCGCTAGATTCTATTATACAAAGAAAAGGAACGATTGTGGGTGTTTCTTCCATTGCTGGATACCGCGGCCTTCCGGGTAGAAGTGGATATTCTGCTTCTAAATTTGCTGTCAACGGATGGCTTGAAGCCATAAGAACTGAATTATTAGAAACAGGAGTCAATGTAATGTGGTTGTCGCCAGGCTTTACGCGCAGCAATATCCGTAATGTAGCACTCAATAGCAAAGGATTTGCTCAAGGAGAAAGTCCGCTCAACGAAAGAGACCTAATGAGCTCTCAGGATTGTGCCAACCACATTATAAAAGCGATTGAAAAAAAGAAAAGAACCTTGGTTCTTTCATTCATCGGTTTTCAAATAGTTTTTATGAATAAATTTTTTCCTTCTCTAACAGACAAACTTGTGAGGAAATTCTTTTATAAAAATGGAGAACTTGTGAAATAATACAATGCTAAATATTTTACCCTCAACTTAAAATAATTATTAACCGATGCCGATCTTAACACTTACTTCTGACATTGGCCAGCAAGATTTTCTTACTGGTGCAGTAAAAGGACAGTTGTTACAGGCAAGTGAATTGTTTTCATTGGTAGATATCTCTCACCAAATATCTCCCTTCAATTATCCTCAAGCAGCCTATGTTTGTAGAAACGCTATAAAAAATTTTCCTATTGGCACCTTTCACTTAATTCTAGTGAACTTATTTGACGAAAAGCCAGAACACATGCTGCTGGCCGAACACAATGGTCATTACATTGGCTGTGGCGATAATGGATTACTAACAATGATTTTAGAAGAAATTCCACAAAAAGTGGTAGCACTAGCTCTTGAAAAAAATCAAAGAAAAAATACCCTTTATTGTACCAATGTGTTCGCAAAGGCCTTCAATGATATTGTTAGTGGTAAAACACTTGATCAAGTGGGTGATAGCTCCGTTTCTATTCAGGTGAAAAATCCTTTACGCCCTTTACTAGGTGCCAATTGGATGGAAGGTCAAATTATTTTCATAGACAATTTCGAAAATGTAATTGTAAATATTACCCGTGAAGATTTTGAAGAACAAAGAAAAGGCAGAAGCTTTAAAATTGTTTTTAAAAGAGATGAGGTGATTGAAAAAATATGTGATACCTATGCAGATGCTCAAGAAGGTGAAAAATTAGCGTTATTTAATTCAGCAGACTATCTTGAAATAGCGATTAACAAAGGCAATGCAGCGGGCCTCTTTGGTTTACAAGGGTTTTCAGAAAAACAAAACCAAGCGCAACATCAATACCTCAACAATCGACTCTTTTACCAAACAGTGAAAGTGTATTTTGAATAATCGTCTTTACCTCTCTACATCAAATGATCCATAAGGCAACCCAATATATCTGCAAAAGAATTGCTAAAAAAAATCACCTCACAAAATCGAAGGCTAATAAATTAGATTAAGTTCCTATCTCCTTTTTACTGGGTAAAAACCAATTGAATTAATACACTAAAAAATATCACCAATATCACTCCTATTACATTCAACCATAAAAAAGAAACAATATTGAGATTGTAAATAAGAATAATTAATAATTCTGATATTACCGATGCAATAAAAACCGCATTGCCCTTCACATATTGAATCCAGAATGCAACTAAAAATATTCCCAATATTACTCCGTAAAATAGGGAGCCCAAAATATTAACTGCCTCAATTAGACTATTGCCTAAATTATAAGCAAACATAGCTACTACTACAGAAAATACACCCCAGCCAAAAGTGTACCATTTTGAAATACTGTAATCCTCGGCTTCCGTACAATTTTTATTGATAAACTTTTTATGAAAATCTACTACCGTGCAGGAGGCTAGTGAATTTAAGGCAGCTGCAATACTACCCCATGCTGCTAAAAAAATAACAGCAATCAATAAGCCTACCAGCCCTTTTGGTAAATTATCAATTACAAAACGAAGGAAAATAAAATTAGTATCATTCGCATCATCTCCAGGAATGGCTTTTTTTATTATTGTCTTATATTCAGATCTTAGTTCGGTAGCCAGCGCTGGATTATTTTCTTTTAAAGCGTCTCCGTATTGATTTTCTAAATGAACCAAGGAATCTTTATAAACTGTTTTTTTGGCCACTATCACTCTTGCTTCATCAAAATATATCGGTGCTTTGTGATACTGGTAAAAAGAAAAAACTAAAATCCCCACCAATAAAATAAGAAACTGCATGGGCACTTTCACCAATCCATTGGCCAATAATCCAATCTTACTTTCCTTGTCCGACTTAGCGGTTAGGTACCTACCCACCTGACTTTGATCGGCACCAAAATAACTCAGCGACAAGAAAAAGCCACCCAACAAACCACTCCAGATATTGTATTTATCTTTCCAATCGAAATGTTGATTGGTAACGCCAGTGGTAATAATATTGATCTTTCCCTTACCACCTGCCACCTTTATGGCATCCAAAAATCCCATGCCATCAGGGAGAAGATTAATCACCATGTAACCCGCCAAAAACATACCGGCTATAATAATGATTAATTGCAATTGTTGCGTGTAAGCTACTGCCTTAGCACCTCCAGTGATCGTATAAATAATTAATACCCCACCCATTACTAAATTGGTATAATAAATATTCCAACCCAAAAGCGAACTCAATATTATAGAAGGAGCATAAATGCTAATGCCAGTAGACAAACCGCGAGAAATTAAAAACAAGGCAGAAGTAAGCGATCTTGTTTTTAAGTCAAACCGATTTTCTAAAAATTCATAGGCGGTATAAACTTTTAATTTTCGGAAAACAGGAACAAAGAAAATGCAGATCACAATCATCGCCAATGGCAATCCAAAATAATATTGCACAAACCGCATTCCATCTGTATAGGCTTGTCCTGGTGCACTTAAAAAAGTCACTGCACTAGCCTGTGTACCCATAATACTCAATAGAACCATGTACCATGGCAAACTACGGTTACTCAAAAAGTAACCATCCAAATTCTTTGTGGTTTGACTTTTATATACACCATAAATAATGATGCCGAAAAGGGTAGTTATTAATATGATCCAATCAATGGTACTCATTCAAAATTTTAGTTCGCATTAAAAATAAAAAATCTATTCAAACTATTGGTAATAAATAGTAATGAAATAGTAAATCATCATTTGCAAAAACAATATAATTGCCACTCCCCAATACCATTTTCTCCAATATGATTTTTCACTTTGCATACAGCAGACTTTTAAAAAATTAAATTACTTTTTTCCATTTTCTGGTAATGCAATCAAATTGGCAAATAAACGATACGCCCCTGGCACGCCTGCTGGCAGTTCTCTGAAAAAAACTAGGCCTGTATAAATAAATCTTCCTTTACCATAGTTGGCAATAATTAAAGATCCGTCCTGTTCCGATTCCGAAGGGTCTTTCATACTCAATATATGTTGGAAAGCAGGATCAGCCATTCCAGAATTGTAAATACTGCGCTCTTGAATCCATCCTTCAAAATCTTTTTCAGAAATTTTATTAGGATAATTTAATGCTGGATGATTGGGCAATAAGAAATTTACTTTTGCTTCTTCATCTGTAACTCGGCTTCTGCTGATAGTAAAAGGGTAAGGAGAAATTTTTGCTTTTACAGGTCCAATCTGATTGCTTGTGTTATACTGACAAAGTAAGATGCCGCCCTGCTTCACATAATCCATCAGTGCATCATACACATTGTTCATCCAATCGTTTGTATTATAGGCCCTCACCCCTGTTACAATCGCATCAAATTGATCAAGCTTGCCTGCCTTAATATCTATCTCCGAAAGGAGCACTACTTGATAACCCATTTCCTGCAAAGCCTGAGGTACTTTATCTCCTGCCCCTGGTATATAACCTACCAGTTTGCCATTAATTTTTATATCTGCAAAAACAGATTTTGTTATTGCTTCTTTTTGATAAACGATAGAAGGAATGTGATCATAATTGATCACTCTTTTATAAGTTTTTGAACCTTCAGAAACTCCACCACTTAAAGCAGCTTGAACGGTTGCTGTTGTACTCGACAAATTATTTTGTACAATTTGGACCTTCGTCAAAACTGGCTTTTCTTTTGAAATTGTTTTTAAAGAAAAATCTTTTTTATTTAAAACAGCTCCAAGCTTATCTTTTAAAGTAGCTTGCAATTGAAAGTCGCCCTGCATATCAGTATTGGGTATAAGGCGCATATCTACTAGCAAAGAATCTTTGTTCTTTAATAAATAAATATCTTTTTCAAACTTTACATCTGCTAATGGTAAGATAGTAAAAGGTTGATTCAACTCACCTCTTACTGGATCAGTATATTTATATCGAACAGGTTGGGTAAATGTAAATGGAGTGCCTTCAATGGTTACATCAAAACTCACTTGAATAGGAGTGTTTTCTGCCATGCCTATTTTTTGACGATCTGCAACATTAAAACTTCCCTTATCCATTGGCAATAAAAGCCAATAAGGTTGCGCATTTTTTACATCTGCATCGCTGAGGAAAATATTTTTTGTAATCGACTGGTTGTTATTTTTATTGAGTGCTCCTAACAAATAATGCTGATTGCCGATACTTACACCCATCGCACTCAAACTTAAACCCAATTGATTATTAGCAGTAGCCGTTATTCCAGCACTATCCCCCTGAACGCCAAATTGATTATTGGTGGTCGCTTCAAGAAATAGACCACTAGCCGCCTTGATGCAATTTTTTAGCTCCTTTAATTTCTGAGTTTTCCAATAGCCCTCATTGAGTGATGAAACTAAATTATACAGATTCACCAATGCAGGCACTGATTTTTCGGGATGTTCTGCAGAATAATTAGCCGCTATATTTACTGAAAGTTTTGACAGACTATTTTTGTTAAGCCTGTCCCAATTTGTTGCAATGCCATCCATCAAATCATTGACTGGCTGATCGCCTTTGATGGTGGTAAAATATTCTGTCACGGTTCCTCTTTGTGCAGACACGCCAAAGCCCTGACTTTTATGTTGACTTCTGCTAAGTGCCGCAATTTCTCCATACCCTTTTCCGAGTAGCGGATTGTACATGCCCACATCAATTTTAAACTGATCTTCACTTTGAGTATTGCCACTACCAAAATTAAAAGTATTCCAAAGTAATCTTTTGGCCTGCCAAATGCTTACTCCCTGTGATAATTGTTCTGGAAATTTGGTAGGATCTGCAGCTGCATCAAAGGCCTCACGGGCAAGGATTCCCGAAGCAGCATGATGACCATGCCCTGCCCTACTGTCTTCTGGAAAACGGGCAATCAATATATCGGGCTGAAATTTACGGATTACCCAAACTACATCACTCAATATTTTATCATGTCCCCAAAAGCGAAATGCTTCTTCAGAAGATTTACTAAATCCAAAATCAAAGGCCCTGCTAAAAAATTGTTCAGCTCCGTCTATTCTTCTAGCCGATAGCAATTCTTGCGTTCTAATTAGTCCCAAATCAATCCCCTGCTCATCGCCAATTAAATTTTGTCCTCCATCACCTCTGGTCAAACTTAAGTAACCAGTTCGATACAATTTTTCATTCGCGAGATAAGTAAGCAGTCGAGTATTTTCATCATCTGGATGAGCCGCAATGTATAAAACTGATCCAAGAACCGGCAACTTTTTTAACTGTAGCAATAACTCAGATGAAGTATAACTTTTAGGAGTTTGAGAAATCGCTAACAACGAATTCGATAAGAAAGCTATAACAGCAATAGGTTTTAACATATGATTTTGATTATATATTGGATGTAATATAATGACAACTTAAAGAATTTCCATTTTTTAAAAAATATCTATAAAATACAAGGTCTATTGAAAAAAAATTTGACTCATCTTATACTCAAATTAAAAACATCAACGAGATATCATTTATTAATTTAAAATCGAATATTTAACAATAAAATTGATTCATTAATTTAGTAAAAAATTAGCGGATGAAGCCAAAAAATTTAGTTCGATTATTACTGATTTTTATATTGATGCCTGTCTCCATGGCTAAGGCACAAAATATTGACCCCTTCTATTATAAGCAACAAAAAAAAGTTAACTGCAGCAATGGGGCGGTAGTATCTGCAAATGCATTGGCTAGTAAAGTTGGAGTAACTATTTTACTTAAAGGAGGAAATGCCATTGATGCAGCAATCGCTACCCAACTTGCTCTTGCAGTAGTATATCCAGGAGCAGGAAATATTGGCGGGGGTGGTTTTATGCTCGCGCATTTAAAAAATGGAAAAAATATCAGCATTGATTTTCGGGAAACAGCACCCGCTCAATCAAATAGGGATATGTACTTAGATAAAAAGGGAAATCCACAAATGAATTTATCTCAAGACGGTCATCTTGCAAGTGGAATACCTGGTTCGGTGGCAGGCATATTCGCAGCTATGAAATATGGTTCATTGCCTTTTAAAACGCTCATACAGCCAGCCATAGAACTTGCAGAAAAAGGTTTTTCAATTAGTGCAAATCAAGCGAATGATTTCAATGAACTAAAAAATGAATTCATCCAGCTAAATAGTTCCCCTACCGCTTTTGTAAAAACAAGCCCTTGGAAAGCAGGTGACAAACTGATACAAAAGGACCTTGCCAATACTCTCAAAAGAATAAGAGATAAGGGTGTCAAAGAATTTTATGAAGGGGTAACTGCCGAATTAATTGTTGCAGAAATGGCAAAGGGAAAAGGAATTATTACTGCGGATGATTTAAAAAAATATACCGCTAAGGAAAGGACTGCGATTGAATTTGATTATAAATCACACCATATTATTTCAATGCCATTACCTAGTAGTGGAGGAATTATTTTACAGCAGGTATTAAAAATGATAGAGCAAAAAAATATCGGTGAAATGAAATTTCAATCTGCT
>Ga0114964_10003234_pt1 | contig 11076 bp, 9 predicted proteins | sample C_131016_MF_Meta_FD_92638 | JGI IMG/M metagenome (GOLD analysis project Ga0114964, IMG submission 92638) | Freshwater microbial communities from Lake Croche, Canada to study carbon cycling - C_131016_MF_MetaG | ecosystem: Environmental > Aquatic > Freshwater > Lake | place: Lake Croche, Canada... | reverse complement strand
GTATCTACGCCCAGTGTTGAGTTCATTTGTGCCATTTGCAATTCGTAATCAAAATCGGAAACAGCTCGTAATCCTTTTACGATGGCTCTGATATCGTGCTCGGAGCAGTAATCGGCAAGTAACCCGTGAAATGTGCCAACCACAATATTGGAATGTTTTGCCGTACATTCACGCAACAAATCTACGCGTTCTTCTATAGAGAACAAGCCTGACTTGGTGTCATTTATCAACACCGCAACGGTCACATGATCAAACTGGTCGGCTGCGCGAGCAAATACATCAAGATGGCCATTAGTTACTGGATCAAATGAACCAGGGCAAACAGCTTTACGCATGACGACCTCCTATGCCTCTACTTTGGCAGGTGCATACACTCCGTACCAAATTGCCGTATCACCATAAGACTTATTTACCATCGGGTCATAGCCCTGCGGCCAATCAACTGCAGATTTACTACTGCGCTCAACCACAACTACTGCGCCATCTGAAAGCCAACGATTGGCCGCTAGTGATTCTAGGAGTAGAACCACTTGCTCGTCCGGCAGCGCATAAGGCGGATCTATGAAAACCAAATCAGCCGGCGTGTTATTTGCGGGCGAATCAACTAAACCGAGAACATCAGCTTTCTGCACAGAAATGTGGTATTCCCCAAGCGATTTCGCATTTTCTTCAATACAGCCCAATGCGAAGCGATCGTTTTCAACAAAGTAAGCCACCGCTGCGCCACGTGAAAGTGCCTCTAGGCCCAGTGCGCCGGAGCCGGCAAATAAGTCAAGGACTACGAGTGCCTCAAAGGAACCAACGGTACTCAGAAGACTTGAAAAAACAGCTTCGCGAACTCGGCTTGAAGTGGGTCGAGTCACTGTTACTGGGACACTAATGCTTCGACCTTTGTACTTACCACTGATTATGCGTGTCATGATTTCTTAACATATTCTGCGCGGCTAGCAACCAAAGCCGAAATTGCTCGAGCCAGTGCTGGTTGATTGGCCAAACCTGGATCGTCTGCAACAATCGCAGCGGCTTGGCTACGAGCTTGCTCTAGTAACTCTGAATCCCCGATGATGCTAACTAACTTCAAACTTGAATAAACCCCAGATTGGTCACGACCAAGAACATCGCCTTCGCCTCTTTGTTCTAAATCAAGTGCAGCCAATTCAAACCCATCCGTTGTCGAGGCAACTGCAGCGAGACGTTCTCGTGATGAACTAAATGCCCCTGCTTCGGTGACCAACAAGCACAGACCCGGCAGACTGCCGCGCCCAACCCGACCGCGTAACTGATGTAACTGGCTAATCCCAAATCGATCGGCATCCATGATGATCATGGTCGAGGCGTTAGGCACATCTACGCCAACTTCGATAACAGTGGTCGAAATAAGTACATCAATACCGTCCGAAATTGAATTGCCGGCGGTAAAGCGAGTCATGGCGTCATCCTTGTCGGCTGAAGACATCTGCCCATGTAAAGCACCAACTCGTACGTTCGAAAGCGGACCGTTAGTGAGTTCTTCAAATAGGTCTTCTAGCGCTACTGCTGGGCGCCCTCTGGCTTCGGCTTCTTTATCTTGCTGACTCACAATGCGTGGCACAACAACGTAGACCTGATGACCTTGCGAGACTTCCTCACACACACGCTCCCAAACACGCTCGAGGTGAGCCGGTTTTTCCGCAGCGGCCACGACATGCGTGGTGATTGGCTGGCGACCCTGCGGCAATTCAGTGAGTGTCGAAACATCTAACGCGCCAAAAGCCGTCATGGCAACAGTTCGCGGAATTGGGGTGGCTGTCATTACCAAAACATGTGGCCTGCGATCCGTGCCTGATTTAGAAACCAAGGTAGCTCGCTGCTCAACGCCAAAGCGATGCTGCTCATCAATTACCACCAAACCAAGATCAAAGAATTCGACCCGATCCTCGAGGAGCGCATGTGTCCCAATTACGATTCCTGCTTGGCCACATGTGATATCAAGCAAAGCTTTACGACGCTGCGCAGTATTTAGTGAACCAGTAAGCAAAGTTACTCCGGTTGCTCCGGGAGCAGCACCTAGTTCGCCACCTTGTGCCAGTGGACCGAGCAACTTTGTGATTGCCCGATAGTGCTGCATCGCTAGGACTTCTGTTGGTGCCAGGAGCGCCGCTTGTCCCCCACTATCTACAACCGTCAGCATCGCTCTGACCGCGATTACAGTTTTACCGCTACCAACTTCACCTTGAAGCAAACGGTGCATCGGATGCCCGGCAGCTAGTTCGCCTGCAATAGTTTCTGCAACTTCCACCTGGCCGTGCGTCAGAGTGAACGAGAGTAAAGCATCAAATGATTCAAGTAGTCCTTCTGGTTTTGGCGTTCGAGGAATAGCTGGCCATTGTGCTTCCTCGTAGCGTTGCTGCGCCAAAACTATTTGAAGGGCTAGCGCTTCATCCCATTTGAGTCGCGTGCGCGCAGCCTCAAGCTCTTGCGTACTCGCTGGCTTATGAATCGCCCGCAAACTTTCATTCAAGTCCAAAAGCTGATGTTCGCTGCGCACTGAATCAGGTAAAGAATCTTCCACCTCGCCAAGTTTTACTAAAACTGCGTCTACGCATTTAGCGATAGTCCAAGTTGGCACTTTCTTTGTTGCGCCATAAACCGGTAAAAATTTATCGACGTAGTCATCGACCGAAATAGTGGCAAAGTCGCCGAGTAATTCATAGTCCGGATGTGTTAATTGGCGCTTGTTATTGAACATTGAAACTTGACCAGCAAACAGCCCACGCGTTCCAGGTAGCAACTCTTTGTCTCGCCAATGTTGATTGAAAAACATCAAAGTTAGGTGTCCAGTGCCATCGCTTATAACTACTTCTTGTCGCGTTCCCGGTTTCGACTGGTTTTTCAAACTTTTAAAAGTGACAACTTCAGCTTGGACCGTTACATGGTCACCGATGGTCAGACTATTCAGATTAGTTAATGCGCCGCGCTGTTCGTACCGGCGCGGATAGTGGCGGAGTAAATCTTCAACCGATTTCATCCCGAACTCAGTCTCTAACAGCTTTGCTGTTTTAGCGCCGATGGCGTCAAGTAGCGATGTTTCTAAACTAGTCATGATTTGGCGATGTATTCCGGAAGTGAAGTTGTGGTAACCATTGAAACGGTGCCCAACGCACCTACTGAATTCAAAACTTCATCCACTAGGTCAGTGTGAATATGAATTTTGAATTCTGGAGGCGCGCCGGCAATAGCTAATGACTCTCCTAGTGCGGATAATGAGGTTTTTAAAAGTCCACGCACGTCGTGCTGACTTGTAAGTAAAAGTGTTAACTCAAATTCTGGACCGCTGTATTTGGCCTGGGTGGGAATCTGGTGATTTTTAACCGCAAACGAAATATTGATTTGGTGTCCGTTGTAGAAACTTGAAACTGACTCATGAAAAAGCACGAGTACACATGCGCCAGCATCGACGACTTGTGCTTGCTGGAGTTGTGGCAGCTGGTTTGTTGTTTCTAACAAGGCTCGTTTTGCCACATGGGTGACATCGCCCAAATAGGCAAATAGTTCATAAGGAGCACGAACCTTTGCAATAGCAGCAGCCACACTGAGGATGGTGCCTTCGTAGGGAGTGAGCACTGCCTCTTGCGCGCAACTCGCGCCAAGCTGCAAAGCTTGCTGCCAAGTGGCTACGTCTGCCCGATCTGCAAGCCCGAGCGAAAGTCCACGGAAATACTCAGCCAAAATAGTGCCCGAGTTACCGCGGGCATTTGTACTCGCAAATTGGGCAAACTTTTCGGCAACTTCCTTAAGCGAATCTTCTCTGCCGATTGAACTGGCTAACCCACTGTTTCCGGCCTCCACTGTTAACAGCGAATTTGTGCCGGTGTCCGAATCTGGCACAGGAAATACATTCAGTGAATTGATTTCAGATTCATGGAGTCGAAGTGCTTCCTGAAAATTTTGCAGAATCTGTGCAAAATCTGCGCCGTCGATTTGCCCGAAATCATGTGGGGGTTGGCGCAGTGACACCCCCCAAGATTACCGTTTCCTTAGGAAATATAAGGATGCCTAGCCTGCAAGATTTCGAACTGGTTCCCCGCGAATTGGTATTTCTGGCTACTGGCAGGTACAGTTATGGGGCTAGTTCAATCTTTATCCGCAAGGAGTTTCATCATGGCTGCTAACTGCGACGTCTGTGGCAAAGGCCCAGGCTTTGGTCACGCCATTTCACACTCACACCGTCGTACTAAGCGACGTTTCAACCCAAACATTCAGACAGTGCACGCCATTGTTGGTAAGACACCTAAGCGTCTGAACGTTTGCACCTCATGCATTAAGGCTGGCAAAGTAGCCCGCGCCTAATCAGCAATCTTCAAAAAGTCCTCGCCTTGTGCGGGGACTTTTTATTTTGCCCAGAACTTTAACTTGCGCCGAAGGACTTACTTGAAGTGATCCCAACCACTCTGGGCAACAGCTTCACCATCTACGCTCACGCCTTCGCCAGCAGTAACTGCGCCAATTACAACCCAACCTTCTGGCACCTGCTTCACATCAGAGAAAGTTGCCGCAAAAGCGTGGTCTTCCCCTCCTTGCAATACCCATTCCAACGCATCACCGTTGAATGCAGAAGCCATTGCCTGTAGCTCTTCAGTGACAACGAGTTTTTGCGATTCAATGTTGATGGCAACACCCGAGGATTGTGCGATATGGGCGACATCCGAAAGTAGACCATCGCTGATGTCAATCATGGAGTTTGCACTGTATGCAAGCTGTGCGAGTTCGTACGGTGGCTCTGGCGCCCGATGGGCGCTAACGATGGCCCGTGGTGATCTAAATCCACGAGAGAGCATCATTAACCCTGCGTGTGCGTAACCTAAGCGACCAGCCACTGCCAAAACATCGCCAACTTGTGCGCCGCTTCGAGTGATTGGTTTTGGCGCGACTAGCGAGCCAAGCGCAGTAACACTAATTACAATCTGTTCACTGCGAACTACATCGCCGCCGATAACCTGAGCGCCAACTAAATCTGCTTCTACCTTTATGCCTTCAGCTAACTCAAGCACCCAAGCAACTTTGGTATCTGCAGGAACAGCGAGCCCAATTAGTAGTGATTTTGGCGACCCACCCATGGCAAAAATATCGGCCAAGTTTGCTGCCACACTCTTGCGCCCAATTTCGTGAGCACTCGACCAGTCGAGACGAAAGTGAACACCTTGAACTAATACATCAACGCATGAAACCAACGGTAAGCCGTCAGATGCAGTAACTGCTGAATCATCGCCAAGTCCAACTATTAACCCGGCGTCGGATTTTGATTGCAGACGTTCACCGATTGCTTGGATGAGCGCAAACTCACCAATCTCGGAAACGCTCTGCGTGTTGTTCATACCCTTAACGGTAGCGGGGGTTTTGTCATGACGGTTATGTTAGGTCGGTTTTCTATAAGGTGGAGCGTATGAAACGAATGTTCGCCGTCTTGCTGTTTTGCTCGGCCGGGTTATCGGCCTGTGGTGAAGCAAAAGTTGCTGTGCCAGTACCAACGCCAAATGCTAGCGACGCGGCAATTTGTCAGCGGCTTTCACCAAACCTGCCCGAAACTGTTGCAGATCAACCGAAACGCACCGTTGCCGATTCCCCCGACTTAACTGCTGCTTGGGGAAACCCACCTATCTCTCTTCGCTGCGGCGTACTTAAACCCACTGCTCTAGAACCCACTTCTTCACTTATTACGGTTAACGGCATCGATTGGTTTGCTGAAGAGCTTTCGGCTGGTTGGCAGTTCACCTCAATGAACACTTCTGTATTTGTTGAAGTAACTGTGCCCAATGATTACAGCCCTGAAGCAAACGCGCTTGTTGACTTAAGCGCTAGTTTGAAAAAGTTAGTTGTGTTAGCGGCAACAAATTAAAAAATTACTGTAAACCAATTCCACGGTGTAATGCATCGCTAATTAGTTCGTCAATCAAATCTGGGTATTCAATGCCGCTATGCGCCCACATCCTTGGGAACATAGAAATCGGGGTGAACCCTGGCATGGTGTTCAACTCGTTCACCACAATGTCATGATCTAAAACAAACATGTCTACCCGAGCCAAGCCCGCGCAATCCATGGTGACAAAAACTTGTTGCGCAACTCTTTGAGCTTGCGCTTGGATTTCTGGAGGCAAATGCGCCGGAACTATTAGTTCAACAGCGTCGTCGACATACTTGGCATCGAAATCGTAAAACTCGTGGTTACCGCGCACAACAATTTCAGCACACACACTTGCGCGTGGTCCAGATTTGCCACCGAGCACGCCGCATTCAATCTCGCGAACATTTTCTAAACTAGATTCAGCAATTACTTTTGGATCATGACTTCGAGCAAACTCGATTGCATTAACTAGCTGATCGGCAGCCTTTACTTTTGTGATACCAACACTTGATCCAGCGCGACAGGGTTTCACAAATAATGGGTACTGAAGTTCATTCACGCGTGCGATTGCTTCGGCTTGTGAGTGGTTCCACTGTGCATCGGTAATAACTTCATAGGAGCCAACGTTGAAACCAGCGTCGCGAAGTATGGCTTTCATGTGTGCTTTGTCCATGGACGCAGCTGATGAGAATACGCCTGAGCCAACGTAAGGCACATCTGCAAGTTCTAGCAGCCCTTGAATTGTGCCGTCTTCGCCATACGGACCGTGTAGAACTGGGAACACCACATCAATAGGCGCTAACACCACAGAATCCTCATCGCCGATTTCAAGGTTTGCTTGGCCAGCCAAATTTACTAAGTTAACTGAACTACCATTGGGCAAAACGGTCGGCTGCTCGCTGGCTGACATGTTTAAAATTGGGTCGTCATCGGCTACTAAAACCCACTGGCCGTCAGGTGTGATTCCAACTGGAATCACTTCGAATTTGGCCCGATTAATCGCGCGCAGCACACTACCTGCAGAAATACAGGAAATAGCGTGTTCGCTACTTTTCCCACCAAATAGCACTGCTACTCGGATGCGACTTGTCATGAGTCCACGCTAGCCGAATGTGGAAGTAATGGCGAGGCACTAATCTCTTCTATATGAACTCGTCGCAATCTACCGGACCTGATTACAACATCGAAACTGTTGCTGTGCACGCTGGCCGACCTGCCCGCACGCCAGATGGTCCGATAAACCCACCTATTGTTACCTCAAGCACTTTGCATGCTGGTGGCCAATACGGATATGGCCGTCAGTGGAATGAAACTTTGGCTGCTCTAGAAGAAATCATCGGTTCATTAGAAGGTGGAACCGCCACGGTTTACTCGAGCGGAATGGCTGCCACCAATGCAGTGTTCGACATTGTGCCAATGGGCGGCGTTATCGTCGCCAGCTCTCACTCTTACGCAGCAGTTGGAACTCGGCTTGAAGAACTTGCAGCAACCGGTCGCATTGTGTTGCGGTATGCCGATGTGACAGATCAAGCTGACATTGAAAAACAGATTGCTGGCGAGGGCAAACCAGCAGATTTAGTTTGGTTTGAGAGCCCGACAAATCCACTTCTTGAAATTTGTGACATTCGCGCAGCTGCTCATGCGGCACACGCAGTTGGCGCACTGCTTGCAATAGATAGCACGTTCATGACGCCAGCACGCCAACAGCCGCTTGTACTTGGCGCTGACATTGTGATGCACAGTGTTACTAAAGGGCTAGCTGGGCACTCTGATTTACTCATGGGAGCTGTGGTCACCGCAAGCAGCGAACTGGGCGAGCAGATGCTTGGCCGCCGCGTTCTTTTGGGTGCGGTACCAAGTTCATTCGATGCATTCTTGGCGATTCGTGGCATTCGCACGCTCTCTGTTCGCATTGATCGCAGTGAAGACAACGCAAAGATTTTGGCGCAGCGGCTTGCGAATCATCCAGCTGTTTCAAAGGTCTACTACCCCGGCTTAGAAACTCATCCGAATCATGAAGTGCACGCGCAGCAGGCAAGTGGACCAGGTTTCATGATTTCTTTCCTTGCTGGAAACAGCGCCGATGATGCAGACAAAGTCTGTGATTCAACACTGCTTGCAACTAATGCAACATCGCTTGGCGGGGTTGAAACTCTACTCGAGCGTCGCCGCCGTTGGGCTCATGAAAATGTTGAAGTGCCACAGAACCTCATTCGACTTTCAGTCGGTATTGAAAATGTTGAGGACATCTGGACCGATTTAAATCAGGCGCTAAACCAGATTTAGTTCCGGTATTCAGGCGCTAACTTGGCGAATACCAAGCCATCTGTTTGGGTTCCATCGCGATTAGTCATTGCCATTCGCTGCGTTGATTCGAGGTAGAAACCAGCTTTAAGCAAGGTTCTCTGCGAGGCAATATTCTCTGGCAAAGTGTCGGCACCAACTCGCCGATATCCCAATGAGAATAAGTAATCAACCAATACTTCTAATGCAAGAGCTGTATAACCCTTGCCTCGAAACTCTGGCGCAGTTGCGTAACCAATTTTGATTATATGCTCAAAAGTAATTGAGTCGAATGCCGAAAGTTGAACGGCCACTTTCCCATCAACTTCAACCGCAAGTGCGAAGTCCGTTTTGTCTTCAAAGCCTTTGCGCTGTCGGGCGATCCATTTTTCTGCATCAGAGTGCGTGTATGGGATCGGCACGGTGGTGAAGTACTGCGTATCTGGATCTTGGCAGATGTTGTAAACAACCGCCGCCTCATCCTCACGCCAAGGCCGAAGAGTGATTTCTCCAGAACTCAAAGTTGGAAGCTCTTCAGGCCAAGTAATCATGAAGTCATGCTAGCAATCTCAAGGCACATCAATCACCTGATTTATTGGACAAACTTGCGCCAAAGAATCAGCGAATTCTTAAGATTGCAATCCCTGCGCGATTTCCAATCTGATATTTCCGGTGATTTTTCTCGGTCAATTGCAAACTGGTGTGCAATTTCGACCATATGAAATTTCCTACCCTCAGATGAATTGAGGCGTGGAGTATTCATTCTCGTTGCTTTTAGACTCTAAAGGTGATCGCATGGTAAATTAGAGCACAATAGCAACACAAAGTCACCCAAAGGAAAAGGAATTTCTGGTGAAAAAATTAATTGTTGGAACCTTAGTCACACTTGTAGTGTCGGGACTAACTTGGCCCGGTACGGCAAAGGCAGCAACTACATTGAAGACTTACATGGGTCAGAGTGTCCAGGTTAAGTTGGGTGACATTTTTAATTCCACCTCGATACATAATTTTGCGAGTGAAGGAGTGGGAACAGTCAGGGAACATGTTGAATATACAGATCCCAATACATCCGAGACATCCACCGTTTACAGTTCAGGCCGAAGAATCGATACCATGCTTGATGACGATTACATTTCAAATTTCTCGGTAACTTGGAAAGCTAACTGCCAAGCAAGTGCGTCTCAATGCATATGGGCTTTGAATAGTTGGTATGCATTAGGTGGCCATTACAAAATGACCATTTCATTGGAAACTGATAACACAGAACCTGATTCCACAGAAGTGCCCGTAGCCGTGCAGGCCGCGAACCTTATTTCCTTGACTTCCAAACAGTCGATAATTTACCCATTCAAAGATAACTACCGTGACGGAATTTCGGGGAGACTTAATGGGGTTACTCCTAATGGTTTTCCGCTTAAGACCCGTGGCATAACTGTTACCGCATCCATAAATGGCAAAGTAGTTGGGACAACTAAGTCGGCAACTTCGGGTAACTTCAACCTAGTTATTCCACCAGATGCTGCTGGCAATCTAACTTTGGATTCTGGCATCCTGCATAAGAAAACCTACGGAGTACCCAGCACATTAGTAAGTAAAACCCCAGTTGTTTCTGCTAAGAAGACAAGCATTACATCCATCAAGCTTTCGGCTCCAGCCATCGTTTACCCCTCGAAAGATGGATTCCAAGATAGCGCAACTATTGGCATTAGGACTTTCACCTCAGTTGGCAAGACAATCAAAGCCAGCGGGAAACTAACCGTTACACAGGGTAAAAAGATAGTCCTTTCGAAGAAATTCAAAGGATCCCCATACAAGTCTTTCACTTGGAATGGAAAAGTGAACGGCCAGATAGTCCCTGGTAAGTATCTTGTAACCACAACCATCAAAGGTGGCCAAGGACAGCCACTCACTGCAAAGAGAATCATTACGGTAAGTCCGAAAAAACTAAAAACCGTGACAGTTAACGAAACATATGGTGCATACAATTCCTTCTACCAAGATCAAGGCGACTCTTACGATCCGGTTTCACATGATGGTCAATACGGTGCACGCTTTTATTCTTCGGGCGACCCCGATACGATGATTTTGACCATAGCTGTGCCTAAATCCCCGTCTGCCAAAAAGTGGCGAATCAGTTTCAACAATTACAGCGCTTACGGCTTTTTCACAGCAGATCCTTGTTCAAGTGAAGACTGTCTGAGCGACCATCTGTCTGTGGGATCAACAACCTTTACAGATGGCGATAGTGGAACTAAGTGGACCCCATGGACATATGCAGGACAAGGATCTGACACCGCCTATTTCCTAATTGGCTCGACGGACTATGCCAGTCTTTATGTTAATAGTTTCACGATTCAATACTCGAAGACAGTGCTTCGTTGATCTAAATTTTCGAAGTAAAAAGTTAACTGGAACCCTAGTTTGGCAAGTTCAAACTAGGGTTCCAGTTAGTTTCTCTGAAATCTCTAACCACTTATCTTCAAGCTCTGACTTCTGGGCATTTAACTCAACTAACTGCGGTGAGAGTTCAGCAACTTTAACAAAGTCCGTTGCGTGTAATTCCATCTGCTCATGCATCTGCTTTATCTGAGTGTCGACTTTGCCGATTGACCGCTCTAGTTTGGCTAACTCTTTTTGCAGGTCACGAATTGTGGAGCTGCTGAGTTTCTCTTTCGCAGATGACTGATTCAACATCGAAGAATCGTGGTCTTGAAGGGCGCGTAATTCCAGGAACTCTTCCAAGCCACGAGGTAGATCGCGCAATCCTCCATCGCCCATAACCGCCACAAAGGTGTCACAAACTCGCTCAAGGAAATATCTATCGTGCGAAACCACTAAAAGCGTGCCCGAGAAACTGTCTAACAAATCTTCAAGACTTGCAAGTGTTTCAACATCAAAATCGTTAGTTGGCT
>Ga0114964_10003231_pt1 | contig 11084 bp, 16 predicted proteins | sample C_131016_MF_Meta_FD_92638 | JGI IMG/M metagenome (GOLD analysis project Ga0114964, IMG submission 92638) | Freshwater microbial communities from Lake Croche, Canada to study carbon cycling - C_131016_MF_MetaG | ecosystem: Environmental > Aquatic > Freshwater > Lake | place: Lake Croche, Canada... | reverse complement strand
CTTGCGTAACCTAATGGAAGATTACAGTCACAGTGTCCGCTTTATTTTAACCTGTAACTATCCTAACAAGATTATTCCACCATTACATTCAAGACTACAACAGTTACATATTTTAAAAACAGATCACACAGAGTTTACAGCCCGTGCGGCCATAGTATTAGTCACAGAGGAAATTGAGTTTGATATTGATACCCTGGACAGCTATGTTCGTGCTACATATCCAGACCTACGCAAATGTCTACAGTTGCTACAACAAAATAGTCAAACGGGGCAATTAAACGCACCCAACACAACAGATAAATCTGTAGGTGATTGGAAATTAGACTGTGTAGATTTGTTTAAGCAAGGAAAGATCCGCGAAGCTAGAACTTTGATGTGTCAACAAAGTACTCCAGAAGAAGCCGATGAAATATTCCGTTGGATGTACGATAACTTAGATTTGTGGAGCACTGATCCACACAAACAAGATCAAGCAATTGTTATTATTCGCAACGGACTTGTCAATGTGCCCATGGTTGCAGATCAAGAAATTAATTTAAGTGCTACCTTGTGTGAACTGAGCAACTTGTAATGCCCAATTTTGAAGTGCTTGAACCTGCTGTAGATCCCAACAATAGAATTAGTTTTTTATTAGACTGGGAACTTACAATGAAGTGCAATCTTGATTGTAGTTATTGCCCAACTGGAACATATGGCGGTCATGATAATAGTACCAAGCACCCTCCTACGGATGAATGCATTAGGGCTTTAGAATTTATGTTTGAATACGTAGATCAGTATATGAAACATAAGCCAAAAGGTATTAGGTATGTTGTGTTGAATATATATGGCGGCGAAGCATTGCATCACCCTGATATTGTTAACATACTAAATCAAGTTAGAGTAAGTTATCAAACGTATGCTGACCGGTGGCATTTAACTGTGACCACTACTACTAATGCTATTATATCTGATAAAAAACTTAAACAAATTATACCATTCATTGACGAATTTACTGTGAGCTATCATACAGAAAGCACACATAAACAAAAACAGCAATTTAAAAACAATCTGTTAACAATTAAACAATCAAACAAACGACAAAAATGTGTAGTTCTTATGCATCAAGAACCAAAACTTTTTCAAGATGCGACTGGTATGATCGAGTGGTTAACGCAAAACAATATCAAAATATTACCTAGACAACTTGACTGCGATGTTGGAGTTATAGGTAAACGAATATACGATCAGGCACAGGTAACTTGGTTTGATAAATTTTATCAAACTAAAACATTCGGGCAGGCAACAAATTTATTACAAAATAAAGTAGAATCACATTTAACGGATATTGGCCGAGCATGTTGTGGTGGCCGTCAAACCTGTACTGATCAAAATTATAAACAACGACATTTTTATGTTGAAAATAAATTCCCTGATTGGTATTGTAGTGTAAATCATTTTTTCCTGTACATTAAACAAGTTAATGGAGAAGTCTATATTAACAGAGATTGTAAAATGTCATTTGATGGTACTGTAGGTCCAATTGGCAATCTAAACGATACTATAAAAATCCTGTCTACTTTAAAAAACCAACTTGACACCGACACTATGCCGGTAATACAGTGTAAAAAACACAACTGCTTGTGTGGACTTTGTGCGCCTAAGGCTAAGAATTTAGATACATATAACTCAATTATGAAAAAATACCAAAAGGATTATGTGATATGAGATACTTAATGTTAACCTACTACTACCAGGCCAATGGTAAAATTGATGAAGGCATGACTGTGGCCACCCGAGTTAGAACTAAAGATTCGCAAACTGCCAGTGTTATCCTGGACTTTAAAGAATTAACAGTCGTTAAAGCTGCCTTGCGTGATACAACCATTCCTAAAGATTGGGACAGAATTGTTGGCTATTACTATCCATTTTATCCGGCCATTATGGAAAGATTATTAAGAGAAAACGGACACGAATTAACTACTGTAGACCCATCAAACACGGAAGCATCAACCGGTTGACCAACAATTCCATTTCAAGTATAATAGTACTATGAAATCGAAATATAGAAATAAAAAGAACAAATTAATACTAACTGATGCAGACGGGTGCTTGCTCGACTGGGAGTGGGCCTTTAATGTTTGGATGCAGGAGCACGGTTTTGAAGAAGTTCCGGGTAGCAAGCTCAACTATGATATGAGCATACGCTACGGCATTCCAAGAGAACAAGTTGTAAAATTAATTCGCATTTTTAACGAAAGTGCCGCAATTGGATTTTTACCCGCACAGCGTGATGCTATGTACTACGTTAAACGCTTACACGAAGAACATGGATACGTTTTCCATTGTATTACTTCATTGAGTTTAGATCCTAATGCTCAAAGATTGCGCGAAATGAATATCCACAAAATGTTTGGCCCAACAGCATTTGAAAGAATTGTATGCTTGGATACCGGAGCACACAAAGATGATGCCTTGGAAGAATATGAAGGCACTGGATTATTTTGGATTGAAGATAAATGGGAGAATGCCGAAACCGGGTACAAATATGGTCTAAGCCCGTTAGTCCTGGAACATGGTCATAATATGCACAAGCATCATCCAGACATCACAATAGTAAAAAACTGGAAGCACATTTACGAGGTTATTACGCAACAACAAACATAACAAATTAATTATTCAGCAATTAATATATTTGTAGGTGTCTACCCCTTGGTGATTTAAAAATTTTTGTTGGCTATCAATCATTTCTGACAGATAATTTTTTTGAATATAATTTACAATATCATCATAGTTTAATAAAATTTTTTCTTTATCTGGATAGGTTGGTATAAAAGGAGCAGGAGACGTTAATTGTTCTACTAGGTTTTCGTACACAACTACAGAATCCAATTCAGTCAAAGTGGATTGATAAAAGTTATGCCAAGATATTAACTGTTTGCAACTCTGAGCAATTTGATTTTGATTATTATGAAAAAACGGAGTTATTTCCTTAACTTCTTCATTTACGAGTCGATGGCGTGGCGCCCCAGAATTAACTACTGCATAAGATAAAATAGTCTCTATTGGATCTTGCCGTAAACTAAAAATTCTAGTACAATTTTTAGTTTTTTCCGTAGACAACAGCAAATGAGAATGAATAACCGGATCGATTAGGTCGTTTGATTGATTTTGCAAAAAATAGATAGGAGAACACTCGAAATATTTTCTTATCTGTAGACTTAATAATACCGATCCGGATCTTCCATAACTTAATATAATAAAAGGAGACATCCTTTATTTATTACTAAGTCAAGTGCTGTAAAGGTTAAGCACACTATCAATGATAGCATGCCGCTGTATGTCTCGATTGTCTAAATGACACACAGCTATTCCCTTTACACCCCCTTCCCCCAATCTTTGGCATAGGTCCATCAGACCGTTGTTGCCGCGGTTGCGATCCGCCTGTTCTACGTCGCCCGTGATTACTATTTTTGAGCCTTCGCCGATACGGGTCATCAGCATTTTTACCTGACTAGGAGTTGCGTTCTGCATCTCATCAGCTATAATATACGCACTTTTGAAAGTACGACCTCGCATGAAAGCGAGCGGGGCAATCTCTATCTTTTGCTCCTCTATCATAGCCTGTATGTCAGGCTGACGATAGTACTCTCTAAGTATATCAGTTAGGGGACGGACCCATGGATCCATCTTTTGATTCAGGTCGCCAGGCAGAAACCCATGCTTCTCATCCTCCACACCAACTGCTGGGCGTGTTAATACAATACGATCTGCTTCTCCGGCTCTAAAAGCCTTTACTGCCGCTAGCATGGCCAAATACGTTTTTCCTGTTCCTGCTGGCCCTGCTGTGACGATGATGTGTTGTTGATCATCTTGTAATGCTAACACTAACTTCTCTTGATTGCGTGAACGAGGCACAATATCAATAGGTCGTTGCTTTACTGGTTTTACCTGATCGAAGCGGATAGTGTTTTCTTGATATGTCATTTGACGTTTACTTTGTTTTACTGCGCTTTTTCTACTCATGTAATCTCCGTAGTTGAGTTGAGTTTACTGCTAACAGCGAATTGCTGTTACGAGTATTTACGGAGTAAATGCAACAGTTATATAGGTGGTAATCTTTGAGATCTATGGACTAAGTATTAGACTGTGAGGAACATTTATTAGAATGTTGTCCTACATTGTTCGAACTAACTTCTTTTTTGCATTTCAAACAACATGCTTTTATTTGCGAATTATGGATTCCTAATTCAAGTCTAGCTTTATTATTATCTTTACCTAAAAAATTATGAGTTCCGTTTTTAACTCTATTTCTAGAACTAGTTATCCATCCGTGTGTTCCATTTTCAAATCTTTTGCGATTTAATTCGCCTCCTAGAAAATGATGCTCACCTTTTAATACTCGTTCTTTATTTGCTTGTCTTGCCAGCTCTGACAGCTCTGTTGGAGTTAAATTCATGCGATATGCTATTTTAAAACAAGCCCCATATTCACCTCGAGCATAATGTATATCATAGTGCTCTTGAATAGTTACAGCCGCCAAATTAGCAGGACCATTGTTGCTATGATTGCCATCTATATGATGTATATCATATCTACGACCGTTAGCATCCCTTGAGATTTCTCCGTAGTGCTTCTCCCATATTTTACGATAGTTAGTAGTACCGCAGTAAATACACATGCTGATTGCTCCTTCAAGCGTTAGAGTAGTTGGATATCCCCATATCGCGAACTACACCCTTATTTACCAACACGCTAAATAATCGTATGACACAAAAAACCATTGACCAAGCTATATTCAAAGATGGACAAGATTATTGGCAAGTAGCCCAAAATATCCAGGATATCTATCTCAGCGAAGGTAGCTTACTAACCCTGCTAGACTTTGAACGTGTATTGGATGAGCTAGATTTGTATGCGTTTAAGAACTGGCAAATTGGCGAGCTAGTACAAGGCCCAACTATCAGCAAATATCGTGTAAGCTGTATTTTTATGTGGCCTGAAAAACTCATGCCAGACCCACGTGGCGGACGTAGATTACTACCGTTTGATTGTGACGTAAAATACAAACGTACCAACATGCAAGTGCCCATAAAGATTGAAGATCCTAGTGATTATCGTCCTGGCACAAAAAAAGCACGTTTAACAGAAAAGAAAGTATGGCTGGTAGAAATAACCATGCCTAAAAGCCTGATGAGTGATATACGCACAGGTTCAGTAGAATTAGAAGATCAAGACATTGACCTAGCAGACTTAGATGATGCTTACGAGCAAGGGCTAGATCAAGAAAGTTACCAAAGTGATGAACAGGCAGACAATGCACAACAACAACTCCAACAACCCGCTATTTGAAAGTCTGAGCTTTAAGGACATGGAAGGTTTGTTGAAGCCTACCGTCCACGTGGACGAATTTAGCTCTAAGATGGGCGATGACGACGACGTTATTGTTGTTAGTTTCTTTGTGCGCGATGCTCAGGCAGCCAAGGATCTTATGATGTGGTTTGAAAAGGGTTACGACTTTGTCTTGGATGCTGATCGTAGCCCAGGTGAAATCAAACCTGGCCGTTATTTGGTTTATGTAGAAATTCGTCGTCGCAGCACAGCCGGTGGACATGTAGAAACTCTGTTGAACGACCTAAACACCTTGACTGAATTTGAAGACGCATCAGATTGGACCATGCACTATCGTGGCAAATCAATTCCGTTTAGTCAAGATGCTTTTGATAAAATAGTGCCCTTGACTCCTCGAGCTTATCGTGAACGCTACGAAAAAGATCTAAACGAAATGCGTACAGCCGCAGGGATGCAAGTAGTTACTACGTATGACAAGAAAGACCGTGCGCTACAAGCCATTCAAAGCGCCGCTGGCATAATTTAAAGTATACTCTAAAAGTAGGTATATAATTACCTATGAAACTAAAAAGTTTTGGATGCAGTTTTATCTTTGGCAGTGAGCTCAGTGACGAGGCTGGGGATACACCTGGCGAGGGATATAAACACTTTAGCAGATTAACTTGGCCTGCTCACTTAGCTCAATATTTAAATGCTACACATGAATGTTTTGCTAAACCCGGTGCTGGCAATTTACAAATACTCGAACAGATATTGACTCAGTCAACTACCAAAGATGTTGATTTATTTGTAATAGGGTGGACGAGGATTGATCGTTTTGATTATTACAATTCTGAGTTTGCCGGAAGTCCATGGACAGACTGGTTAACAATTTTGCCCGGTGATACTAATGCAGTAGCTAAAATATATTATCGCGACTTGCATTCAGAATATCGTGATAAATTTACTTGTTTAAGTTACATCAAGTTGGCTATAGACACACTCAATCAAAAAGACATTCCGTTTATTATGACTCATATGGACGATTTACTTTTTGATCAACAGTGTCACACTACACCAGCAGTGTTAGATTTACAAGAATATATAAAACCATATATGACTACATTTAAAGGACAAAGTTTTTTAAATTGGAGTTGTGCGCATGGTTATCCAGTATCAGAAAAATGGCATCCATTAGAAGAAGCACATCAAGCAGCAGCCAACTATCTAATAGAGAATCACAGTTTAATCCACTCGGCGTAGATTCTGCGACCGTCCCAGCGGACTATCAACAGACCTACACAGATCATAAAGTAAGAGTAAAAGTTTATTAAGGAATAATATGGCACAACGAATTTTAATTATGGGCTTACCCGGTTCAGGCAAAACAACACTAGCAGGTGCTCTTAAAAAGTACCTGGAGGAGCATGGCAACATCAGTTATGCCCGTGCTCTCAACGAACATATTGGCAGTTTAAATGCTGAAGTAACCTGGTTCAATGCCGATGACATTCGCCGTAAGTACAACGACTGGGACTTTAGCAATGACGGGCGTATCCGTCAAAGTATCCGTATGTTTCAATTCAGTATGGAAGCCGGTGGCGACTATGTTATTTGCGACTTTGTTGCTCCGTTGGTTGAAATGCGTAACAACTTCAAGGCCGATTGGACCATTTGGGTAGACACTATCCGCGAAGGACGTTATGCCGATACTAATGCAGCCTTTGTAGAACCTGAGATATACGATTTCCGTGTAAACGAACAAAATGCAGAAAAGTGGGCAGAGTTTATCGGCCAACATATCATTGATAATCGTCGTCGTCCTGTTTTTGATTGGAAGAAAGAAACAGTACAGATGTTAGGTCGTTGGCAACCTTGGCACGACGGGCACCGTGCGCTATTTGAACGTTTGATTGCTCGCACAGGACAAGTGGTTATTCAAATACGTGACGTACAGGGCTGGCAAGGTAGTAACCCGTTTGAAGTAGAAAAAGTTAAGAGCTTTATTAAGCGTGACCTGGATCCTATCTATCAAGGGCAATATGAGATACAAGTAGTTCCTAACATTGTGCATATTGGTTGGGGCCGTGGAGTAGGATATACATCAGGCGAAGAAACATTTGACGAAGCAACAACAAACATCAGTGCTACAAAGATTCGTAAAGAGCTGGGCCTTAAATAACGGCGAGACTGCCGTACGCAGTCTTGTCAAGGCCTACTCATATCGTTGTTGCGGAACTGTAACAACTATAATAATTTCTTACGTAATAACTGGGCAGTTTATTCTCAGTCTAGGCATAGGTGCTACAGAAATGGTTGTTAAGCCGTTTGTATACTGGTGTCACGAACGAGTATGGAGTCGGGTCCATTGGGGTAGAAAACGGTAAATATTAGTATCAAGGAACATATCAATATGGAAATTACACAACAACAACTAGGTGCTTGTATTGGCAACAACCCATACTTGGAACACTGGGCTGAAGCCCTGAACAAAATATTACCAGATTATGATATCACGACGCCCCAGCGTGTGGCCGCATTCGTTGCCCAGGCCGCACACGAGAGTGGTAACTTTACAGCACTACACGAAAACTTAAATTATCGTGCTGCAACATTACGCAAGGTATTTCCTAAATATTTTCCTGATGATGCTACAGCCGAACAATATGCTAGTCAGCCCAACAAGCAAGAGCTGATTGCCAATCGTGTTTATGCTAACCGCATGGGCAATGGTGACGAGGCAAGCGGAGATGGTTTTCGTTATTGTGGTCGCGGCCTTATACAACTGACCGGCAAGCAAAACTACACTAAGTTTGCTGAAAGTATTGATACTCCGGTTGAACAAATTCCAGAATTCCTAGCAACATTTGAAGGTGCTATACAAAGTGCCTGCTGGTTCTGGGAATCCAACAACTTGAATCAGTATGCTGATGCCGGTGATATTGTCACAATGACCAAACGCATCAACGGTGGCACCATTGGTCTAGAGGATCGTCAGGCACATTACGATCACGCACTTGAAGTGTTTGGAGTTGCCTAATGTTCAGTTGGATTATACAAAATATCATTGGTAACTTGCCTGTATGGGTTTGGACTTTTGTTGCAGGTGCTGGCGTGGCCGCATATTTTGTCAGCGGATTCATTGCTCGCTTTCCAAGTCCTCAACTTAAAATGTTGTCGGTCACTGTAAAGTATTCGGGCCTGGCCGCTGTGGTGTTTGGAGTCTTTATGTGTGGCGGAAGTGGAGTCACCGCGGTGTGGCAAGCTGAAATTAAACGGGCCAATGAACAAGTGGTCATTGCCGAGAAAAAAGCCGCAGATGCTAATAATGTAATCAAAGAAAAAGTAATAACAAAAATTGAACTAGTCAAGGAGAAGGTCAATGCCAATAATCAAGCAATTGAAGCGAGTCGTGGTGCTATCAATGCTGAGTGTAAGTTGTCTGACACTGCTTGGGTGCTCTACAACCGTGCCGTTAACAATCAAGTGGCCGGAAGCACCAGCAGAACTACAACAACCAGCAAGTAATTTAACACCCTTAGCCGACAACAAAAAGACCATAACTGATCTTATTGAAAATGCCAACGAGAACAGTGGCATGTATTATCAGTTGAAAGAACGATATGAAGCCTGGCAACAGTGGTATACCACTCACAAGAAAATATACGAAGATTTAAAATGAAAAAACTATTTGTTGTATTAATAACATTGGCGTTAAATGGTTGTGCTTTGTATGATGCATATATGATGACTGGCTACGATCCAAATGAATATCGCATTATTACTGAAATTCGCACTGATGCTTATAATTATAAGCATCAATGCCCTAATAAAGTTATGTCCGAGGCCAATGCTATGTTAATCTCAGACAAAACACAGCTATTTGAATTTTACAGCGAACAAATTCCAGGAAATGACAACGGAACCAGGGCTAGCAAAAATTTAAATGAAATAGCACAAGGCTTAAAAACTCAATATCAAAATGGCACAGCGGTATCACCATTGTTTTGTAAATTAAAATTTACAAGTATTGAAAACTCTGCCGCAGTGCTACAACACGTCATAGCCGGGAGACCAAGATGACATTAGATGAAATACAAGGCCAATTGGCCGCAATGGCCAATGCAGGTGATCCAACTTTTAGTCAGTTTGCCAATGATATAAATCAGATAGTTGAGCAGGCCAAATCGGGGCAAATGAGCGGTGCAGAAGTTAAAGAGATATTAGCAGATGCACAACGTCAATTGGCCATATTAGAAGATGCTAGTCAGCTGGCATTTAAAGAAACATTAAATACTTGTATCAATGGATTAATCACAATTGCCTGTGCTGTTTGAAAGCGCAAAGTAAAAAATTCAAATAAGTGAGATAAATATTTGGGTAACAGTAGTGAAAAAACATGGCAAATCCACCCCCACCATATGACGATATTACCGGCATAAGTCGCACGGTAATGAAGGACAATGCACAGGAAACTGTGTATAATTATAATGGCAATGCTAGACCAGGCGAGATGGTGGCCGACTTGACTGTAGATCCACCTGTAGTTTATATAGGCAATAATTTAGGGCAACTGACCCAGGTATTCCCTAGCACCGCTGGCAACCCAGCTGGAAACAGCGGAGCAGTGCAGATAAACTGGCTAGGAACTTTTAGTAATCAAGGTGGCACACCCGGCGACACTTATTCTACAATACAGTTTGACGGTGATGGGTTGGCTACTCTTAATGGTAACAACGCATTCCAATCCAGCAGTAACGTAACTTATCTAACTATCAATACACCAAAAGTAGAAAGCACCGACTTTGGCGTCCTATCAGGACCTGGCATTACTGTGGTCGGGTACGACGACAATTATAATACTCCTCGTAGTGCTTATTTTAGTGTGCAGGATCAGTCCACAGCAACGCAACAATGGGATTTTGGTATCTTAGGGTCGGGCAGCAACAATTTTACCATACGTAATAGAACCGCTGATTCCACCCCGTTTGTAGTAAACACTGACGGCACTGTTCAATTTCAAGTCATGACAGTGGCCGATTTGCCCGCAGCCACAACTGCTGGATTAAAAACATTTGTCAATGATTCTAACAAAGTGGCAGTGGGAAATTTTGGAAATATTGTAGGAAATGCCGGTTCGAATGTTGTACCAGTTTATAGTGATGGCACCAACTGGCGTATAGGTTAATTAAAGGAAATACAGAATGAAAAAAATAAATTTTATAGCAGCATTTATACTAACAGCGGCATCATTGGTTGCGGTTGCTCAAAGTAATCAGACTCCGGTCAATATTACCACAGTCACTCCAGGTGGCGCAACAGCAATTACCAGTTATGGCAGTATGAATACCACATACACTTTTAATCTACAAAACACAACAAACGCACAATTTTGCCAAGGCACAGATAACTGCTCATTGCCCACTGCACAAACAGGCGCAAATGCCTATACTATTTCCAACACACGTTGGGGAACATACCAACTGATCAACAATGTCCCTGGTGCTTGTGCTCCAAGTATCACCTACGGTGGCGTTCAATATTGCTTGCTGGAGTTTCATTTCCATGGTCCATCCGAACACTGGGTTAATAATTCAGCAACAGATCTAGAAGTGCATTTTGTTTTCTTTAATTTAGCAGACGCACAATCAGGTGCACGAGGATTGTGCAATGCAAATTCACTATTGGTACTGGGTCAACGAATGGTTGGCGGTAATACATCAAATACAAACTGGGCTACGGTATTTAATTCTATTCCTGCAACTAATCCCACT
>Ga0114964_10003227_pt1 | contig 11089 bp, 10 predicted proteins | sample C_131016_MF_Meta_FD_92638 | JGI IMG/M metagenome (GOLD analysis project Ga0114964, IMG submission 92638) | Freshwater microbial communities from Lake Croche, Canada to study carbon cycling - C_131016_MF_MetaG | ecosystem: Environmental > Aquatic > Freshwater > Lake | place: Lake Croche, Canada... | reverse complement strand
ATGAACTCCTTCAACGAGACGGGTGCCCAGAGCCTCGACTACCAGGGACTCAACTGGAACACCGCCAGCATGATCTACAACCTGGGTGGCAACTGCGCTTACTCATGGCAGGCCACCCGGAACCTCATGGTCGTGCCCCAGATCAATCTGGCCTGGCAGCACGAGTTCCTTCAGAACCCCTACGCCATCAATGGCAATCTGTCGGGAGCCTCGGTCTCCAACACTAGCGCTACACCGCTTCGGGACACTCTCTACACCGGTGTCGGCGTCACGCTGGAGTTCAAGAAGAACTGGAACACCGCATTCTTCTACAATGCCGCCGCAGGGAACAGTGACCTTGTCAGCCAGAACATCTTCTGGTCGCTGGGGCTGAAGTTCTAAGGAAGAGGCTATTAGAAAAACTAGGGAGAGGATGCCTTTGCTAATCCCCCTTTGGGCTCTCTCAGTTGACCATCAATTCAACTGCAGTCTCTCAACGGCTCCGGTCACATCGTCGAGGGTGACCTTGTCGCTCACGAAGGCGGAGCCAAGTTCCTTGGTGAGGACGAAGCGGATGGCGCCTTGGTCGAATTTCTTGTCGCGACCAAGGGCGGCGAGGATTTTTTCGGTCGGGAGATCGGCAGGGATGATCGTTGGGAGGCCGCAGGCGGTGATCACTGCCTTCACTCGATCGGCCTGATCCTGTGGAAGTCCCGCAAGACGCGCGGAGAGATCGAGAGCGGCAATCATGCCGATCGCGACGCACTCGCCGTGGGAGAGGATTCCGTAGCCGGCGACCGATTCGATGGCATGGCCGATGGTGTGGCCGAAGTTGAGTAGGGCGCGGGTTCCCTTGGTCTCGAATTCATCCTCGGCGACGATCCGGGCCTTGATCCCGACATTCCGAGAAATCAGGGCGGGGAGATCAGCTCCGGTCTTGAGTGGAAGCTCATCGATCATGGCGGCGTCCGCGATGACGGCGTGTTTGATCACTTCGGCGAGTCCCTCGCGGAAGGTGCGCTTGGGAAGCGTCGAGAGCAGGTTGGTATCGGCGATGACGAGGCGTGGCTGATGGAAGATGCCGATCAGGTTCTTGCCCAGGGGGCTGTTCACGCCGGTCTTGCCCCCGACGGAGCTGTCGACCTGGGCGACCACGGTCGTCGGGATCTGGATCACCGGGATGCCTCGGTAATGGATAGAAGCGACAAATCCGGCAAGATCCCCGATCACTCCGCCGCCTAGGGCAAAGACCGCACCCTTGCGATCGAGACCGAGTTCGATCAGGCGGTCGCAGAGTCCCGCGGCGACTTCCATCGACTTGGAGGCCTCTCCTGCAGGAACGATCAGGAGATGGGCGTCAAAGCCAGCCGCCTTGAGCACGGTAAGAAGTCGCTCTCCATAAAGTGGGGCGACCTGGTCATCGGTGATGATGGCACTGCGGCATGGGGCCACAACCTTCGCCGCCAATTCTCCCGCACGTTCCAGCAAGGCCTCCCCGATCAGGATCTCGTAAGGTGAGTCCTGCAGGGCAACTGGGACGGCGATGGGTGAGGAGGGCATGGAAATCAAAGGATGAATGATGAATGATGAATGATGAATGATGAATGATGAAGCTGGAAGAAAGCGGAATCGTCACAGACCCGAGGTCCTTTTCACACTTCATATTTCCGACTTCAACCTTATCGCGCCCCTTGGCCCGACAACTACTTCTCCACCGTGACGGGAGTACCCATCGGGGTGACCTCGAAAAAGGTCTTCGCCATCCGGTCGGGGAGGCGGATGCAACCATGGGAATCGGGGATGCCGGGAAGGAAGCCCGTATGCATCCCAACGCCCGGGGCAAACTCCATGAACCAAGGCATCGAGGAGCCCTGAAAATGTGCTCCGGCCGGTGGCTTGTCTTTGGTGACATCGACATTCTTCACCACGACATTGCCGGAGGCGTCCACAAAGTCGCCATAGAGGTTGGAGGCATGCTCCTTCTCTTTCTTCCGTACCTTGAAGCGCCCGACAGGGGAATCATGCCCCTCTCGTCCCGAGGAGATGGCCGAGACCCCGACAAGTTTTTCTCCCTTGAAATAGAAGAGCTTCTGCTGACTGATGTTGATGCAGATGCGCGCCGGGCCGCTGGCGCATTCTCCGGCCCAGTACGACATCTTGTCGGCAAGTGAGGCAGTCGAGGTCTTGGACACGATCGACCCGTCAGTTCCCAGGTATTGGGTGGTGGTCGAGTTCAGACGTCCGTCATAGGAGGCGCATGCTCCCAGGAGCAGTGTGATGACAACCGAGAAAAAGGCGGTCAAACGACCGGTCAGGCTACTGGAGGTGGCATCATGCATGTAACCTATAATTAGGAACGAATCCGGAACTCCGTCAAGTGGTGGTCTCCGTCAAGTGGTGGTGATGGAGGTGGCGATCCGACCTGATCAGTCCACCTTGACCGATGAAGGAGAAGGAGATGACTTTCCCGTCGGGGTGGCCGCTGGTTTTGGGGTTGGTTTGGATTTTCCCTTGGGCGCGGGAGTCGCCGCCTCCTCGGGGGTGGGGAGGCCCGCGGGACGGTCGGAGAGTTTTGGGATGGTGCCGGGGGTTGGCGAGGCCTTTGGATCGTAGGCCTGCCCCCCAAGGACGTAGACGGCGCCGTCAGGACCCTTGGCAAGGCGGGGCCGATCCTTCGGGGCATGGAAGGACATGCGGTCAAGAATCTTTCCGTCCAGACCGACCTTGGAATAGATGAACTCGTGGGGGATGTTGTTCTGCAGGACATGGATCATGTTCGCGGTATCGAGCATGACATCGGGCTTGCCGTAGGCGATGAAATCACCGAGTCGGTGGGTGCAGTAAACGATGCCCGTGGACTTGTCCTCGATACGGAGGTAGAGATCGGTTTTATCGGAGAGACGGTGAGTGAGCAGGGTGATGGTTCTGGACGATCCGGTGAGGCCTTCGCGTCCGGGAACGCCGACGACCTGCTCCCAGATCACCCTGCCGTCCGTGATTTCGACGGTTAGCGGAGGACTGCTGAAGTAACCCGCCAACTCCGCGGAATAGACCGTGGCCCTGATGCGGTAACTCCCGAAGTCGGTGATCGGGTAGAGTTGGGGCAGATTGACCGTCCGGGTGATTGACTCCCCCGGGCCGACCTGAATCGGTTCGATCTCGTAGTTGGGATCGGTGGGGGGAAGCGGTCGCCCCTCGAGGGTCTCGACCTGGAAGCCGAACCATTTTTTTCCCTCCACGTCGGCCATCAACAACCGCTGGCCGGAGAGATTGGAGATGCGGACGGTGGCGAGCAGGGGCTCGTAGGCGAGGTAGATCGTCCGCCTGATGGAGAGGTCGACGGTGATCTGGGCTCGGAGCGGGGCGATCGGCAGCAGGAAGCCTCCCGCGATCAGGAGGAGGGCCAGGCAGGAGCGAAGTGATGGGCGGCCGCGGGTCACGGGTCGGTGTTATTGGTCGTCCAAGCCGATGAAATATTTCGGTTCAAAAAGCTTTTCGAGCTTCGCGGGGTTGGCGCGGCAGTCCTGGCGATCCCCCTTGTAATAGAGGGCCACGACGTAGCCGGCGAAGCGGGTCTCGGGATCCGCCGAGTCGGGGATGTAGCGAACCTCGAGCAACTCGGGTTCCCCTCCCTTCCAGTCCACGGGGGTGCTCATCCATTTGGAAGTGACCTGAGCCTTGCTTTGGACGAGTTCCCCGTTCTCCTCGTCGTAGAAGAAGACCTGCACCTTGACCTGCGGCACATCGATGTTCTCCCGGGGACGCGCCTTGATGGCTATCTGAAGGGCCTTGGAACCATCCTCGCCCCCCTCGAGTCGCGCATTGAGGATCTGCAGGGAGGCTCCCTGGGGGGCAGCTGCATCGGAGGGAGGCTGGCGGAAGGGACGCTCCGTGGTATCTCCCAACATGTTCTGCACCGGACTGGACGGGTTGACGGGGTTCTGGGGTCCCGAGGCGAGAGGGGAAGTGGTGGAGGACTGCTGGGGGAGCAAGGGGTTGGAGGTGTCCGTCGTGGCGGACTGCTGGGTTGCCACAGGGATTGTCATGACGGAGGAGGCCTGGGTCGGGGATTTCAGACCGGCGGCGATCCGCGGTGCGAGTGCCACGGCGGCGAAAGCAAGTTCGATCACCGCAACCGCGGCCAGCACCCAGAACGCGAAGACCACCATCCTGTCACGGCGAGGGGCTGAAATGCTGCTGGAGGATTCCGAGGGCATGAAGAGTCCCAAATCTAATCTTTAAAGCCGCGGCTCCGCAAGAGTCCGCGCACGATGAGGGGTCTCCTTGCCTCACCCCTCTGGTTCCTCCTCCATCGTGATGCTCAGGTCGTGCGGTTGTCCGTTGCGCAGAACCGCCATGCTGACGGGGGAGCCGATCTCGGTTTCGGAGACCCTCTTTTTGAGATCCTTGGCATCGACGATCGGGTGGCCGTTAAAGGAAAGGATGACATCGCCTCCCAGCACGCCAGCCTTGTCTGCGGGAGACCCCGCCATGGTCGCTGCGACAAGGGCTCCCTTGGTGTCGCGGAGTCCGAGTTGTCGTGCCAGGCTGTCATTGAGAGGGCGCATCACCACGCCGAACCACGGATGGATGACCCGCCCCCGCTGGACGATGTCCTGGTAAACGCGACGGGCCACGTTCGAGGGGATGGCGAAGCCGATCCCTTCGGAGCCGCCGCTGCGGCTGATGATGAAGTTGTTGATCCCGATCACCCTCCCATGGATGTCGATAAGCGGGCCTCCGGAGTTGCCCGGATTGATCGTGGTGCTGGTCTGGAAGAACTCGTTGGCCTCCTCGCTGGTCGTGCGCCGCCCTTTGGCGCTGATGATTCCCTGCGTCACGGTCTCCTGAAGGCCGAAGGGGTTGCCGACGGCGAAGACCATCTGGCCGACCCGTACGTTCTCCGAGTCGCCGAAGGCGATCGGGGTCAGTCCCTCGGCATCGACCTTGAGCACGGCAATGTCGGAGCGCTGGTCTGCTCCGGCAAGGCGCGCCGGGAGGGAACGTCCGTCGTTGAGTTGGATGGTGACCTGGGAGGCGCCGGCGATCACGTGCCAGTTGGTGACGATGTGACCCTCGGGACTGACGATCATTCCCGAGCCCATCTTGTTGTTTTGGGTAACGCCGCCGCGCCCGAGTCCGAAGAACTGCCGTACCAGCGCCTCGCGGTCCGGAAGCGATGTTGTCGTGATGCTGACGACCGAGGGAATGACATGGTCGACAAGCTCCGTGAACTCCCTGTCCATGGCCTCGAGCGAGCGACCCGGGCGGAGGGTGGTGCGTTCCTCGGCAAGGCGCTCTGCCGATGACCTCGGGATGCTGGTCGAGAATTCGGGGCGGGAAGTTCGGTTCAGTCGCAGGAAGGCCACACCGCCGACCGCCAGGGCGAGTGCCATCAGGAAGAGCAGGAACGCGGGGAGATTGCCCGGCCGCTTTTTCGGGAGGCGGTGGAGCAGGCGCTTCATCGGGTCGGGTCGAGGAAGATGCCCGAGAGCACGGTCTCGCGGAGGCCTTTCAGTTTGAGCGCCTCGTCAGCCGGCATCTGCCAGACGATCGTGGCGACCGTGCCGGTGGCGTCGTTGGCGCGCAGCACTTCGGTGATGAGAAGCGCTTGGTCCCCCGCGACGGGAAAATCGAAGCGAAATTCACGGAACTCCCCCGACTGACTCTGCTTGATCGGGGTGGCCTCCTCGCCAGACTTTTCCCGCGCCTCCTCCGCGAGGCCCTGTGCATAGACGCTGGCCTTCTGGTTGGAGTCTTTGGCCCCGTTGCGGTCGATCGTCATGCTCAGGCCGGTGGTCCAGGGATCATTCTCGTTCCCGATCTTCTCCCGCGTCGCCAGAAGGACATCGCCCTCGAGAAGTTTGCCCGGAAGAAGGGTCCATTCCTTGGGGAGGGAGATCTTGCCATGGATTTCGGGGAGATCGCGTGCGATCAGGGCGGGGGGATTTGTTCCCGTGTCGGTTGAGGGAGTGTTCGTGGCTCCGGTTGCGGCCGGAGTGCCTGAAGAAACCGGAGCTTTTAGCTCCACGACAGGGGTGGGGGAATTGGTCGCCGCCTTTTCGGCGCCCGGCAAGCCGGGTATCCAGAATGCGGCGAGCACTACGGCAAGGGTTGCGGAAAAACAGGGGGTGGTTTTGGAAAGGCCGTTCATGGGCGCGTCGATGCTGGAACTGGAGCATCAGGGAGGCGTTTGTGCAACTCTTCGAGTGTTTTCTGGGCTTCGGGAAGATTTCCCGAGCGGCGGTAGGCGTCGGCCGCCCGGGTGAGCGACCTCCGCACGATCGCCTCCTCGTCGTTGAGCAGCGCCACGGTCATGTAGGCCTTGGCCGCCGCGACGTACTCCTGTTTGGCGGCGAGGATGTCGCCGCTGAGGATTCTGGCCTCCGCGTTGGTAGGGCCCTCCGGTTGGAGGAGCATCGCCTCCTCTGCCATCGAGGAGGCGTCCTTGAGATTTTTCATCGAGCGCAGGATGTCGGCGCCTACCAGCAGGGCCTTGGCCCGGGAGGCGGGGTCGAGAGCGAGCTTCATGCAGACGGCGGCGGGTGCCTGTGCCTCCCGGTATTTTCCCTGCGCGGTGAGTGCCGACGCAAGCATCCCCTGGATCCCTGGATCGGAGGCGCCGGGAAGACCCTCCTTGACGAGTGGCGCGAGGAAGCGCTCCGCTTTGGCATTGTCACCCGCTTCGAGCGATTTCTGGCCGAGCCAGAGGCCGACTTCGGGCGGGATCAGTCCGGGCTTCAGCGCCGCCGCTTCGAGGGCCGCTTGCTTGGCATTCCCGAGGTAGTAGTCGCAGAGAAGGATCCGGAGGCCGGCGCGCTCGCCGAACTGCTTCGGATCGCCCGTGCGCGCGGCTGTGAGTTCGGGTAGCGCCTTGGCATAGTCCTTCTCCTCGAAGGCGGCCCAACCGATCCAGTAGTGGGCTTGCGGGGCGGCTGAGCTCTTCGGATGGTCGGCGAGCAGTTGGCGGAAGGCCTCGACCATCTCCGGGTTGCGCTGGAGTTGTCCGAGGATCAGGGCCTTCTGCTGGAGGGCCAGTTCACGCTCCGGGGCCTTCGGGTAGCGCTGGGGGAGTTGGGTGAAATCTGCAAGGGCCCCCTCGAAGTCCTTCTGCTGCTGTTTGAGCATTCCTCGCTGGGCAAGCGCTGCGGGAGCGCGATCGTCGTCGGGATAGGCCTCCAGAAAGCGGCCCAGGGCATTCATGCCGTCGGCTTGGTTGCCCCCTTGCAGGAGGGCCCAGGCCTCCTTGTAGATGATATCGGTCTTTGCGGAGGGGGGGAGTTCCTCGGTCCTGAGCCCGTGGTAGAGGCGGGCCGCCTCAAGATACTTTCCGGTGCGGAGCGTCTCCTCGGCCCTGAGAAGTTCCGCCCGTGCGCGGTCGGCGGGATCGGAGGCCGTCAGCAGGTAGCTGTCGATCTCGGTGAGAAGGGCGGGGTTTCGCGCGGCGTGGAGGGCGAGGAGTCGTTGGAATGGTGCCTGCGAGGCGGCGGCGCTTCCGGGGTAGGTGCGCATGATCGCGTCGTAAGCCTCGAGGGCCCTTCCGTTCTGCCCCTTTCTGCGGAGAGCGTTCGCGCGGAGCAGTTCGATCTCAGGACGGTTTTCGGAATCCCCGGCCAGCGCCAAGTCCGCATTCTTCAGCACGGCATCGTCGTCGCCCGACTGGGCCGCGAGGCGCAGGACTCCGAGCGAGGCGACACTCCTCCAGTAACCCGACTCCTTGGATGAGGAGACTTTTTCAAAGAGCTTGCGGGCTTCCTCCGGCTTCCCGAGTTCCGATTGCAGGAGTGCCGATTTCAGCGCCGCCTCGGCGAGGAGTTCGCCAGACTCTCCGGTCGTCGGGCCGGAAAGAATCTGGCCGTAATAGCCGAGAGCCTGCTCCTTGTTTCCCGCGGCCGTGGCATTTGAGGCGAGGTGAAGGAGGATGGCCGTGCGGTAAGGGTTTTCGGAACCTCCCGAGTTTTTTGCCCCCGAGTGTTGAGGGGTGTCGGGTTGATTGACGATGGAGAGGAAGAGCGTGTCGGCCTCGGCTTGTCTCGCTGACTTCTCAAGACAGAGCGCCTGACGATAGAGAGCCGCGAGACGCACCGAGGGATCGGCGGCTCCCTTGGCCGCGAGCGCGAAGTTATCCGCGGCGTTGGGGCAGTTGCCGTGGGCCTCCCGGAGTTCCCCGAGGCGGTAGGAGGCCGAGGAGGCAAAGGCTCCCTGCGGATATTCCGAGATCACGCGCAGGTAGGTGGCCTCGGCGGCGGGAATGCTCCCCATCTGGCGCTGCGAGTCGCCGAGCCTGTAGAGCGCCCGCTCGCGGCCTTCCGCGGATTTCGGAGCCATGATCAGGAATTTTTCATACTCCGGCACGGCCCCTTCGGGTTGCTTCCGCTCGTAGAACCCATCCGCCACGGCAAGCTGCGCCGTAAGAAGCGCCGCAGGATCGGAGGCAGGGCCGATCCTGATGCTTCCCGCCGGATCGGGTATTGTCGGAGGCGTGGTGGGCGTCGCGGTCGGTGTGGGCAACGTGGAGGCAGACGCCGGCATCGAGGAGTAGGAGGGGCCGAAGCGATTCACCGGCAGCGCCTTCATGACGGGTACCGGGGTTGGTTGCATGACAGGCGCTGCTGCCGACGGCGTCACCGGGATCGCCCTGCGGATCTCGGGTTCATTCGTGGTTATCCCGGAGGAAAAACCAGCGGAGAGTTGGGCCGGCGCGGAAGTTGCCCCACTCGCCGCGACAAGCAGGGAAGCGAGCGCTTGCCGGGAGATGCCCATCACGGAGTTGCTGGGATTGAAGGATTAGCCGTAGCGAAGGCGACGTTCCAGATATTTGCCCGGCGGCAGAGATCGAGCGTGCGCACGATCGTTCCGTAGTCGACGCGCTGGTCGCCGCGGAGCACCACGGCCTGGTCGGGGTAGAGCGCCGCGACCTTGCTGAGCGCCGAGAGGAGATCGTCGGGGCTCATCGTCCGGCGGTTCATGACAAGCGAGCCGTCGGACTTCACGTTGATGATCACCTCGCCGACCGAGCGCCGCTGTTCCTTCGCCTCACCCGCGGAGGGCATCTGCACGTCGAGTTCCCGCTCCTGACGGGAGAAGCTCCAGGTCAGCATGAAGAATCCGAGTAGCACGAGCAGGATGTCGACCATCGGGGCGATCAGGAACCCCCGTGGCTCGGGCTGGAGTCGCGTGCGGAAGTTCACGGGTGCCGCGTCCTTGGTTATTTCCCGGACTTGCCCCGGGCAATCACGAGCTTCACCAGAAGCAGGGATGTGGCTCCCTCCATCTCGGAGATCATTTCCTGAACCCTGCCTCGGAACCACGCGTAGGCGGCCATGGCCGGAATGCCGATCACAAGACCCGCCGCCGTCGCCACAAGGGCCTCGGCCACTCCCTCGGCGAGGAGCATCGGACGGGAGGCGGCGACATCGTTCGCCATCACGCTGAACGACCGGATCATGCCGAAGACCGTTCCGAGCAGGCCGAGCATCGGAGCGATGGTGGCAATGTCGGCCAGCCACGCCACGCGCTGGTTAAGCAAGGCCGCCTCGCGGCTTCCCTCCGTCTGGGCGATTTCGCGGAGTTGCTCATCGGTCGCCGTGGGGTTGCGCGCGAGGAACTCGAGCGTGCGCGTCATGATGACCGCCACGATGTCGCGGTGGCGGTTGGAGATCGCGAGGAGCCCCATCAGATCCCCTTTGGAGAGAAGGGCCTCGCTTGTTGACATGAAGCGCGATCCGGCCACGGCCCCGCGGCGCAGGGTCACCAGATAGACAAGCACCAGGGCGAGTGTGATCACCGAGAGCAGAACCAGCGGGATCATCACCATGCCTCCTGCGGAGAGGAGCTTTGAGAGGGTTTCGGGAGTTGATCCCTTGCCGATGAGAAGGGGGAGGGAGGAGGCGACGCTGTTTGTGGTACTCGTCTCGGCTCCCATCAGCGGGGCGATGCCGGAGAGGAGAGAAACAACCATTGTCGTGAGGATGTGGGATGGGCGGAGCATGGGCGTGTCGAAAGGACCCGCACAGGATACCCCAGCCCCTCTTTCACGCAAGGCCGTGCAAGGAGAGCCTCGCCGCTCGCCCGGGGCCTTAAAATCCTTCAACTATTTTGAACGGCCGCCCAAGACCCCGTGTCTCACTCCTCAGAAAGACACCACCATGAAAAAGAACACCCCCTCCAAACCCAGCATCTCCCTCGGCGACCTGGTCGCCTCGGTCTCCAGCTACGCCCGCAACGAGCGTGAGATGGTCGCGGCCATCGCCGACCTCTTCCGCCGGGGTGATGTTGTCGCCAAGACCCGCCACGGCACCAAACGCCTCAAACTGGCCTGATAGCTCCTAATAGGGGCTCGAGCTCCGAAGGGGTTTGGGCGGCTGAAGGTTCTTGGGCCCTTGGGTCAAAATTACGGGAGCCGGAGTTTAATCCGGCTCTTTTTCTTTTGGCTCCGCCCCCTGTTTTCCTGATTTCCACATGAAAACGGATTCACCCCTTCCGCCCCTTTCCTCCAAAAGAGACTTCCTTGGAAAAGCGGTCACGCTAAACTCCTTCGATGATCGAACGTTACAGCCGCCCCGAGATGCGCTCCATTTGGACGGAGCAGAGGAAATTGGAAATCTGGCTCGAGATCGAGACCCTTGCCTGCGAGGGGATGGCCGAGCTTGGAATCGTCCCCAAGGAGGACGCCGCCACCATCCGCAAGAAGGGAACCTTCCGGATCGAGGAGGTCCGCGAGATCGAGAAGCGCACCAACCACGACGTCATCGCCTTCCTCGAGGAGGTCGCCACCCATGTCGGTGAGCCTGCGCGTTGGATTCACCGCGGACTCACTTCCTCCGACCTGCTCGACACGACCCTTGCCGTCCAGATGGTCCAGTCGGCCGACATCCTGCTCAAGGATCTTGAGGAGCTTCTCGTGGCCATCGCCGCCCGGGCGAAGGAGCACAAGTTCACCCCGATGATCGGCCGTAGTCACGGCATCCATGCCGAGCCTGTCACCTTCGGGCTGAAGCTCGGCGTCATGTACGACGAGTTCGTCCGGGCCATCGAGCGACTCAAGCAGGCCCGCGAGCGCGTTGCCTACGGGATGCTCAGTGGTGCTGTCGGCACCAATGCCCACCTT
>Ga0114964_10003225_pt1 | contig 11099 bp, 22 predicted proteins | sample C_131016_MF_Meta_FD_92638 | JGI IMG/M metagenome (GOLD analysis project Ga0114964, IMG submission 92638) | Freshwater microbial communities from Lake Croche, Canada to study carbon cycling - C_131016_MF_MetaG | ecosystem: Environmental > Aquatic > Freshwater > Lake | place: Lake Croche, Canada... | reverse complement strand
TACCTTACGCACAAGACGCTGTGCACGCCAAGGACCCATCTTACGCCCAAGAGTTTTATTTGACTTAATTGCAGACCATTCAGAGCCATACAAAGCATCTGTTTGGTCAAATTGGGGACTAAGTTCTGCTGGCATTACTTTACCTTCTTTGAAAATTCTTGAGCAGCTTCTGATTGTAGTTCTGGGTCTGAATGTACAGGGTGAGGTACGTGTCCTTTTTCCGCTAATGACTGCATATGCTTCCACATAGCAGTTGCTACTCCTTGACGACGAAACTTTGGTGTTACCCACATCCAGTTAGCTTCACCCGTTGGACTAGTCTTTAATTCGCCAATTTCTTCGCCCGTGTGTCCTTCGGCGGTTTTTCCACCAATTGCTGCTACTCTATGATGACCGTTGCTTTGCTTGTAGGCTTTTAATGTGTAGTCTGTCCATTGTTGTCCGCTATCCATCAGACTTCTTCCTTACTGGTAGCAGGGTCAGCAGTCTCTGAATAATGATTACCCATTGCCCTAGCCGCTCTATCATTTCGAAACGCGCCTACGGCGGTGCTTACACCGAATGACTGTATCAGTTTGTTCATGTGTAGTTGGTGGAGTTCATCGACTGTCATTATTTCTCCATGCTTGATAGGACTTGACGTTGTTTGTACCCACCTGTGGTACGCCACATCTTGTGCCAGTTCTTTTTAAACTTAGCGGCGTGCTTTTCTGGGATACCTTCCCAATCAGTCCAAGCATCTGCGTTGTGTGGAGTAACTAGAGAGACGGTTCCAGGCTTTGCTCCGCCTTCTACCGCACCCTTTGGAGTCTTAGCAAATCTAAATGCTTTACCGTAATGAGTGTCCCAGTCAGGAGTATCAGCGCCAGTATCTGCCATCGTTTCAGGAGATGCTGTCATAGATGGGTCTAAGAATTGTGGTCCTTTATCCATTAGTAGAGCGCCTCCAATTCAGGTATGTGACCGCCTACAGCACGAGCCCAAGCGTCGCCTTCTTCTGAACGTAGTTCAGAATGCTTTGGCTTTGCTACGCCTAGTCCTTCTGCATAACGAAGCATGCCTGTAGCTACGCCTTTTCTTCTGTGTGTCTCGTCAACGTGCACGTCTTGGATTTCACCCTCTGGATGCCACTGGAGATGCCCTACTTCACCATCTTGTGAATGGTGGGCTATAACAGCGTGATGGGTCTCAAGCCCTGAACTGTTGGGTACGGTTTTGTATGAGTAGGTATACGGAAACTGTTTACCCCGCTTTGCTGCCATTACTTACCCGAACCTATTCGTGGGGGTTACTCTTTAGCGAGAACCAAAGTTTTCTCTATCTTCACGTGCACCTTGTTCCGCAGACGCTCTTTCAGCGCCTTTGTAGCAACTTGGGCAATGACGACCAGGCTTGTATTGAGTATCACCCGTGTGGCTATCTTCCACTAATCCACTGCGTAAGTCATGCGCTACAGCCGCGCCTTCGCTGTTAAAGTGATGAGTAGCGTCCATATAAGAATCGTCCGTAGATTCTGTGATACTACCTGCATCTATTGGACGCTCGCAGTTAGTGCATGTGTTCTTAGCATCACGGCGGTGTGCGCCGTGCTTAGCTTCTTTATTTCTCGACATATAAACTCCTTGTTAATATTATGTACTAAAAGCCTGACAAATTCTCGTCTAACTCCATGCTGTACTCCACATAAGCATCCCCCAATAATTCATTCAATTTTGGAGCTTTTCGTACATGCTTGACTTCAAAATGCTTCTTCCAACCCACAGCGTCCTTAAACACTGATGCACAGCCCGCGTTATAATCATAAAAAGCCACTCTAGCGAACAATCCGACTTCATCGTTCCTGTCCTGTTGCTCAAACAACCACACTGTAAACATGCCTTTAATGGTACCGAGGCTACTGTCATCAAACCCGCCAAACCCCATCAAATTTTTTTAGGCTACTGTCTGCCCCACACAGCCTCTACCTGCGCGTAAAGCCTGCCGCGGTCGGGCGTGTCGGGTCGCTTAAGGGGCGGGGGGGTCGCTAGCCGAGCATAACGACTTTGTTACCTAAGCGTTATCATTTTGTTATCAAAATAAAGTTTGGTTGAAGTTTAGTCGGGTATCTTTGCACTAAGGCAACAATGCCGATTAGTTAGGGGTACCTAATGAGCACTACTATCAAGACTGAGGAAACACTCTTCGACACGCATAAGCAGATTAAGCGTGCAGATGTACTACGTTTAATCTTTGGATTAAACGGTGCTATGTTCTACGCCGTATTCACCTCACGCAAGACTGGTGAAACAAGGTCAGGGCTATACACGACCAACTCACGCAAGTATGACCGCACGGGTCAGGGCATGGCGTACGTCCCCGCAGACTATAACCTATTGCTAGTCTGTGACCTACACGCTGCCCGCCGTCGCAAGGCTGGCGTGCTTAACGCAAGTGGCAAGGCTATTGCAGATGACAGATGTATCCCTATTGAGGGTATTCAAGTTATCCGTACCAAAGGCACAACTTACATAGTCGTAGAAGACTAATCCAACGGGGGACGGGGCAACTCGTCCCCCCCTATCAAGCCTTAGGGGGCTAATCATGGAAACAACAAACGAGTGCCTAGCATGTGGCACAATGACAGACCGCACCGATAGACTATGCTCTGAGGCATGCCTTGAAGCAATGTATGACTCTATAAAAATTGAAGAAGTTTACTGTGACTATTACGGTTGCAGTAATCTAGCGTCTCACAAAATTCAGGGCGTGGGCGATACCTTGTCTGACACTTGCGGTGAACACTGCAAGGGTTGTGAAGAAGTGGGTTGTGACTATGACTTCAGCGCTCAAGACTGCAACTGTGAGGGTTACTGTGCACCCGATGACCACACGCCAAACGCAGAAGGGGTAACAACCGCAGGTCTAGCCAAACTATTGTTCGGCTAGCCAACGGGGGGCAGGGCAACCTGCCCCCCACATTATTATTCTCCCCTGTGGGGTTACGGGGTGGGAGGGTCAACACAAACATTATGGCTTTTTCGGGTGTAGGCGACAAACTGTACCCCAAACCCAAAGAGAGAGTTTATAACGATTTGGTAAACTCTCGGCGTGTCGGCTTGACACGCAAAATTCGAACAAATGTTCGATAACAAAAGCGTTATAAAGAATTTTGTTTGAAATGTTTAGTCTGTCAGAGTCGGGGTATACCATTAGTACGAGAGTTTGAAAGTCAAACTCGGTTAGGAAAAAATGAGTACATTAACCGCAAGTCTTCACCTAGACGAAAATAAAGACGCCAAAATCGCTTGCAATAAGGTTTGGGACTTGGACGAAATTCCAGACGATAACACCTATGCCTTGCACCTTGACGACTTGACTATCTTTATCTACCCCGAACAACTCGCACGCTTGCGTGCCGTGTGCGGTGATGCGTTACTAAAGCACGCCGAACAAAATAAAATGTTTAACCCTGAAAATGTTGGGTAAGACAGTAATACAGGGGGGCGGAAAGCCCGCCCCCCTCTCAAAAGCACAGTTAGGAAAAATCGTGTTTAATTCTCTAGTAATCAGTATCAACGGCACAGAATACACTTTCGAGTGCCACTCACACGCAAAAGCCGTGGAAATCTTAGCGAGTCATTATGAGTTATGGCAGACTATGGAAGACAAGCCAACGCTAGATAGTTTCGAGTTGGTGTAAGATGTACTACTTAATCCGCTCAATCGTTCGGTATGTGTTTTGGTTAGCACTAGCCACGGCTTACATAATTCTTCCGTTCGTTATCTTCACTACCACGCCGACACGCTACATTGTGGGAGCGTTATTGTTTAGCGGTTTAGTTATGTTGTTTGCCTATGACCAAACGGCACAGTTTAACCGCAAGCAAAATCTCAAGCGTATCGAGTTTGCTAAGGCGTACAACCGCCACCCAGCCGTTAGGAGTCAGCAAAATGGAAAGTAAAATTTTAATAATGGTTTGCCCGAACTGCTCAGGCATAATGGTTCCAGAAGACCACCCCTGCGAGGACAAGCCCTAACATTGTCCAGAGCCCCCCAGCCGCTCATCTGGGGGGCTTCCTCATGCCCCAACACAAACAAAGCCACAAAAGCCCTATATTAAAAAAGCCCCTTTGCCTTAAGGCAAAGGGGCTTTTGTGGCTTTGTTTGTGTCGGGCAGCGTGAGAGTATAACAAAATCGTTACATAAGAGATGTTTAAGTGAGAGATGCTAGGGCATAACAATAGTAACAACAACTAGCCTTAGGGGGCAACATGTTAAAGCGTAGTAAAGACATCAAGGTGGCTAACCTTGTGAAGATAAATGGCAAGGGCAAGCCCGTATCGGTAATCGCTAATAGTTTTGGCTTACCATCAGGCACGGCGTACTCGTGCCCTAGTGCCACGAGCGTATGTGAAAAGGTATGTTATGCGGGTAAATTGGAACGCTTGCGTCCGTCCGTCCGTGGTGCTCTCATGCATAATTGGGACATGCTACAGGGTGCAAGTATTAACCGCATGACAGACTTATTATGCAGAATGCTAACGGGTTTCGTGGGTGAGTGTGTCGAACATGATGCACCTATGGTTTTCCGTATCCATTGGGACGGCGATTTTTTCAACGGCAAATACGTCACGGCATGGATTAACACCATTAAAGAATTTCCACAAGTTCAATTTTGGGTTTACACCCGTGTAATGTCTGCAAGCATTAGCCTACACACGGCTAACCTTGAAAATCTAGCCTTGTATTTCAGTGGCGATAGCGAAAATGTCGAAACGGCAAAATTGCTTAGCGGTTTAGGTATTAACGTGGCAATGCTAGGCGACAATTTCGAACAGTCTGCAGAATTGCTAGACGGTATTAAGGCGGTTAAGTGCCCTGAAAATAACCGAGCATTACCGCTAGCCAATGACAAGGGCAGTGCATGCGTGCAGTGTGGGCTATGCGTAGAGGGACGCAATAGCGTTAAGTTTAGCGTGAGTAAAAAATAACCCCCTAACCCAATGCCCCCGCCTCGGCGGGGGTTTTGGCGTGCCCCAACACAAACAAGCCAAATAGCCAATATAACAATAGCCAATCCGCCTTAAGGCGGATTGGCTATTTGGCTTGTTTGTGTCGGACGGCAAGAGATTATAACGAAACTGTTATGTTTGAGAGTGAGAGAGTGGGGTATGACAGTAGTAAGAGGTTGAAGCACAACCGAGTTAGGAAAAAATGCCAGTAAGAGCAGATTGGTCAGGGGTAGTAGATTATGTTGCCCTGCACGAAGACGATTACCAACGAGCACTAACCCAGTCATTCTACACCGCAGGGTGGGGCTATGGTTGGTTTGATGTGTTAGGTATTAGCGACATCACCGCAGAAAATGTTGGTGAGGTCTGGGCACGCCTTAGCATACTTCAGGGTATGGGCGTTATCGGTATGCGTAAGGGTCGTGAGCGTATACGAGTCACAGAAAATGATGTTATCCGCCGTATTGGAATGAGTAGCAATTACGGCACACTAACCCGTGCCAAGTGGATTACAGAAAAATTAAAGCCGATTATGAACGCCGTAGCCGAGGAAACGCTGGATACCGCTAAATTAACCGCTAAAGAATTGCAGGTGACCTAACCTCCTGCAAAGGGCGGTAGGTTTTGTTGCCATTTCACTACCGCCCATAAAGCCCCCCTAGTCTTTGGAAGGCTCACTAGGGGGGCTTTTCTATGCCCCGACACAAACAAAAGCCTATAAAGCCCTATATTAAAAAAGCTATACTGCCTTAAGGCAGTATAGCTTTATAGGCTTTTGTTTGTGTTGAGAGACCCTGGGCGAAGAGTATAACAAAATTGTTATGAGAGAATAGCAAAATTAGTTGTTTGAAGAGTAACTATCTGGGTAGTATCTCTATACAACTCAATAGGCTACCTAGTCAGACCGTCTGGCTGGGCGTTGGTATCCAATCCATACGAACAGATAGCAAACCGAGTTTAGTTAGTTAGGAGTGTGGTTCTATGTCACACGCATTAGAGATGAACGCCAACGGTGATGTTGCGTTCGCATTACGAGGTGCGCCTGCTTGGCACAATCTCGCACAGCACATTTTCGACGAAGATGAGCACGTCACCACCCAGCAGATGTTGGATAGTGCGTTCTTGTCAGGCTGGGACGTTCGCCTAGAGCCTGTCGCATACCCAGACGGCTACATTGTAGACAAGCCTGCGTTTATGGTTGTTCGCAATCACCCGCTACAAAATCAGCAGGCACACGTTCTTGGCACGGTCGGTGACCGTTACCACCCATACCAGAATGAAGCATTGTTTGCCTTTGGTGACAATCTTCTAGACGGCGGTGGCTTCTGGGAGTCTGCTGGTTCAATCAAGGGTGGTCGCACAGTTTTCGGGTCACTCAAACTTGGTAAGAGCATTGTTCTTGACCCACAGGGAATTGCTGACCGCACCGATACTTACCTACTCGTGACAACCTCTCACGACGGTTCTACGGCTATTCAGGCTATGACTACTCCTGTTCGGGTTGTCTGCCAGAATACGCTCAACGTGGCTCTCAAGGGTGCTAAGCAGTCTTACAAGGTACGCCACACAGCGACTGCTGGTGACCGTGTAGCAGAAGCCCGTCGTGCGCTTGGGCTTGCGTTCGAGTACACAGACACATTCGAGTTAGAAGCGCAGGCTCTATTCTCGACAGCCGTCAGCAATCAGAAGTTTGCTGACATCATTGAAGCCCTTTACCCAACGCCAGACAAGGACTCAGCCAAGGCTTCTGTGACCAAGCACGAGTCAAAGGTAGACCTCATCTGGGACTTGTACAACGGCGAAACTCAAAAAGGTATCGCTGGCACAGCGTGGGGTGCGTTCAACGCTCTAACCGAGCGTTTGGATTACTACCGCCTAGGTCGTGCGACCAATGGCACAGACCCAGCAATCAACCAAGCCACGAGCGCATCAGGCTTCGACGCTCAGAGCAACGCTGAAAAGGCTCGTATCCTACGGGCAGTCAAAGAGTTGGCTGGGGTATAACCCCAGCCACAAGCCCCTCAGCCCTCACAGGCTGGGGGGCTTTGCCATGCCTGCCAACACAAACATTTAGCCATTTAGCTCTTATCACATTTAAACCCACATCCTTAAGGATGTGGGTTTAATGGCTAAATGTTTGTGTCGAGGCGTGCGAAAATTGTTATGAAATTGTTATGAAAGGCTATTGACATTTGAGAGAGAGTGTGCATAGGCAGAGAGTAGCAGGATAGTTAAGAGAGTGTTTATAACAAAAGTGTTATGTTTAGTATGGCTGTATGTGGGGAGAGTATGAGGGTACTAGTAGAGTGCTAGTATCACCGCTCACAGAGAGGAAACTGAGAATGAGCGACATTACAACAGCCCCAACGGCTGACCCGATAGCAGAGGCTATCGCCAAGCAAGTATACGACGCTAAGTTTAATAATACTATTAGCGTCAAGGCTAGTGCCATAGAGGCAATTACTAAAGCCCTGCAAAATGAAGTAGATAATGACCGCTTGGAGCGTGAAGATGCTCACCGTATCTTCTCTGCCTTTGCTACTTATCTTGGTACTACTGTTGATAATCCGTTTCAGACCAAGTACCGTGTATCGGTTACTAACGGTCACTATGGCGGTCGTATCTTCACGGTTGAAGTTGAGGCTGACTCAGAAGAAGAAGCACAAGAAGAAGTAGAGCAGAACCTCAGCGTTACCAACATTGTGCTTAATGTGAGCCTTGAATACAACGGCTCTTATGACAGCGAAGACGGCTATTTTGAGTATGAGGATAACTACGCCGTAGACATTGACGACCTTGACCTGCAATTTGAGGTCAGTCCTGTGGACTAGGCGTGAGCCTCTCCATACCTATCCACGGCGGGGGGGCAGGGCAACCTGCTCCCCCACCAACGGTGCGAGTGTAATAAAACGGCTAACGGCTTGCGTTCCCCTAGGATAAGCAACACTAGATGTGTGGGGGCTAGATAAAAACTACGGCAAGTGACTGGCAAGGCTCGCACCACCTAACAAGGAGTAATAAGATGATTTACACTTTTGAAGTAACCGAAACACAGGTTATAGACTCAGAGCAATTCCATAATTGTGCCAATTTGGAAGAAGCCCAAGAACTGATTAGACTTGGTTATGGTGCTATCGTGAAGACAGAAACAAGACTACTAGGCTTAGAATGGGAGAAGGTAGCAAAATGAATACAGATACTATCTACGAGTCAGAAGTAACTACTGACTGTACCTGCATTGACGAGAATGGTTATCAACGCCCAGACGACTGCTGGGGGTGGTGCTATCAAGATGCAGAGCAAGATGTCGCCTATCTCATAGAGGAGTGGGTAGAGCGTAGTGATACTGCTACTGATACCGTACGCATTGAGTCTAATCGTATGAATTGGGACGGAGTATCTGGCTATGCCGTAGTAGACATAGATAAACTGATAAACACCGTGAAAATAAACGCCGAATACCGACTACGCTTTAAGTTAGAGCGTAATAATCTCACTATTGTTCGGTATTCACACGATGAACCAATGGGTGCACTATTCACAGTTAATTTTGTACCAGATGATACCGAGAGGACACACTAGAATGACAATGATTATGATTATGCTTGGCTTTCTGCTAGGTATGGGCGTGGCAATAGCGTTCTTTACCTATCTGAATAACAAGTCGGAAGCCCGTAGCAAGGCTGATAACCTGACAGGTAACCCTATCTACGCCGAAATGGTGCGTAAATTGGGATACGACCCGCTAGATAACTAAATAAGTACCCTTCCTAACGGGAAAAGCCCCTTAGCCAACACGGCTAGGGGGTTTTTCTTATGCCCCAAAACCAGCAACAGAGCCAACACAAACATTTGGCTTAGGGTAAGGCAAGCAAACTGTACCCGCAATAAGCAATAGAGAGAGACAAGAGCAATTATAACGATTGCATAACGATTTTAGCCAACACGGCGTGTCGGCTTGACAAGCCGACACGGCTATGATTAGCCCAAAAGGCTAATCATCTTGCTAAGCATTGGCGTTACCAAGCCTCATAGAGAGAGAGAGGAGAGAGAGAGAGCCAAGAGAGAGCCTAGCAAGCCTATTAGCCCTGTTCGCCCTTAGCGAAACCGCTTGCTTTTCGGCTACTGCTGTGGTATGGGCTGGCTGTGACTAGCCGTGTGACCAGATTGGCTGGCTATGTAGCAAACTTGTTATGTGATAGTTAGTCAGCCTGTTGTGTTATCTGTATAACAATTTGGTAACAATGTGCCTCTGGCTATTGACTTTTGCTCTGAAGTATGCATTGACCCCTATGTGAGGTCTATTTTGCCTATTCTTCTCTCTACGGCGTTTTTAGGGGTTAGGTGGTGTAATCGTGTGCAAATGGTGGTATCTCCTCTCTATGCCCTCTCTATGGCTCTCTATGAGTATTTGTCAGTAAATTAAGCAAAGCCCAAAAATCCTTTCTAGGGGCTGGATAAGACTGTTATCAAATCGTTATCAAAAAAGTATGTTTATTGTCAGAGTCTGTGGGTAGTCTCTCTTGTATGGAAACAGATACACAGGGCACAGCCCAATTATTATCAACACCAGAGGCAGACATCTCTGGTACGCACCGAGTAGGTACTATTGAAGCCACCTACTCATACTTGTTATCAGTATTGGGTGAACCACACTTTACTGCTGACGACTTCTTTGACGGCAAGACTACCGCAGAGTGGGTACTCACTATTAACTCAGGTGAATACGCTGGCTCTGTTGTCACTATCTACGATTACAAACTGTATGACTATGACTTAGGTGTCTCTGAAATAAAAGACTACCCAGAGGTGTTTAGTTTCTCTCTAGGTGGGCATACTACTGAACTAGAACCAATTATCTACAATGCGTTAGGAATTAAATAAGATGAGCAAGCAGGAACTACTGGAACTGATGAAACAGGAACAGGACAACACCAACGAACACCGCTCTTGGCACGCTTTTCAGCGAGTCATTGAGTACCTAGAACAGGAAGCAGGTAAATAAGATGAATAAGCGACCAGACGAGTGGTACGAAATCCAAACCCACTCAGACGAAGTTGAAGACATCAGGGACTACTTGACGTTACTTCAACCCGAAGCAGAACCAACCGCTTGGCAGGTTGAGTACAACGGTGACGAGTCGGATAGTGAATACACGGTCTATGGCGGTGTAACCCGACAAGAAGCCATTGACACGGCTGTCAAGATTATTAAGCGTGACGGCAGACTGCCTCACAATGTCCGATACCACTCACTAGAGACAGAGGGGGCGTAATGCCAAACTGGTGCTATAACTCAGTAGTTATCTCAGCAGATACTGAAGCAGAACTCCACGAGTTTATTCAGTTTGCTAATCAGACTCATACTTCACGCTATCGTGACGTTTTCAAGGACAATGAAGAAGTCGTAAATGAATACGCCAAAGGTGTGTTCTGGAACTTCGTTACTCCACCTGAAGAAATCCGTGACGAGTACTTTGGCGAACAGCCACGCTATGCAGATAAGTTGCCTGTGTCTGACCCAAATTGGTGGGCACAGGTTCAGGAACAGCGTAAATCATCTAACTTCTGGTACGACTGGAACATAACTAACTGGGGAACTAAGTGGGACGTTGAGTTAGAGCCTAATCAGTTTGACATTGACGAGTGCAACAACGGTACTTATTCATTTTGTTGGACGTTTGAGACTGCGTGGTCTCCTGCTCTCCCTGTTTATCTTGCTATGTCAGAGCGTTTTCCTAACCTTACCTTTGACTACGAGATTACAGAGGAAGCCAACTTCTTTGTTGGCAAACTGGTCTTCAAGAACGGTCTGGTTAAAGAAGAGTTTGTAAATGACCCTACGCACCAAGACTTCTTTGACCTAGACATACCCTGCACCTACTGTGGCAGGGCTGGATACAAATACTGCGAACAAGAGGAAGACTAATGTTAATCACAGGAACGTGGACAATGAGCATTGAGGATACTCAACTTGTTAAGGAAATGGTTGAGACAGGTGAGTACGGTATCGGTGGCTATCCAATTAACGAAGCCTCAATGATTGAGTTTTTCAGGAACTGGGTCTTTGGACTTGACCCCAATACCTACAAAGAACAATGGGCTCG